>Ga0074044_10000099_pt1 | contig 85906 bp, 59 predicted proteins | sample BogForMeECP23OM1_FD_94443 | JGI IMG/M metagenome (GOLD analysis project Ga0074044, IMG submission 94443) | Bog forest soil microbial communities from Calvert Island, British Columbia, Canada - Bog Forest MetaG ECP23OM1 | ecosystem: Environmental > Terrestrial > Soil > Wetlands ...
CATCTGACGCCGAAAGAGTTCGATGTTTTGAAGCACCTAGTCGGCAATCTGGGAAAGCCGTTGTCGCACCGCCGTTTGCTGCAATCGGTCTGGGGGCCTGAGTATGGGGAAGAAACAGAAAACTTGCGCGTAGTAATCAATCAGTTGCGCAAGAAGATCGAGAGCGATCCAGCGCGTCCTAAATATATATTAACGGAGCCGTGGGTGGGCTACCGGTTCCAGGCACCGAAGGGTGCTCCCGCAAAATCTGCTCCGCGGAAACGTTAAGAATTATTGTTTGGGATGAGAAGCATCGAGGTCCAGATTCAGCTCGACGACATTGACACGCGGCTCGCCAAACAAGCCGAACTGCCTCCCCATCGTATGCTTTGCCACCAAGGCGCGTAGATCAGTTTCACTCACGCGACGCTCGCGCGCGACGCGAGGAATCTGGAACTCAGCGGCGGCCGGAGAGATTTCCGGATCCAGGCCAGAACCTGAAGTGGTGACGAGATCGACGGGGATTGCCGCGCCGGGATTTTCTGCATGCAGCTTTTCCACATCGCCTTTCACGCGATCGACAAGCTGGCGATTCGTTGGGCCGAGATTGGATGCGCCGCCGCTCGGCGCGACAGGATCGTAGCCGTTCCCTGCGCCGGAGGGACGCGAGTGAAAATACCAGGCGGAGGAAAAGGGTTGACCGATAAGCCGCGAACCGATGACGTGGCCATTTTGCGTGATCATTCCGCCGTTGGCCTGCGCGGGGAAAAAGAGCTGACTGAGACCGGTGACTGCCAGGGGATAGAGCAAGCCAAAGAGTACCGTCGTCACCAGCGTCATGAGAATGGCAATTCGCAAGTGCCGTTTCATAGAGTTCTCCCGCGCGCCAGATGCAAGTACGTAATGGCCATGTCGATCAGTTTGATCCCGAGGAAAGGCGCGACCACGCCGCCGAGGCCGTAAATGAGAAGATTTTGGCGGAGCAGGGCAGCGGCTCCCAGGGGACGGTAGCGCACACCGCGCAACGCCAGCGGGATGAGCGCGATGATGATCAATGCGTTGAAGATGACTGCCGAGAGAATCGCGGATTCCGGAGTACTGAGCCGCATCACATTCAGAACTTCCAGCTGCGGAAACGCGGCGGCGAACATCGCGGGAATAATCGCAAAATACTTCGCCACATCGTTGGCTACGGAAAACGTGGTGAGCGCGCCGCGGGTGATGAGCAACTGTTTGCCGATTTCGACGATTTCGATGAGCTTGGTCGGGTTCGAATCGAGATCAACCATATTGCCGGCTTCTTTTGCGGCTTGCGTGCCGGTGTTCATGGCCACGCCGACGTCTGCCTGAGCGAGTGCAGGTGCGTCGTTGGTGCCGTCGCCGGTCATAGCGACAAGCTTGCCCTTTGCTTGTTCGCGCTTGATGAGCGCCATCTTGTCTTCGGGCTTGGCTTCGGCGAGAAAATCATCCACACCGGCCTGACGCGCAATGGCGGCGGCCGTGAGCGGATTGTCGCCCGTAATCATCATGGTGCGAATGCCCATGGCGCGCAGGTGTTCGAATCGCTCGCGCATTCCCCCTTTTACGATGTCCGTCAGCGCAATGGCGCCGAGAACGTGACGATTCTGGGCAACGAGCAGCGGCGTTCCGCCTCCATTCGCAATTTCGCGGACGATGTGTTTGATTTCCGGGGGAACAACCTGGCCCTTCTCGGCGACATACTTGTCGATGGCTTCCGGGGCTCCTTTACGGACTTCGTTACCATCCATGTCCACGCCAGACATACGAGTCTGCGCGGAAAATGGGATGAAAATTGGATTGTGCGGAGCAAGCTCACGACCCCGCAGGCCGTATTTTTCTTTTGCCAGCACGACGATGGAGCGTCCTTCGGGCGTTTCGTCCGCAAAAGAAGCCAGCTGAGCGGCGCTGGCGAGTTCCACTTCCGTGACGCTGGGGCACGCGTGGAAAGAAGTTGCCTGCCGGTTTCCAAGGGTGATTGTGCCGGTTTTGTCGAGCAGAAGAACGTCGACGTCGCCCGACGCTTCCACGGCGCGCCCCGACATGGCGATCACGTTGCGCTGGATCAAGCGGTCCATGCCCGCAATGCCGATGGCGGAGAGAAGACCGCCGATGGTCGTAGGGATAAGGCAAACAAGAAGCGAGACGAGCACGAAAATAGTTTGCGGAGCGCCGGAATAATAGGCAAAAGGCTGGAGAGTGACGACGGCCAAAAGAAAAATGATGGTCAGCCCTGCCAAAAGGATGTTGAGAGCGATCTCATTCGGCGTCTTCTGGCGCGAAGCGCCTTCCACGAGACTGATCATGCGGTCGAGAAAAGTTTCGCCGGGATTCGAGGTGATGCGGACCCGGATCTCATCGGAGAGAACGCGCGTGCCGCCTGTGACAGCCGAACGATCTCCACCCGATTCGCGAATGACCGGCGCCGACTCTCCAGTGATGGCCGACTCATCGACCGAGGCCACTCCTTCGATGACTTCTCCATCACCCGGAACGAATTCACCCGCTGCTACGAGCACCTGGTCGCCGGTCCGCAGTTTTGAACTTGGCACCACCTCCGTGGAACCGTCCGAGCGCAAACGCCGCGCTTCCGTTTCCGCCCTGGCTTTGCGCAGGGTCTCTGCTTGGGCCTTGCCGCGTCCTTCGGCCATTGCCTCGGCAAAATTGGCGAACAGCACGGTAAACCACAGCCACAATGTAATCTGCAAGCCGAAGCCGAACTCGCCGCTGTGGTGTAAAGAATCGCGCACGAGCTGAATCGAAGTGAGGAGAGCACCCACTTCCACGACGAACATGACGGGATTTTTCACCATCGTGCGCGGATTCAGTTTCCGGAAGGAATCCACAATGGCGGTCTTCAGGATCTTGGTGTCCGTCAATGCTTTTGACTTTACTTGGGATGCGCGGTCCATGGTTTCCTTAAAATGAGCCCCTCAAAACGCCTTGCCGGAAAGCATTAACAAATGCTCCAAGATGGGGCCAAGACTCAGTGCCGGGAAAAAAGTGAGCGCGCCAACAATCAAGATGGTGCAAATTAGCAGTACGGTGAAGAGCGGGCCGGTCACGGGAAAAGTGCCCAGAGAGGCCGGCGTCATTTTCTTTCGCGCGAGATTCCCCGCGATAGCAAGAATCGGAATCACGACAAAAAATCTTCCCAGAAGCATAGCAACGGCGGTGCTTGCGTTGTACCACGTAGTGTTCGCGTTCAGGCCACCAAACGCTGAGCCGTTGTTCCCGACAGAAGATGTGTAGGCATAGAGAATTTGCGAGAGCCCGTGCGGGCCGGGATTGGAGATGCTCGAGGTGCCAAACTTCGCGACGACTGCTATGGCGGCAAACACAAGAATCGTCAAGGAAGAAATGAGCACCGAAAGCATGGCCATCTTTACATCGAACGCTTCTATCTTTTTGCCCAGGTATTCCGGCGTTCTCCCTACCATCAAACCGGCGATAAACACCGCGAGAATGACGAAGACGAGAATTCCGTAAAGGCCGGAGCCCACGCCGCCAAAAATAACTTCGCCAAGCATGATATTTACAAGCGGCACCATGCCGCCCAGCGGCGTGTAGGAATCGTGCTGGCTATTCACCGCGCCGCAGCTTGCGTCCGTGGTCGCGGTCGCAAAGAGGGCTGAGTTCGCAATGCCGAAGCGAACTTCTTTGCCTTCCATGTTTCCGCCCGAATGGAGCGTGCTTGCCGTTTGGTCCACGCCGGCCAGCTCGGGATTTCCTCTTGCTTCCGCCCAATATGCCGCCGTTACGCCAACGAGAAACAATGCCGTCATCGCGCCCCAGACAGCCCACCCGTGCCCCTGCGATTTCGTCATGCGGCCCAGCGTGTAAGTCAATCCAGAAGGAATCGCAAAAATCAGGATCATCTCGAAAAAATTCGTAAATGGCGTGGGGTTTTCGTAAGGATGAGCGCTGTTCGCATAAAAGAACCCGCCGCCGTTTGTGCCGAACATTTTTATAACTTCCTGAGATGCCGTTGGACCGACGGCAATCACTTGCTGGGTAACGGTCTGCGAGACCGCCTTACCATCAGGCCCCTGCGTTTGGACGATTTGTGGTTCGAGGAGTTGGGACGTGGTGTATGGCTTCAAGGTCTGGACCACGCCTTGAGAAACCAGAACCAGCGATCCGACCATGCAAACTGGCAAAAGAACCCAAAGAAAGCAACGCGTCAAATCCACCCAGAAGTTGCCGATAGTCTTGGATTCATGCCGCGAGACTCCGCGAATCACGGCGATCGCCAGCGCAATGCCAACAGCCGCAGAGGCAAAGTTGTGGTACGCCAACCCCGCCATTTGCGTGAGATAACTCATCGTCGTTTCCGGCGTGTAGGCTTGCCAATTGGTGTTTGTGGTGAAGGACACAGCGGTGTTCCAGGCCAGATCCGGGGCCACCGCAGAGAATCGCTGAGGATTCCAAGGCAGCCACTGCCACTGCTGTAATCTCTCGAAGAGATAAAGCAAAATCAGCGAAGCGGCGCTGAAAGCCAGCATGGTCACGCCGTACTCCGTCCAGCGCATTTCTTTGTTTTCATCCACACCGCACAACCGGTAGATGAGGCGTTCCACAGGACGCAGAAGGGGATCCAGAAACGTCTTTTGACGCTCAAAAACGCGTGTCAGAAAAATCCCTATCGGTTTTGTGATGAGAAACAACACCAGCACGTAAAGACCGATCTGAAACCAGCCATTCGAAGTCATGCCTAGAAGTTCTCCGGTTTGAGCAGCGCGTACATTAAGTAGCCGAAGAGAAGCAAGCTAATGAGAATGAGGACGACATTTTCGACCATGGAAATCTCCGCCTTATTTCAGCCGTTCGCAAACGCGCAAGTAACCAATCGCGAGAAGGAAGAAGCCGATCGTCACCAATGTAAAAACCAAATCCCTCACACGACTCTCCTTTTCAGGCCCCCATGATGACCTGCCCGCAACATGCGCGCTCCGCTACCTATTCTAGACGAGCCAGCTAACCTGAGACAGGGCGCATCACGGCGGATCCCCGGAGGGACGAGGCTCTATCGCGCAGAGTGTAAAACGACTTCCGTAGGATACCCGGTAAGCCTTAGGAAATGGTGAAACGAATCTAAAGATTTTGTGAGGATCAGCTCTTGCACGTAACCGTTGCTCACGCGCCAGTTAGTGCCCGTGAGTTTGTGGCCAGTAAGTGATTTGGAGCGAAGCCGTCATATTTTTCTGAAGTCCGGCGGCGAGCAGAGGAAATTTCCATTGCTCATATTGACCGATGGCCGAAACCCCCACGGTGGGCCGGATCCAATAGTCAGCGCGCACGGAGGCATCATTGATCGTGCCGCCATGCGGAATAAATTTGTTATCGACCTTGAGGTGGCGATAGCTGAGCTGAATGGAATTTTTCGGCGTTAGCCAGTACCGGCTCCAGGCCTGAATGCCCGCTCCATCGCGTCCGACCCAATCGCCCATCAGGAAATTCCGATTGATGTATAGGTCGTGATAGTAGTTGTCCCAGTAGATATAACGGCCGGCGCCGTTCGAGGATACTGTGTCGGTCAAGGGCGCTTCGACACGGAGATCCAGCTTCGGTATTTTAGGGAATTGCGTGAGGTAGAAGCCCGGGCTGAATCCGGCGCGGCGCGGGGCGGCAAGCGGGGACGGATCATCGGCGGAAATCGAATCGTTGTAAATCGTCAGCCATTTTCGCAAGAACGGAACGCGGTAGCTAAAGTCAAAACCACCGTCACGCTTCCCCGGGTCCTTGCTGGCCGGTTTATCAAAATAGCTGGTCGTGCTGAAGTAGCTTAGAAAAAGCCGGTCTAGCGTGAGCGGCCGCCCCTCACCGCCAACCTCGACCGTGCGTGCGAACCCAAATTCAAGATTGGGGGTCGGTTTGAAACTGATCTTCTCTCCGTGAAAAAAAGGCGCGGGCGAAAGCAGGTTTCCTTGAAGCTGGCCGAAAAACGCGTCGGTACGCATGGGCCCCAGGAATCGCCCAATCCAGGGCAAATGAAATGGCGAGACGCGATCAATATGGAACATCCGGATCGGTGCGGCATTGTCGGAGAAGAGCAACGGGCCGCTCTCACCCGGACCCCACCACTGGCTCTCTTGTCCGTAGGAAAGCTGCCAGTTCGCGAGGTTTAGGCCGACGTAAGCGTCGAGAAGTCTCGCCTGATTGAGCTCGGGTTGTGGACGGGCCGGCAGGCCGGGGTTGTCGTCGATGTTGTTGAGGACCGACTGGACCTCGGGCGTATACTCTGGCCCTGGCGGCGCGTGCTGATATTCGCCGCGCGCGTAGACCACCCAGCGGCCCGTGGTGGCCCACCCAGAAAACCCAGCGATGCTGTTGAAGCCTTCCTGAAAGGGCCGTCCAAAATCGTTGTAAATCGTTTGGCCGAAATGATAGCCGTCCGTGAGAGGCGGCCCAGAAATATCGGTAACACGAACATAGGCGGATTCGAGATGAATTGCGCGGTTGCTGCCGCCTGCGAGGAGTGCAAGCTCCGGAACAAACTCCTGCCGAAGTGAATCATACAAACGCACTGACATCGACTGAGGGTTTGCATCCTGCAGCCGATCGCCGGCTTCGGAAACCATCCTGGCGCATTCAAGTCTGGTCCATGGACGCATGCCGATGATGGCGTCGTTGATTGCACCCGTGGCGATCAAGCGATCAAATAGAGGATAGATCCAGCTATCAAGCGGCACGTAGGGAGAACCCATCTGATTGGGCGTGCGGTCGGTTTCTACAAGCGGTGCATCCGAGAGATTTTCGGCGGTGCCTCCACCCAATTCGGTGTTGTGCCGAGTGCGATAAACTTGCCAGCCGGTGAGCCATCCGATTCCCGTGCCGACGAACGCGTCGGAAGGGAAGTGCTTCTCCCCGCGGACGCGCGCGTAGGTAATCGCTGTCGCGGCGCCGTACGCGAGTATTTTTGTGAAGGGGCCGGGATACTCATGGCTGATCACGCTGGCAATGGCCCAGGCTGCGGTGGCATGGCTGGAGGGAAAGGAATCGCCATCTTGCCAGAATCTTCCGCGAAAGGAATCAGTGGTGGGCCGCTCGCGGCCCGTCGCAAGGCCAATCGCCGTGGAGACAAACAAGCCATCCAGTGCGGCCTCGCCGCTTAGGAGCCCCGTTTCCCGCTTGTGCTCGTCATTGGTTGCTTTTCCCAGGAGATAGAGGCCCGCCCCGGCGCCTGTCATCCCCGCGAGTCCATAGTTGGAAAAACTTGTGTAATGTTGCAGCGTGGACGGCGTGTGAGACAGATGAGAGCTCGCGTCTCGATCCGTCACCAAAAATCCTGCCGTGAGACCTGCAAACGGCACCAGCCATGTGGCATCACCTAGACGGAGGTGCGCCGGGCTCATCCAAATGGCTTTTTGATCGCGAGCGAGATTCTTGAGCAGAGCTAATCCCAATTCATTCTCGCGGGGTGCCTCGGGCGGCCGGACGCTCGATGAATCTTTTACCGCGGCTGGAGTGTCCGCTTGCAGTTGTTCTGTCTTCTGTCCTTGCTGCGAGCTTTGCTGGTTTTCAGGCGGAGAAGATTGAGCCCTGCATTTGCCGCAATCGGCAGCGCCCACCACGCAGACCACAGCTATCCAACAAAATATGTTTTTCGCGTTCATCCCGTGAAAACAGAAAAGCACAGGCTTGGCCATTCAAAAGAAAATCCAAATGGTTGGCTAAACGCTTTCTTATGAATGTGTAGTTGGGTTTTACGCGCGGCCTGCTGGAACCTAAAGCGAAACAAAACCGAAGCTTAGTTCCAAAATGGAATGGATTTACGGGAGGAGCCCTTGCAGCGGCAACGGCAAGCGAGCCTTGCACTTACAAAAACGAGTAAGACTTCTCAGATCGGCAGGCGCAATTTCGCTTCGCAGCCTCGGCCGTCGCGGCGGTTTTGAAGCGTCAAAGTGCCGCCGTGGGCTTCGGCAATCTGGCGGCTGAGGACGAGGCCGATGCCGGATCCACCCTGTTTTGTGGTGAAGAAGGGAACGAACAAGTTGGCTGTGTTTGAGATTCCCGGGCCTTCATCGAGCACCGAGACTTCTAGAAAGGAACTGTAGCGCAGCCAAGTGACAGTCACTCCGCCGCCCGTTTCGTGGGCAGCGTCTGCGGCGTTGTGAACCAAGTTGATCAAAAGCTGTTCGAGCTGGTCGGCGTCCGCCGAAATAACGAGCGGCGGACCTTTTTCGAGGCGCACTTTAGCGCGCGCTTCGAGCTTGGCGACACGCGTAATCCACTCCGTCACATTGACAGGTGCCAGCGTTGGCTGCGGGAGTCGCGCGAGCCGCGCGTACGCAGCCATGAACCGGCCCAGCGCTTCCGTGCGAGAGCGGATGATTCCGAGGCCGTGGCGCATATCTTCCAAAATGGATGCAGCGGCGCCCGATTGCAGTTCTGGCACGTTGGCCGTTCCCAGGAGCCCGCTTTCCAAGCTTTGCGCTACGGATTGGATCGGCGCCAGCGAATTGTTGAGTTCATGGCCGAGAACACGGATGAGCCGCTGCCATGCTTGCCGCTCTTCGTCGCGCAGAGTGCGGCTGAGATCGCTGAGCACAATGAGGTCGTGCGGCAAGCCGCCTTGGCGAAAAGAACCACGGCGCACGCCCCAACGGCCGGATCCGCCGGGAAAACTCAGTTCCATCGTGCGGGCCGGGTCGCCTTCAAGGCATGCCTCCAGTCCAAGCTCCGCGGCCGTGAAGCCCAGGAGACGCTCGCTGGGCCTCGAGAGAAGCCGTTCACCGGCGCGATTGACGAGGCGCAACTGCCGATGGTTGTCGAACGTGAAGATGGCCACGTCGATTTCTTCCATTACTGCGCGCAGCAAACCGGTGGCTTCGAGCGCTCCCAAGCGTTGCGAACGAAGCGTCTCACTGAGGGCGTTTACTTCCAGCATCACTTCGCCGAGTGCGTCATCGGAACGCGCTTCCCGGGCGCGGAACGAAAAATCCTGTTCGCGCATCGCGGAGAGGAGATTCGAGAGTGTTTGCAGCGAGAAGACCACGCGATGCCGTAAAGAAAGCGCGAAGCCCAACCACAAACTCACGATAAGAAACGTCAGCGTCCAGGCAGCCCGCGAAGAATAGGAACCATTCCAGAGGAGAATCAAGGAGATCAACGATCCGGGCAATCCCGCCGCCAGCGCCAGGAGCTGGATGCGACGTTCGTACGTGAGGCGTCTCATTCCAATCCGTGTTTTTGCAGCCGGCGATACATTGCGCTGCGACTAAGGCCCAGCGCTTTGGCTGCCTGGCTGACATTTCCGTCATGGCGAGAAAGCGTGCGCTGAATGAGGTGGCGCTCCACTTCGTCGAGGCTCATTTCCTCGAGGCGCACGGTGCCGCCGGCAGAGCCTACGCGCAGGCCGAGGTCGGCGGAACGGACAAGCTGCCCTTGCGCGAGCAGGACTCCACGCTCGACCGCATGATCAAGCTCGCGCACATTGCCGGGCCAAGGATGTTCGAGAAGAAGTTGCGTCGCGGCGGGGTCGAAGCCGGAAATACCTTTGCGGTAGCGCTGCGCATAGCCGCGCAGAAAGTGGTGCGCCAATAAGGCGATATCTTCGCGGCGTTCTCGCAACGGCGGAAGATGAATTTCGATGGTATTCAGGCGGAACAGCAGATCCTGGCGGAACCGTCCAGAGGTAGCTTCGGAAGTTACATCGGCATTGGTGGCCGCGAGGACACGGACATTTACACGGCGCGTAGTTGACGAACCGACGCGCTCGAGTTCGCCGGTTTCAAGGACGCGAAGAAGCTTCGCCTGCAGATTTAGCGGGACATTGGCAATCTCGTCCAGAAAAAGTGTGCTGCCCTCGGCAAGCTCAAAGCGTCCGACACGATCGTTGCGCGCATCCGTGAAGGCGCCTTTAACGTGGCCGAAGAGTTCGCTCTCGAAGAGGCCTTCGGAAAGCCCTCCAGCGTTCACAGTTACCATCGGCTTTCCCGACCGCTGTGAAAGCGCATGCAAAGTTTGCGCGACAACTTCCTTTCCCGTGCCGTGCTCGCCGGTGATGAGCACGCTGGCATCTGAAGGACCTACGCGCCCGATCAGGTCCAGCACAGGCTGCATCACGGCCGCTTCAGCGATAAGAGTGGGGCGCGATTCCGCGCGGAGCAGGCGATTCTCGGCCTCGAGCCGCGAGGCTTGCCGCAGCGCGTTGCGTAGATCGATCTGCGTGCGCAGGATGGTCAGCAGGCGCGCGTTGTCCCAGGGCTTTTGTATGAAATCGCGAGCGCCGCGCCGCATGGCTTCCACGGCGACTTCCACGCTGCTCCAGGCGGTCATCACGATCACGGGCAACGTCGAATCCGCTGCCTGGACACGGCTCAGCAAGTCGAGGCCTTCTTGGCCGGAAGTGGTATCTCGCGCGTAGTTCAAGTCCATGATCACGGCATCGAACTCGCGCGATTCGATGGCCGCGAGCGCTTCAGCGGGGGAGGCTGCCAGTTGTGTCTCGTAGTTCTCTCGCTTGAGCAACAGGCGCAAGGCGTCGCGGATATCCGCCTGATCGTCGGCCACAAGGACGCGATAGGGATGAATCGTAGGGTTTTTCATGCCTGTCGGAAGCTAATATCCATTTAAAAGGCGGTCGTATTCAAACGGCCGGTTGAATACGACCTGGCCCGAAGCCGTTGAACATGTCGACTGATGCCCAAAAAAAGCAGTCACTCACTTGTGCAATCCGTTCCAGCCTTAACGCGGAACTAAATCCGATAATGAACACGTTGCTGGCGCCGGCCAGCTGTCAGCCGACTTTCGCCACGTTGCTGGTTTCGCTGACCACCCAGCCGTCTTTGAGCTGAATGACCCGATGGCTATAAGCGGCGTTCCTCTCCGAGTGCGTGACTTGAATGATGCTCGTGCCAGCTTCATTCAGCTTCCGGAAAAGCTCCATAATTTCTTCACCTTGCGCGGAGTGAAGATTGCCGGTCGGCTCGTCGGCCAGAATCAGCTTGGGGCTCTGAATCACGGCGCGAGCGACTCCCACGAGCTGTTGCTGCCCGCCAGAGAGCTGGTTGGGGAACAGATCCTTTTTGCCGACGATGTTGAAGCGGTCGAGAATATCGCAAACGAGGCTGACGCGTTCTTTGTGCGGCACGTTTTTGTAGGAAAGAGGAATCTCGAGATTTTCAAACACAGTCAAGTTGTCGATCAGGTGGTAGCTTTGGAAAACGAAGCCGATGTTGGCTTTATGCAGTTCGTTGCGCTTTTTTACGTTGAGCCTGTGAACCGGCTCGCCATTGAAATAGTATTCGCCCGTCCAAGAACCGTCGAGCATCCCGATGATGCTCAAGAGCGTGGACTTTCCGGCTCCCGAGGGGCCCATAAAGGTGACAAACTCGCCTGGCTGGATCTCCAACGATACGCGGCGCAGGACGTAAAACTTGCTGCCACCCGCTTCGTAAACCTTTTCCAAGTTCCGCAACTGAATCAGAGGTTCCACTCTCGCTCCTTGGGCGTTAATTAGATAACGCCCGAATCCGCAATCCGTTTCGAGACTATCACACTTAAATCCTTACTGCTGTGAGGCCCCGGGGAACCGACGAAGCGTTGCCTTGGAGGCTCTCTGGGCAGAGCAAGAGGGCGGGGCAAAGCCCCGCCCCTACAAAGTCTCCGGTGAAGACATAACCGGACGCTTCATTCGTAGCGCAGCGCGGCGAGGGGATCCATGCGCACGGCGCGGCGCGCGGGGAGGTAGCAGGCGAGTGCCGCAACGGCAGCCAGCAGCAAGGGCAATCCCACAAAGGCAAACGGATCGGCAGCGGTCACGCCAAAAAGGAGACTGGAAACGGCGTAGGCAAGCCCCAGGGCAAGAGGCAAACCTATAGCCATGCCAATGATAGTCAGAAACAAGCCGTTTCGCAGGATCAGTTTCTGGACGTCGTTCGAGGTCGCGCCCATCGCCATGCGAACGCCGATTTCATGGGTGCGTTCGCCGACGGAGTAAGACATCACGCCATAGATACCCACGGAAGCCAGAACCAGCGCGATAAACCCCAGAATGGCCATCATCGCCGCCACGTAGGCGATGCCTACAATAGAGTTCGTGATCACTTTATCGAAGGGCAGCACGTCGAAAAGCGGTAGGTTCGGATCGACGGCGGCAACCGCGCTTCGTACTGCCGGGATGAACATCACGGGATCGCCATTGGTTCGCAAGACCAGGGAATTGTAGAAGGGGGGCGCTTGGCGGTAGCTGCGATAAATCGTCGGGTATTCTTGTTTATCGACCCACGTATAGTGGACATCGTCCACGATTCCCACAATCGTCATCCAGGGGTCGTTCGCATCGGCTTTGCCAATTTTGAGTTTCTTTCCCAAAGGATTTTCACCAGGGAAGTAGCGCTTCGCCATGTTCTTGCTGATCACCGCTACAGGTGGCGTGCCATCGCTGTCCGAATCGGTCAATTCGCGGCCATCCCGCAGGCCAATATTCATCAGACGAAAATAATTCGGGCTGATTGTTTCGACAATCGCGCTGGTCGTCACACCTCGCTCCTCCGGGGCACGTCCCTCGATGGCGAAGGGACTTACGCCCGTGCCACCGCCGTTGGCGTAGGGCACATACGTGGCGAGCGCTGCCGATTGGACATGCGGAATAGCCGCAAGCCGCTGCAGCACTTGTTCGTGGAACGCTGCGCGGCCGGGTTTATCCTTGTACTGCGTTTCGGGCAGATCCAGGCTAAGCGTCAGCACGGATGCGGGACGAAAATTCTCATGCACCACAATGAGGGCGCGAAAACCCTTGACGAGAAGGCCGGCACCGACAAGAAGAATGAGGGCGAGCGCAATCTCGGCGATTACGAGAGCGCTCCGCAAACGGTGCCGCGATCGGCCAGTGCTTGCCCCCCTCCCGCTCTCTTTAAGAGTCTCGCTAATATTGGTTTGCGAATGGAGCCAGGAAGGAGCGATCCCAGAGACGATGCCGCTGGCAATCGCAACGGCCAGTGTGAACAAAAATGCGTTTCTATCAAGGCTTATCGTATTCCACCCGGCGATAAATCTTCCAACCTCAGGGGGCATATGGTTCACCATCAGAAAAATCCACCACTCCGCGATCAACCATCCGAGTGCCGCGCCTGCCAGCGAAAGCAGTACGCTCTCCGTCAGCAGTTGGCGGATGATGCGACTGCGGCTAGCCCCCATGGCGGTCCGCACCGCAAGTTCTTTGTGCCGGCCAGTCACACGCGCAAACTGCACATTGGCCACGTCGGCGCAGGCAATCAGGAGAACAAACCCCACCGCTCCTAAGAGCAGAAAAGTGTACTGCCGCGTGAGAGTGCCTGTCGCAAAATCAGGGACGGTCAGTACACGAACCTGCCAACCCTTGTAAGCATCGGGAAAAGCCTCGGCCTGCCGCGCGGCGATCGTGCGCATCTCCGCGGCAGCCTGAACAGTAGAAACCTGCGGCTTCAAATGCGCGAGCACCCACAAGTAGCGCGCATCACGAATCATCCGCTGCTCGGCGTTGAAAGTGAGTGGGACCCATGCTTCCGCAGGCTTTGGAAAATCAAATCCCTTGCTCATCACTCCGACAATCTCAAAGGCCTTGCCATCCACCTTGAGTTTCTTGCCAAGAATATGCGGATCGGAAGCGTATCGCCGTTCCCACAGGCCATAGCTGAGGATGATGACCTGATCTTTTCCAACTTGCTCTTCTTCGGGCAGGAAAGCGCGGCCCATGAGGGGATGCACGCCAAGCACATCGAAAAAATTTGCGCTGATTGCGAACCCTTGCGCTTTTTCCGCCTCCCGATCGCCGGTTAGATTGATGGAGTTCCAGACGTACGCTCCCATTTCATCAAAGGAGCGCGCTTGCGCCTTCCATTCGAGATAAGTGGCCGGCGCGATGGAGTTGGTGTCGATGCCCTGCGAGGGGCGCGAGTCAACCAAAGCGACAATGCGATTTGAATTGTCAAAGGGGACGGGACGGAGCAAAAATGCTTCGGCGACGCTGAACATCGCCGTATTGGCGCCGATGCCCAGCGCGAGCGCGGCGACGCACACGAGCGTCGTAAGGCGATTCTTGACGAGCATCCGCAGACCATAGCGGATGTCCTGCCCGATCGTTCCCATGGAGCGCCCTCTTTTGCCGGAGGAATTTAAGCGGTTACGCCGGCTTCCTTGGTTTCTTCGACGATGCGGCCGTCAAACAGGTGAATGGTGCGCTCGGCGAAGTTTGCGTAACGCTGGTCGTGGGTCACCATGCAAACGGTCGCGCCGTTGCGGTGCAAATCGCGGAGCAATTCCATGACGGCTTCGCCGTTCTTCGAGTCCAAGTTTCCAGTCGGCTCGTCAGCCATCAGGATGAGAGGATCGCCTACCAATGCGCGAGCCACGGCCACACGCTGTTGCTGACCGCCAGAGAGTTGCGAAGGATAATGCCGCAGCCGGTGCGCCATGCCAACGCGCTCGAGCGCGTTCTGCACCTTCTGCTTGCGCTCGGCTGCGCTCGTGCCGCGGTACGTCAGCGGCAGCTCGACGTTTTCATACACGGTGAGGTCGCCGATCAGGTTGAACGCCTGGAAGATGAAGCCGATCTCGCGATTGCGGATGCGTGTGCGCTCGCTGATGGTCAGCTTCCCGACGGGTTGGCCATTGAGCATATAGCTTCCGTCGGTCGGCGAATCGAGCAGGCCCAGAATCGAGAGCAGCGTCGACTTGCCGCAGCCTGAAGGCCCGGCGATCGAGATGTACTGTCCCTTCTTGATCTCCAGGTGGATCTCAGAGAGAGCGTGTGTCTCCACTTCGTCCGTATAGAAAACTTTCTTTACGCCTTCCATTTTAATGAGTGTGGCTGTGTCTGACATTTCGTCTCCTTAACCAGTTTTAGTCTTGAAATTCATCCCGCAAATTCGTTTTGCCGAGCCCCGACTGCCGTGCCTCCTGCTGAAAGCCGTTTCACTTACTGATATCGCAGCGCCACCAACGGATCGACGCGTGTTGCACGCCTGGCCGGAATAAAGCAGGCGGCAAGAGCGATAAGGACGATCAAGGCCAAACCAAAGCCGTAGACCGCAGGGTCTCCCGCGTGCACGCCATATAACAACGATTCGCCGAATCGCGCCAGCACATAAGCAAGCGCCAGGCCCACGCCTACTCCAATCAACACCATCAATCCTACTTCCTTAACAATCAGGACGCGGACATCGCCGGCCAGCGCCCCCAGCGCCATGCGGATGCCGATCTCCCGCGTGCGCTGCACTACTACATACGCCAGAACACCGTAAATCCCAAGTGCCGCTAATAGAGCTGCCAGCCCTGCGAAGCTCGCAGAAAGCACGGCAACCATCCGAGCTGAAAACAAATCGTCTTCCACGACGCGTTCCATGGTCTTCAGATCGTACACGGGGAGATTTGCGTCCAACTGCCGGACTTCGCCTTGCAGCGCCGACCCCAAAAGCAGCGGATCTTGCGTCGACCGAACGTAAAAGGCCATGTCCCTCAGTTTGGGCCTTTGCGCGTAAGGAATATACACGTAAGGTTGGATCGCACTACTTACGCGCTCCTGCTTGACGTCCTTCACCACCCCCACGATCTCGATGTCCGGCTTGACCTTACCGCCGCCAAACGCAAAATGTGCGCCGAGCGGATTCCGCCCTGGGAAGAAGCGCTGTACCATCGCTTCGCTCGCGATAGCTACTTTGGGAGCCGTTGCGCCATCCGCCTCGGTAAATTCGCGGCCCGAAAGCAATGGAACTCCCAGGGTCGAGAAGTAGCCCGGACTCACCGCATCTTGGTCCACATTTTGCAGGTCTTCGGCGAGCTGCGGGCCTCCTTCAACCGTGATGTTGCCTCCTTCATCTTCGCCGGAAAGCGTGGGGATATCGCCCGTGCCGACCGACCGGACTCCCGGCAGAGTTGCAATCCGGCTACGCAACTGATCGAAAAGCGCAATCGACCTCGGTGTGTCGTAACCGTTCAAAGTAGGCTGAATCGAGAAGGTGATTACGTTATCGGTCTTCATTCCCAGGTCTTGATTTCGCAAGTTCCACAGGGAACGCATAAACAGGCCTGCTCCGGCAAGAAGCAACATCGTGAAAGCAACTTGTCCTGCAACGAGCACTTTTCGGAATCCCACGTGGGACACGCTGGCCGAAGAAGTCGAACCTTGGTCCTTGATCACATCCGAGACGCCCATGCGCGTGACACGCCAGGCAGGAATCAAACCGAAGAATATTCCGGAGAGGAGAGTCGCTCCGATAGCGAATCCCAAAACGCCTGGGTCGAGCTTTTCCGAGAGGCCACGAATTCCCGCGTTGGAAACCACGATAGGAGTCAGGATTCTCATGAGCCACGTGCCGAGCAAAATGCCCAGCGCGCCGCCGCCGAATGCGCACAAAAGGCTCTCTGCCAGGAGTTGCCTCATCATTCTTGCCCGGCTGGCCCCCATCGCCGTCCGGATCGCAAACTCGCGCTGCCGCGAAGCTCCGCGAGCCAGCAGCAGATTCGCCACGTTTGTGCATGCAATCAGCAATACCAGCGCCACCATCACAAAGAGCGTGATGATTTGTCCTCCGGAGTTGCGCTGGAGGACCGTGCGTCCTCTGGCCCCGGATGACAGGAGAATTTTCTTGTCGAGGAAACGCTGGCGCTTTTGCTCATTCCATCCAGACGGCATATGCGGGAGCTGCTCCTCGAGGAGCGGCCGGTACGCCGTGTTAATTCCCGCCTCCGCCTGCTTCTCTGAAAGTTCAGACTTGCGCCGCGCCAGGACATTCATCCAATAATCGTTCCAATCGTCGAGTGTCTCGCCGTAGGTCGCCATCTGTTGCGTCATCATCATCGGCACGAAGATGTCGGGCGTCTTGCCCACCTGGACTCCGAAAAATCCGGCTTGTGAAACGCCCACGACCGTCATCTCGACGTTGTTGATCAGCAGGACTTTGTTCAGCACGCTTGGGTCGCCGCCGAAATGACGAGTCCAGTAAGAATGGCTGAGCACCACGACGGGCTGCGCTCCAGGGACACGGTCGTCGTCCTGGCTGAACACACGTCCGACCACTGGCTGCACGCCGAGGACCTCAAAATAATTTCCTGAAACTAGCTCACCAGATGCGCGGTCCGTCTCGCCGTGGCTGGCAACGCTCGCGGAAAAACCGTACCGCGCCAGTACACCGGAAAACACTGTGTTGCTGTCCCTGAGCCCCTTGTACATGGGATAGGAAAAAGACTCGGCTTCATCATTGTCGGTAGAAACATGTCCCGGCATTGGCCCAGGCGACCGCAGAATTACAAGCTCGTCGGGATTTTTTACGGGCAATTGCCGCAGCAAAATCTGGTTCATCAAGGAGAAGATCGCCGTATTTGCGCCGATGCCGAGAGCCAGCGTAATCACGGCAATCGCCGTAAAGCCCGGGCTCTTCGCCAGCATTCGCAATCCGAACGTAATGTCTTTCCACAGATTTTGCATTACCTATTCACCCATTCGCCCAACTTTGTCCGCAAACGAGTCCCGCGACCTTCAAAAGATACTCCACTCAGACTCATGGCCTGGTACTGGTACTGAGAAGGCGGTCGCAGAGGCAGCCGCTTCCCATCGGTCAATGGAATCTGAGACATGGCAACCCGCAACACTCCACGTATTTGACGTACAAAGCCCCGATAGGTCTGGCGCACCGAATTCAATCCTTTGTAACAGGGAATACGCAACTCCTCGCCCAATGGTTCCCCCGATCCGCTCCAATTCCAAAACTATTCATAGCGCAACGCCACCATGGGATCGACGCGCGTCGCTCGCCGCGCCGGGATGTAGCACGCCAGCATTCCAACAACGACAAGCAACGCGCAGACTGCCGCGAAAGTCCAAGGATCTGTTGCGCGAACTCCGAAGAGAAGACTTTGCAGGAAACGCGTCAGTGCTATAGAAGCGGCGATCCCAGCCACCGCTCCGAAAATCACCAGCACCAGGCCCTCTTTTATGACCATGCGAAGCACATCCCGTCTCTGCGCGCCCAACGCCGCGCGAATCCCAATCTCGCGAGTGCGCCGCGCCACTTCGTACGCCAACAAGCCATATAGCCCGATGCATGCCAGCAACAAACCCAGCGCTCCAAAAAGGGAAGAGAGGCGCGCCACCAGCCGCTGATTGAAAAGCAGCCGGTCGATCGTCTGCGTTTGTGTCCGAACGCCGAAAACCGGAAGATCCTCGTCGACATCGTTCACGATTCGCCTTACCGCGGGAATGAGCGCGCTCGGAACCACTGCCGAGCGCAACACGAACGTCACCTGGCCATTTTTCAGGGGAAGGTACACGATTGGCTCATCCGCTTTCCGCATGTCATCATATTTTGTATCCGCCACTACGCCCACAATTTCCCGCTGCGGTTCATCGGTACCCGTTCCGCCAAAATGCATGCCAATGGCGTCTCGCGGCTCCAGGAATTTGTGAACGAATGCTTCATTGACGAGCCCTATCTCCTGCTTCGAACGCATGTCCGCGGCTCGAAAAGTGCGCCCTTTCACAAGCGGGATTCGCATCGTTTCGAAAAAGTCCGGCCCGGCAGCCAGCGTCTGCACATCTACGTAGCTTTTCTCGGGCTGTCCTTCAATATGGAATCCCGACGTCCACAATCCTCCGTCCAGAAGCGCGTCCGAGGAATAGCTCGCGGAAACAACTCCCGGCAACGCAACGAGCCGCCGTGTGAGTTCATCATAGACGTTCTGAATATTCTCTTCCTTGTAGCCTGCCAGCGTAGGATCGACGGAGAAAAGCAGGACATTGCTCGTGTCAAATCCCGGGTTGATGCTCTTCAGTTTTTCCAGCGTGCGCAGTAGAAGCCCCGCCCCAATCAGCACCACCATCGACAGCGCGACCTGCATCACCACCAGGGAACTGCCCAGCCCGAAGCGCCTGCCTCCTGCATGACTTGCCGCCGAAAGGCTTCCCGCATTCTCTTTGAGAGCCGGCGCAACGTTTATCCGCGTCCCGCGAAATGCCGGCGCCAGCCCAAACCCAATTCCCGTCAGCAGGGCCACGCCGATGGTAAAAAGAAGCACTCTCGCGTCCGGGTGCAAATCGAGCTTGAAGGGATGATACGAATTTGCAGCGAGAAACTCCGCCAGCCCGGTTGCGCCCCAGAACGCCACGAGTACTCCCAGCGCCGCCCCCGCGACGGAAAGGATCACACTTTCCGTCAAGAGCTGTTGAATAACGCGCCCACGACCCGCGCCCAGCGCCAGCCGCACGGCCATCTCCTTTTCCCGAGACGTCGCGCGCGCCAGCATCAATCCGGCAACGTTAGCGCAAGCGATCAAAAGAATGATTCCTACCGCTCCCATCAATAGATAGAGGGCCTCTCCGAAATTCGCGCGAAACCCAGTGAGGGCTTTCTGAGCAGGCAGGAGCGTAACTTTTGGATCGTCCGATTCCTTCAGCGCAGGTTTTTCGCCATGCAGAGTCTCATTTCGGAAGAGCAAACTCACCGCAGCCTCGGCCTGCCCCGGCGCTGTGCCTGGCTTCAAACGTGCCACCAGCGTGAGCCACCAGTTTCGCGCTTCGAGGGATCTGCCGCCCCACCGGAGTCCCAGCGGCACAAGCTGCGTAAGGGGCAGCCACATGTCGAGTGTCTTCCCCGGCGTCAGCCTCGTAAAACCCTGATCCGTCACGCCGACGATCGCGAACTCCACGCCGTTCAACCGAATCGTTTTTCCGATCGCCCCCGCGGCGCCGCCGAATGCGCTCTGCCAATACCCATAATTGAGTACCACCACTGGCGTTGCGCCCGGCTCTTCGTCCGAAGGCCCTAGCGTTCTACCAAGCAAGGCGCGCACACCAAGCGTTTGGAAGTAATCTCCAGAGACGAGCTCTCCCCTGGCCATGCTCGCAGGGCCGTTCCCGCTCAGGTCCAGCTCTGCAGGCCCAGCAAATGCCGCCACATTCGAAAAGAGATCCTTCTGTTCCCGAATCTCTTTGTACAGGGGATAGGAAAAGGAGCAGCCGCCGGAATTTGGTCCCGGTCTTCCGTGAAAGTTGCAGTCGCCGAAACTGCTGCTGCCAATATTCTGAGGCAAACCGTGCGCCGACCATTGCGGCACCACCAATTGCTCGGGATGCTGCACCGGCAAAGACTGCAGCATTACGGCATTCACCAAGCTGAATATCGCGGTATTTGCGCCGATGCCGAGGGCCAGCGTGGCAACGGCTACTGCTGTGAAACCTGGATTCTTAGCGAGCATTCGCAATCCGTAGCGAATGTCTTGCCAGAGAGTTTGCACTGGGCCTCCGCAAGAAACCCACAACTTCCGAATCTACGGAATGAGAGAAATAAAACTCGAACTCGTTTGCGGGCTGACCGCTAGCCGCCAAACCGCCGCTCTACTTCAGCCGGATGCGGTCGAAATTTTCCCAGGCCGACATGTCGGACAAAATCACCTTATCTCCCACTTTCAATCCATCGAGGATTTCGATCGTATTCACGGAACTCCGACCCAACTTCACGTTCACGCGCGTGGCCTCCGAGCCGTCGTCGGTGAGCTTGAAGAGTCCAATCGTGCTGTCGGATTGCCCGTGAACGGGCCTGCCGACATACAGCACATCCCTCAAATTCTCGAGGGTGATTGTGCCGTCCACGCTCAAATCCGGCCTCGCACCTGGCGGAAGGGGATCATCGATCGTCACGTCGACTGTAACCGTACCGTTGATGACCGAGGGGTCGACTCGCGAAACATGCCCGTTCACGATTCCATTGCGCGTGTCGATCGACGCCTTTTGCCCGGGCACCACATCTTTCGCTTGTGTCTCTGCAATCTTCACTTCGGCTCTGAGCTTCTTCGGATCCGCCACCCGCGCAAGGTTCATTCCCGGCGTTACGTGCTGCCCGACATCCACGGGCAGAAGCTGTAGCACGCCGTCGATGCCCGCCCGCACGTGGAGTGCCTCCACCTGGCTCTCCTTCAATTTGTAGAGCGCTTTCATCTGCTCGACCTTTGCCTGCTGTGCCGCAAGTCTCGCGCTTCCTGAATCCGTCGCGATTTTGGTCCGATCGGCTTCAAGTTGCAGGCGAATCGCAAGCTGCTCTGTCTTCACCCTCGACTGCTGCTCAAGCATTCGCGACGTGAGCCCGAGTTCCACCTGTTGTTTGTCCACGTCATGCTGAATTTTCGACTGTTCGTAATCGCTTCGCACGGACGCTTCCGTCGACTTCTGGCTCATCAGGTCGCTGTTGACCTGTACTCTCAGGTTCTGGTAATCCGCTTCCGCTCCCTTGAGCTGGTATTCCGCGTCGACCGCATCCTTTTGCACGGTCGGGTCGCTCAACTCCATGATGATGGAATCTGGCTTCACGATGGCGGGTGGCCGCAGAACCCACTTATCCACGTGTGCATCTGTCTGCGCCGCGACCCACCGGATGTCTACAGGCACGAGCGTTCCCAGCCCGCGCACTTCGCGTAGCATGGGGCCCCGCTTCACTGTGTCCGACCACACTGTCCCGGCGTCCACCGACGGGGCCGCCGGTTTCAGCTTCGACAGCGCGTACGTCACGCCGCCCAGCAACATGAGTGCGACGGTGCCGTAGGCTATCCGCCGGATTTTCTTAGCTCTTGCGTTGGATGGTCTTTGGATGTCCATAGTGGTTATGGCCTTTCCTAGGCGCAAATCCCTTGCCAACAGAGTTCGCCTAAAGCCTCGGTTTGTCAATAGCTTACGGGGCCGTCTCCGTGGACGAAAGGCGCCTCTCTGGCCGAATATGGGAATCCATGTCCCACGTCCGGACACTCGGAGTATTCCCATCCAGCGATCCAGATGCTCTTTGACGCTATATATAATAGATACGTCTAGGCTGCGGCGTTGTTCCCGCCTACCTTGCCCAGAAAGAACTGGCCGCTTGCACGCCCTTCCAGGGAAAGCCGAAAAAGCTACCGACAGGCGCATAGGCGCACGGAAGCGACAATCGCCGCAACAGCCTCACGGTTGGAACGGCGGGCTAACTTGGCATATCGCAGGACTCGGGAATCGAGCTGCAGGTTTCAGCGAAGACTCTGTACCCGTGACGAATCGCCGAGGAAGCCCGGCACAATTATAAAGCTCTTCGTTCCTCTTGGCGCTAGACAGCCGGAGGGGTCGGATCGCCGCAGCCAACGAACTCCTCCAGAATGCGGTTTCCCTTATAATCCAGGTCGTCGTGAATCCCAATTTTGCTTGTGTAAAAGCCACGCACCGTCAAACTCTTTAGTTCGTGGAAAAATTGCACTTCGGGAAGCTCGGTTAATTGATCGTTGTCGGAAAGTACCTTGATGACCGCGATCTTTTCTTCCGTGCCCGCGTCGACGAACGATTTTCCGTTGTAATGCTGGCTCATTGACTCCATCAGCCGCAGCCCTTCGCGCCATAGCGCTTTTTGTTGCTCGTCCACGCTTGCCCCGACTCTCTGCTCGATGAAGTCGGCCACCTTTGCAGCCTTCGCACCGCCGGAGTGGCTATCGGCCGGAATGATGGTCTCAGACAACTCTTCGACCAGCCTGTGCTGCGCAGGCGTGAAAAAACGCGCGCCGGAGCTCGTTTCCGCGGTCCGCGCCGGTGACGCTCCGGCGGCAGGCGGTGCAGTCTGTGAATCTGCGGGAGAAACGCCAGCCACCGCTCCGGACAAGGGCAAAACCGCCGCGCCTAGAGCTGTCGCTGAAGTCTTCAACCACTGCCGCCGATCCTGCATTAAATTGATGGGGTTATTCGCGGACATTGTCCCTCCTTCGATTTGCAGCCCGTTCCTCGTCGCGCTCTAAAGGCTTCTACAATTCGTTCTTCGCCAATTTATCCGCCAGGTAGTCGCACGAGCGCCAGCACAGCGCCATGATCGTCCATGTCGGATTCTGACAACTGGCATTCACGAACGCGCTTCCGTCCACTACGAATAAATTCTTTACGTCATGCGACTGCTGAAATTGATTCAGCACAGAAGTCTTCGGATCATTTCCCATGCGCGCCGTGCCCAGCTCATGGATCGACCATCCTTCGGTGAGCACCCGGTCGTTCACATAAATAATATTGAAGCCTGCGGCCTCGACCATCTCCTGCGCCGTCTCCTTCATGTCTTTGACCATGTTGTGCTCGTTCTCGCCGAATTTATAGTGAAAGCGCAGCGCTGGAATGCCCCATTTGTCTTTCACGACCGGGTCGAGATCCACATAATTCTCGTAGCGCGCCAGCACTTCGCCGAAGGCTCCCATACCAATATACGAACCCTGATTTTTCCGGATTTCTTCTTTGAACGAAGCCCCAAATCCGGGTCGGTCTGTGCCTGGCGGAAACATGCTGCTTCCGCTTCCGCCCTCAAATCCATACCCGCGAATGAAATTCGGGTGTTTTTCCGTGAGATTGCGAAAACGCGCCAGATAAAAACCACCGGGACGGCCATCGTCCAGCGTCGGAGGTTTTCCGACGAGGTTCTTGGCCTGGCCCGCCACGCCGGGCCCCATCACGTGTTCGCAGAAATTGTGCCCAACGTGACCGCTCGAGTTGGCGAGCCCGTTCGGATAGAGCCGCGATTTGGAGAGCAAAAGCAGTCGCGCGGATTCGAGCGTCGAGGCCGCAACAATCACAACTTTCCCGCGCACCGTGTAATCTTTCATCGTCTGCGAATCGGTGAAGTGCACGCCGGAAGCTTTGCCAGTTGCCGGATCGACGGTAATTTCTCGAACAGTCGAATTTGTGCGCAGGGTCAGGTTTCCTGTATCCATGGCCGGATAGATGAGCCCGGTCGGCGAATCGAACGCAGCGTGAATATCGCATCCGCCTTTTCGTTCGCATGCGCCGCGTCCATAGCAGCGGCTGCGATATTTGTTGTGCTTCAGCCCATCCGTTGTTACGCCCGCGCGGTACTGCGTCAGCACGCGGCCCATTTTCTGGATGCCTTCTTTGAGAGTGACTTCCGCACAGTTCAATTTCGTCGGCCGCTGAAAAATGCTGTCCGGCAGATACGGGAGATTTTCTTTCACTCCCGTGATGCCAAGATACAAATCCACCTTGTCGTAGTAAGGTGCGATGTCGCTGTAACTGATCGGCCAGTTCTCCCCGAATCCGTCGCGGTCCTTGGCCTTAAAGTCGTAGTCGGAGAGCCGCAGCGCAAGCCGTCCCCAGATGTTTGTCTTTCCGCCTAGGCACCGCGCGCGAACCCATGCGTAATTCGTCCCCGTGTAAGGATTTTCCCGCTCGTTGACCACGATGTTCTTCGTGTAGTCGCTGTTGCCGATATAACTGTAAAGATTCTTGGATTTTTCAAAGCCCGGGCCAAAGGGCGGCCTTCGAATCGTGTATTCATTATGATTCAGCGCATGCGAGCCACGCGGAAGCCCTCCGCGGTTCGCATTGTCGTAAGGCCATTCCATCGAACGCAGTTCCTGTTCGATGTTCAGTTTTTTGCCCGCCTCAAGCAGCAGCACTTGCAGCCCGTGGGTCGTCAGAACGTGGGCTGCCATTCCTCCAGCTGCGCCCGATCCGATAATCACCGCATCATATTTCTTGCTAAGGTCTGCTTCCGGCTCAGCCATAGGAAAACTCGCTTTCTACACTCCACAGCGACGCAACGGCATTCAACAACGAACCTCCGTGTTTGTCCAGTTCAACCACAGTCGTCCTGCGTCCAAATCTCTTTAGACATCTCGGACCGAGCTGGTCCACCGCGAATATATGGAAAGAATTCGATTTATTCGTTTGGAGCAAGACGAATCCTCGCACGGCGAGGACCCCTCACTCATGCGTACTCACACCCGCCCATTTCGCAAGTAAAAAGCAGCCCTGCCGAGAGGGAAGTCTAGGGGCGCGTGAAGGTTAGTATGATGCGCTCGGTTTCGTCGACGATCTTGTAGTCGGCCGGCGGTTGGAAGAGAGCCAGTAATGGGTTCGAGAGATCAATGTTAGTTATGCGAGTTATGCTTTCGCCATTGCGGGGATCATTGTCCTTCCTGAGGAGAGTGATTCCTAACTCGGCCGAAAACCAGCGTTCGCGCACGACGGTGATCGGGCGGTCATTGTCCTCGAATCCTTCCGGGATGATTTCCGTTGTCCTCGTGCCTTCGACGATAATGCCTTCCATGGTTTGAGAGCCGAGCGACTCCTTGAAATTGCTCGGCTTCGATGAGTCCTGATTTGGGGTAGCGGTCCTCTGCACGGTTTCTGACGCAATGGAGCCTGCCAGTGGTGCGGGCGCAGTAGTGGGATGCTTCACCTGCAAAGCAAACCGGTGCGCGACGTGATTTTGATCATCGAGGACATAGGAATACCCGGAGACGGGGTCGCGAATCTCAATGATCATCCCGTCCGATGTCCCGCCGGGGGCCTGACAGAAAGACCGTTCCGACCTGGTTCTTCCCTGCGAGTCGCGATAGATCTTCAGAGAGAGAGGTTTGTGCGAGATGTGCGTTCCGTCAGCGAGAGTTTGAACATTCGAGGACTCTTGCACGGCAGAGTAGGGAGCCGAAGATCCAGGGACGGACATGGCGAGCGAAGGGCCGAACGAGGCACGGCATGTAATTGTCGGTGTGGCGGGAGGCGCGGGTTGAAGCTGCGCGATTGCGGAAGCTGTTTGACCGAGGACTGCGTAAGAGGAGCAGCAGAATGAACCGAAAACCAGGGCTACCCATGTGGCGTATTTCATTAGGTTCCCCCCATCGCCAAGTTCAGAGGCGGCGATGTTGCCCGAAATGTTACTGCTCTCGTTGATGCTGTGCAACAGCGAAGAGTTGGCCAGGCTGACTCAGCATGGGACTGGGGAGTACGCGAAAGGGCGCACCGGGCAAGCGTTGCTGACATACAATCGGGCCAGCAAAGAGAAGACTCTTTGGCGGGGGCCGGCTTATGAGACTCGGAATCCGGAAAAAGTTCAAGATTCTTGCGCCAGGAAATTCCCTGCGTAAAAGAGTCGCGTACAGCCTGGCGATAGCGCGGTTTATTTTGGTGCCAGTCATTTTCCTCGCCGTCTACTACCTCTTTGAGATGGGTTGGATTGTGGACCGCATCGTAAACGTCGATGCGCCTGCGGCCACTCTGGCGCAACGGGCTTCGATTGAGACCTTGGAAGCGCGGCGCGCGGAACGAAATTATTTGTTGCTGCGTGATCCCGCCTATCTCGCCGCGAACCGCGAATCTCTGGGGAATACCAAGCAGATTTTGAGCCAGATCCAGGAACTCGAGCCGCAAGACATGGGAGAGACACAGAACGCACTCGAGGCCCTGGGCGTTTACGAGCAAAGATTCGCTGCAGCGGTTGCCGCCATGGGGCAGCCGGGACAGGGCGATGCTGACCGCATCCAGGCCGTCGTCCGCGCTTATGAGAAGGATTTGAACGATTTGCTCCAGGCGGCAAAGCTGAAAAGACGCGAGCAGTTGATTGAAGAGCTGCGCAACCGCGTCGGCTCGTTCGATACGCAGATCACCGAGACCGTCCAGGAAGGTAACCCTGCGCTGGCGCCCGTCACCGCGGATTTGCAGACATCCATTCAGGAAGTGCTCACATTGCTGACAGAGCTCGAGACGGAAAACTGGAAGCGCGTGGAAAACGACCATCGGGAGGCGCGGCACTTGCTTCGTCAAGCGGAGTGGGCGCTGAGCATCGTATCCGCGATCACGCTGCTGTTCAGCGTGTGGGTGAGTTTTATTTTGCCCCGGCAAGTGGTAAAACCTCTGATCAGTTTGCGAGAGGCGGTCGACCACGCCGCGCAGGGAGATAACTTGATCGAGCTTGAGATTGAAGGCCGCGGAGAAGTAGCGGACTTGGCGCGCAGCGTGCACAACCTGATTGGTCGATTGCGGCAGAATGCGTAAGCGGTGTTTCGCGTGAAAACCTAGTTGTTCGCCCGATTTTTATTTGGCCGGCGTCGAAAGCCGCTTGACCAATTCGTACAGGAAGGCCTGGCCCTCGTAGAAAGATTGGACGCCCAGCCGTTCATCGCGCCCGTGGAAGCGAATGTCGTCGCGGTCCATGAAGAAGCCTTGTATACCGTAGCATGGGATGCCCGCGGCGCGGAGATAGCGGCCGTCCGTCGCACCCATCACCATGATGGGAACCGTGGGGACGTTCGGCCACATGCTGGCGGTGATCTCACTGATGGCTTTCAGCAGGTCCGCGCGCATCGGCGAGGCGGGTGCTTTGCTGAAGTCGCTCAACTGTTTGACGCTGACCTGATCATCCGCGACGATTTTTTGCAGCGTGCTGAGGACGTATTCGGGTGAATCTTCCGGCAGCACCCGGCAATTCACAGTGGCGGCCGCGAGTTGCGGAAGAGCATTTATGGCATGCCCGCCTTCGAGCATCGTGGCGACGCAAGTGGTGCGCAGAGTGGAATTCCACGCGGGCGACGCCGCGGCGACTCGCTCCATGGCTTCCTGCGAACCGGAAGGAACTTTTGCGAGATCGTCTTTGATGGGTCCGGTTTCGATTTTCGCCATCTGCTGAAAGTAAGCCGCGGTCACTTCATTGGTTTTCAGAGGGAAACCGAAATCGGCGAGCCGCTGCAAAGCGCCAGCAAGATGGTAAATGGCATTGTCGCGGACCGGCATCGAGCTGTGGCCGCCCTTGTTGCGCACTTCGAATCGAAAATTGAGAACGTACTTTTCGCTGACTTGCAAGTCGTTCGATATTTTCTTGCCTTTGGATTCCTCGCCCCAGCCGCCTTCGTTAAGAGCCAGGTCCGCTTCGATCAAATCGCGGTGATTTTTCAAAAGCCAATCGACGCCGTTGTAGGGCCCGCCGCCCTCTTCGTCCGCGGTCAAGGCCACGATAATGTCACGGTCGGGCTTGAATCCTTCTTTTCTGTACTGGATGAGGTTGGCGACCCAAACAGCGGCCTGAGCTTTGTCGTCACCGGTGCCGCGGCCATAAAAGAAGCCATCCTTTTCAATGAACTGAAAAGGATCGGTGCTCCAGTCTTCGCGTTTGGCTTCGACGACATCGATGTGGGCGAGCAGAAGGATTGGTTTGCGCGCGCCGGAGCCGTGATAGCGAACGACGAGATTGGCTTTCTTGGGAATCGCGCCGCCAAGGAAGATGTCCGCGTCGGAGAAGCCGGCGGTTTTCAGACGCGCGGCCGCCGCTTCCGCAACCGGAGTTGTGGCGCCAGTGGTGAAGCCGGACTGAATTTCGATGAACTGTTTGTAGATGTCGTGCGCCAGCTGTTTTTCGGAGTCCGGGCGCGTGGTTTGCGCGTTTGCCGAAACAGCGCAGAAAACCACCAAAAGCAGAATCTTAAAGGCAAGCCAGAATTTTGTATTTTGCATGGTGGGATTTTTGCACGGCGAAGGCATTGACGCAACTTTGCGATGCATGCCTCGGTGCAAAAATCTGGTAGGTGTACGCGTTTTTCAGGCGCGGCGAATGCTTAAGCCCACATGTAACCTTGCTTAGCAAGGGGGAGCGCGCGGATGCGTTTGCCGGTGACGGTGAAAATCGCATTGCAAACAGCGGGCAAAATCGGTGGAAGCGCTGGCTCGCCAAGTCCCGTCGGGGGATTATCGGTCATAAGGAAATGCACTTCGATTTCGGGCGGCACCTGGTTCATGCGCAACGGCGGATACTCGTGGAAATTACTTTGCATGGCGCGGCCGCGCTCGATGGTGATTTCGTAGCCCATCAGGTGGCTGAGTCCTTCGATCACGGAGCCCCGCACTTCGTTCAGCGCGCTGGTTGGATTGATAATCTGGCTGCCGATGTCGCCCGCGACCCACACTTTGTTCACTTTGAGATGATTCTCCGCCGATACGCGAACTTCCGCAACTTCGGCGAAATATCCGCGATGGCTGAAGTGGAACGCGACGCCCATGGCAGTATCTTTCGGCAAAGCGCGGAAGCCCCAGCCAGATTTTTCCGCTACTAGCTCGAGAACGCCCCGCATCCGCTGCGCATTAAACAGAAATGCAGGCGGAGTCGGCTGTCCCCCTGCAGGGGGCGGTGCACCGTCGAGCGCCGAAGTATTGAGCAGCGCGAGCCGGAACTTCACGGGATCCGCGCCAGCAGCGTGAGCCAGTTCATCGATAAAAGACTGCATCACGAAGGCGATACCGTTGCTGCCAGGGGCGCGCATCGCCCCAGTGGGAACTCCTAGCGCCATCACAGAAGTTAGCGTTGCGAAGTTCGAAACGTAGCGGGCAGGGAATTCGTCAGGAGAAATTTGTGCGCTGGACGCAAAACGTTCGCCTTCGCCAAATGTAACGAAGTGATTGCGCCAAGCAACGAGCTTGCCGTTGGTATCCACTCCCCCCTTCAAAAAGTGAAATCCCGCAGGGCGATAAAAATCGTGATGCATGTCATCTTCACGAGACCAGAGCAGCTTGACGGGCGTGCCGCCAAGTTGTTTAGCGATCCACGCGCCTTCGATCATGTAGTCATTCGTCAAACGCCGGCCGAATCCGCCGCCCATCCGTGGCAAATGAATGGTCACGTCGCTTTCGGCGATGCCGAGCGTTTTCGCGACTTGCGTCAGGCCGCGCTGCGGCGTCTGGCTGGGAACCCACATTTCCAGCTTGCCGTCTTGAAAACGCGCGGTGCAATTCTGCGGCTCAAGCGGCGCGTGCGCGAGAAAAGGATAGAAGTAAGCTCCTTCCACGACTTTCGCCGCAGATTGCAAAGCAGCATCGGAATCGCCATCGGAGCGCAGCGAGCGCGCAGGCTTCTGTTTGGAAAGCTCAACGGCCTTGCTCGCGAAACCTTCGCTGCTCTGCTGCGCCGTCGGCCCTTCGTCCCATTTCACATCTAATTTTTCGCGCGCTGTGTGCGCCGTCCACCACGTATCCGCCACGATGGCCACGCCGCAGAGCAGCCCCGTCAAGTCCGTCCCGCCTTCCACGATAAAAGCATGACGAACTCCAGGAATAGCTTTGATCACATCGAGGTTTGCGCTGACAACTCTTCCAGCAAACACCGGACACTTTGCAAACGTGCCCCACAGCATTCCCGGCAATCTGAAATCGATCCCGTAGAGAGGCTTCCCCTGAACGATGGCTGCGTTGTCCACACTCGGGATGGAATGGCCAATGATCTTGAAATTCTTGGGATCTTTTAGTTTTACTGTAGCGAGATCCGGCGGAGTCATCTGCGCCGCTTTTGCAGCGAGCTCTCCATAACCGAGCGACCGGTTCGTCGGCGCATGCTGCACACGCCCCGAAGCGGTCGCGCATTCAGATTCTGGCACGGACCAACTTTGCGCCGCGGCAGCAACAAGCAACTGGCGGCCAGCCGCGCCGACTTGTCTCATAGGAAGCCAGTTGGTCGGAGTAGCCGTGCTGCCGCCGGCAACTTGTGAGCCGTATTTCGCAAAGTTGACGTCACCCTGCTCGATCCGCACATCCTTCCAATCCACATCGAGCTCTTCCGCAATGAGCATCGGCAGCATAGTCCGGATGCCCTGACCAATTTCGGGATTTTTGGCGGTGATGGTCACGGTGCCTTCGGGCGAAATGCGAATGAACGCGTTGGGCGTGAGCACGGCGGGCGGCGGCCCTTGCGGCGTTTGCGCAAAAGCCTTCTCGACAGGATCAATGTAAGCCGAGAGCAGCAAGCCTCCCCCGGCGATGGCACTCACGCGAAGAAAGGACCGGCGGCCAATGGTTCTGATGGTCCTGGGCTCAAGAGCTTCCAAGGTATTCATGGGGCCTCCTTACCTTAGACCGACGGCTCGTTGGGCGGGTTACGCGGCGCATCCAGCGGACCAGCGTCGAATGTCGGATGAGCGGAATTATACCCCTATCGAGGCAAACCGGCAGCCATCGGCAGCAGGCCGCTAGCATCCAGCATGCCGGACGCAGAGACGGGTCGAGCGAATAAAAATCTTGCAAGCTGCGCGGAGAAATTCGTTCTAAGAACGTCAGCGCGAGCAACCCTGTATACGGAATGTTTATTCTAATGAGGTAACAAACGAGAGTGAGAACGCCGATCGGCAAGCTCGGCGCCTATTACTCTTAAGACGGTCCTCCATTCCCCGGGTTGATAAGAGCATCTGCCGAGGCAATTTCACGAAGCTAGAGGTGTCGACAATGACCAGCTCAAAGACAAGCTCGACCGCACTCGTTTCTCTCCCGCATGAAAATCGCAAGACCTGCTCTCTCGTTGCCTGCGTGATTGCCGCGCTTTTGCTTTTTGCGGCCACGTCTTTCGCGCAGACTGCATTGCATGCACCGGGATGGGTCGTGATTTCCATTGGCGATTATCGAACGCTGCATGCAAAGGCGTACCCGCCCGATCGCGAACCGGATGGACCGCCCGTGGATGCGACTCTGACGCGCGTCGACTACGACTTGCGCATCGACGGCGACCTCGCCGCAGGCCGAGCGAGCCTTACCGTCGATGTACTAAAGGATGGCTGGGTGCGCGTGCCGATTCCTGCCGGATTGCTGGTCCGCGAAGCAAAACTCGACGGCAAACTGGTTTCGCTGGTGCCCAGCGCGGCAGGGAAGGGTAGCAACCAGCTTTCGGCGCTGCTCTCGCACCCGGGACGAGCTGTGTTGCAGCTCGATATTGCTTTGCCCATCGTTTCTACCGCCGGGGAAGAGAGTATCTCCTTGCCATCGACCGCCTCAGGAGTCACGCGCGCCTCGGTTCGCCTTCCGAGGCAGGGCGTGGATATCAAACTTACCGGCGGACTCTTGGCCGAAAAGTCGGAGCCCGGCGCGGAAAGCAAATGGCTGGCGTACGCACGCGGCAACGAGCCGCTCACGTTTACATGGAAACGAAAAACCGAGGATCACCGCAGCACGCAAGCATTGCGGCTGCGCGGATCGCTGACGGAGCTGACCGGGCTCGGCGAAGACTCGACGACGGTTGTGGCCGAAGTCAACGTCGAAGTCACCCAAGGCGCCGCGCGAGAAGTGCGCATATCGCTGCCAGACAAAGTGACCGTCAATCAAGTCGCGGGCGCGATGGTCGCGGATTGGGAAATGAAAGACGGGCAGCTTGCCGTGACGTTCCTGGAACCAGTCGAGCAAAACGCCAAATTCATCGTCAGCGGAGAGACGCGCAGCCCGCGCGATGGCCAGATCGAAATTCCTCTGCTGCGTCTGATGAACGCAGAACGCGATACCGGAGGAGTGGCAGTCGAAGTCCTCGGAGCCGGAGAGATCAAAGAGTTCAAATCCGAAGGTCTCGAAAACGCCGACGCGACGGATTTGGGTGAGATCGTCTCGAGCCGCCAATCGACTTCGCTCTCCGCTTTCCGTTATCGAGCAGGCGACGCAAAGACGCCGAGGTCGCTGACGGTGAATGTGGCGCGCTACACGCCGCAAGCCGTACTGATGGCCAATGTCGCCGAAGCCCGCTACAACGTCTTGATCACCAACGAAGGAAAGTTGCTGGTGCAGGCGCGGTACGCGGTCCGCAATAATCAGCGCAACTTCCTTAAGATCACCTTGCCTCCCGGCGCAACGCTCTGGAGCGCATCGTTGGCGGGAAAGCCCGTTCGTCCCGGGCAATCGCCCGACGGAAGCGTCCTGCTCCCGCTCGAGAAATCCCACGCAGGCGAAGACTCGCCGGAGTTCGCGGTCGAAATCGTTTATATCAGCCGCGGCACCGCGTGGAATGACAAAGGACAATTCAAGCTTGCGCTGCCCGCGTTGGACTTGCCCGTCTCGCGGACAGGATTGCTGGTTTATCATCCGCCACTCTTTAAGGTAACGCCTGAGTTGGGATCGTTCCGGGCGGAAGCGTACGAGGAACCCACATCCGCGGCGCTGAATCCTCTACCACCACCGCCACCTCCTCCTCCGGCAGCGATGAGCGCACCGGGTGCGGGTTTGGCAGTGAAGGTGCCCGCTCCGGCTACAAGTGAATTAGAAAGCTTGGTCGTCACGCGATCCGAAACAGGTGCCCAGGTTTCCAAGCAGACGCTGGACGACTTTTTCCGCATGACCTTGCAAGGAGGGAAAGCTGCCGGCATCCTTCCCATCAAAGTCTCCTTCGTGGGTTTGGGTCCTTCACTCTATCTAGTTTCCGAACTAACGGGTGAAAACCAATCTCCAAGTACTGATCTGGACTATCAACGCGAGAAAAAGGCAGGTGGGCGATGAAAAAGACGCTTCTGGCAGTAGCGTTTCTGATAAGCGTTCCCGCATTCGCACAAGACAAGATCAACCCTCCGGTTCCACCGGCAGGAAACGTGACCTTGCCTCTCGAGGAGTACAACCGCCTGCTTGAGCTGGCCAACAAGTCTCCACGGAGAGTTGAAGCCGCGCCTCTGCCTTACACGATCAAGCGCGGAGACTTGAAGCTGCGCGTTGCGAACGAAACGGTGCTGGGAACGGTTCAGTTGCAAGGCGAAACATTCAACAAGGGCGAAACAAAAGTCGCGCTGACTTCGGGCATGACGATTTTGGATGCGCGCCAAGAAGGCAGAAGCCTCCCGCTCGAGCAAGAGACTGGCACGCAAACAGCGATCCTCGCCGGTCCAGCCGAATTTTCAGTGGTTCTCGATGCCGGTTTGCCCTTGAACATCGAGACAGGCCGCGCTTCCTTCGTCTTGCCCGTGCCGTCGGCGGGAAGCGCGCGGCTGATACTCGAAGTTCCTGGCGATCACACAAACGTGAAGCTCAGCCCAGGATTGATCACGAGCCGGGAGTCTGCGAACGGGAACACCACGATCGAAGCCACACTCGTGCCAGGGCAGCCGGCGAATATTTGGTGGGCAACGCGAGAAGTGGTTGCCCCGGTTGTCCCGCGCGAAGTGCGGTTTCTCTCCAACGTGAAGACGCTTGTGTCCGTCAGCGAAGCGGATATTCGCCTCGCCGTGCTCGCCGACATTAACGTAATTCAGGGAGAACCCACACAATTCGAAGTCGAAGTACCGGCCGGCTATGAAGTGACGGGAGCTTCCGGCGCTTCGGTCGATTCAAGCGATGTGCAGTCGGGCGTTTTGACTTTGAAAGTGAACGCACCAGCACAGCGCACTCACCAGTTCCTGATCTCGATGGAGAAAGCAATCGGCGCCACTAAGGCGGACGTGCCTTTCCTTAGCGTAAAAAATTCACAACGCGAAACAGGCGAAGTGCTCGTCGAAGGCGTTGGTACCATGGAGCTGACGGCAACAGAGGGCGGCAGCCTGAAGCGCATGGACGTCAGGGAAACAAATCCTTATCTGCGCTCACTTGCACGCTCGCCCTTGCAGGCTGCCTTCCGCTATCACCGGCAGCCGGCGGAAAATCCGATCCTGACGCTGGAATGGACGCGGTTTCCAGACAGCAGCGTGCTTGCCGCAGTCGCCGAACGGGCAGTGGTCACAACGCTCGTGACCACGGAAGGTAGATCGCTGACCGAAGTAAAACTGACCGTAAAAAATCAGGTTCAGCCATTTTTGAAAGTCGAGCTTCCGGCGGGTGCAAGCATCGTGTCCGCAGACGTCGCAGGAGAAAAGGTCAAGCCAGTGGAAGGCGCGGATGGACAGCGAGTTCCGCTGCTGCGTCCGGGGTTCCGGCCAGTCGACTCTTACGAAGTTTCTTTCGTCTTCATGCACTCAGGCGCGCCCTTTGCGAAGAAAGGCGGATCTGAGATCTCGTTGCCGAAGATGGATGTGCCGATCACCGTGCTGCAATGGGAAGTATTTCTGCCGGAGCAATACAAGGTGAAGGACTTTGGCGGGGACGCTCTGGCTGCCAACCTCTTGCCGCCGTCGTCCCAAGGAGTTGAGAGTTCGGGAGCGATGTCGGCGTGGTTCCAGGCGGGCGCCGGAGTGGGAGGTAACGTAGGCGACGGCGTTGCACCCCTGCAGCTTCTGCCAGGACAGATTGGGGGCTACATCGTAGACGCGAGCGGAGCGATGGTTGCGAACGCACAAGTGAACGTCACGCAATTGGACACCGGAGCTGTGCGAACTGCGGCGACGGATTATTCAGGCCGCTGGATTGTTTCGAGTATGCCATCGGGAAGAGTGAAAATCACCGCGACCTCACCGGGCTTCAACACCACCGTCTCCAACATCAATTACGACGCGAACTATCCAACGACCTACAATTTTCAAATGCGCGTCGCGAGCGTGGCGGAAACGGTTGAGGTGCAGAGTAACGCTCAGATGCTTGAAACGCTGCCACTCGACCGCGATTCGAAGAAGAAGGCGGCTGCCGCTCCCAATACAGCATCAAACAATGTCCTGAACCTGCAGCGGCGTGTTTCGGGAGTGCTTCCCGTCCGCGTCGATGTGCCGCGTGCAGGGAGTTCGTACAGCTTCGTGCGGCCGCTTGTGCTGGACGAAGAGACGAAGCTCACCTTCACCTATAAAACCAAATAACCTCCGCCGTCATGGGCGAATTGTGTGCATACGAATCGGCCAGGGGCATATTAGCCCCTGGCCGCTGCCTTTATGCCCAACTTTGTGTTTCACCGTGAACCACGCCCTCTGAATCCCGCATTCAGACGGGAACTAAGTGCGCCAAAAGCAGGAATTTACAAAGAACTCTGAGGAGTCAGCGCTCGTAGAGAAGCGCAGAGAATCTCCAGGAAACTCGCAGGCTCGCTGGAGCCGTCTAAGCTTTCAGATGCGGACGCGATATTCAAGACTTTTCGAGGCAGCCGGGCGTACATTTATTCACAGCAAGGAAAGAGGCGGATCAATATGAAGGCGATATTAGGATGGTGGATTGGGTTACTGATTTGCTTGTTCGCTACGGTGCTTCAGGTGGCCGCGCGAACACCGCAGGACGCTCCTCCTACACAGAATCCAGGCGCGGCGCAAAGCGGGGGCCCCGGACAGACGCAGGGGCGCGCAGGCGAGCGGCGTCCCGGAGTAATGGGGAAATTGACGGCGGTGCACGACCAGTCCCTCGAAATCACCAGGCAGGACGGGAGCGTTGTAACGGTCAAGATCAGCGGGAGCACGCAATTCCGGAAAGAGCGAGAGGCGGCGAAGCTCAGTGATTTCAAGGTCGGAGACGTGGTGTTTGTGCGTGGCGAGGAAAACGCGGATCACACTTGGACCGCGGAAATGATTGGAGAGCGGCCCAACGGCGGGTTTGGTGGCGGTGCAGGGGCTGGTGCTGGAAGCGGACGCGGAGCAGGTCAAGGCGGCCCTGGAGCCGGTGGTCCAGGTGGAGGACGGCCGACGGGCGTGCTTGGCCAGGACTATGTTTTCGGAGAAGTGAAAGCGGTTGACGCACCGAAGCTGACGATTCTCCGGCCGGACAACGTGACACAAACCGTCGAGCTGAATGAAGAGACGTCTCTGCGGAAGGGCCGCGAGAGCATCACGATGGCGGACATTCAAGCCGGTGATCACATCATGGTGCGCGGCGGGATGGCGAACAATGCGTTTCAGCCGAAATCTGTGATGGTGATTTCGCCCGAACAATGGAAGCGCATGCAAGAAATGGGAATGAGCGGGGCCGGCGGACAGGAAGCCAAGCCGCCGCAGGACAATAGTAAGCCTCAGAATCCTCCGGAGCCGCCACATTGAAATTGTTTTTTCGGACTTGCTTCTTCCTGGGTCTGGTGGCCTGTGTAATCGGAAACCTGCGCGCGCAAGAGAATCCTGCGCCCGCGCAAAGTGCTCCCGCCGCGCCGCAAACGAATGCGACGCCAGGGCTACCTACGACTTACCAGATCACCGGCAGCGTGCACAGCGGTAAGACGCCGTTGCCCGGCGTGACGCTGACCGCCTCAAATACGCTCACGGGGAAGAAGTACAATGCCGCGACCATTTCAGACGGCACCTTCGCAATGACCGGGCTGCCGCGTGGACGATACGTGTTGCGTGCTGAGTTCATGGGTTTCGCGGTGCAGACCCAGGAAGTAGTGCTGAATCCGGAGAATCCATCCGGCAAAGCCGACCTTGAATTGATTCTTGCGTCGCGTCAGCAGGAAACCAACGAGCGGGCTGCCGCAACCGCAAATGCCGGGCGCGGTTTCCAAAGTCTGACGATGGATTCCACAGAAGCGTCCTCCACCGCCGGGGAATCTGGTCTTGCCGTTGGCGGCGGACAGAGCCCGAGTGCAAACGATCTTGCGGGCCTGCCGCTGAACGGTGCGGGAGCGGATGCGCCGACAGAATCAGTGAGCATCAGCGGCGTGCAAGGACGCACGCAAGATTTCGGGGCGGGCAACGAAAACGAGTTGCAGGACCGAATCCAGGAATTCCGCGACCGGACGCAGCAGAATGGCCTCGGCGGTTTTGGAGGGGGAGGCGGCGGATTTGGCGGCGGACCAGGAGGGGGTGGGCCCATCGCTTTCGGGCGAATGGGTCGCGGCTTCAACGTGAATCAGCCACACGGCAACATGTATTTCTATGACGATACTTCCGCGCTGGATGCAAGGCCGTTTTCTCTCAATGGAAATCCGCTGCCCAGGGCTGACTACAACCAGCTGCACTTTGGAGCTTATGTCGGCGGCCCACTGAACATTCCGAAAATCTTCAACGGCGGCAATAAAACATTTTTTTTCGGAGGGTGGAGCGGGACGCGCGGAAGTTCGCCGTCCGACGTCCTTTCAACGGTGCCCACGATGGCTGAGCGAGGAGGCAATTTTTCCGCGTTGACGACGCCAATCTACGATCCAACGACAGGGCAGCAGTTCGACTACAACGGGTTGCTCAATGCTATGGACCCGGCTCTGATCACACCGCAAGCACAAGCTCTTTTGCAGTACATTCCGCTGCCGAACCTGCCTGGAACGACGCAGAACTTTCACGAAGTGACTTCCGCAGAGACCACCTCCGACACCGTAAGTTTGAGGCTCATCCACAACTTCGGGCCGGTGCCCGCGCAGGGAAGTCGCACGCCCGGGGGTGGAGGACGCGGCGGCGGAGGGGGTGGCGGCCGGCGGAGGTCGCAGAACAACCTCAATTTGGGCTTGAGTTGGACGAAGACCAATACCGATATCGTTGGAGCGTTCCCTTCGCTTGCTGGCGGAACCAGTACGCAAGGATTGAACGCCAATGCTGGCTGGGTCTACGGCAAAGGACACGCAACGAACAATCTGCGCTTCACCTTCAACCACAACCATGTTTCGACAACCAATTTGTACTCGAACGTCACGGACGTTGCCGGGCTGGCGCAAATTGGAGGTGTTTCCACAAATCCATTTGATTGGGGTATTCCGGGAATCAACTTCACGTCTTTTTCCGGTTTGAGCGATCCGATGCCGAGGCGGGAGCTCGACCAGACCTATACCATCTCCGACACCGTTATCTGGAATCGAGGCAAACACAACTGGCGATTCGGAGGCGACTACCGCCGGATTTTGCAGAGCTTTCATGCAGCAAGAAACGCGGAAGGTACTTTTACATTTACAGGCTTTGCGACAGGACTCTATGTCAACGGGCTGCAACAGCAAGGGACGGGCGTCGACTTTGCGGACTTTCTGCTTGGCTTACCTCAGCAGAGCAGTGTGCAGTTTGGAGCGAACACTTACAATTTTCGCGCGAACTCGTACGACGGTTTCGTGCAGGATGACTGGCGGATCCGCGCGAGCTTGACGCTCCTCCTCGGCCTTCGTTACGAATACCAGGGACCGTTCACAGAAGCGAACAACCAAATTGTCAATTTGGATGTATCACCGGGCTTTACCGCGGCCGTGCCGGTTGAGCCCGGGCAGTTCGTTCCAGGCTTCGGCGTTGCTACGGACTCGCTCATTAAGCCGGACCGGAACAATTTTGCGCCGCGCCTTGGCCTCGCCTGGAAGCCGATCAAGCAGACGGTTGTGCGCGCCGGCTATGGCATCAACTACAATCTCGCGCAGTACACGGCGGTGATTCAGAATTTTGCGTTTCAGCCGCCGTTTGCAGAGACCGCAACGAACACCGCGACGACATCGAATTTTCTCAATCTGGCGAATGCTTTTCCAAGTCTGGCCCCTGGCACGGTGACGAATAACTTTGCCATCGATCCAAACTACCGGCTCGCCTACGTACAGTTGTGGAATGTGGATATACAGCGCGATTTGGGCGGCGGCTTTCTGATGAATATCGACTACAACGGATCGAAAGGGACCAGGCTCGACACGGAGCGGGCCATTCTGATTGCGGGCGGGTCGCAACCCTTCATTTACGAATCTTCCGCAGGGGACTCGGTTTTTAACGCGGGCTCGATCCGTTTTCGTAAGCGGCTGGCCAAAGGCCTCGGTGTGGGCGCAACCTATATTTACTCGAAATCGATCGACGACGCTTCCTCGATTGGCGGCGGAGGCGTGGTCGTGGCGCAAAATCCCTTTGACATTGCCGCGGACAGAGGGCTCTCGAGTTTCGACCAGCGCCAAAAATTCACCGGGAATTGGATTTACGATTTGCCGTTCGGTGAAAACCGCCGATTTTTGCAGAAGGGATTCGTGTCGCACATACTCGCGGGCTGGCAGTGGAGCGGAGACTTTACGGTCGCGAGCGGGCTGCCGTACACGATTCACGTGCTCGGAGGGACGGTAGATATCGACCGCGGCGTGAGCGGGCCCTTGCGCGCAAACGTAGTAGCTGGCGAATTGCAGCGCCTCAGCAATCCCACGACGAAGGAGTGGTTCAACACGGCAGCATTCTGCGAGCCGGAAACGACGCTGAACAATTTAACGGCAACCTGCGTGAATGCCGCTGATTCAACGTATGGCGACGCGGGACGCAACATCCTGGAAGGGCCCGGGCAAGTGGTTGTGGATATGGCGCTGAACAAGACGATCACGATCAAGGAATACCGCTCGCTCGATCTGCGGATTACGGCGAACAATATCTTCAACATGGTGTATTTCACTTCGCTAAGCACAGCGGTGAACTCGGCTACATTTGGTGAAGTGACCGGCGCTGGAACCACGAGGCGCGTGACGGTGCAGGCGCGGTTCCGGTTTTGAAGGAGAAGGCCATGGTTGCTAGCAGAAGAAAAATCGCGGCCCTTGCGTGTGCGACTTTGCTTTTGCAGTTTGGCGTTCCTTCGTTTGCGCAACAGGGCCAGCCGCAACCTCCTCCACCGCCAGAAACGCAGGCGCAGCCGCCGAAGACTTCGATTCGGGTTACTTCGGAACTGGTGCTGGCAAATGTAGTGGTACGCGACAAAAAAGGAAATCTCATCCGCGATTTGAAAAAAGAAGATTTCACGCTGTTTGAAGACGGCAAGAAGCAAAACATTTCGACGTTTGATTTCGAGAATGTGGATGAGATCGAGACCGCGGGAAGCGCCGAAAAAACCGTTACGGGCGAAACCGCGGAAACGGCAAAACCAGCGGGCGTGTTGAAAAAGAGCGACGCGCCGGTGATGAATGCGCGCGACCGACGAGTGATCGTTCTGTTTTTCGATTTTTCCGCGATGGAACCCGACCAGATAGACCGCAGCGTGGATGCCGCCAAGAAATACATCAATGGCCAAATGCGGCCCGCGGATATTGTGGCGCTGGTTTCGCTCTCGACGAACATGCGCGTTGATCTCGACTTTACCGACGACAAGCCGAAGATACTCTCCGTTTTGAGCTCGTACTCCTCGGGCGAAGGGGAGGGCTTTCAGATGGGGGATACGGGCAGCGCGGAAGGCACGCCGGAAAGCGGCGGCTCGTACACCCCTGACGACACGGATTACAACACCTTCAGCGCTGACTGGAAACTGCTGGCGCTGCAGTCCACCATGCAGGCGCTTGGAAAAATTCAGCAGAAAAAGTCGCTGATCTATTTCAGCAACGGGATCAGCCAGACTGGAACTGACAACCAGTCCGCGCTGCGAGCGGCGACGGCGGCGGCGGTGAAGAACAATGTTTCGATCTATCCGGTGGACGTTCGCGGATTGCAGGCCTTTCCTCCGGGCGGCGAAGCGCAGAACGCAAGCTTGCACGGGCAATCGGCGTATAACGGAAATGCCGTCTTGAACGACCTCAACGGTAATGCCGCTTCGCAGGAGACGCTCTCGACGCTGGCGGCGGATACGGGCGGCAAAGCGTTCTTCGATTCCAATGATTTCAGTGGCGTGTTTACGCAAGTGCAGAGGGACAGCTCCGCGTATTACGTGCTTGGTTTCACGAGCACGAATCCGCTGAAGGACGGGCATTATCGCCGGCTTAAGGTGGTGGTGAACCGGGCCGACGTGAAGCTGGAATTCCGCCCCGGTTATTACTCGGGCAGAGACTACCAGCATCTGAATCGCGCGGACCGCGAAGCGCAGCTCGAAGACGAGCTTGCGGCGGAATTGCCGCAGACGGATGTACCGCTCTATGCAGGCACGGCTTATTTCCGGCAAGACGAGTCGCATTATTATTTGGCGGTTTCACTTGTGGTTCCTGGCTCGCAAATTCCTTTCGTGTCGGAGAAAGACAAAGACAACGCGACCATCGACATCATCGGAGAGGTGCGGCTCGATGGGAAAGGCCGGGTGCCGGTGGGGCAGCTTCGCGATACTGTGAAGCTCGCGGTGGACAGCACGCAGCAAGTGCGGCGGAAGAATGTGCAGTACAACACGGGGTTTGTGCTTGCTCCTGGGAGCTATCACTTGAAATTTATTGTGCGCGAGAATCAGACGGGGCGCATGGGTTCGTTTGAAACGGACGTGCAAGTGCCCGACTTGCGCAAGGTGCCGCTGCGGATGAGTTCGGTGGTGCTGAGTAGTTTGCGGTCTCCGGTGACGAACGCGTCGAAGAAGAAGAGCGCGAATCCGTTGATACAGGACCAGACGCAGCTGGTGCCGAATGTGACGCATGTGTTTACGCGGGATCAGCATTTGTATTTGCAGTATGAGATTTACGATGCAGCGAAGGGTAAGGTCGCCGTTGCCGCGGCTGCGACGCCTGCGGCATCGGCAGGCGGCGACGCTGCAAAAGCGGCAGCGGAGCTGCCGCACTCCAAAGAGTCGATTCACGTTTTGACGAGCATTGAGTTTTTGCAGGGCAATGTGAAAGTTTACGAATCGAAGCAAGTGGCCGCGACGGAAGTTACGGCGCCGGACCGCAAGGCCGTTGTGTTTCAGATTGATTTGCCGCTGCAATCCCTAAAGCCGGGGCTTTATGTTTGCCAGGTGAATGTGATTGACGATGTGGCGGGCAACTTCGCGTTTCCGCGGTGGCCCATCTTGATAAAGGATGCGGCCCCGGCGGCGCCTGCTACGCAGACCTCCTCAAGTTCGGGGCAGTGAGCATCTAATCGTACGCCCATGGTTAAGTCGAATGCTGCACAGATTGAATTCTGCGCCACTCTGGGCCTACCCCTACCCCCTCCCGGTTTTCTCGTAACTGCAGATTCCAAAGGGTTTTAAGTCCTGTGTTTTGGAAGTGCGGATTCTACTGGACTTACAGACGCTTTTTTGTAGGTGCGGATTCTAAAGACCTTGCACGCAAACACAAGTCCTGCTCGGATTTCGCAATTTCGAGGCATGCTGCCTTGCCTAACGGCTGGGAAGAGTATAGCCAAGATGCATCGCATGCAGAATACGCATGCGATGCAAGAGCGCCAGGCTGTGCCACTCTGCCCCAAAACAAAAAAGGCGGCAGAAAGGCTGCCGCAGGAGGCTCTTCGCAATGCTTCCTAAGATTATTATAGCAGCAAAAGATGCGGGATCAACTGGTCAGAAGGTCAGTTCGCAATGAAACCTCGTTCAAGGCTTGGCGTTTCCGAGCGAATCGACGGCCAAGACATCCTCGACTGATTCGAGGACGAGCTGCGCGTCAAACATTCCCATTTGTCCGAAACCTTTAAAGTCGGGGTGGTCGAAGGAAGACCGTTTCAAGTGGGCGGTGTGGATTTCTTTAGAGACGCTGTCGATTCGGCCGAGGAATGTGGCGGTTACTCGATCGACGCCACAATCCGGAGGCGTAGGCTCTGAGAGGATGTCCAGGCAGGGCTTTTCTTCGGCCTTCACTGTCATGTAATGTTCGAACTTCTCGTAGATCGCATCCCGTACTAGCTTTACAGGAATCGGTTTTACTGGCGCGCCCTTGGAGTTTTTTCCTCCCGGTCTTCCACTGCCGTTCACTGTCGCGACCAGTCCCGGGGGACCCGAGGCACCGGCGATGGCGAACCAAAGAACCTCGGTACAGCCCTCGGCGTGGAGCGTGGAATATTCAAACGAAACAGAAACGTAGCCGCGAACCTTTACGAGTTTGTTGTTGAAGGTGGAGGGGCTCTCCATAATTTTGCAGACGGTGGTTTCGATCGGCTTCGGCTCCGCATTCATGGAATCTCCCTGCTCATGCGCTGCTGGCGCGAAGAAGACAAGAAGCAATGAGAGGAATGAATAAGAGAAATTCATCCAGCTAAAAACTCCTTACATTCATAGACACCAAAGTAGATGGAACAGTGCCGGAAAAAATCGACATTCAAGACCCACCCTCAAAAAACGAGGGTGGGGCACCCGGCCGAGGTCGTCAGTGAATCTGCCGTCCGCTCTGTAGAAGGCCCTTGAGCGCCTCGGTGTCCTGATTACTCCAGCCTTTCCGATAACACATGGACAGCAAGCTTTCAGCTGCGGATTCGGCATTGCGAAGTAGGTCGAGAATGGAGACTGTTACTGTAGTTTTGACTTCTTCCTTGTGAATGAATCTCAACTCCACGAGACCCTCGGGAAGTACCGATAGATCGACGAAGAGTGGTCCATCGAAGAAGGGGACTCTCTCCTTCGTCGTGGTTCTTCTCGCGATGCGCTGGAGTTGGTCGAGCCAAACTCGCACGAACGCGGCTACCAAGTCAGTCCAGCCTGTTCCAGGGAAAAAGGTGTTGTCGCTAATATGGAAATAAATGGTTCCCCATATGGTTCCGTGCTTGGAACGGGTAAGAAATTGGTCATCTTTGACAACAAGTGAGACGTTTCCAGTGGTGGCCACGCAGGATTTCCCTATTCGCCGTAGGGGACCCAGATGTTTTTGATTTGGGTGGCATGTTGGAGGAAGAAGCGGGCTGCGGAGGGGTGTGGGTTGAACCAGTCGATTTGGCGGCCTTCGTTGGTGAAGACTTGTTTGAGATTTCCAGTGGAAAGAGCTTTTGCGGTGGCGCAGGTGGGGGCGTCGGCGAAGCACCAGAGGGCGTCGAGGTCGTCGTGTTCGGCTAGGGTCTTCAAGAGTTCACTCGGGCGGCCGGTGACGATGTTGACCGTGCCGGCGGGTAGGTCGCTGGATTCGAAGAGTTGGTAGAGGTCCGCGGTGATAAGCGGGTAGATTTCACTGGGGCCAGCGATCACCGTGTTGCCTACGGCGATGGCGGGCATGACTGCGGAGATAAAACCGAGGAGCGGGACTTCGGCGGGGCAGAGGATGCCCACTGTGCCGATGGGTTCGTTCATCGCTAGGGTGACGTTGCGGAACGGGGGGTTGTGGATGCTGCCTTCGTATTTGTCGGCCCAAGCAGCGTAGGTGAAGATGCGTTCGATGCTGGCGTTCACTTCGGATTCGGCTTGCTGCTTACCAACAACATCTGAGAGACGGTTGGCAATTTCCTCCCGGCGCTGGCTGAGATTTTCGGCGAGGTAGTAGAGGACTTGAGCGTGGGTGTGGGCGGTGGATTTGGGCCAGGCGGTGGCTTTGCGAGCGGCTTCGACGGCGTTGCGAATGTCTTTGCGATTGCCGAGAGGGGCTTCGCCGAGGAGGCGGCCGTCGGCGGCATGGACCGAGACGCTGTAGCCGGAGTCGGGACGGGTTTGTTTGCCGGCGATGAAGAGTTTTACGGTGCGGTCGATGGGCGGCGTCGAGGAATCGGCGGCGGATTCGGTGATTTGTTGGGGCGGTTGATCGATCGCCAAGGGGCGTGGGTGAAGTTGAGGGGCGTGTTTGAACCAAGTGGGCTCTAAATATTCTTGGAGGCCTTCGCGGCCGCCTTCTCGGCCGTAGCCGCTTTCGCGATAGCCGCCGAAGCCGCAACTGGCGTCGAAGAGGTTGGTGCAGTTGACCCAGACTACGCCTGCTTTGAGTTGCGAAGCGATGTGCAAGGAGACGTTGATGCTTTCGCTCCAAACGCAGGCGGCAAGGCCGTAGGCGGTGTTGTTGGCGAGCTCGACGGCTTCGTTGGGCGTGCGGAAAGTCATGGCGGCAAGGACGGGGCCGAAGATTTCTTGTTGGGCGACGATGCTCGTGGGATGGACGTTGCTTAGAAGCGTGGGTGGGAAATAGAGACCGCGGGAGGGCATGGGGATGCTGGGCTGCCAACACGTGGCGCCTTCGGCTACGCCTTGATCGACCAGGCGCTGGATGCGGTCGAGCTGGACGCGGGCGATGATGGCGCCGATGTCGATGGATTTGTCGAGAGGTAAACCGACGCGGAGCGTGTTCATGCGATCGCAGATTTTGGCGATGAGAGGCTCGGCGATGCTTTCTTGCATCAGGAGGCGGGAGCCGGCGCAGCAGACTTGGCCTTGGTTGAACCAGATGCCGTCGACAAGACCTTCGACGGCGGAGTCTAGGTCGGCGTCTTCGAAAATGATGAAGGGGGATTTGCCGCCGAGTTCGAGAGAAAGTTTTTTGTGAGATGAGGCCGTCGCTTTGCGGATGGCGCGGCCGACTTCGGTGGAACCGGTGAAAGCGATTTTGTCGACGTTGGGGTGGACGACCAGCGCTTCTCCAGTGTGTCCGTCGCCGGTGACGATGTTGACAACGCCGGCGGGGAGATCGATCTCTTGGCAGATCTCGGCGAAGGCTAGCGCGGTGAGCGGAGTGAATTCGGCGGGCTTTAAGACGACGGTGTTACCGGTGGCGAGAGCGGGGGCGATTTTCCAGGCAAGCATTAAAAGAGGAAAATTCCAGGGAATGATTTGGCCTACTACGCCACACGCTTCGTAGCCGGGAAATTCTTGCGCGAGGAGCTGCGCCCAGCCGGCGTGGTAATAAAAATGGCGGGCGACTAACGGGATGTCGATGTCGCGGCTTTCTCGGATGGGTTTGCCGTTGTCGAGAGTTTCGAGGACGGCCAAGCGGCGGGAGTGTTTTTGGATTTGACGGGCCAGGGCGTAGAGATATCTCGCGCGGGCGTGGGGAGTGAGGGATTGCCACACAGGTAGGGCGGCGCGGGCGGCTTGTACGGCGGCGTCGATGTCTGCGCCGGAGCCTTGCGCGACTTCGGCTAGTTTTTCGCCGGTGGAGGGATCCGTGGTGTCGAAATATTTTGATTCTAGCGGGGCTCGAAACGCGCCGTTGATGAAGTGGCCGAAGCGGCGCTTGTATTTGTCGAGCCAGGCTAAAGCTTCGCGCGGATCTTCGGGGGCGGGGCCGTAATCCATGGTGACGAATTTTTCGACGATGCTCATGGTTGTGAGTCGATTGTAATGGAAATGGGGGGAATGCCGGAAGGGGTTTGAGGAGGGAGAAGAGAGGAAAGAAAAGAAAAAGAAAGGAAAAGATAACGCAGAAACGCAGAGTGCGCGGAGCCGGCGCAGAGGAAGAACGGAAAACGAGGAGAACGAGAAGCAGGGAGGAAGAAGAAAAAGAACGAAGGAAGGAAAAAGATAAGAGGGCACGGCGTGCCGTGCCCCTACGGGGACGGGTGGTTATCGTCCGAGGAATTAGGGGATTAGGCTATCGGATGGCGGTAGTCGGCGGAGTAGCGGCCGGTGGAGTGGTGCTCGAGTTGGCGTTCGATGTCGGCGAGCATGCCGCTGGCGCCGAAACGGAAGAGATCGGATTTTAGCCACGAGGGGCCTAGTTCGTCTTTCATTAGTGCGAGCCATTCGAGAGATTGTTTTGCGGTGCGAATGCCTCCGGCAGGTTTGAAGCCTACGGCGTATCCCGTTTGATTGGCGTATTCACGGATGGCGCGGGTCATTACCAGGCCGACAGGGAGAGTTGCGTTCACTGGCTCTTTGCCGGTGGACGTTTTGATGAAATCTGCACCGGCCATCATGGCGACGACACTGGCGCGCGCGACATTCCGCAGAGTTAGCAGATCGCCGGTGCCGAGAATGACCTTCATGTGGGCGGGGCCGCAGGCGTGTTTGAACGCGGCGACTTCGTCGTAGAGGGCTTGCCATTTTGCGGCGAAGACGTGGGCGCGCGTGATGACGACGTCGATTTCGTCCGCACCGGCTTCGACGGAGCGGCGGATTTCTTCGACGCGCTCAGCGAGCGGGGAGAGCCCGGCGGGGAAGCCGGTGGAGACGGCGGCTACGCGAATGCCACTGCCTTCGAGGGCGCGGCGGGCGGTTTCGACGAAGACGTGGTAGACGCAGACGGCGGCGACTTTGATGTCGAGCGATTCGATGCCGAGTTTTGCGACGAGTTCGTGCTGGAGGGGTTGGCGGGCTTTGGCGCAGAGACGGCGAACGCGTTCGTCGGTGTCATCTCCGGAGAGCGTCGTCAAATCCATGCAAGAAATGGCGCGGAGGAGCCAGGCGGCTTGGTAATCCTTTTTTACGGTGCGGCGTGTGACGATAGATTGAGCGCGGCGTTCGACGGCAGAGGTGTTGACGCGGACGTCTTCGACCCAGTCGAGATTGAGAGGGACGCCGCGGTTGGCTTGCAGGGCGCGGCCGCGAAGGTGGGCGAGGGCGGTGTCGTTAGCGGTAGCCGAGACTTCCAGGCCGCGCTTGTCGACGCTATGTATACCGCCGGGATTATTGGTGACGTGGGACATCGTGGAACTCTCTTGGGTTCGAAAAAAAAGGATGTTTATCGACGCAAGCTAAATCTTACCACTTTGGATGGGGGCCTTCACAGACGCGTGCTGTGGAACTGCCATTCTCGCTCGAAATCAACCCGATTTAAGAAAGACTTCTGTGTTCCCACGGCGGTTGTGGAAAGGGCGGCGTAAAGATTTGCGCGCGTGAGGGCTTCCTTTTCTTGCATGCCTTCGCCAAGAAAAACGGCGAAGCTTCCGATGAAAGCATCGCCTGCGCCGGTTGTGTCGACGGCTTCGACTTTGAAGGCGGGGATCAATTCGGTTCCTTCGGGGCCAGCGAGCAAGGCGCCGCGTTCGCCGAGCGTGAGGACGACGCGCTTCATACCTTGGCGCAGCAGAAAATTCGCACATTTCATGGCGTCTTCGAGCGAATGGACCGGCATGCCGGTGATGAGTTCCGCCTCCGTTTCATTGGGGATGAAATAGTCGGCGCCGGCGAGTTGCTTGAAGTCCACTTGTTGGGCGGGCGCAGGGTTTACGATGCAACGGATCCCTTCCGATTCCGCGAAGCGGACGGTGTGATACACCGTGCGCAACGGGATTTCGAACTGCATGACGATGGTATCGGCTTTGCGCAGAAGGGGAGCCGCGGTGTCTATGTCTTCCGGAGAGAGCAGGTCGTTTGCACCTTTCACGACGATGATGCGATTTTGGCCACCCGGCTCGACAAAGATTGGAGCGACGCCGCTGGAGACGCCTTCCGCGATGCGGACGTGGCTCGCGTCTATGCCCTGCGATTGAAAATTTTTGATGGTCGCCGGACCGAAAAGATCGCTGCCGACCTTCGCGATCATGGCAACGGAGGCGCCGCACAAGCGAGCGGCGACTGCCTGGTTGGCGCCCTTGCCGCCAAAGCCCAGGTCGAATTTTTTGCCAAAGATGGTTTCGCCGGGCCGGGGAAACACATCGTTAAACGTGGTGAGGTCCACGTTGGCGCTGCCTACAACGGCGATGAAGGATTGCTTGGACATAGGGGCGGATTATATCCGTCTCCCGCGGTCTGTGTCCCGTGTTCCGTGAGGAGTGCTTGGTGGAAGTCGAGGATGAATTTTAACCAGCGGTCGCAGAAAGCACAGAGAAGAAAAGTGGGACTGAGATTTGTTGGGGACAACGGGCGCAGCATGCTGCGCCACTACAAGGGAAGGTGGAATTGCGGCTTGACAGGGTAGGTGGCGGCGCATATAAGCACGGACGACGCTGATACGCGCGCGATTCGATGCAACGGACTTGTCGCGAAAATCATTTTTCCGTAGTTGAGTTTGATCGCAGCACAGACTGAAGTCTGTGCCACTAGGAGCCGGAAGTTCATGTACACGCCGCATAGTCTGGATATTGCGCTGCTGATGATGATCGCTACTGCTATTTGCTGGGGCTCTTGGGCGAATACGTTTAAGGGAGTGAAGAACTACCGGTTCGAGCTTTTTTACTGGGATTATGCGCTGGGGATTTTTCTGATTTCCGTTGTTTTGGCGTTCACGATGGGCAGCACTTCGAATGATTCGTCGAGCTTCCTGAACAATGTGCGCGGGGCGGATGGCTCGAACATTGTTTATACGCTGATCGGCGGCGCGGTTTTCAATCTTGCCAATCTGCTGCTGGTGGCGGCGATTGACATGGCGGGGCTGGCGATCGCGTTTCCCGTTTCGATTGGGATCGCGCTGGTGGTGGGAGTCATCACAAGTTACCTGCAGCAGCCGAAAGGGAACGCAGGCTTGCTCGCGATTGGAGTGGCTTGCGCAGTCATCGCGGTGATTTTGGATGGGAAGGCTTACGGAAGTCTGGCGAAGGCGGCGAGCTCCACATCGAAGAAAAGCATCACGACTTGTATCGTCTCCGGCGTACTGATGGGACTCTGGGCGCCGTTTGTTGCACATGCGATGAGCCAGGGGAAAACGCTGGGGCCGTACAGCGTGAGTGTTTTTCTGACGCTTGGCGCGCTGCTGTCCTGCTTTATCTGGAACATCTATTTTATGAAGAAGCCGCTGGTCGGCGAGCCCGTGAATTTCGGAGAATTCTTTCGCGGGCCGGCCTCCGGCCACATTCTCGGCCTCCTGGGCGGAGCGATCTGGGGAACGGGAACGGTGTTCAATTTGGTAGCGGCAAATTTCACAGGAGTGGCCATCTCGTATGCCATCGGCCAATCCGCACCGATGGTTGCAGCGCTCTGGGGAGTGCTGGCGTGGAAGGAATTTCAAGGGGCGAAGCCGCAAGCCAAAACCTATCTGGCTCTGATGTTCCTTTTCTATCTTCTGGCTATATTACTTGTAGCAAAAGCCAACACAGCAACCTGACAAAGTTCACCCAATCCCTAGTAATATTATGTAGACGGACGATCATGCTGACCGTAGCCCAGTGTGAGAAAGCTGTGACAATTTTGGGACTGATTAGGTATGCCCGAACGGTCTTCAAGGCGACCTTGGATTTGAGCGCTTCCGTCCCTGCGGGGAGACCGCTATCCAAGGGCCGAATTCCCGCTCTTTTTGAAACTTTGGCAGCAACCTTATCTTGCCTTGTTATCAATGACTTGTGGGCAGGCATGAACTCGAATTGGATACGATTTAAGAGTCCATTACAGTACCTGCAAAATAGGGCTTTCGTACTGTTACGAGGTGAATGGTTTGGCCCTAGTTTTGTAAGCATCATGCCGACAGGGGTGCGGGTGTGCAGCTTTTAGGCAAATACGAGATCATCGCGGAGATCGGACGCGGAGCCATGGGGGCTGTGTACAAAGCCCGTGATCCGCTGATCGACCGTTCCGTTGCCCTAAAGACCATCACCGGGGGCTCCAGCGCGCAGTCGAATCTGCTAGACCGGTTTTATCAGGAAGCGCGTTCCGCCGGCACTCTGCAGCATCCCAACATCGTGACGATTTACGAATTGGGGCACGAGAAAAATACTCCGTTCATCGCCATGGAGTATCTCGAAGGGGAGAGCCTGGATCGGATCATCGAGCAGCGCCCCGTTCTTCCCTTGTCCGTCAAGCTTGGTTACATCGTGCGTGTGTGCGACGCACTGGCATACGCCCACCAGCACAACGTTGTGCATCGCGACGTGAAGCCGGCGAACATCATGGTGACCAGGGAAGGAGTGGTCAAGGTTGTGGACTTCGGAATCGCGCGGCTTACGGACATGTCCATGACGCAGCCGAACATGATGATCGGTTCACGCGCCTACATGTCGCCACAGTTGTACAAAGGCGAACGGGCCGATGCGCGGTCCGACATTTGGGCAGTCGGCGTGTCGCTCTATGAGCTCTTGGCATTCAAACGGCCTTTTACGGGCGACAGCGAAGCCGAGTTGATGTACCACATCATCTACGAGAAACCCGAAGAACTCCTGAGCCTGTCGCCCGAGTGCACCGAAGAGCTGGCGCGAATCGTCAGCAAAATGTTGGAGAAGAAGAGCGAGGATCGCTACCAATCGATGGAGGACTTGCTCCACGAGATCGAGCCCATTTGGAAAGCCGCTCAACAGGCCACCGTTTCGGGATTACTCACGGATTGCCAAGAGCTGGTTGTGGCGAAAGACTTACAGCGGGCGCACGCTCTCCTCCGCAAGGCTCTGCAGATCGATGTAGGAAACTCCCAGGCGAAGAGCATGTTGGAAAAAGTGTCCGTAGAGATTCGCCGGTCAGAGCTTCAGCCGAGGCTGCAGGAACACTTGAGCCGCGGCGAAGGGTATTTGAAAGGGGGACAACTCCGGGAGGCCAAATCCGAAGCGCAAGCCGCCCTGGGGCTCGATTCAAAGCATGAGCCGGCGCAAAAACTGCTGGCGGAAGTGGATGCGGCAGTCGCGAAAGCGCAGCAGTTGGAGCAGAAACTGAAGTTGACTAAACAACGCTTGGCGGAGGGGGCGTTGACCGAGGCGGCGGCTGCATTAGGGCAGGCGCTAGAACTGGACGAAGCCAACCGCCAGGTGCACGAGCTAAAGAAACAGATCGAAGAAGAACGAGTCCGGCGGGAAAAGCGGAAGAAGCTGGGCGAAATCCTGCATCGCGCGCGAACGCTCTGGACCGAGCTTAATTATGACGAGTGCCTTACGGTCATCGCGACAGGACTACATGAATTTCCGAATGACACGGAACTGAAAAAGCTGCAGGAATCGGCGAGGACAGACCAGTCGGAACTGCAGAAGCAGCGGCAGATGGCGGAAGTGCGCCGCTTGCTGGGCCAGCAAAATTTTGCCGAGGCGCGAAAAATATTAGACGCTCTGGTTGCGGAACACCCGCAGGACACGGCCGTCAAGAATCTGCAAAACCTGGCATCGCAAGAAGAACAAGAACAGAAGCGGCAAAAGCGGCTGGAATCGGAAGTAACGGCCTTGCGCGGTTTACTGGGAGCGGGGAAGTTCAAGCAGGTGGTGGTCAAAGGCGAACCGCTCCTGGAGGAGTACCCGCAGGATTACGAACTAAAGGAATTGGTGAATTTCGCGCGCGGAGAAGTGGCGCAACAAGAACAGAAGCGGAAAGAAGAAGAGCGCGAAAAGCAGATCCAGGGCTTTCTGATGTGCGAGCGCTACGGCGAGGCATTGGACGCCGCGCGGTTGGCGATCGAGGAATTTCCAAAACAAGACGCTTTCCGCAAGCTAGCCACCGAAGCAGAGGCATTGAAGAAAGAGCAGGACGACCGCGAGAGAGTGCGCAACGAAATGCAGCGGCGCGTCCGGGAAATCAACAGCAAGATCAATCAAGACAAGATTACCGATGCCATCGATCTGGCCCAAGATACGATGGAAACCATGGGCCCCGATCCCGATGTGACGCAGTTGCTGCAGGGGGCAGAAGAAAAGCGGAAAAAGAAAGAGGACGCGGAGAAGAAGGTATCCGCAGTAGAAGGATTGGTGAGCAAAGGCGATCACGCCGGAGCGACTCAGTTGTTCAAGCAGGTGATGGCCACGCAAATATTCCCGACCTCCGATCCAAGGATGCAGGACCTCCAAGAAAAAATTTCGAATCTTGCCAAAGGTCCAAAACCCGCGGCCACGCAGGTTAGTTCGACGGCGAAGACGGTGGTGCAAAAACCATCCCCGCCGGCAAAGAAGGACAAGGCTGCCGCGAGCAAGCCGGCGCCTGCGCCTGGCAACTTAACGCAGGTCAGCGAATCTGCGGAAGACATTCCCGCGGCGAGCTCTTCCGCTACCAAAGTCGTTGGTCCGGAAGAGAAACCAGGTCTGCGGAAAGATGGAGCGGTTCCGCCGCGCCCGGCTACTGCAAGCAAAGATACTGGAGCGAGAAAAACCGAAACTCCGGTAACGACAGTTGTCGCAGCTCCTCCCGTTCGGCCGGCCGCCGCCGCGACTACTTTGCCAGCGGAACCCCGTCCGAGTGGGACAGTGGCCGCCGCTGCGCCGCCGGTTTCTAGAGCCATGCCTAAACCGGGTGGCGGCGCTTTAGCACAGGTTCTGCCAATCCTGCGGCGTCCGCCGCTGCTTGCAGGTATCGGCCTGGTGGCAGTGTTGCTTCTCGCCGTGGTGCTCTGGCCGCACAAGACTAGTGGAGGGACTCCCTCGGCCGGTGACTTAAAACTGAAGCAGCAAGCTGGAGATCTCTGGCTGAACCGCCAATTCGATCAATCCGAACAAATTTGGCAGGGGCTAGCGAAAGTCAAAGGTCCGCTCCAGAGCGAGGCCAACCAACAAATCAGCCAAATTGAACAGAAGCGAGCGGATGAACAAAAGCGGTTTGACGAGGGCGAGGGTTTGCTCAAGGACAAGAAAGACTATGCGGGTGCGCAGCAAGCCTTTCAAGATGTGATGCAGATGAACTTGTGGCACTTCGATGACGCTGCGCGGGAACTGGACGCGGCGAAAGCGGGATTGAGTGCGACCGACGTCCACAAGCAAGAGCAGGATCACTTCGATCAGGGAGTAGCGCTGTATCAAGCGAAGGATTTTGAGAAGTCTCGTAAAGAATTTCGCGCGGTAGTGGATCTAAACGTTGGCGGGTCCACTCTCAAACCACAGGCGGAAAGTTACCTAGGCAAAATACGCCAGACGGGGAACGACCAGAAGACCTACGATACTGCCGTCCAAGATGTGAAGGACGAAAACTGGACGGAAGCGAAGGACCAATTCCAAGAGGTGATCAACCGCAAGGGAGCTCAGAGCGCCGATGCGAAGAAGCAGTTGCCGGCGGTCGAGAAGGCGCTGCAAACCGTGAGCACGGTTGAGGACTCGGTCCATGCAGGCTCATTCCGCGCGGCGAAGACCCAGCTGGATTCAGCCCAGCAATGGAGCAAGACTCACGAAAAACTTCTGAAGGAATTGCACGCCGCCGAGCAACAACAGTTCGAGGCGATCAAAAGCAATGCCCAAGCAGCCGAAACCAAGAGCGACCCCGCCGCGATCCAACGCGTCCAAGACGATCTCCATAGTTTTGAAGGCCGCGTCGAAGAGCCGTCGCTGCTCAGTGCTTCCCAGGATCTCGAGAAGAGACTGAATGCGGTCTATTCCGTGGCAGTGGGCAAGACCGGCGACAAGGCCGCTTTTGATGCCGCGGTGCTGCATTTCGAGCAGGCGAAACAGAAAAAGGACACCGATGCGTTGGCCCACGGCGTGAGCCAGGAATTCCAAAAGATCGCGAGCGGCACGGGGATTTACCGGGAAAATGCGTCGCTTTACGTCAAGACGACTATTCCCAACGAGATTCAAGCTCTGACGCAGTCTGCTGGAAAGGTCCCCTTGCAGGCTATCTCTTGTGGTCCTGGCCGGGCTGTAGCGGAAGTTCCATCCGTCGCTGGTTCCGTCACTTGCGCACAATTGGATGCCAATCCGTCTCTGCAATGGGTGGGAATTCCCATGGTGGACTTCCCAGACGTGGCAAACAAGCCTGGGAAGCTGCCGTACTCGCTCACCGTCATCGTTTCGGTGGATTCGAATGGGAACGTGAAGATCGATAAAGAGGGCGATGCCGACAAAGATTTTCTCAAGAAAGTGAAGGATGCTTCGAAACACTGGAAGACAACCGCGCCCAGGGCGGATGGAAAACCAGTAAGCGTCCGGTTCCCGTTCACAATTACCTTCCAGCGCTAATATCCTGCTCCACGCCAACAAATTGCAAAGAAGAGCGGCGAGCAAGGAGATATTCGCCGATATGATTCGACCGAGCGTCGCTATTTATCAGGCTGTTTGAGAGAACGATTTGGAATCGGCGCCTTCGAGCTGCTGAAACAGGCCGTACTGATCCCAATTCTGCCAGCCTTCGGCGAGATGGCCGTCCTCGAAGCGGAGGAGGCTCATGCCAGTCACCTCTAGCTGTTTGCCTGTGCTGGTTTGTTTTGAGGTGGAAGACCATCGGACGCAGACCATGTTGCCTTCCGAGATCGTTTCGAGAACAGTGACTCGAACTTCGGACAGTTGCTCGCGAAGGGCGTCGTAGAAGCGCTTGAACTCCTCGGGTCCGCGATAAACGACGCGGCCGTCGTAAAGGACCGCGTCCTTGGGAAACATTTCGTCGATGGCTTCGCGCCTCGACTTATTCCACACTTCTTCGAACCATCTTGCTGCAAACGTCCTTTGTGTTTCTTTTTGGTCGGCCATCTGTATATCCCCCTCTTGTACGGGCATTATATTCCCATAGACTTACACATTGCTATAACCATGGATGCGTCAGCTGGCTGTCGTGACGCGAGACACAGCCGGGATGACCGCCGGCAAGTTCGAGCGGATGGACCCTGCGGTGTTTGCGTGCGGAGCGGGCGCGGCTGGATCAACGGAAATCGGGATAGATTTCGTCGGCGATCCAGTAATTTGCGATGAGCAGGGCGAAAAGAGTCCCAACCAGCCACAGGATCCAGCGATGATGTTTCCAGGCGGTGCTGAAAGTAGAGAGCTGCATGGGAATATCAACAAGATAGGCGGCGCAGTAGCAAGCGTTGGCCATTAAACCGAGGATGGTGAGAAGAAAGAGAGAATGGAGTGTGAATGCGGGGCGGAAATGGGGCCACGTGGCGACGAGCCAAAAGATCGCGGCGGCGATTAGTGCGAGATTGTAGTAGAGACGGCGTAGTTCCCAAAAATCGATGGCGTCGATAAAGAGGGGGAGGACGGGGCCGGTTGGGGAATTGGTGAGAGATTGGGATTGCTTGGAGTCAGCGGCTTCCATGTTGGACCTCCAATTCTCTCGGGTGTGAGACGAGATTAGGGTACAGCGGAACTTCTCTCTGTCAAGTACTTTTCACAGTAAAGTTTAATTGGCAAGTAGCCGACTGCTTCCGGGAGAATTCCGAGCGGGGACGATCGACCGCGGTTATTGCTGGCTATGTTGCTGCTGGCGTTCGGGGACGGAATCTTGCGAGTCGTCGGATTCGGATTTGGGCTCGGCGATTTGTTCGTGGCCGGTTTCGTCGAGGGCGGGGCGGAAGCGAACGTCGACGGAAAGGCTCTGGCCGGCGCGTCCTTTATATACGCCGCGGACCGGTGGAACATCGCCGTAATCGCGTCCGTAAGCTACGCGAATGTGGCGAAGCTCGATGGGTTTGCCCAGCGTCGGGTCAAAGCCGATCCAGCCGCTGCCCGGCAGGTAAACTTCAGCCCAAGCGTGCGAGGCTTGGCCGCCGATGACTTCTTCTTGTTTAGCTCCCGGTCCGGCGTTTCCGCTGACCAGATAACCGGAGACGTAGCGTGCGGGCATGCCACGCATGCGAACAACTCCCAACAATAGATGAGCAAAATCCTGGCAGACGCCGGCGCGCAACGCGAGGGAATCGCGGACGGAGGAGTTCACGTGCGTGGCGCCCTTCTGGTAGACAAAACTGTTGTGGATGAAATCGGAGGCGGTCTGCGCGAACCCGGCGACGGTGCCGTCGCAAGCCGCTTCGGCAACTCTGGAAATCTCGGCGATCTCGGGGAGATACGGAACGTAGGCGCTGGGAGCAATCCAGTCAAAATGTTCTTCGAAGAGATCGGCGCGAATGGCGTCGAGTTCGCTCAGCGGCATGCCGCCTGCTTCGGGAGCAGGAGCCTCGTGGACCAGGACGACGGATTCGGCTTCGATGCGCAGGCGCCGATGATGGGGAAGGATGCTGGTGACGTGAATCCAGTTTCCGTAGCCGTCCTTGTAGGAAGAGCCGCGCGAGACAGGATTGGTGATCAGGCGAAAGGAAAGACAGCTCTGGCGATCATCGTGGATAGGGCGAAGGCGAACTTCATTGTAACTCTCGTAAACGGGACCGTCGTAGATGAATTCCGTGGCGTGGAGCAGATGGAAGCGGTTCATGCGACGCCTGCGTAATAGAAATAGGTGCGAGCAATGACCTCGCCAATGGTGTTGAACTGGTGAATGAGACCCGTGAGATAGGGGTGGAGGCCGTCGTCGAGAATTTCGTCGATGCGGCTATAGCGCAGGCGCTCGAGAACCTTGCCGGTGAGGCGCTCGGCTTCATTGGCGTAAGAGCCGGGTGCGGTGTTGCTGATGGCGCGGAGGCCGGACTGCATTTCCGTGACGCAAAAACGGATGGAGCGCGGATGCTGGGGATTGAGGATAAGCATTTCGGCGACGCGGGCCGGCTCGATCGGCGAATGATACTGGCGGTGATAGGCCTCGTAAGCTCCGACGGATTTCAGGACGGCCATCCATTGGTGGCTGTCGGGAGTGTTGTCAACGGAAGTGAGCGCGAGGAGATTGCGATATTGCACGTCGACGAGGCGCGCGGTCATTTCGGCGCGTTCGAGAGCCCAGCCTACGCGGAGAAAATCCCAACCTTCATCGTGCGGGAGCGTGGCGTCGCTGACGCCGTGAAAACGATGGCTCCCAAAAATGACGCGGCCGCAGAAACGGTGAGGACCGGCGGCGGTTTCTTCCTGGGGATCGAAGCGGCCGAGAGTCAAGTAAAGGCTGTTCAAGTCTTCCCACATTTCGCGAGAGATGCGGTCGCGAATGGTGCGGGCATTTTCGCGCGCTTTGGTGATGCATTGCATGATGGAACTTGGGTTGTTGGCGTTAAAAGCGAGAAATTCGAAGACGTTGTGAGCTGTTGGTTCCGTGTAAAGTTGGCGGAAGAGAGTCTCTTCGCCAGCCATGGAGAGAATCGGTTCCCACCGCACGCCGTGCGGCTGCGGGGCTTGTTCGAGCAGCGTGTGGAAGGTAACGTCGAGAATGCGCGCGGTGTCCTCGGCGCGTCCGATGTAGCGGGCCAGCCAGAAAAGGGAATCGGCAATGCGGGAGAGCATGTCAGCACTCTCCTCGGAGGATCCAGGTGTCTTTGCTTCCGCCGCCTTGCGAGGAATTAACGACGAGAGAGCCGGCTTGTAAAGCGACGCGCGTCAGCCCGCCGGGGACGATGGTGACTTTCTGGCCGTCGTACAGGCAGTAGGGGCGGAGATCGACGTGACGTCCGGCCATGCATTGTGCACTGGCGTCGTAAGAAGGAACGACCGAGAGAGGAACGATGGGTTGCGCGATGTAGTTGCGTGGCTCGGAGAGAATTTTTTCGCGAAAGGCTTCGATCTCGGCGCGCGCTGCGCTGGGGCCCATGAGCATGCCGTAACCCCCGGATTCGCCGACACTTTTCACGACTAAGTTGTGGAGATTGGAGAGCACGTGGGAGAGGTGCTCAGAGCGATCGCAGAGATAGGTTTCCACAGTGCGCAGGATGGGGTCCTGATCCAGGTAATAACGAATCATGGTTGGGACGTGGGCGTAGATAGCTTTGTCATCGGCGACGCCATTGCCGGGAGTGTTGGCAAGAGCGACGTTGCCAGCGCGATAGGCACCCATCAGGCCGGGAACGCCGAGCATGGAATCGGAGCGGAAACAGAGAGGATCCAGGAAATCGTCGTCGACGCGGCGGTAGATGACGTCGACGCGCTTTAGACCGTAGATGGTTTTCATGTAGACGACCACACCATCGACGATGAGGTCGCGGCCTTCCACGAGTTCGATGCCCATTTGCTGGGCGAGGAAACTGTGTTCGAAATAAGCGCTGTTGTGAATGCCGGGAGTGAGAAGGACGATCTGTGCGTCGGGGTCTGTGCGCGGCGACAGCGTGCGCAGGATACGAGAGAGTTCGGCGGGGTAGTGATTGACCGGTAGCACTTCGTGTTCTTGAAAGGCTTCGGGAAACGTGCGCGTCATGACCAGACGATTTTCGAGAACGTAGGAGATACCGCTGGGCGTGCGCACATTGTCTTCGAGAACCAGGAATTCGCCGGTGGAGGAGTCGCGAACCAAATCAATGCCGCATACATGGGTGTAGATGCCGTGAGGGACTTCGAGTCCAATCATTTCGCGACGGAAGTGACGACAGGAATAGACGAGTGAGGCGGGGATTTTGCGGTCTTTGATGATGAGCTGCTTGCCGTACACATCCTGAAGAAAAAGATTGAGTGCGACCACGCGCTGGCTGAGGCCGGATTCGATGCGGGCCCACTCGGATTGCGGGAGAATCCGGGGAATCAAGTCGAAGGGGAAAAGCCGTTCGGTGCCGCGGCCGTCGCTATACACAGTGAAGGTGATGCCTTGAAGCAGGAAAGAAAGATCGGCGTGTTTGCGGCGGTCCTCGAACTGGGTGGGCGCCATGACGCCGAGTTTTTCGAACAGGCGGGCGTAGTGGGAACGGGCGCAGCCCTGCGAGGCGAACATCTCGTCGTAAAAAGGGCCAGCCGTGTAACCGGAGAACAGACCCCGGTCTGAGAGACACATAGGCGCCGCCGTCATCGGGACACGATAGCAACGTCGGAGGCAGAGTGCTCACCAAAAAATCGCATTTTGTGTATCGGAAATTTGAGAGAGAAACGGCCTTCCGCCTCGTACGCTGGCACTCAGGGCCGCTTTGCGTAGGCGCGCTGGACGGAGGTAGGTGGGCCTTGGAAAGGGGAGAAATATCTTATGAAAAGGTGAAACACCTTGACCTTCTACACGTCTAAGAATATATATGCAGAAGTCGGAGGTATCAGCCTTGAACCCCAAATCGGATCTGCCGCAAGGCACCCTAGACCTTTTAATACTGAAGGTCGTGGCGTTGGGACCGGTGCATGGTTACGCCATTGCTCAGAGGCTCGAGCAGGTTTCGCAGCATGTCGTGCAAGTTCCGCAGGGCTCTCTCTATCCCGCGTTGCACCGGCTCGAAAACCGCGGACTTTTGTCGGCCGACTGGAAGGAAACGGAGACCGGCCGTGAGGCGAAGTTCTATCGCTTGACGGGCAAGGGACGGGCGCAACTCGAAACAGAAGCGGCGAGTTGGGAGCGATTGACGGGGGCGGTTGCGCTCATCCTGAAATTGTCCGAAGGGGGTGCGGAATGAACTGGTGGCAGCGGCTTCTGCGACGAAACGAAATGGAAGAAAAACTCGAAAAGGAAATGCGATTTCATCTCGATGAGCATGCCAACGCATTGATCGCCGGCGGAGTAAGTCCGGCGGAAGCACAGCGGCGTGCGCGGATGGCGCTCGGCGGCCCCGAAAAGGTAAAGGAAGAGTGCCGCGACGCGCGAGGCACTCGGTGGTTGGAAGATTTTTGGCAAGACTTCCGTTATGCGATGCGGATGCTGCGGCAACGACCCGGGTTCGCTGCCGTAGCTATCCTGACGCTCGCGCTTGGCATTGGCGCGTCGACAGTCATGTTCACCGTCGTCAACGGCGTTCTGCTGAGGCCCCTGCCATACCCGCAACCCGACAAACTGGTGGCTGTCCACGGCCACAGCGACGGTTGGAAAACAGAATTGTTTGGAGAACAGAACGTTGCCTATCCTGATTTTCTTGATTGCCAGCGCGATAGCCGCACTCTGACTCTGGCAGGTTCCCTGTTCGACGGAGGCACTGTAAGCGGAGCAGGGCTGCCCGAGTATGTCGACCTTCGGGAGATCACTTCGAACCTATTTTCCGTTTTGGGTGTGAATCTCGCCCAGGGGCGCGCGTTTTTGCCCGAAGAGGACCGCACGGGTGCGGCGCCGGTGATGATCCTGGGCTACAGTTTCTGGCAGCGGCATTTTGCGGGAAGACTGGACGTGCTTGGCGCTTCTCTGAGCCTCGACGACAAACTCTACACGGTTGTTGGCATCGCGCCTTCCGGTTTTCGGCTGCGGGACAGCGAGCCCGATGTGATGACGCCGCTGGGCCAGGACTCTGCACAATTCCTCCAAATGCGTGGAGCCCATCCGATCGGTGTTGTGGCACGCCTCCAACCCGGAGCGACACTGGCCGCAGCTCAGGCCGAACTGCGCTTGATTGGCCAGCATCTGGCTGAGCAATACAAAGACACGAATGCGGATCGAAGCTTTGTCGCACAGCCGCTTCGTCCCGACGTCGGAGATATCGGCTCTACGCTCTGGTTGTTGCTGGGAGCGGTTGGCCTGGTTCTTTTGATTGCGTGCACGAATGTGGCTAGCTTGCTGCTGGCGCGAGCGATTTCCCGCGAGCGTGAATTGGCTATGCGCGTGGCGCTTGGTGCGGGCCGCGGCCGATTGGTGCGTCAATGTTTGACGGAGAGCGCAGTGCTGGGGCTTTCCGGCGGAGTGCTCGCTGTTGCTCTTGCGGCATTTGGGTTCCAGCCATTTGTCGCACTCTGGCCGGGAGCCTTGCCGCGCGTGGAACAAGTTCAACTCGATTGGCGTGTGCTGCTGTTTGCTCTGATCGTCTCCCTGTTGAGCAGCTTTTTCTTTGGGCTTGCGCCCGCTCTCCGCGCACCAGTGCAAAAATTGGAACAGGTCCTGCGCGGCGGAGGACGCGGCCTTGCAGGGAGTTCCCGCCGTTTGCACAGCAGTTTTGTCGTATCCGAACTCGCACTAGCTGTCGTGCTGTTGGTGTCGGCGGGATTGCTTGGACGCACGCTTTTGCACCTGTCGTCGCTCAATCCGGGAATGAATGTCCGGAACGTGCTGGTGACTCGCATGGCGCTTTCGCCGGCGACGCTTGCCGATCCGGCAAAGACGCGCGCGGCATGGAAGGACGTTTTGGAGCGCGCTCGTCGCGTGCCTGGAGTGCAGTCCGTTGCAACCGTCGATACGTTTCCGATGCGCGAGGGCGACAACGAACAGGGTTATTGGACCAGCGCGGACGTGCCACCCACGAACAAGTTACCGTTCGCTTTGTTGACGTGTGTCTCTCCGGACTATTTGAAGGTCATGGGAATCTCGCTGCGCGGGGGACGGTTCTTTGATGATCGCGATGTCCCCGAGGCCACGCCCGTCATCGTCATCGACGAGGTCCTGGCACAAAACGCGTTTGGGACGGAGGACCCCGTTGGCAAACGGCTGTGGATTCCGGAGATGCGTTATGCCTCAAACGTGTTCGAAATCATTGGAGTCGTGGGCCACGTGCGTCATTGGGGGCTCGCGGGCGATGACCAGGCAAAAATTCGCGCACAAATCTATTATCCGCTTTCGCAGCTTCCGGATAGTTTGATGCACCGCTGGTCCCAACTCATGTCGATTGCTGTGCGAACGGAAATTCCTCCGTTGGGCGAGGTTGCTTCGTTGCGAAGTGAATTGAAGGGAGCGGCCGGCGACCAGGTTCTTTACGAAGTTCGAACGATGGAGCAGTTGGTCAGCGATTCGCTCGCGCGGCAGCGCTTTCTCCTATTGATGTTTGGCATATTCGCAGGGCTAGCTCTGGTGCTCGCCTGCATTGGTATCTATGGAGTGCTGGCCTATTTAACGGGTCAACGCGTGCCGGAGATTGGCATACGAATGGCGCTGGGCGCGAGGCCGAACAGTGTCCTATGGCTCGTGCTTCGACAGAGTCTGGGAATGATTGTCGTTGGGCTCGCTCTGGGAACGGCGGCTGCGCTGGTTGCGGGGCGCGTCTTGCTTAGATTCGTGGAAGGCATGCAGCCTACCGATCTATCTGCGTTCGCCGTTACGATTCCGGTGCTCGTATTTGCCGCGCTGTTCGCCAGCTTTCTGCCGGCGCGCCGCGCCAGCCGGGTCGACCCAGTGATCGCTCTGCGGCAGGATTAAAGGCCGGGCTGCGAAGCGCGCATGCGCTCCGGGCACAAGCTGGATTTTGAAACGAGGGTGAGGCCCCTTACTTTGTGCAAGGAACCTCATCTCATCGTATATGCGGCTGATGGAGTTGGACCGCACCTTTGATCCGATCAGTTGTGCCAATTAGAATTGTGGGTAAACAAATTCTTGTCCAGTGCGGTCGCCGGGGAAAAACCAAGCATGAAGTGCCATTGGCGAGTCGCCAGGGCGCTCATCATATTCGAAGACGGTTTTATTCGGCGTATCCGGGCGGTAATCCGGAATCGTCAAGATGGTAGCCAGAAGCTGAGATTCGTCTCCTGTCCAGATTTCGACGATATGGCGATCCGCAATGCCGTTCGCCAGCTTGAAGACGTAGGTCCCCGCCGGCAATACTTGCCCAGGAATTTCGATTGAGTCTGTGAAAGTTACCACGGTTTTTTTATTCCAGTCGTCTGCCTTGATGCCCGGGCTGAGAATGGCGCAGAGCATAAGCGTACAAACAGCGAGTTGGGCTATTTTTATGATTCGCATATAACTACCTCCTAATTGAAATTAGGCTGGGCAGCAGGCTGGGAAGGGACGCCGTCGTTCTTCGAAATCCCAACTTCCAGAGCGGGAGGTTGCTCAGAAGGTTTTTGTCCCGTGGTTTAGGGAGCAACTTTGCTGCCAACATCTCTCCAATTTTCATAAGAGGCTGCAAACTCAAGAGCATAGAGCATTGATGGGAACTCTTCACAATGAATCGTGAGATGCGAGTTGTGTAGATATTTCCGGATGGAAGCGTTCCGCCTTGTAACAGAGCTCTACGGGAAATGGTGTAGGTGAATCGAATGAGAGCAAGTAGGAGCGGAGGAGTATGCCTTGCGTGGGCCGAAGGTTGCCAATATACTTCGCGGCGTTGTGGATGGTGAAACGAATGTTTCATAGGCGGGATGGATTTCCGGCGAGGGAGAATGAGATGACGAAATGGGTGCGCGCGATTTTGATCGCGGCGGTCTTTGTGGCGCCGCTCGCTGCAGGAGCTGGACAAAATTCTTCGAGCCAAGAGACAGCGGCTGCGCGGAGCAAGGATGGCAAGAAATTGTTCGGGACTGCGGAAGCGCTGCGGATTGCGCGTGTGAGCTCGCCGCGGATTTCGCCGGACGGCGCGCGTGTGGCTTATCTAGTAGCCGAAAACGTGATGGATAAAGAGAAAGATACGGCGTGGAAAACTGTAACTCAGCTTTGGGTAGTGCCGTTGGCGGGACCCGCGACAGCGGCACGGCAATTTACGCGCGGCGAGAAGGGCGTTTCGAATGTGGCATGGTCGCCAGACGGAAAGCTGTTGGCGTTCACAATGGATGCGGGAGATGAAAAAGATGCCAAGCTGCAAGTATGGTTTATGTACGTGGATGGCGGCGAGCCCTGGCAGGTGACGAAGCACAAATCCGGCGTGAGAAGTTTTCAGATTTCGCCAGACGGAAAAACGCTTTTGCTAACGGCGACGGCTCCCTTGGGCGAGGACGAAGAGAAGCGCACGAAACAAAAGGATGATGCCGTCGCAGTGGATCATGATTTCAAGATGGGGCAACTCTGGACGTGGAACATCGCGACCAATGAGGAGAAACAGATAACGAACGGAGATTTCACGGTCAGCGATGCGCACTGGTCGCCCGACGGAGCGCGTGTCACGTTTACGACAAATCCGACGCCGCGGTTGGATGACATCTCGTTGCAGACGGCTTGGGTGCTGGATGTGGCGAGCGGGAAGCAGCGGAAGCTGGTGGAGACAGCCGATCCGACGCAGACACTGCGATGGTCGCCAGACGGAAAGTGGATTGCCTATTTGAGCAGCTCCGGGCTGGTGGTGTACCAAGTGAATTTATTTGTTGTCGATGCGAACGGCGGCTCGCCGCGGAAGTTGACCGGCAAGTTTGAGCTGAATGCGGGGGAGCCGGTTTGGTCGAAGGACGGCAAAACGATTTATTTCAGCGCAGACGACCACGAAGCGAACAAGATTTTTTCGACAGATGTGGCGGCAGGGACGGTTCGGCCTCTCACCGACGCGGCGGCGGTGGTCAATCTGGCTGAAATCAGCGCGAATGGGCAGACGGCAGTTGGCACGTGGGGCGACGCGACGCATCCGGATGATATTTTTCACAGCGACTTGAGTTTCGGTTCGCCGGAGCGCATCACGAATCAGAACGCTTGGCTGGCGGAGTACGCGCTGGGCGCGAGCGAAGTGGTTCGCTGGAAGAGCAGCAAAGACGGAATGGAAATCGACGGGATTGTGACCAAGCCGGTCGACTTTGATGGGACGCACAAGGTTCCGTTTTTGCTGAATCCGCATGGCGGGCCGACAGGAGCTTCGTTGCTTTCGTTCAGTCCCACGGAGCAGATCATGGCGGCGAACGGGTACATGGTGCTGCAGCCCAATTTTCGCGGGTCGACAGGGCGCGGAGAGAAGTTCGAGGCCGCGAATCAGAACGATTGGGGAAATGGCGATTTCAAGGACGACGTGAGCGGCGTGCAGGCGATGGTGGATAAAGGATGGGCCGATCCCGACAGGCTTGGCGCATTCGGATGGTCCTATGGCGGATACATGACTATGTGGATTGATACGCAGACGGACCGGTTCAAGGCCATTTCACCAGGGGCCGGGCTCCCTGATCTTTATTCCATGTATTCGCAGACGGATATTCACCGGTACCTCACGGTGTTTTTCAACGCGAAAGCGCCGTGGGACAACTATCAGGAGTATTGGGATCATTCGCCGATGAAGTTCATTGGAAACGTGAAGACGCCGACGATGATTCTGCATGGCCAGGCGGACACGCGAGTGCCGATTCCGCAGGCGGAGGAGTTTTATCGCGCGCTGTATGATCGGCACGTACCCGTGGAGTATGTGACGTATCCGCGGGAAAACCATGGGTTTGTGGAACCGCGCCACATTCAGGACAGGTGGCAGAGGTATCTGGTGTTTTTTGGGAAGTACTTGAACAACCCTCCGGTGACGGAATCGAAGGCGGTGATCGAGCGGTTGAGCAAGGATCTGCCATAGAGATCCTGTTTTGATTTTGGTTGAGGCTTTCACCGCAGCGAAACAGCGCAAGCGCTGGGAACACCAGGAATGAGATGGAGAAAAGAAAACGGGGAAGGCCATTCGGCCTTCCCCGTTTTTATGCGGCCAGTCTTAAGAGACGGCCGGACAAAGTTAGAAGCGGAAGCGGACCCCCACTTCGATGGACCGCGGCGTGTTCCCCTGAGTATTTTCAACTCCCCAGAGCGTAGGAAACGCCAGGCTGAGGAACGGGTCCAAGAGCTGGTCATGGTTGAAAACGTTGGTGAAGATGGATTGGAATTCGGCGCTGAAGCGCTCGTTAATGTGGATGTTCTTCTTAACCTGGAAGTCGACGTTCCAGAATGGCATGCCGCGAAGTGTTCCGGCGCCGCCGGCACCGCCATCCAGACCCAGGATCGGATCGCGGACGCAGCCAAATACGGCTGCGGGATTGGCGAACATGTTCACATTGCCAGCACTGCCAGGGCCGGTGAGGGGAGCGACGCCGTTGTGGCGCGAGCTGCCGAAGTTGTTGGCGCAAGTGAGGATGGCGTTTTCGTCCGCGGCGAAGTTGATGGCATCGGCTTCTCCGAAGGACTGACCGTCACCGTTGGTGGTGTTGAGCTCGAGAGGCAAGCCGCTCGCAGCGGTGAAGATCGGCGAAAACGACCAGCCACCTAGGAGATGACCGAGCACGCCATGCTGGTTCTGGAAGAAAGGCGGCTGGTAAACCAGGAGTACGTTGTCGACGAATTTGCGGTCAAAGGGTTGGACACCATAACCGGCGTTCACGTTGTAGGGATCCACGGAGGTGAACTCACTGCTGGCCTGAACCACGTTTACGGTGCCCAGCGCCTTGCTGAAGGTAAAATTCTGCTGGAGTGTCAGACCATGCCAATTCGCCATCTTCAGAGTGACGAAACCGGCGTTGTAGTTTCCGGTGCCCACGCTGGCGTTGACAGCGACGCCGGAGGTCAATTGTCCGTTGGCCCCGAAAGAAGAGCCAGGGATCGGACTATTCAGCATGGTGCGGGCGAAATTGAATCCACACGGCTGAGTTGCGCTGCAGGTAGCATCGCCCTGGTCCAGATCGCTCCATAGGCTCCAGACATTTTGTATGCCGAGGTTGCCGGTGCCTGCATTGCCTTCTTTCACGGCAACAGCCGTGGTGCAGTTTACGTAGCCCGTGCAATATCCAGTGCCCTTCAGAGCGTTCTCAAAGAAGGGTTGAGCCGTCACGGCTCCCACGTTGCCAACGCAACCGCCGCCAGCAAGACCGGCAGTGGTGCCGCCACCGCAATACTGCGTTTCCAGTGTGGCATAAGCCTTTGCGAACGTCTGTCCGCCAAGCGTCATCATGTAAGGAACGGCGTTGATGTTGAGAGGCTGAAACTCATGAGTTATGCGACGGCCGATATAGCCCACTTCGATCATCGTCTTGCTGTTTATCTGGCGCTGAACAGTGAGGTCGAACTGATCCGATTCGTCAGGGCGGAAGTTGCTGTCCAAAGCCTCGCCAGTTGCCGCAGCGATCGCGTTGTACCCCGGGAAGTCCGGTTGAGGAAGGGTAAGACTCGGAGCTGGAAGAGGCGCACTCAAACCATCTGTGCCGACGCGGAAGGCGTTCATTGGGTTAGACCCGAGTGTGCCGGCGCATGCTCCGGAACCGGTAGTCGGACTCTGCGGATCAACGCACTGTACTGGCTGAATGAGGCCTGTGCCAAGCAGAGGCACCAGCACGAGGTCGACGCCGTTCAGACGTCCATAGATCCGGCTGTAACCGCCGCGGACAACAGTCTTGCCCTGACCGAACATTTTGCCCAGGAGTCCCTGGCTATAGTTAGGATTCCAGGCCAAAGCGAGGCGTGGGCTGAACTCACCGTAGAAGGGATTATAGGGGTACTTTTGCCCGCTGCCCGTGTTGCCTACAAGGGTAAAGCCGAGTTCTGGATTGTAAACTTGGCCCGCCAACGCTGCGTTCTCCCGCTGCTTGAGGTAAGCCTCGACGTCGATTTGCTGGCCCGCTTGATCCACAAGTTCGATTTGCCGGCCTTGCTGCTCGACCGGAGGCATTTCGAGTGTCCAGCTCAATCCGTACGTAAAGGTGATACTCGGTTTCACGCGCCAGGAGTCGCTGAAATAAACGTTGTAGTAGGGAATAACGCTCTTGTCCTCAGCCGGCGTAAGCGGAGGATTTAAGGTCAGGTTTGGACCAGAGCGGGTATAAGCAACCTGGGCGATGGAGACAATGCCAAGAGCGGCGGTGTAGTCCTGTCCAAAAGCCGTTTGGCTTGTTGAAGGCAGAGTCGCGGGGTAAATGCCAGTCAAATTGATTCCAGAATTGACGGACGTGGACAGTTGATAGACGGTTTGATAGTTGATGCCACCACCGTTATCAGTGCGCTGGTGAAAGTCCCAGTTGCGCTGATACGTTCCACCAAACTGGAAGAGGTGGTTGCCGTGCAGGTTGCTCACGTCATCGCGAATCATGTTGTCTTTGCCGTCCCAGAAGCGAGTTCGAGTGTTCTGGGTATTCACGTTGTAAGGAGTGAGAGCCTGGGTGGTCTCGCCCAGGGGCTCAAGAGCTCCTCCCAGACCGGAAATCTGCGGAGGATCCCCCGCTGAGCCCCACTGCCAGTAATTTCGCAGAAAGCTATAGTGCAGGTCGTTGGTCGTGTTGGTTGTAATGTTGGTGGTCAGAGCGGCCACATAGAACCATGGCACTTGCGGACGAGCAGAGAGCGAAGTGGCCGTGCCGTTCTCGGCTACATTGAACTGGCTGTCCGTGGTGCGCTCGAGCTTGTAGTAGCGGTAGCTGCTCATGAAGTGCTCTTTGGAACCAAAATCATGGTCCACGCGAACGACGCCAAAGTTGCTGCTTTGTGGAACGGACATGTTGGTAGTGAATGCGCCAACATTGCCTCCGGAGGGGGTATTGTCGCAAAGCGAAAGGCCGTTGCAGCCAGTGGTGTTCGGTAGCGGCATCGTCGACCACATCTGAGAGACAAGAGAATTGAGTCCGATGCCACGAGGATCGAGACTTGTTCCGGCATAGGTAGTGCCGTTGAAAGTCACGGAGTTTGGATTAAGGTTGTAATATTGTCCTCCGAAGTAGAGCAGGCCCATACGCATGGAAGCCGTTGGAACGGCCTTGCTAATTGTTTCGGAATTGGGCCAGCGGAAGCCTTCGTAGTTGGCGAAAATATAAGTCTTGCCCCCAAGAACTTCTTTAGAAATGAGCGGCCCGCCGCCAGCGACGCCAAATCGGCTGTAGTGGTAGCTAGGAACGGGAATGCCGGCGGCATTGTTTTGGAAGCTGTTCGCGGACCAATTGTTGTCCAGATAGTATTCGTAGCCGGTCCCGTGCCACGCGCTGGTGCCACGCTTGGTCACGATGGAAACCTGAGAGCCAGCCGAGCTGTTGAAGTCGGCTGTTTGGTTGGTGGTGCTGACCTTGAATTCTTCTACGCTATCGATAGGGGTCGGCATTACGCCAGTTGGACCGCCGCCCGCATTCCCCGTCACCTGGGTAGAGATCAGGCCGCCAGTGACATCGCCCGCAAAACTCGGAGTATAGATATTCATGCTGCCGTCCATGTCGTTGGTGTTCTGGCCACCATCGAGCTGGAAGGAGTTTTGGTCCATTGCGACGCCAGCGACGCTGCCATCAGGAGCAACGCCGGGCTGCAGAGTGAAAAAAGTGCTGGCATCGCGGCTGATGCTGGGGAGCGAGTCCAAAGCGACTCCGGAGACGGTGTTTCCCACCGTAGCATTCAGGGTCTGGAGCTCGGCATTCGAAGCCGTGACCTCGACGCTCTCCGCAACGGAACCCACTTCGAGGGACACATTGAGAGTAAGCGCCGTGCCAACATTTACCGTTTGGCCCGTCAGCCTAGAAATGCGAAATCCTTGTTTGCTCACCGTGAGATCGTAAGTACCGGCGGGTACATCCACGAAGATATAGCGGCCATTATCGTTGCTCGACGCCACTCGTGGAATGTTTGTCCCTTTATCCGTCAGAGTAACAGTGGCGGCACCAACGGCAGCCCCCGAAGGGTCAGTGACTGTCCCCGCGACGGTGCCCGTCGAGGCGCTCTGCGCAAAGAGAGCCGACGGAACCAAGGCGCACAGACAAAGCAAAGCGCCGATCCCCAGCAGCGATCGTTTACTTAACATTTAGAATCCTCCAGTCAGGTCCATAGCGAACGAAACAAAAAAGAATCCGGAATTTTGGAATTACGCGGCACCAGCGCCGCAGTTGAATCGCTGGTTGAGGTGCAAGCGTCATACCAATCAGAAATTTTTTAGTTTTAGTGTGTTTTCAACAACTTCGAGGAGGGTGAATGAGTAGGAATATGAATTCGTGAAGAGCTCCAAAATCGTTTTAAGTCTAGCAAGCAGGCACTCGCACCAATTATTCGACAGCTTGTATCAACGAGAGGTCAAAGCGTCCCAAATCGTCGAGAAACCTAAGATATTCCAAATCTTGGAGGCTGATGGCCACGAAATCACGGGGAGGAAGCGATTCGTTTCGGAGGAAATTCTAAAATAATTCTAACAACACTAAATTTATTCTAAAAATAATAGTTCAGATGGGTTTCAACGCAAGTGCTGATGGCAGTAGCAGGCAAAGACTGGAAAAGTGAGCAAAAGATTATTTGAGATGCCGTATTTTTGAGGATGATGCCTGGACTCGACGCAATGATTGTCGGAGGCATCACTCTTCCAAGAAAGAATCCATGCCGATCCACGAGTTCGCGAGCGACTTCAGATTGTTTTTATATGTTCGGGAGACCATGTATTCCCTTCCACCCGTAACGCGCAACATGTGTTCTCCAGTGGGGCCGGGATGGATTTCTTCCACCCAGGATGCGTTCACCAGGACAGAACGGTGGATGCGAATGAAGCCATAGGCTTGAAGTTTCTCTGCCATAGTCGAAATGGACTCTCGCAACAGGTAGGAATCCGACGTGCGCCGCAACAAGACATAGTTACCTTCGGCCTCGACGGCAAGAATATCTCCAGGATGGATGAGGAGAATTTTGCCCTTGGTTTTAATGGCGATTTTGATCGGTTTCACCAGCGGCGTCTCCGATCGCGGAAGGAATTCCGCGACCCCTGGAGATTTTTCGTCCGTTGCGGCGTGAACAAGGGGCCGCAGCGGCACAGTTTCGGTCTCCTCTTGCGAAGCTTGCACTCCGACAGCAACAAATTTGGCCCTAACTAAATCGTTCATATTTGTCCCGAGCGGAAACCAATTCTGGTTTGCCGCTCCCTGCAAAATTTGTTCCCCTCGCTAGACGCGAATCGCGCTCGCAATCGATTGTCGGACGCAGACTCTCAAAAAATTTCTCCGGCCACGCTTCAAACGCATTCCGTGCGTCATCACCAAAAGCCTTCATCTATCTCTTACTTCCTGCGGCGTCAGACCCAACAGACGACGCGTGTGCAGTGCAAGATGGCTCTGATGGCAAAAGCCGTTATCAAGGGCGATTTGGCCAATGGGCATTTTTCCTCTGCGCAATTGCATTGCGGCGCGTTCCACGCGACGGCGAATCAAATACTGATGCGGCGGCAGACCCAACGATTTCCGAAACAGCGCTTTGAAATGTGAAACGCTCAAGCCGGCGGCGTTAGCGATCTCCTGCAGCCCGAGATCGCGCTCGAGATTGTCTTCGATATAGCCCAGCACGGCTTTTAACCTGCGGCCTGGCATCGCTGCTTTCATGGCCCTAGGAGCGCGGGCCAACGAACTGTGATTCCGCACAATCCTTGTGGCGAGGCCTGTTGCCAGGGCGTCCATGTAATGACGGCCAGAGGGATAGCCGCTTTCCATCTCCGCTTTCAGAGCCCATCCAATGTGTTCTATCTGAGGATCGCGCGCCTGAAAACGGTTTAGAACTTGCAGTTTGCCCGGATCACCGCCGGACTCTTCCACGATGCGTTCGAGGACGCGAAGTTTGAGGCCAATCACCAAAGCCGTATCCTGTGCTTTCAGTTCCCAGACGCCGCCGAGATTGGGTGGAATGATTTCCAGATCACCATGAATCGTGGTTCCGCGATATCTTTCGCCGCCACGGCGGCAGTCGACTGCGACCGAGGTTCCCACGTGTACGGAAACGACTACTCTGCGCGAGCCCAGGAATTCAACCATTCCGGGTTGGTCTGAAATTAGACTGAGTTGGAGATTTTCTGAGGCACCAATAATTTCGGCAGGGAACGGCCCGGATGATCTGTTTTGCAGATAGCTTTTACTAAAAGCACCCATACTCGAGATCCCCTTGAGTGCGCGCAACCGCACCTCGGCCGGAAATTAGGCGCCTCCCTCGCAGGCCATTACATCCGGCTACCAATAACCCTCGAAACCGCAACGCCGGTAGGCGTTGCGTAAACCTTTAGTGGTTTCGACGTATTGGAAGCGGAAAGGTTACCCGGATTCTGGAGTTGTTTGCGGCAACAGTTGGTCTACAAAGGCACGCAGGTAGTGCAAGAATGGGCAAACAGCCCCGCAGACCGGATAATACACGGCAACCATGACGAGGGCTTGTTCATCTATCAGACGGATCCTTAAAGATGGCAGGACGAGTTGCGATAGAGCTCTGGGACCCGTGTGGAGGTAACAATTGCTGAAGAACCATGCCCCGCTGGTGCAGACATCTTACGTTCGAGAAGTGAGCCGTTTGATCTCCGGCGGAGGAAAGGCGTTTTGGAGCGGATCGCAGTGGCCAAGGGCCAGCAGATTGATTTTAGGTGTTGCAATGGGGATGTTGCCCACCTTCGCGGGCGCTCAGAATGTCACCTTCAAAGTTCCTCCAGTGAAGATTCCACTTAAGATCAAAGAGCAGTCGGTAACAATCACGGCTTCAGCATTGATATCGATGCGCTCAAAAGACCAGGAAACGAGCATCTTCAAGCTGGAACTGAGTGCCGATCTTAGCGAGCTGCAGCAAAACATGACGGCACTGCTGGCATCGCAATTGGATAAAGATGATGCTTGCGGCGAGAGAATAACCATCGAGCACGCAGACCTGACTCCCGCGGAGCCGGCGAGCCTCGCTGTTGTGCAACTTCACTACGAACGATGGGCGTGCGCAAAGGTGCTAGGGAAGGAGAAGAGCAAGAGGCTGGTCGGTGGGAATGCCGTGATCGAGGTGAAGCTCACGCCGGCTATCGAGGAAAACAATACGGAACTGCGGCTGGTGCCGGAAATCGGAAAGATTGATGCGGATGGGTCACTGGGCGAACTGCTCCGTTCTGGGACGCTTGGGGATATGCTTCGCGATAAGATTCGGACATCGATCCTTTCCGCGATGGAGAAAGGAACAAATCTGAGCGCAACGCTTCCGCCGGCAATACAAGGTCACGCGACCATCCAGAATGCTGAGTTCAAGGATGGAGGTTCCGGGCGGTTGGTTGTTGTGCTGGATGGGGAGGGTCGAATTACGAAGGAACAGATTCAGGCGCTCACCAAGCAGATAAAAGAGCGGATGCCCGCCAAATAACAAGTGCGCGGGAGCGCGACACACAGTCATTTCCCCAGATCGAAGTGAACGAGAAAGAAAGTTTTGGCAGAAAGCGATCCCTGCTCAGGAAAGAAGGAATGTGCTGAGCTCGGTGTTGAAGCGATCGCGGTTCTCGATGTTGGAAAGGTGGGCGGCGTTGAGTTCCACGTAGCGCGCGCCCGCAATGTGGTCTGCAAGGTAGCGGCCGTCGGCGGGAGTGGTCGCAGCGTCGTGAGTTCCAGCAATAACGAGAGTGGGGACCTTTACCGCGGCGATGGCTTCGCGTGCGTCGAATTCGCGAATGGCAGCGCAGTTGGCGGCGTAACCTTCGGGATTCGTGCGTTCAAACAGTTGCTTGATGGTGGCGATGACGTCCGGCGAGTTGGAGCGAAAGTCCGCGGAAAACCAGCGTTCCATGACTGTGCTGGAGATCGACTTCATTCCGCCTTTGCGAACGGCTTCGATACGAGTGTTCCACATTTCGGGGGTGCCAATCTTCGCTGCGGTATTGCAGAGAATAAGCTTGTGGAAGCGGGCTTGAGCGTTCAACGCAAGCCACATCCCGGTCTGGCCGCCCATGGATAGACCGCAAAAATAAACACGATCGAGCTGCAATTCGTCGAGGAGAGCGAGGACGTCGCGTGCCAACTGCTCGATGGTGTAGGGACCAGGCGTGACGGAAGATTGACCGTGGCCGCGTGTGTCATACCGCAGGACATGGAATTTCTTCTGAAATGCGGGCATCTGCGGATCCCACATCGAGAGAGTTGCGCCGAGCGAATTCGAAAAAACCAGGGCCGGCGCGCTGGGTAGCCCCGAGAGGTCGTAGTGGATGCGGACATCTTCCAGCTGAGCGAAGGGCATCAGGCTCACTTTTTCCGGGATTTTTTCTCATCGCGATGCTCACCGCTGGACGCCAGAACGCGGTCGATAAACTGGTCAGCGACGCCCAAATAATTGACTGGAGTGAAGAGACGTTCAAATTCCGCTTCGGAGAGGTTTGTTTTGATGATGACGTCTTGCGCGAGGACGGAACGAAGATCGCGGCGAGCGCTCTGGGCACGCTTGCAAGCCTGTTGAACAAGTTCGTGCGCGTCGGAGCGCGCCATTTTCTCGGCGAGAGCCATGGTGACAGCCTCAGCGAAAATCAAGCCCTGGGTAACATCGAGATTCTGACGCATGCGTTCAGGATCGATTTCCAACTCGGAGATTGTGGTCGTGAGGTGATGCAGAGCGCCCGCAGTTAATCGAACGATATCGGGCAAAGTCTCCCATTCGACATGCCAACTGCCCAGACCGCGCTCTTGCTCCTGGACCATCGCGGCGAGCATGGTGCTGACGAGAGGGGGCACTCGCGCGGCAGCAGACAAGACGACGGCAGACGTAACGGGATTGCGCTTGTGAGGCATGGTGGAAGAGCCACCGCGACCGTCCGCGGCCGGCTCAAAAACTTCGCCGACTTCGGTTTGCATATGGAGAGAGATGTCGCGGGCGATTTTGCCGAGAGTTCCGCAGCAAAGCCCGAGAGTCGTGGCGATTTCCGCCAGGCGATCGCGATGGCTGTGCCAGGGAAGTTCTGGCAAAGGAAGTTGCAATTCTTTGGCAAGATTGGCGGCGACGTCCAAACCGCGCGCGCCGAGAGCCGCCATGGTTCCGACCGCGCCGCCAAATTGAAGCACGATGCAACGCTCTTGCGTTTCCGCGAAACGCGTGCGATGACGGTCGATCGCGTCGAGCCAACCAGCTACTTTCAAGCCGAAAGTCGTGGGAAGCGCCTGCTGCATCCAAGTGCGGGCCACGACGATCGTTGTTCGATGTTTGTGGACCAATTCGCCGAGAACGACAGCAAACAGATCAAGTTCCGAGGAGATCAGATTGAGCGCTTGGCGCAACTGAAGTATGCGGCCGGTGTCGATGGTGTCCTGACTGGTGGCGCCCCAATGCACATAGCGGGCGGCTTCTTTCTCTTTTTTGGCGACGAGTAGAGTGAGTTGTTTCACCAGGGGAATGGCGAGATTTCCGGCGGTGGCTGCGGCGCGGGCCAGGACAGTCATATCGTAAAGTTCCGCGCGGCATTTCGCTTCAATGGACGGGGCGGCGGAGGCCGGGATGAATCCGGCGCGTGCCTCGGCACGTGCAAGAGCCGCCTCGAAATCGAGCATGGCCTGGAGGGTGGCGCGATTGGAGAAGACCTTCTCCACGGCTTGAGAGCGAAACAAGGGGTCAAGCAGGTTCATGGGCAGAGTTTAATCACTCCTGCGATGGAAACAAGACTGTATCGTAATAAGGTGCCCGTTTGCGTTGGATCGCGGAGCGCTGCGCCCTCTTGATTACGGATGTGCGGCCGTGCTGCGGGTCGACCGCTCGGTGACAACTTCGAAGCTTGGTTTCTAGCTTTGGGGCCTTCTGTTCACCGTGTCAGAAATCCTCCCGCTCCATTTTGACAGCCATCCGCCCGGTCCTTACTTGCTGTGCGGCACCCCCCACCTGGGATATCCGCAAGTTATGAAGTAAAGCTATGAAGGGAATGGGGTTGCGGGCGAGAGTGCATGTCGACGAGTTGCCCCTCGCCCACAGCGCTCGGGGTAAACAGGCGTTCCCGCGTGTGCGCAGAGCAGGAGCAGGATGGCATAGTCAAGGTGCTACCCTCCCCCCCCTTTTTTGTAAGTGTTGCATCTAAAGGACTTAGCCATTTTCCAAGCTATTTAGAACCAATGGTTGCGACGGCTCTGTAGAAGCGATCTTACGGGCGTTAGACGAGCCGTGCTTGGGATCGAAATTCCGGACTTTCAGCTTGGGCAGAAACCAAGCTTTGGTGGCCTTTGGTCGTTCTAGCTGAATCAGAAAAGCCGCGGGATCTCACCCTATACTGCATCTCCGCGGGTTGAAGCGCTAGGGCTTTTGCGGACCAGCAAAATAAAAAAAGCGGCAAGGAGATTGCCGCGCTGTGAGCCACAAAAATACCTGACCCCATTATACCACTTTTTCTTAAGGCTTGTTCTCAAAATGCAGGAATGGAAATGGGTCAGTTTCGGGTTGGCCCGTCATCCGCCTACGATCAGCAATAGGCTCCAAGCTGGAGTTTGAATCTGCTGCGCCCGGTTTTTTGGGGAGTTAGCAGGCACTTCTGCGGTAACCGCGTTACCAGGACTTGAGGATTAGTTCCGGTTTGCCCGTTACACGTTCACTCGCCCCCCCGGCTCGGAGGGCCCAACAAACATCCGAGGTATCGGGCAAACGCGGGGATTTCTTGAGGAAGAGCGTGAACACGGTGGAAGGCAGGCCTTTTTGACCGCGTGGTCTTCCCGTAGAAGGGTCTTCGCTGAAGACTTTTTCATCTCGTGTTGAGTGGCAACGGTGGCCCGATCCGTCGAAGTCTGAGAGCTGACAGAACTTTTCGATTGACACAGCCGTAGCAGTAAGAAAGTGCGGCTGCAACTCACGACTGCGCACTGCGCGCGCCTCACCGCAATTGCCGGACTATTGACTTTTTTACTTGAAGAGTGAAAAATTTCTCCCACGTCACCGAAGCTGGTCCCTACAGGTCCTCTGGAACTTTCGTTATGACCTACTCAGAGCGACTCCGCGCATCGGTTTTCTTCGCATTGGTTTTAGTAATCGTTTGCGCGGGGTGCGGCGAGGGAACCAAAACCCCAACACTATCTATCATTACGCCGTCCTTGCCGGATGACATGATCGGTACGCCTTACAGCGTGCAAGTCCAGGCGACGGGTGGGACCGCGCCATTCGCCTGGAGCGTTTCTGCCGGCGCCCTGCCCGATAATCTCACTCTCGCGAGTAGCTCAAGCAACTCGGTAACAATTTCCGGAACGCCCGACCGAGTGCAAGCAGCACTCTCATTTACAATTCGAGTGTCTGACGCGAGGAGCCAAACCGCGACGCAATCGTACACCGTCAATATCACTAGTTCGCCAACCATCGCCGTGACGCAGTCTGGCGCAATCCAAGGCATCGCGCAGGGTAACATTCTCGCATTTCGCGGGGTCCCTTATGCTGCTCCGCCGACGGGCAACCTTCGCTGGCGGCCTCCGCAGCCGTCTGCAAGCTGGTCTGGCGTAAGGGATGCAACCTCGTTCGGCAATATGTGCCTTCAGCTCGATGGAAATGGTGATCCCGAGGGCGATGAGGACTGCCTCGTAGTCAACATCTTTGTCGGTCAGCCGGCTTCGGCACAGGCCTTACCTGTCATGGTTTTCTTCCACGGAGGCGGCAACACGGGGGGAGACACGCATCAGGCGCCGTTCGACTTGCCTCCTTTGGCGAACCAAGGCGTGATCGTCGTAACCGCTGAATACAGGCTCGGAGTGATAGGGTTCCTGGCCCTTTCGCAGCTCACCTCGGAAGACGGCGTTTCTTCGGGCAATTATGGTCTGATGGATCAGGTTGCTGCGCTCACTTGGGTGCAGCAAAACATTGCCGCTTTTAGCGGCGATCCGACGCACGTGATGATGTTTGGGCAGTCGGCAGGTGCCGGTGATGCAGAGCTCTTACTGACTTCACCTCTAGCCAAAGGACTGTTCTCTGCCGCCGGGATCGAGAGCGGCGCCTATCATGCCGGGCGACTCGAAACGCTGGCACAAGCCGAGGCCAGCGACGCATCGGCCGTTTCATTGTATGGCTGCAGCGCCGCGGCGGATGTGCTGGCATGCCTTCGCGCGGTTCCCGAGGACGCCCTCGTGACGAACGAAAGCTCGGTTTCCTACATTAAAAACGGGAACATCGATGGGCACGTCGTTCCGACGGATCCGTTGGTAGCGCTTCAACAGAACGGTTCGCCTGTTCCTCTCCTCATCGGATCGAATCGGGAAGAAAATGCCGCCATTAACGATGACCCGACGGCGACCCCGCCACTTACTGAGGCCGGCTACGAAGCCGAAGTCCACGCCGAGTACGATCCTTTGGGCGCTGGCGTGGCAGATCAGATTTTGAGCCTGTATCCCGCGAGCTCCTATGACGCGCCGATCTGGGCCCTGGTCGCGGTGGACAGCGATTCCTTGCTCACCTGCCCAACCCGCGAAGTCGCTCGCGGTGCTACGGGGCCGGGTCGCCCCGCGGTTTGGAGGTACTTCTACATCCACCGCTATGAAAATGACGCGACTCTAGCTCTATATCGCGCCTTTCATCGCGCGGAACTCTTCTTCGTATTCGGCAACGAACAGGAGAGCCCGTTTGGCGGGCCTTATACTCCGACTGCAGCGGAGGTGACGTTTGCGGGCCAAATGATGGGATACTGGACTCGCTTCGCCGCTACCGGCAATCCCAACGGCGCTGGCGCGGTCCAGTGGCCAGCATACGACCCGACCACCGATGTGATGCTTCAACTCGACGACAGCTTCGTCGCTATCAACGGCTACCACAACCCGCAATGCGATTACCTGGCAACACTGCCCTTCACTCCCCCTCATCCTTAATTTGGCCTTACAATCCGGCGAATCATCGCGGACCCGACCGCACTGCCTGCGACGGCTCGATATCTACGGCGCTGGCACCGGCTACCCGTTGCCGCTCTGAGACGCTAACAGCTGGAGCCGTCCGTTTGCTCGGATTCACTGTAACCCGATTGAGCGGTTTGTAGGCAACACGGAATTTACCCTAAGTCCCGATAAGACGAGAAACCGTCCAAGTTCGTACTCGAACCTACTTGTCCGGGAACCGCGTTAATCAGGACCGAAGGGACTTTTTGCTTCGTCCTTATATGCTATGCAGCGGCGCAGATCTCACTTTTGACGCTCATAGAGCAAACTAACATCGTGCAGAACGTCAGGGCGCGTCTGCACTAAGTAAGTTCTTTGAAGTTTCATGGTCTGGCCGCCGGGGAGGATTTTGTACACGTCCTTCTGGTCTTCCCCTTTCTCTTTGAAACTGCTGGAATCTATACTAGTGACACGTAATGCCACTGGTTGGAGAAGTCGTCTGGTGCGGCGAAAGACCGCCGAAGAACTGTCTCTCAGGCGTGAAGGGATAACTCTCCTCCTCTCCTTGTTCGCGAGGGATCAGCGCCAGTTTTACCCCAAAGGACGAGCCCGATTTTGAGACTCTAACGTAGTATTGCTCCTCACCTTCTGCATGAACCAGAATTTCCAGTTTCCCCTCCGCGAGAATGTGCACGCCCGGCTTGACCGTCAGCATGACGTAAGAGCCCTCGGCTGCCGATCACTTGATAGCTGATCTTGGGCGGAATCTCCGATCAGGACCTCTGGTCCGAACAGCGTAGTCTCCTTAACGAGTATCGGGTGCCCACGATCTCCCTGGTGGACCCGGCCTCTGGATTTTCTCCGAAGGTTACCGAGGGCGTTTTCGCTTGGGCTTGAGGGCCTCAAGAAGTCCGTTGCGAATCAAAGCCTCTTTGTAAGCTTCAAAACCCAACCGAGAAGAAGCCATTACAGCGTCCCAAAAGGACGACGGCGGATCGTAGCCGTGACCGTGGATATAGTGGAGGATCATTGAGGGCGCTGCGAAGACGAAATTGTCCGCAGGGACGAAGAGGTTCGATATCCCAATGTTGATTTCCAGAATGTCTGGATTGTAACTATTTTTACTTTTAAATATTTCCGTCTCGGGTCCAAGTATCTCAAAGGTTTCGACCCCATCAGAGATCCGCCGTCGTGCAACGAAACGGCTGTCGGGCGAATATTCCGTGCTGCGCGACAAATCGAGGGGTCCGCAAAACTCACAGGATTGCCTACCAAGGAATTGGTAGGGTTGCCAAAGATTGACAAAGAGCCGCAGTAGACTGTGGAAGTGAACGTCGGACACCATCCCTTTGGTGAAAGGGTGATCCGGACTGAGCCAACCGACGGCTTTGATTTTCGGATTTTCTTCCGTTACAGAGTCCCAGCCGAAATATGTGCAGTGCGAAAGATCGGCAAAATACGTGCCCTTGTAACAGCTCGATAGCTCGTTCGGTTCGGGGCTCATTGTTTTTCCAGAGTCTTTACGCTTTCTGCAAGGACGGAAATTCGTTGCTCTTCGTTTTGAGCAACAGAGACCCGGGTGCGCCCAAGAGCTTTATTTTAGAACTTTTCAGGATAGTTTTGTGTCAACTCCTGATAAGCCGGAAAACCAAACATGTTCGTTTCAGTACCCACATGGATGGTAACCGCGTTAATCTGGACTTAGCTCTGCAAACTGCCTTAAGTGGCAAGATTAGAAACGCTACGAGAGCAATTCGCGTATTGGTGACGGCATACATTTCCTCTCGTTCCCCTTGGCATTCAACTGCGCAAGAGAGTTTATCAGTACCGAGAAGTGGAGTTAGTGCGTCAATCTGGCCGCGGCGAAGCCCGCAACTATTCCTGGGGTTTTGGCGTGGCTATTTCCTGTTTGTTATCCACCGCGAACAACAGGTAGTCGCCAAAGGAAATTCGTTCGTGCAGCCGCTTTCCATTCCTTTCCGAAACGAAGTCGGCGGTCTGCGGAAGCCAGAGATCAATCCCACGGCTGCGAAAGTGTACGGGACCGTATTCGGCTGAAGTGTGGTCCATGGTGAGCTGAATCTCCGGGATTGCTTTGATCAGATCAGCTTCCAGTTTGACGATTTGATAGCTGTCCGCTGTAAACCACGCCCGGCCTTCCAGATTGACATCGTAAACAGCGCCGGTCCAGCCGATCCGGTAGGAGCTGATTCTGTTCGGTTTGTCGGCACGTTGCTGAAAGCGAATTTGCCATGCTGGACTTCCCTTTAGGATGACCAAACCCTCGCAGACCATGGAAAAGTCTCCCGCATAAAGCGGATGGAAGATCAGCAACAGGGCGGGCAATCCGTTTGTAACAACGTTTGCACGAATGGCTTCGGAAGAAGAATGGCTATACTGATGTTCATGGACCTGAAGAAGCCCGGGAATAGATTCGTCGATGGCCATGATGTAGTCATATTTTCCGCGTTCTGCTCTGGCGACCTGGCCCGACCGGTTGAACGACTCGTGCACCAAGGACTCGGTGGCGGTAATTTTCTGAGCATTATCAACAAACTCCTCAATTCTTCGTTCGACCTGCGGCAGCACGTCTTCGAGACTGCAACCTGGCGGAAGATCTTCATAGCGCGGTTTTGCGCTGGACCTCTCAGAAATTGTTTCTCCATTCCGTGAGGTTTCGCCCAGGCGCAGTGCCCCGGCTTTTCGACCCTCTTCCGCAGTGCGTTCCGAAGAAGAGTCGCGGGTTTCCGGTTGCCCTTGAGCTGCGAGATCGTCACGGCCGGCATCCGAGCCGTCCAATTGCGACAAGTACTGTTTCACCATGGCCACGTCATCGGGATTATCGGCAAACTTCAAGTATTCTTTAAGTTGGGCGATTTCGTTGGGGCGATCCCCTTTTGCTTCGTAGATTTGCGCCAGCACAAAGTGTAATCGTGGCTCATGGTTGTCTTTGTCGATTGCCAAAGCGCGCAACGCGCTTTTTTCGGCGTCATCCAGCTTGTTGGTTCTGAGATTGGCGGCGGCGTTGTATTCATAGGCCATCGCCGTGGATACGGGATCGACTTGGATTGCCCGGCTGCTGAATTGCAGCACGTCGTCCCAGGCGTTTGCCCGAGCAGCAAGTTCGGCCAGGCACAAGAATGCCGGGACGTAATTCGGCTCAACGGTCGAACCCTCGGCGCACGCGTGGCGAGCTTCATCGCTGTTATTCTGTGCCGCGAGCATCTGCCCGAGAGTCACCCAGGCGGTCGAATACTTCGGATATATCTGCACTGCCTTGCGCAGGTGTTTCTCCGCGCTATCGGTTTTCTTCTCTCGAAGCGCTTCGCAGGCGGCGAAGTATTCCTTCTTCGCTTTCGCAGGCACCGCCAAAGTTGAGGCCGCCACCAAAGGACCGCGTAGAAGGGTCAACGGAGGAAGCAAGCAACTGTCTTGCCCCTCCGTAGCTTTCCGCTCTCCCGGAACATTCTTCTTTGCGTCGCGGATTAGTACGGCGTCCGCCGTATCGTTAATGGGTTTGGGGACGATGCTAATATCGGGAGTCTGGCCCCTTTCCTGTCCCGCGCGCGCCACCGGCAAAACGGGGAGGCAAAATACCAACAGAAGAGTAAGGATCGAAGCCAGATGGTTCGCTAAAGACAGCAAACCGGAACCGCGCAGATATATCTGAAAGCATGGGGATTTTCCGAGGGTAGAGATCCGCATTACAGACCTCCGAGCGCCAGGGTCAGGCCGTTTGAGGCGTATCATAGTCCCCTTTAACCCACTCTCCAAACGCTATATGTTGAGGCGACACGGTCTTAGAGAGCTTGGTAGACGTGACGTTCCTCTGCAGTCTGACCTTCCTTTCCACGAACGGTGGCCCACGAGTAAGCTACGACATCATCGCTTACCCGAGCGAAAGGCGTTTGGCTTCTTCGGCAAAGCAGCGCCCGCTTGTGTTTTTTATGAGCAAAGGTTTTGCAGTGTGAATCTCGCTGTTTCCGGATGGCTCCTCCGCTGATAAGTCCCGGTAAGTTGGGAAACGCGACATGTTTGTTCCAGTACCCACATTGACGGTAAGCGCATTTGCCAGGCATTGACTCAACTTGCTGAGTCCATGTGGGATTGGGCCCTGTTCCCGGATTAATTGAAATGGAGTCTCGTGGTGAGGCCCGCGCATGGTCCCGCCTCCTCTGATAGACAGGACCACGCGGACCCTTTTTATAGGTGATTCGTCAATGAAGCGCTCAGCCTGCTGCTCTCGCCGCGATCTTCGCTTCGATGACGTGTCGGATCAATCGCTTCGTCCGTTCGACGAAGGCCAAATGGTCGGCGAGGCAGCTCTCAAGCAGCACGCCGACACCAGGGTGACCGGAAACATCGGCGGCCGCCACCAACGTGACGTATTCCGCCGTGCGCATGTGGACTAAGTGATTGGCCTTTGCCAATACGAAGAGCCTCTTCACCTCGGGGGATTGGATCTCAGCAATCTCCCTGCGGAAATCCTCGACGAAGACATCCTGGAGCTTTCCAGTGACGTTTACCGGTTTTTCCCCGATGAATTTGAAAGCCTCGTCCAGCTTCGCTAGGGTTTGTTGAGACACAAAAGCCCGTGCTTCGAGGGCCTCCTGTATTTCCGAGTTCTGGGCCAATTCGCCCAGCTCCTTGTAGATCGCTGCTGAACGCTCTGTGCCGTGCCGCACGTGGCTCAGCAACGTGACAAATAGTTCCTTTGGATTTTTAATGGGCATAATCAATTTCTCCTTCCGAAATCTGTTTCGTTTGGTTGCTTCTTGAGTTGCGCTGCCTTGACCGGGTGCAGGCATCACTTCTCAACAACTTTTCTAAAAGGTTGAGGGAATACTGTCCATTGTCACTAATGACGAGGGCCGATGAAAAAGCCTGAAAACCCTGCAAATCGGAGAATAATTTCTGAGAAGCGGTATTTTTTGACACAGACTATTGTTTTGCATATGCCTTTGAAAAGACATTTAAGTCGCAGACATTCTTTGTTGCCCAAATTGTGGCACTAAGATCGCCTCTTCTGACAAACCGGGCATCGAAGTTGTTCCGGCTCCAAATTAAGGGCGAGAGACGAACAAAACCCGCTTCTCGCGGTAACTGCTGATTTGCCGCGAAACCGGACATGTTCGTTCCATTACCCACATGGACGATTTCCGCGTTAATTAGGAGTTGCAGTTGAAACCGTGACGTGGATGCCTTGGCAGGATGCTACGGGCTACTTTGGCCCGCGATGAAACCACCCATAGAACCTTGGAGCTGGAGGCTTAACAACTATCACTGCCAGAACGAGGGCGACGGCCCCTCCGATACCTAGGCCGTCAGGGGTGTCGAGCCGAGGGAAGATTAAAGCGCAACATATGCAGCAAACAATCCAAATCACCAGAAAAACAAGAACAAACTTGACCTTAACTGCCCTCATTATCGCCGCTCCGAACTGCCTTGTGCGATGCCTTGCGTTGGACAGAATATGTTTCTTCGACTCAAGCTACTATTTCCGCCCTCAGCTCGCAATCCTCTCATATTTCGAATTAGGCCGCTCTTTCCGCGCTCTCTTCCACAGTACCCACAACCCCTAAGTCCCGAGAAGTCGTGCCACCGGACAATGAGAATCAAGTTTCCAATAACGATTATCAGGCACTATTGAACGCTAACTCGAGGGCCGTGGCTCAGAGGGCTAGGTAGTTGGCGATTCGGGCGGATCGAGATACTTAACGAGTACGACCTCGTTACCCATTTCGTTGTAGATCAGCTCATCGACGAGTTTTTTTGCCAATAGAATGCCGAAGCCGCCCGGTCGCAGGCCCCGCTCGTCGCGAACCCTCTCGTGACTGAACAAATCATCGGGCGAGCTGCCTGCAGCTGCGTGACGCAGTTCTTCGAGGGAGAAACCTTTTCCGGGATCCTTGACACGGCAAGCTATAGCTCGACGGGCCCGAATGAACGAGATTTCCACGTGTTGGCTGGAATCGAAATGCCCGCCATGCTCCATGGCGTTAATTAGAATCTCCTTGAAAGCAAATATGACACGATCTTTCTCAGCCTCGGGAATGCTCGGGTCTCTGACTCCGTGAAGGAATTGGACTAGGCGATCTGCAGTAATAAGATCACATCTAGCCGTCAAGCTGACCCACTCGGGTGTCCCGGAAAGGACTTCGATGCCGTCGTCCCAGCAAGGTTCTGCCATGGCCGCACGCACCATTTCGGCGAGCTCGGAAGGCTCGAATGGAGCTGAAAAATAACTGAAGGCTCCCTCGCGCATTGCAGAAATGACGTCTCCAGGAGTAAATCTATCGGTGAGGATAATCAGGCGGACATGAGGGCGAGCGCTCCTGATTTTTCGAAGAAGTTCCACATCCTCCGCGACGCGGGTTTGCCGCCCTGTGACGATCAAATCGAAAGGCTTGTCCCTCACAAGGGCGAGAATATGTTGATTGTCGGCGACGCGCTGGATGCTCCAGCCCTCGCTGGCCAAAACATTCGTAAGCAGTTCATCGACGTCGCCGCCGGATGCCACTAGGAGCGCGGTGTTCTGTGTGGTGGGAGCAACTGCACTGCTACAGGGAGTTGTCATGAGTGGTCCCGCCTAAACGACTAGCCTGAATGTTGCCGCGAAGCTCAGGCCCTTAGGGCGTTGCCGAAGAGCCTCGCGTCCCGAAGCTGGCCAGAGCTTGCGTCTCATCTTCGAACTTAGGAATAATTTCTAGAAGGTGCAGTACCCTAAACACCTCGAGCACGCGAGCGCAAGGACGCAGCAACCTTAGGTCGCCACCTTGACTGCAAAGGGAAACATATGTCCCCACGATGATACTGATGCCCGAACTGTCGACCTGGGTCAGATCTTCCAGATTCAACAACAGCTTGCGCGCACCGTTGGCGATCAATTTTTGTAGATGGCTGCTGAGAAGTTCGCTCTCACCGTCGTTGATGGTCGACCTTCCTCGAAGGTCCAGTATGGTGACATCGCCGGATTCACGGATTGAGATTTGAAGCCCCACAATGCCCTTCGTCCGGCGTCCAAAAGTCAGTCACGCCTTGTCCCGTCGGCGGGATCATTCCATGATTATAACCCCGTCGTCCCTCGAGCGTCCGTCTGTTCAATCGGAGGCAACTCCTGAGTAGGCGGATTACCGGTAAGGCCCCGTGGACCCTAATCTACTTGGGAGGTTAGCGCGTTTATCGGGAGCAATCTGCCAACTCGTAGGCTTTACTTCTGGTTTGCCCGTGACTCGGGACTAATCGAGCTCATAATGGTGCTGAGGGGCGAGAATGGCACACCAACATTTCCCGGCAAATCGCGAAATCGAAGTGGTCTTGCTTGCTCTCCAAGTGTTTCAGGTTCTTTTTCTCTGGGTTCACGATTGGATTCCGCTTGGACGCCTCAACGATGTCGCAGCGGTACGCAGCCAGGATACGAGACGCCGTCTTGTCACTGTGACGCTCATTCAAAGCGTACCGTGGACCATCGGACTATGCTTTAGCGTGTTGCACTTTAGACGAGCGTATCCCGACTGGCTTTACGACTGGCTCGTGATTAGCTATGGCCTGCTCTTCATCGGGCAAATTCGCGCCTGGTGGATACCTTATC
>Ga0074044_10000100_pt1 | contig 85732 bp, 68 predicted proteins | sample BogForMeECP23OM1_FD_94443 | JGI IMG/M metagenome (GOLD analysis project Ga0074044, IMG submission 94443) | Bog forest soil microbial communities from Calvert Island, British Columbia, Canada - Bog Forest MetaG ECP23OM1 | ecosystem: Environmental > Terrestrial > Soil > Wetlands ...
ACCGCGCAGGAATATCTGCGGCCCACCAACCGCACCGTTGTGCTGCTGGAACCCGGGCAAGCCGCTGCCGCCGGAACACCGGCGAAGAGCCAGTAGGAAAGGAAAACGCACATGAAAAAGACAATCCTGCAATTGAGCGTGCTGGTTCTGGCGGGAACGATCCTGGGGATGGCGCCGGCGTATGCACAGAAACAAACGCCGCCCGAAGGCGCGCCGGCAAAATCCTTCAATCTGCCGGCCAGCGAAACCTATGCGTTGCCGAATGGAATGAAGGTCACGCTGGTTCCCTACGGAATCATTCCAAAAGCCGACGTAAGTATTGCTCTCGATGCAGGCAGCCTGAATGAACGCCGGGATCGCATCGGCGTTTCCGATCTCACGGGCGACCTTTTCAAGGAAGGCACGGCGACGCTCACTTCCCTGCAAGTCGCGGAAGAAGCGGCGCGCATGGGCAGCACGCTCGACGTCAGCATTGGTTCCGATCAAAGCGATTTCAGCATGGATGTGCTGCAGGAGTTTGCGCCGGATGCAGTTCGACTTTTGGGAGATGTTATGCAGCATCCGCGTTTCCCTGAATCCGAGGTGGCGCGCCTGAAGAACGACTTGCAACGAAGAATTGCCGTACAACTCGCCGAGCCGCAGACCATCGCGGAGATCCGTTTCCGGAAGCTGCTGTATGGTGACCATCCCTATGGCACCATTCTGCCCACCGAGGAAGATACAAAGAAGCTCACGCTCCAAGACGTGAAGGAGTTTTACGAGGCAAACTTCGGCGCACAACGCGCGCACATTTATGTAGCGGGCAAATTCGATTCGGCGGTGGTAAAGAAAGCCATCGCTGAGACCTTTGGGAATTGGGCCAAGGGACCCGCAAAGCTGGAGAACGTGCCCACAACCAAGCCGAATCACTTGCTGGACCTGACTGACCGTCCCGACGCGCCGCAATCTACGCTGGTCCTGGGCCTGCCCGTGCCGCCGCCAGGCACCCCCGACGCGATTCCCCTGGGAGTAACCAATGCCCTTTTGGGCGGCTCGTTCAATTCACGCATCACCGCGAACATCCGCGAGCAGAAGGGCTACACCTATTCCCCCTACAGCGAAATCTCGCGCCATTATCACACGGCGTATTGGGCGCAACATGCAGATGTCACCACGCAATACACCGGACCTTCGCTGAAGGAAATCTTTGGCGAAATCGAACGCTTGCAGAAGGAACCTCCCTCGGCCCTGGAATTGAAGGGGATTCAGAGCTACCTTTCCGGAGTTTTCGTGATTCAGAATTCCAGCCGGGATGCTCTTATCGGCCAACTACAATACGTTGATTTCCAGGGACTGGGCGATGACTACCTGAAAAACTACGTACCCAGGGTGAATGCGGTAACCACGGCCGACGTTCAGAAGATGGCTGGAAAATACATCAAGCCGGAGCAGATGACCATCGTGGTGGGAGACAAGGCAAAGATATCCGACCAGCTCGCGCCCTTCACTCCCGCGAAATAGGCGCGGGACTTAGCCCTTCTTCAAGCGGCGGCGGGAACTGTCGGCGGGCTTGCTGACGGCTTTCCGCCGCGCTTTTTCTTCGTAGAGGTCCTGGTCGGCTTCCGCCAGCAATCGTTCCACGCGCTCGCCTTCCCCGTGATAGATGGAGATGCCGATGCTCGCGGAGATGGGCGGCTGTTCCTGATCAGAGGCCAGGGTTTCGCGAATGCGTTGAGCAACGCGTTGTGCCTCTTCATCACTCGCTTCCGGCAGCACCACGGCAAATTCGTCGCCGCCATAACGCGCGGCGGTGTCAATCGCCCGGCAATAAAAACGCAGGATATCCGCGATGCGGCAAAGGGCGCGGCTGCCAACGAGATGCCCGTAAGTATCGTTGATTTTCTTCAGCCCATCGAGGTCCAGCAGGAGCACCGCAAAAGGGCGCCCGGTTCGCAGCGTGCGCTCCGTTTCCGTATCCAGGACGTCGAGCAGTTTGCGGTAATTTGCCAAACCCGTCAGCGGATCACTGGCGGCCAGGTGGCGTACTTTTTCAAAAACGTGGGCGCTGTCAAGGAGCGCGCCACCCAATAGAATTGTGTAGCTGGCCACGTTCATGGCTTGCGCGAAGACGAACGGCCCGTCCAGCAGTTTTTCCGATTGGCAAGCGGCGAGCTGGGCGGCAAGATTGAGCCACACCGCGCGGAAGATCGAGCGGTCAAACGCGGAATCCACCAGGTATTGCCGCCGGCTGTAACCTAGCAGTGCCACTAGAAAAATGAGGGCAGGCAAAATCTGCAGAGGATTCGGAACGATGGCATTGGGATGACGCGAAGCCTCTGGCGGTAGCTTGCGCAACGCCGCCGTGATCAGGTAAGTCAGCGCAATCACGCCGAAAAGAGCGCCGGCAATTTCAAGGCGCGGATGCCGCGAACGCGGCAAGAAGTGTTCCACCACCAGCGCCGCCACGAATAATATCGCCAGGAGCAGCCGGCTAATCCACCAGGCCGCGGGCGCCCAACTGAACCACTGTTGCGGCTCGTGCATCAATTGGAAAAAGAGAATGCTGGAAGCAATCAGCGTTGCGCCAGAGAGAAGGAAGCCCGAGCCCAGAATCAGCGAGATACGGTCTTGGGTGCCCTGGAAGCGCACCAGGGTTACCGCGGCAAAAACGAACGCGAAAAGCCCGGTAGTGATTTGCAGATAGCCCTGGAGGCTCGGATCGGGCGAAACAGGGATCTGGCGCAGCCAATACGAGGCCACGAAAATAAGCAAAAAGCCGCCCACGTGCAGCATCAATCTTTGCAGTTGGCGGTGATCGAAATTTAGGGCAAGGTCGCCCATTCTGCATCCCTTTAGACTGCCACGAACCCGTAACGTCTTGTCTACTCTTAATTAGAAGCGATTCTGGCGCCACGCGTTGCGCTTGAAAACTCCACCTGTTAGCCAAAAGATACCGGCTGTGGAAATGGCGGGGCTGTACTAGTGGACAGGGTGGTCTGGGGGCGCATCGCCCCTCGCCGAAGCCGTGGTGGCCGGGTCGTGCTGAATTTCGCTCTGTGCGGAAGCCCTGCACGCCCTCATGGGCCGGTGCTGCCGGACCGAGTTACGAAAATAGAGCTTGCGCCGGGCGCCATCCTTCCTCAAAATAACTATTATTGAATCGTTTGAATGAACGAGGTTTCTTTGTCCGCCCTCACCGCCGGGAAAAAGAAAATAGCAGGTAAACGGCATGCTCCTCCGGGGGCGCATACGCTCGCGGAGATCCTTTCGCAACCCTCCATCTGGGCGGAAACCGACAGACAACTTCGCAAATCGCACGCTCTTGAAAGGTTGGCGGCGACATTTTCTCCCAGCAGCCCCTGGTTGTTTGTCGGATGCGGCTCAAGCTATCTCCTCTCGCGGCTGATTGCCGCGCTGTGGACAAAACATTTCTACATTCCGGCCACCGGCATCCCGGCTTCCGAACTGCTCTTCGCGCCGGAAGAAACGCTGCGGCGGTTTGGCGCGGAACAGATCGTGCTGATGTCACGTTCGGGTGAAACCACGGAGGTGTTGCGCGCCGCGGAATTGCTGCAATCCTACAAAACGGCTCAGACGCTGGCGGTAACCTGCCACGACCAGAGCGTCCTGAAAAAACTCTGCACGCACACTTTTGAATTAACCTGGGCGGATGAAGAAAGCACTGTCATGACGCGTTCGTTCACCGCCATCCTACTGGCTTTCCAGCGGCTGGGTCTGCAATTTGTCGGCGACAATCTGCTGACTTCCGCGTTGGATCAACTCCCCCGAACGGGCCAGAAATGGTTGGATAGCAACGCAAAGAGAATCCAGCAATTCGCAGCCGATCGGAAGTTCGAGGACTACGTTTTTCTTGGGCAGGGCGTTCACTATTGGCTGGCAGAGGAAGCGGCACTGAAAGTCACAGAGATGTCTTCGTCCTACGCCCAGGTGCACCACTCGCTGGAGTTCCGGCACGGGCCGCGGTCCATCGCGGGACCAAAAACGCTAATCACATTTCTCGTATCAGACGCTGCGGCAGAGGCAGAAACCGTGTTGGCACGAGAATTGAAAGAGTTGGGTGCGGCAATCTGCGTGGTTGCCAACCGAGCCACTCCGGAGCTGCGGAATTCCAGCGACCTGCTGATTGAACTTGCGCTGGACGCGCCGGAGTTTGCACGGTACGCTGTCACCGCGATTCCAGCGCATCTGTTGGGAACAGCAGTCGGCCTGCGCAAGGGGCTGAACCCTGACGCACCGAAAAATCTGACGCGTGCCGTGGTTCTCTCTTCCGTCAAGAACCCTCCGGCGAAAAGGAGGGGTGCTTGAGCACGGAGGCCGGCACCACAAACGCGGGACCTCGCCTGCGGCGTACACTTACACTTCGAGACCTGATCCTTTACGGCGTCATCGTAATTCAACCCGTCGCGCCGATGTCCGTCTTTGGCGTGCTTAGTAACCGCGGCCACGGCCACGTCGTCACCGCCATTCTGATCGCCATGGTGGCGATGCTCTTCACCGGCATCAGCTATGGCCGCATGGCTCGCGCCTATCCCAGCGCTGGTTCTGCCTTCACCTATGTCGCGCAGGAGGTGAATCCCGCTTGGGGCTATGTCACCGGGTGGAGCATGGTCATGGACTACATGCTGAACCCGCTGATCTGCACCATCTGGTGCGCGGAACAAACTCACCAGTTCGCTCCTGGGATTCCCCTGTGGGGCTGGAAGATTTTTTTCGCGCTGGTGTTCACGCTTCTGAATATTCAGGGAATCAAAACTTCGGCGCGCATCAATACCATCATGGCGATTTTCATGGGCGCGGTGGTCGCGGTGATTTTCGCGGCCGCAGCGCGCTATATCTTCGGCCACCCGCATACCGGAGCAGGATTCTTCACCCGGCCCTTCTATGATCCGAGCACGTTCAGTCGTGGCGCCCTGTTTGGCTGTACTTCTATTGCGGTGCTCACGTATATCGGGTTCGATGGTATTTCCACGCTCTCGGAAGAAGCGGAGAATCCGCGGCGCAATATTCTGCTGGCGACGGTGATGACTTGCCTCGTCATCGGCTTGCTCTCCGCCGTAGAAGTGTACGTCGCACAACTCATCTGGCCCGCCGTCGAAAAATTTCCCGACCTGGATACGGCTTACGTTTACGTCGCGGCGCGCGCCTGGGCGCCATTGTTCCCCATTGTCGGATTTACGCTGCTGCTGGCAAATTTCGGCTCCGGCATGGGCGCGCAGCTTGGCGCGGCGCGGCTGCTGTATGGCATGGGGCGAAGCAATGCCCTGCCCAAGTCCTTCTTTGGAGTGGTGGATGAGCGCCACCGCATCCCACGTAACAACGTGGTGTTCGTCGGCGCGGTCGCCCTTCTTGGCGCGTTTCTTCTCTCTTACGAGCGCGGGGCGGAAATGCTAAACTTCGGCGCGCTCATCGCCTTCATGGGAGTGAATCTGGCGGCGTTTCTTCGCTACTACGTCCGCGCGCAGGAAAAGAAGCTCACCTTTCTTGTGCCGCCTGTGCTGGGCTTTGTGATTTGCCTGGCGCTTTGGCTGAATCTTAGCTGGCCCGCCAAACTCTACGGTTCGATCTGGATGGCCGCGGGTATCCTCTTCGGCATCTGGAAGACCAGGGGCTTCCGGGAACAGCTTTCCTTTGAACTGCCTCCCGAGGAATAATCCCAGGCAGCAGGGTAGTTTCAGTCGAGGGAGGGACCGCTGTGAAACGCACTCGGGGGAAACCCCGGCTCATCACCATGCGGGACGTGGCCAAGGCCAGCGGCTTTTCGCCCGCCACCGTCTCCATCGTCCTCAATAACGCCCCGCTGGCGCGTTACATCGCCGCCACAACCCGCCAGCGCATCGAAGAAACCGCCAAGCGTCTTGGGTATCGCCCCAACGTCATGGCGCGCTTCCTCCGCAGCAAACGCAGCCAGAGCATTGGCGTAATGTTGTTCGATGTCACCGACCCGTTTTGCACTCCCATTCAGCGCGGAATCGAGAATGGACTTTATCCCCTCGGCTACCTGCCGATTTTTGCGGATGCCCACAACCAGCGCGATCGCTTTGAGCGCTACCTGGAGATGCTGCTGGAGCGCCACGTGGACGGCCTGATCGTGGTCGCCAATTGGCTGCTGGTTGACATCCACGTGCTGGCGGATCTCAACAAGCGCGAAATCCCCGCTGCCACCATTGGCTGGGAACTCCCCGGCAATCACGTGAGTTCGGTGATGGTGGACAACGAAGCGGGCGGGCGGCTGGCGCTGGAGCATCTCTACCAATTGGGTCACCGCCGCATTGCCGTGATCCGGGGTCCCAAACGGCTGATTGACTCTGCGCCTCGCTGGCGCGGTATTCAGAAATTCGCGCAGTCCGTGAAGCTCAAACTCGATTCCAGCCTGGAACTTCAGCTACCCGACGTTTTCGAGCCCAATGCGAGTTTCGAGCACGGCTTCCGTCTGACGGATGAGCTGCTGCGCGACAAGAAAAAGTTCACGGCGATTCTGGCTTTCGACGACATCACGGCGCTCGGCGCCATTCGCGCGCTGGCCAAGGCCGGAATTCGCGTGCCGGAAGATTGCTCGGTGATCGGCTTTGATGACGTGGCCATTGCTGGGCTCTCCGCGCCTTCTCTCACCACGGTGCGCCAGCCGCTTGAAACGATGGGCAACGTTGCCGTCAACATCGTGATGGAGGCGATCAAAGCCGGCCACGAAAACCGCGACTGGTCGATTGTTTCCCAGAAGCTGCATCCCGAGCTGGTGATACGCGAATCGACGCGGTCAATTTAACCGCAACACGCCCGCGAATCAGTGGATCGTCACTGCCTCAACATTAAATCCATCCACTATCAGTTCGGATTTACCTTCGCCGAGATCGCTTTTCCGCGCGCGCACGGATACTTCCCGCTTTTCCCCCGGTAACAGGCAGAGGTAGTTGTCTTCCCAGAACACGGGAAGGATTTCCGCGCCATCCTTTGCCTTTACCAGACGCAGGCGAACCAGGAATGCCAGGCCCGTTCCCGGATTCTCAACGGTCACGCGAGCGCCAAATTCTGCGCCCCCCTCTTGCCGCTTCATGGAAGCCTTTATAGCGGCCTTCGGCAGATTCTGCAGCCCGCTCAAATCGGCATAGGAACTCAGTGGCGTTGTGTACCACTCCGTTTTGTCAAACTCCAACACGTCCGGCTTGGTCGAAAGCCAGTAAAAATTCCGGCTGACCAATTGGCCCGAAGACCGGAAGAGCTGCAGGCTCAGAAAATATGTGTTATTTTCCGCGCCCGGCTCCGGCACCGCAAACACCTTCGTTACGCCATCTGCGGTCACGTCGGCCGTTCCCTCCCGGGTAAACAACTGCTTCATGGAAAGGTCGTACAGTTTTGCGGCAACGCGCAGCCCTTTTTCGGCTTGCTGCGTGCCGTTTACGATGGTGACGCTGCGATCGTCGTAGGAAAACTGCACGTGCACAGGTTCCAGCGCCTTCTTGGTGCCGAAATATCCACCCGCGGGCCGCAACGAGTAATCATACAAATGCCAGATCAGCCCCGGCCACGCGTTGTTCAGCATCCACTGGATCACGCCCGTGGCCTTGTACTTGTTCTGGCCGAAAGCTTCAAACATCGCCCGCTCGCCTTCGTACGTTATGGCCTGCGATTTCCAGGCATAATCGCTGGCGTCCTTTGCAGTGCCGTAACGACCTTCCAGCGCGCTTGTGTACCTCTGAATATTCTTGAACTGGCCGCCGCCCGCGTGGAAATCCCAGACTTCGTTGATGGGCCACAGTTTGTCTGCCGGCAGAAAACTCTTGAGCCCTTCCAGCGGCGGCACCGCCGGACCCGGACTGGTTTCCGTGTTGAATCCGAAAGCCCCGCCTGCCTTCTTATCCAATAGCCAGTAATTCGGTGAGACGTAGTCGTACGGCCCAGTCATTTTCACGCCGGTATCACCGGTGACATCCGTCTTTTTCGCGGTCGCTGACGAAACCACGGGCTTCGGCCAATTGGTCGCCTTCTCCACGTCCAGATAAGCCTGCTCGTGCTCCGCCGGCGGCGGATTATCGCTTCCGTTCAGCCAAACAAACACGCTGGGATGACTGCGAAGGCGCAGCATCTGGTCGCGCAGCGATTCCACGGAAACATGCCTGTTTTCGTCGCCCCACTTGTTCCACTTTTCCCAGGCATCGCAGCAGCACCAACCCGCCATCACCAGGATGCCGTCGCGGTCCGCGCGGTCGAAGAAGGAATCGTCTTCAAGCTTGCCTTCCAAGCGAATGGTATTGAGTCCCATCTCTTTCACATAGCGGAACTCCGTTTCGCGCCGCGTCTCGTCCACGCGCAGCATCATGTCTGGCGTCCACCCTCCCCCGCGAATCAGCACCGGCTTGCCGTTGACCTTGAACAACCGCGAGCCATCCGCCGTGATTTCCGAATCCATCTGGACGATGCCAAAGGAAACGTCCGCGGCGTCGGATACGCCTCCGTGTTCCACGACAAATTCCAATGACAGTTTGTGCAGGAACGGCTCTCCCATCTGGTAGGGCCACCAAAGTTTCGGGTGCGCCACGCGCAGCGCCGCGACACTGTCCGGCGAAATCACAACTTCCCGGGTTTCCTTCGCCGCCAGTTGCACGGCTTGTGAGAAATCGATGGGCGCAGTTTCTCCGCTAATTTTCCCTTTGAGCGTGCCTTTAACCGGAGCATCCGTCGCGTTTTGAAGCTCCGCGCGCACGGTCAGCACTGCCTCATCGGCTGCGGGAAGATTCAGCCTGGAGTCCACGAACGGATGGCGCACGGCCACCGGGCCTCTCTCCCTCAGCACGACTTCCTGCCACAACCCAAGGTCCTTGTCCGGAGGGGTGGGATTCCAATCCACAAAGGTGATCCCTAACTCCCCCGCTTTCGGTGCGGAAACCGCCAGCGCGATCACGTTCTTGCCGCCAGGGTGAACGAACGACGTAACGTCAAAGTGGTATCGCCGGAACGCCCCCACCACTTCGTCCGATCCCGCAAGCTTCTTGCCGTTGATCCAGATTTCCGCACGATAGTTAATTCCATGAAAACCCATCCACAACGTGCGTCCCTTCCAATGCTTGGGAACATCGAATTCCTTGCGGTACCACCATGGCACCGCATAGGGACTGTTCGCCGGCATTTCCATATTGGCGAACTCTCCGCCAATTTTGTACTCCACGCCCGGCACTTCGCGCAGATTCATTCCAAAGTAAGGATCTTTGTAGACGCCATTTTCCACGAGAACGGCGAAAACCGTTTTTGGCGCGGAGGTCTTGTACCATCCCGATGTATCAAATCCCTCCGTGGAGACCTTTTCCCCTCCGCCGTTCACTTTCGCCGATGACTGCACCATCCAGCCATCCCGCAGCGTGACCTCTTCCGCACCGCGTGCCGCGGGCAGGCAAACCGCCGCCATCGCCACAATCACAAAAACGTGCGCCAACGTACTCACGCGCATCCGCCGAATCAGAGAAATCTGCATGATTGCCTCCGCGCACTCCGCGATTCTCCCGGGTTGACTAAATCCCTTATTTAAATCGTTTGAGGAACAGGTCGTTCCACCGGAGTGCCGTTTCCGTTGCAGTCTAGCCCGTGGCGCCCGTCCAGGCAAGTGTGCGTGTACAAAAACAGGCGCCCCGGTTAAACCGAGGAGCCTGTTGTCGTCCAATGGCCCTTGTTTACGCGCCGGGGGGGATGAACGCCGCCGCCGGGACCAGGAATTCCACATCGGGATGTTCTGACTTTACCTTCACGCTCTGATACTTCCCTTTTGCTCCGCCCGAACCCGCGAAGCTCAACAAGTACTGATTGTTGAGATGCATCGCGATCTCGTCGAAATAGGGCTTCAGGCTAACCGGCGTGCCGGTCATCAGATAAAACGATTCCGCGCCTGTGTCATCGGATAACTTACCCAGATTGTTCTGGGAATACGTCGTGAAATAGAAACTGCGGCCGCGGTGGGCTGAACTCGGATAATAGATGCTCCAGATGTTGGTGTTCTGCCGCTCCGCCCTTTCAATCACGCTGTCCAGGTCCGGGTAGAAGGGGCCAAATCTCGATCCCCGGAAGAAATCAATCCCCGAGGAGATCAACAGGATGGAACGCCGTGGACCCGTTTGCGGCCAGCGCTTGAGCATGTCCAGGGTTCCCAGGTAGGGGCTGGAACCGATCGCACCAGCGCCTAGGGGAATGCGAAGAGCCTTCGCGGCCAGTTCATGATCGGTGGTGAAATCCTGGGCCACTAGCGTTTCATTGTCGCGGATGTAACCCACCGCGATGTGAGTGGTCGCCGGCTGGCCCATGATGAACGCTTTGAGATCATTCCACTGGCTGGCTGCTTCATTATCGATGGAGTCGTCGATCAGAATCGCCAGGAACAGATTGTCGTCCTTTTTCCAGTCGGTAATTTGCTTGCGTTCCTTACCCGTAAAAAACTGGATGTCATCCTTGGCAATCGGCGGCGCGCCCTCCTTCTTCCCGGCCGCTGTCACCGTGAATGTGGCGGTGCCGGAAGCGGCTGCCTTGGTTTGCGCCTGGGCAATCCCAACGGCAGCGAACAGGAGCGCTCCGAGGAACACCCCCAACTTTCCTACTGTACTTTGGTGTCTCATACTCGTTCTCCTTCTTTCAACCTCTTCCTCTTTCGTGTCCTAATAATTTGATGCACTCCGTCGGCAAACGCATATATCAGAGCCGTCATTAAAAAGTCTGCCCGCCCGCATCCTGGCGGCGATTATCTGGCATCCCCCGTAACCAATTCTGCATCGTATTTTACCCGCCTATTCCGCGCCGTTATTGCGGCCAGCTTTCTCGCGTTTAGGGCGCTCGTCAATCTGCACCATTTCATCCTCGATGGCGCCATCTGGAAGCTGAGCGATTCTCACATTGCTTCGCTTCTTCTCAATGAACGCAGTTCGAGCGAAGAAGTTGCGGACAGTTCGCAAGGTTCCGTTGCCAGCGTGTTTCACTGGCTGGCGGGTACTAGCCCTGTGGCCCGCAGCCTGCGCATCTCGGCGGTGCTCCTTCTGCTCTTCTGGGGTGCCGTCGACTAGCTTCATCTTTATTGGGCCAATATTTCCGTCAATTTCTCCTAGCTTCGGCGCGCCGCTTCGCTTGATCCCAACAACAGCTCCCTGCGTTTACATCTCTCGCGGGCCGCCGAGGCCATGAGAAATCGTGATGCGGCCCTGTCCGCCTTAAAAGACGCAGCGGAAGTGAATCCTCGCAATTTTCCCCTGCAGCAAGCGTACGCGCGCGCGATTCCCGCAACTCGTAGCGGAAGCCCTGATACTCTCGATCTCCCACACTCCTTCTCCGTAACTTGCGATTTTTCTCTCAGCCCACATGCCGCATTCCCCGATTCTGGTCTAGAATGGGGCCGCGGACCCTTGCCTGCCGCTTTCGCTCCCCAACGGAGGCTGAGAAACCTGATGGCGCTGATGCGCTCGATGCTGCTCGCCGCTTCGCAGAATGTATGGCTGCGTGAGCACGCAGTGAACTATCCGTTCGTCCGCCGCAGTGTTTCCCGCTTCATGCCGGGCGAAACCCTGGAAGCTGCGCTTGCGGCGGCGCAGACTCTGCACCAGAAGAACATCGGCAGCGTGTTCACACATCTCGGCGAAAACGTGTGCGACCGCGACGAAGCGCGGAAAGTTACCCAGCAATATCTGGAGGCGCTGGACCGCGTTCACCAGGCGATTCTTCCTGTCGAAGTTTCCGTCAAGTTGACGCAACTCGGCCTGGACCTCGCTTCCGATTTTTGTTTTGACAATCTCGAGCAGATCATCCGGCGCGAATCACCCTCCGCCACCGTTTGGGTGGACATGGAAGCTAGCGGCTACGTTGATGCCACACTCGATATTTACAAGCGCGCGCTGAAGAATCATCCCAATGTCGGTCTTTGCCTGCAGTCCTATCTCCGCCGCACAGGAAAGGACCTTGTCGATCTGCTTCCGCTGCGCCCCGCTATCCGGCTGGTCAAAGGAGCTTACATGGAGCCGCCGGATATCGCTTTCCCGAAAAAGGCGGACGTTGATGAGAGTTACTTCGCACTCGCGCAAGAGATGCTGCGCGCGCAGTCGGCTGGAGAGTGCGCCCGGGCGGCTTTCGGCACGCACGATGTCACCCTGATCCGGCGGATAACGGATTTTGCCAGCCGGCAGGGCTACGCGAAATCCAGCGTTGAAGTTCAGATGCTCTATGGCATCCAGCGCGCCGAGCAGGAACGCCTGGCGCGCGAAGGTTACCGTTCGCTTGTTCTCGTGGCCTACGGCTCGTATTGGTATCCCTGGTTTGTCCGGCGATTAGCGGAGCGCCCGGCCAATTTGTGGTTCATGCTTCGCAATGTTTTTGCTTCATAACGCCTCGAAAGGAGATTTGCATGCGTAGGTTCAGTGCTTTCGTTGTGGTGCTTGCCGCGGTGTTCTTGATTGCCGCGCGTGCACCGGAAGCTCCATGGAAACCTTTGTTCAACGGAAAGGACCTCACGGGGTGGAAGCACGTCGGCCCCGGCCACATGACCGTCGAGAACGGATTGATTCAGACCCACGGAGGCATGGGCCTCTTGTATTGGACCGGCGGAAAAGTGGGCCACTCGCGAATTCGCGTGGTTTACAAAATGCGCGACACCAATGACAATTCCGGCGTATTTATCCGTATCCCCATCGAGCCCCGCGAAGAATGGATGCCGGTTCACTACGGCTACGAAGTCCAGATCGACAACCACCCCGAAGCCTCCAACGAGGACGAATACCATATCACCGGCACGCTCTATTCCCTCACCAAGCCCCTCGCCAAACCTGGCAAGCCCGGCCCCGAGTGGAATACCATGCTCATTACCATTGACGGCCCGCACACCGTCGTCGAACTCAACGGCGTGACGGTCACCGATTACACCGAAGGCCAGCCCGTACCCGAACGCAAGTTCGATTTCGAACCGCAGCGCGGGCCTCGCCCGGAGGAAGGCTATATTGGCCTGCAAAATCACAGCGATAATGACATCGTCTTTTTCAAGGAAGTCAGCCTGCGGCCCCTGTCGTAGATACAATGGTCTGAAAATTCATTTCACATTTTTCTGGAGAACACTATGAGCAAAAATTCGATTTCCCGCCGTCAGTTTCTGCAAACCAGCGCCGTGACTACCGGCGCCTTGATGACCACGCGCCGCATCGCTCTCGACCCGGCTCGCATTCCCTCTTCTTGGGAAGTGCCTCCCAGCGATCGCGTGCGCTTTGGCATCATTGGCGTTGGTATGCAAGGCAGCGGCTTGCTTGCCAATGCTGTTACCCTTCCCGGAGTTGAGTGCGTGGCTGCCAGCGATCTCTACGATGGCCGCCATGCCCTGGCCAAGGAGATTGCCGGGCCTAAAATCACAACCACACGCCGCTACAAAGAACTGCTCGACAATAAGGAGATTGATTGTGTCATCGCCGCCGTCCCCGATCACTGGCACAAACAGATCTTCGTGGACGCCGTCAATGCCGGCAAGGATATCTACTGCGAAAAGCCCATGTCCCACAGCGTCGCCGATGGCATCGAAATGGTGAACGCCGCGAAAAAAACCGGGCGCATTACGCAGATCGGTTCCCAGCGCGTCAGTTCCGTCATCTGCGCCAAAGCCAAGGAACTCCTGGCGAAGGGCATTATCGGCGACTTGAATCTCGTCGAAGGTTCGCTGGGCCGCAACGATCCCACCGGCGCTTGGGAGTACCCTGTCCCGCCCGACCTCTCAACGCAAACCCTCGATTGGGACACCTGGCAGGGCACTGTCCCGAAGCGTCCTTTCGATGGCAAACTCTTTGCCCGTTGGCGCTGCTGGAAGGAATACGGCACCGGTGTTTCCGGAGATCTTCTGGTGCACCTCGTTAGCGGAATGAATTATATGCTCGGTTGGAACGAGCCGCCCGCGCGCGTCATGTCCTTCGGCGCCATTCTCCGCTTCAACGATGGACGCAACATGCCCGACGTACAACCCGTCCTGTATCAATATGGCAAGATCCCTGTGTATCTCCGCCTGAACCTGGGTTGCGAGACGCCTGAGATTTACCATTTCCAGGGTTCCAAGGGAATCCTGGAAGTGACGGAGTTCACAATCACCTACTATCCGCAGACGGGAGAGGATTCGGCCCCCAGTTATTACGCCAACAGTTTCCCGCACCATCTGCGCGAAGCCTATTTCAAAGAGTGGCACGAGAAGAATGATCCTGCGCCGGGGAAAGAACCCGTGCTCGAGGGGTACAGCTACAAGGGCGATTCATGGGACGATGTGCGGCCGCACCTCTGGAATTTCTTTCAGGCCGTGCGCAGCCGGAAACCCGTGACGGAAGATTACTTCTTCGGGCACAACGCTGCGATTGCCTGCCATATGTCCAATGAATCGTATTTCCGGAACAGTGCGGTGACGTGGGACCCCGCTTCCGGCCAGATCAAGAGTTGATCCTCGTGGGAATTTCCTGACTGGATTTAGAGAGAAGGGGGCTGAGTCTCAGCCCCCTTTCTTATTTGGCGCGATGAAATTCGACGTAATCCCGGCCCTTATACAGACGATATTTTCCGCCGTCCGGGGTGGCGAGAACTTGCAGCGGCACAGGGTGCTTCATCTCGGAGTCCTTCGTCGAGGCAACCTGCAGCAGATCGTTCGAGCCCAGATCCATGACCGCGAGCTTGTTTCCTTCCAGGAAGCCAAAACCGTACGCGCCGGGCTTCAGCGTCTGACCGCCGATTTCGATCGTGACTTCACTGATGAGGTAGCCCTGATACTTTTCACGCAGGCCGGTCGAGTATCCGGAACTGTCCACCAGGCCCGCAAGAACGTAGAACCCATCGGCATAATGCACGCCGCCCGTGTTGCGCATCTGCGTGCCGGCTACCTGTCCACGGAAAAATACCTTCTCTGGAAAAATCTTGGGAGTAATGTCGGCCGCCTTCAATACGGCTTCCTTGGCCGGTGGTGCGGCTTCCGCGGTCTTCTGGTCCTGGGCATAGGCAATGCCGCACAAAATGAGCGTCAAAATGGCAAACAACGCTACGGCGAGACGTACTCTCATCGGAATCTCCTTCAGTTACTACTCGGTTTGGTGGAACAGGGCGATTGTACCCCGTTTTGGGGCGTGCCGGCGCAATATGATGCTATTGGAAAACGCGAAGCGGGATGTGCACTTCGCAGTTGCTTTCGCCGGAAAATTCTGCGCACTAGAGTACGCCTTCACCTCGTTCGTCGTTGCGGATGCGGATGGCTTCCTCAACTGAGGAGATGAATATCTTCCCGTCCCCGATCTTCCCCGTCTTTGCGGCTTTCAGGATCGTGTCAACAGCAGTGTGCACGAGCGCATCGGCAAGGACTAGTTCGAGCTTGACCTTTGGCAGCAAATCCAGCGTGTATTCCCGGCCGCGGTAGACCTCCGTATGCCCCTTCTGCCGGCCGTGGCCGCGCACTTCCGTTACCGTCATTCCATCAATGCCGATGGCAAGCAGCGCATCTTTTACGGACTCAAAGCGCGACGGCTGGATGATGGCTTCGACTTTCTTCATGTAATCGCTCCTCCAGATTCAGTAGCTACGTAGCCTTTCCGGCACAGGGGAAGCCTCAGGTTCGGGCGCCGCGGGAAATCATTCTCCAGGTGAACAGCGCTGCCAGCACGCATCCGGCCGCCACCGGCACGAGCGGCGCGCCCCGTGTGACCAGCCAGTACGCCGAGAAGAAAACGGCCGCCAGAAAATAGTGCCACCGGTATTTCATTTCACGACCAGGTAAGCACAGGAAACCAAAACCAGGAGAATCACAAAGCCCACCGCGGGCATCTTGAGCGAGTGCATCCAGCCGCCGCGAACGAATCCCTCGCGCTTGAGCCGGCGAATTTCGGAAAGCTGGCGTCGGGCGACGGAGAGTTCCCACGGTTTACAGGCGAGTTCCAGGGCGCGCCGCGTTTCTTCTTCCGCGCGCTCGATCACGCGAAGCCGGAATAACAATTCCGAGTATTTTAGCTGGGCGAGGAAGTTTGCCGGATCAATGCGGCGCGCTTCTTCCAGCGAGTCCATGGATCGATAAACGTCATAGTTCATGGCATACGCCATGCCGAGGCAAGTCTGCAGAGCGACGCAGGTGGGATTCTGATTGCAAGCCTCCTTCAAGGAAGCGATGAATTCCTCAAGCCGTTCCGGTTGAACGGACTCAAGATCGCGCCAGGCAACCTCTGGCAAACGGTGATTGGCCACGGCGGGCAAACTCTGCTCCGGCTGAGGTGAAAGCGCTGTCTGCAAAGTATCCATGATCCGTTCCCTCCCTACATCTCCGCCTTTAATTCGAACTCGGGATAGGCGACCGCGCCCATTTCCGGCAAATCGAGGCCCTGCAATTCGGATTTTGCGGAAACGCGTTGCCCGACGATCAGGTCAATCACGAAGCCGAACACGAAGCTCAGCACGAACACGAAGCCGAGCAGCGTGGCCACGCCGAGCAATTGAGCGACTAGTTGGCTTGCGTCCCCATAGAAAAGTCCCGTGACTGAACCGTTGACGCCATTCCACGAACCGCCATAGTTGCTCTTTCCATCTGCAAACAGCCCCACGGAAATCACGCCCCAGATGCCGCAAGTTCCGTGCACCGAAACTGCTCCAACAGGATCGTCAATCTTCAGCACGCGTTCCACAAAGCTGACCGACAGGCACACAAGAACTCCAGCAAGCAGACCAATCAAAACTGCGCCCACTGGATTGACGAACGCGCACGGCGCGGTAATCGCCACAAGCCCGGCGAGGAATCCGTTGCCGGTCATGGAAGCATCCGGCTTGCGATAAACAAGCCACATATAGAGCATGGCGGACAGGAGACCACTGGCGCTGGCCAGCATCGTGTTCGCTGCGATGGAGCCGATGCGGAGCGCGCCGTTCCCCGAAGCGCCGAGCGTGGAACCCGGATTAAATCCAAACCAGCCAAACGCCAGAATCAGGCAGCCTGTTAGAACGATCACGATATCGTGCGCAAGAATGGCTTGCGGGCGGCCATTGCGCGTGAACTTGCCGATGCGCGGCCCCAGAATCATCGCAATCGCCAGCGCACTTAAACCGCCCACCGCATGCACGACGCCCGAGCCCGCAAAATCCACGTAGCCCTTTCCAAGTCCGAAATTCGCCCCAAGGTTCGAGAGCCATCCGCCACCCCAAGCCCAATTCGCAAAAAGAGGATAGGTGAACGCCGCGAAAAGAAAGGAAGTCACGATGAATGCGGAAAACTTCCAGCGTTCCGCGGCTGCCCCGGTGGGAATGGTAGCGCCGGTATCCATGAAGACCATCTGGAACAGAAACAGCACCATCACGCCGACGTCGTAGGTTCCCCCGTGCATCAGGAACAGGCCGTGCTGGCCGAACAGCCCGAACGGTTTGCCAAACAGCGTGATTACGTATTCAGCATTCAACGGAGGCGTGCCGCCCAGGTTGGCAATGGCGCCCACGCCGCCCATTTGAATCGAAAAACCGATCAGCCAGTAAGCCAGCATGCCAACACCATAGACCACAAGGTTCATCATCATCGTGTGATTGGCGTTTTTCGCGCGCGCCAGCCCCGATTCAAGCAGCGCGAACCCCAACTGCATGAACATCACCAGAAATCCCGTGATCAGTGTCCACACAAAATTGATGGCAATTTTGTTTTGCCCCACCTGGTTGGCCAGGTCGCCGATCGTAATCCCCTTCTTTGCATCACTGACGGAAATGTCGCTGGCGGTTCCCGTCTGGCTCCCGTCCGTATCGCCTTTCGCGCGTGCGTCGGCAGCAGGCACGGGTACATTCGCAAGATCGCTGTCTGTAATCGGCTTGGAGGCACTGGCAGGCGTAGAGGCCGCCGCAGAGACAGAAGGTGTTTGGCTGGAAGATGGCAGTACAACGCACAAGGATAGAACAAGCAGCAAAAGACAATGCAGAGTCACCGATCGTTTCCTCATCCTTACCCTTTCTTCCAAATGGGATTTTTCAGGTGGGCCCGGTTGAGAATCCCGATAATGCCGAAGAGGCTGAGCGCCAAGCCAAGTAGCACGACGGCCAGACGGCCCGCCGTGGAGCCAAGGAGCAAGCTGAGGATACTGACGATAAAGCCAAGCAGTGTGACGAGAACTCCCGCAAGTTTCATACGATTCTCTCAGTCCTCCTGGTATTCGAGCGGCTTGCACTTCAGGAAAATGACAATCGAGGTTGCCAGAAGTGCCGCTGCCAGCAGAAAGAGAACGGCACCGCCGCCTGCAATGCCACCGGAAAATGCTGCGAATGCAAGCAAAAATGCGACGACACCGATGGCCTGTTTCGGATTAGCGCCCATAAGTACACGTCCTTTCCTGGTGCGTGTGGAATATCACGAAACGCCGCCAAGTTTGTATCCAAATTTGTGTTTCATCGCATCAGAAGAAGAAGATGATGTCCCCTGCAAGTGTGAGCTGGCTATACTTCAAATAGTTGTCGTACGCGGGACGGTCATAGGAATGTTCGAAGCGGAGTTCCGGCCGGAAAAGAATCGATGTGCCGACCCAGTGGCCCCAGCCCAGAAGATGCTCGGTATATTTTGTTTTTGTGCCGGTGCGCTGGCCGACGATGTCATTAAAGAACTCATTGCGGATGGATAGATAGTTGTGCGGGCCAAACTGCTTTTCCAGGTAGTTGACGATCGCGAATTCCGGCGCATAGCACGTCAGCTCCGTCTTGTCCTTGCAGAATGCCCCGTTGGCATTCACTTCCGGCTGGTAAGGATCCCCGTCCGTGGAACAGTTGGGATACGTTGAGTTGTAACAGGCATTGGGAGTATCCCGCTCGTATTGGTACCAAGTTTCGGTGCTGCTGTGCCAGGTGGACTCGCCGAACTTGTGGTACCACGTGAAGTAGTAAGCCTGCAGGTTGTTATACGCGTATTTGCCGTCGTTGATGGAGTTGGCGCAAAAATAAAAGTCGTCCTCATTATGGTTCCAGTTGTATTGCAGGCAAGCATTCAACGTCAGTTTGCGGTCGCTCTCCTGCCAGGGAGCCACATCGCACCCCGGAGACACACCGACCTGCACGGTCCACCGGTTGTTCAGCCGCGTTGTGGTATTGATGCCCGTTTGCGTGTAGCAATCGAAGGTGTACAGCAACGAATGGCTGTAGGTGTAATTGTTGGGCGCTAACTGCGCTTCAATGTCTGGCAGTGAAATATAGCGGCCGATTCGCACATCCATTCCTTGGGCAATTTGAGGAAAGTACAAGTCGACATAGAGCATCACGGGATCGAAGCCATACTCTTTGCACAAGCCAGTGGGTTTCGCGCAGCCGATGGGCTGTTGGCCGTTGGGTTGTGAACCCAGAAGTTGCTGGCTCAACCAGCCTTTTGCCGTTGTAAAGCGATAGTCCAGCCCCCAAAGGCCGGACGCACGGAATCCCCAATCAAAGTGATCGGTTTGCACGGTGTTGGGCTCCCGCTCAATGTACAGAACCATCTGGTTTGGTTCTATGGCATTGCCCACTTCATCGTAAGAAGCAGGGTAATTGTTGTATTTGCCGTTCGGATAGGTTGGATAATTCGTGTCGTGAGAGGTGCTCCAATTGCCTCCTGCGTTCAGCCAGCCGTAAATCTGTATCCCCCTTCGTTTCCAGAAGTCTCCGTGCGGACCGCTCCAGATGGCCTGCATCAGCGGCCCGGACTGTGTCCAGGGAGCGGCGATCTCCACGGTCCCGCCGATGGGCCAATCCGCAAACGGGAACGGCGGACCAGAGACCGGCGCGGGCCACGTTCCTGCCCGCCGCGCAGCCGGCGGATCGTCGCTTGGCGCGGGAAACCAATCGTCGTGATAGGCCTTGAAGAATCGGTGAAAGAAGGAACCTGGCGCCTGCGGTTGAGCGGCCGGTGGCGTAGCCGGCTTTGCATCCTGCTCCGCAGAATTCGCCGCCGTGGCCGCGCCGAGCACCAGCACAGTGGAACAAACCTCGCCACCCGAAAGTTCCAGGGCCGTGAGCGCGGATTTGGCAAATCCGATTTTTTGGGCTTGTAAGCTGTATCGGCCCGGAGGCAGATTTGCGATCAGGAATAATCCGTCGGGGCCGCTGAATTCGTGGCGGTCGGTGCCTTGAGTGACGTTGTGCACGATCACCTCTGTTGCCGCCTGCGGAAGCAATCCTCCGGGATCGCGAGTAATCCCCCGAATCGCGGCTGGGGGTGATTCTGACGGCCTCGCCGCAAAGCTACATCGAGATAGTGACAGAACTGCCGCGACCGCGAGGAGAGCCCTGGAGCGATTTGTGGGTAACATTTATGTCCTCGTATCGCGAGTGAATTCAGTTCTGCGGATTGTAGGGAGCGAGGCATAAGTAGTCCGTAAAGATCCATGACGATTCTTTGCGTTCCACTGATAGGTTTCTTGAATGCGTGGCAGCTGGCTGGCCAGTTTGATTTCTATTCAGTTTCGCTTCACATTTCGTTTCCTATGCGGCGCAGTCTTATTTGTGAAAGCTGCCCCCCGCTGAGGAGCCGTTGGAAATTATTTCAGGCTTGGATTGACTGTGGGCGCGCGGGGCGTGTATCTGTGGAAGACATCAGCCCCGCTGCGAATGTCCCTTTCCGAAAGCGCAGTTGCCGCAGTTCACCGAAAGCGGCGCCCCTCTCCAGGCAAGCCCGGGCGTTTCCCATGCGCAGCAAGTGGAAGACGCCGTGACCGCGGAGCTTGGCTCCGGCATCTATGTGTTCGAGTCGAAGTATTGAAAGTGGTCGGGGCGAGTGGATTTGAACCACCGACCTCCTGGTCCCGAACCAGGCGCTCTAGCCAGGCTGAGCCACGCCCCGACAAATCACCCGGTGCCACAAAGGCGTTCCAGGCTGGACTTCTAGGTTAGCACAGCTATCGCGCGCAGTGCCAGGAAAGGGCCTTCGTGGCGCCCGAAAGCTCGTGCCCGTGCGGTGCATCGCCTCCATGGCCAAAAAAAAAACCGCCGGGGAGATCAATCTCCCCGGCGGGCAGAAGTGAACTTGCGGAAGTGGGTCTAAAACTCGTACCGCAACGCAAACTGCATCACGCGCGGATTCGTCAGCAAACGGGTGTAGTTTCCGAACTGCGCACCGTAGGAGTCGATTGCGTTCAAACTGCTCTGCGCGTCAAAACGAGTCGAATTGGTAACGTTGAAGACTTCCCAGCGAAGTTGCAGGCTCTGTTTCTCGGCCCAGGGCATCGTCCAACGCTTCGACAGCCCCAAGTCGACACCAAAGAAGCCATCTCCGCGAATTATGTTGCGCTGTCCCGCTTCACCCGGCAACGGCTCACGGAAGTAGTTCGCTGCCGCGGTACCGCCGACCGCAAAGACGTTGACCGCGCCGGCATCGCCGGGAGCATCCTTGTAAGCACCTGTCTGGGGAGCCGGACCGGTGAGCACCGCGTTTCCGCTCCACTCCCAATTCGTCGGGAAGTTGAATCCGTTGAAGACGCTGATGGGGAAACCGGTCGTCATCCGGAAGAGGCCGGAAAGTTGCCACCCGCCGATGAATGCATCAAGTCCGCGTTTTGAATTCCCGCCAAACCGCCTGCCTTTGCCAAAGGGCAAATCGGCAATCCAGTTGGAGTTGAATTGGTGCGTGGCGTCGTAATCGGAGACACCTCGAAACTGAAATGGGGACCACGAATTGATGATTTGGGATCCGCCGATTCCACCGCCGAGCCCGACCCGCTCTGCGTCAGAGGAAAGATCGATGGATTTTGAGTAGGTGTAGTTGAAGTCAAACTGAAACCCATGGCTCATCTTATGACGCAAGGTAACTTCCATGGCATTGTAATTTGCGGTCCCTATGGAACGATAGGCAAAGAGGGAAGAGTACTGCGGTGTGAAGAATGTAAAAGGGCCTCCAATGGGGAAGTACTGACAAAGCGGATGCCCCGCCAGCCCGCAGTTTGGATCCCCAGTGGCGTCTGGAATGCCGTCCGAGTCTAGGAACTGAAGCGGCGTAGTTTCGTTGAAATTGCCACCGCAAAATAAGTCGAAGGCTGCCACCAAAGCGTCTGTGGTGGAAACCGACCCGCCCGATCCGCAACCTCCCGTCAACCCATTAGCTCCAATTGAGTACGCTCCGCCGTTGATTGGCTTTTGCAGAATGTCACTCCAATACTGCAAGACCGCTGGGCTCACCATGGAGTCCGTGAAAGTCGCATCCGTTACTCCCTGTCGGTAGAGTTTTGCCAATGCGTCCACTGCTTTGAAATAGTCCAAGCCGGACGCTTTGTCTTTGAAATCCAGGGGCATCGCCATGTCCTCCTCGGTCAGCAAACGGTGGGACAATCTGCCCACGTAGGCAACCTCAAGCGAATAGCCCGCTCTGAGCTCACGGCTGACCGACAAATCAATCGTGTACTCATACGGTGTCTTGAGAGAGGAATCCAAGCTTGTCGCTGCGGTGAAGTTTCCGGGGGGGAAAGGAACCGGGAAATTGGCTGCCGGAGCAGGCAGGAAAATCGTATTCCCGTCGTTGTCTGTGGTAGGGATCGTATGCATGTCCGTCAGGCGTGGCACGGATTGAACCGTATTCGTCACAGCGTTATTGGTCAGCGTGGTTGACAAACCGAACGAGCCATTTCGGTCGAAGTCGTCCACCAATCCCTGCCCGAAGCGGTCATAGACAATGCCAAATCCGCCACGAATCGACGTTTTGCCCGCCCCAAAAAGAGCTCCCAGGAGTCCATTGGGTCTGTTCGGAGCCCAAGCAAACGCTACGCGCGGGCCCAGATTCTTGTAGTCCCAGTCGTAGAACCCTGTCTTCCCTCCGTTCGCTGGACCAGACCAGTCAAACGCCACCGGATTGTCCTGGTTGGATGGAATCCCGTTGGCCCCTTCGTAGGCGCGATTTGCAAACCATGTCCCAAGATTTTCTGTTGGCGAGACCTGCAAGCCATTTGTCTCCCATGGCGGGGAGAACAGGTTATAGCGCAAGCCCAATGTGACCGTCAGAGTCGGTTTGACCTTCCAAACATCCTGGGCATAAATCTCATAACTGTTGATCGCGAAGTTCCTGGACAGCGCCGCTCCCTCCGGCAGCGCTTGTCCATTCCTGCCATAGTTGTATTGCGCGTCCACCTCAGAGACCATCCCCATCATGGCGGTCAAAGGAAAATCGTACGAGTTGGAGAAGCTTCCATCCACGCCTGGAAGACAGCCGGTTCCGGTAGTCGGATCGCACGGGCCCGCTCCGCTTGGATTGAGAGCAGGGTTCAGCGGGCTATTCTTGCCGGCAAATCCCGTGGTGTTGAACCAGCCGGAATTCGTCGAACCATCGCTGAACGACGAGCGTAAGCTCGTGCGGGGTTCCCGAATGATGCCAACCTGCCCCCCGAATTGGAAGGTGTGCTTTCCACGAATCCAGGACACATCGTCCGCGAAGTTATGTGTGGGCCGTTGAAAGCTGTTCGTCCGGGTTATCGCTCCGCTCTGATCGTTCAGACCGCGCATAAGGATCCAGTCTTGATTCGAGTTTCCCAAGAAGCCCACGCTCTCGCGCACGAACCCATACCGGAAGTCGTTTACCAGCGAGTTGCTGATCACCCCGGAGTAGTTTCCGATGATCCCCTTGCTGTAGTTCACGTTGGCATCGGAGGGTGCCTGCCCAGGGAAAAAAGGAGCTCCGAGAGTGTCATTAGCGTCGTTCCTCAGTGCTCCTGTCACCGACAAGTGATGCTTTGCGTCGCGTGAAATGTTGTAATCCAACTTGGCGATATACACATTTTGCCTGTCGTAGATCGGCGCGGCCCAGTTAAATCCTTGATAATTCACCCCGTCCCCGTAACTTGTGACGTTGGGTGTGGGATAGGTTTGCAAGTAGGCCAGTGCCGCTTTGTCGGGGCCCTTTTGCAGCGGGTCCATCAGTGCGATCTGCGTAGGCGAAAGAGCCTCATAACCCGGAGGGGCGGTATAGCTGGTACCGCTCAAACCAATGACCGGATTCCCCGGGCACGCCTTCGTATTCGGACTTCCGTCTGAATTCAACGGGCAAAGATACTGAATCACGCCGTCGCGCAAGGCGGCGCTGGGAACCTGATTGGTTTCGCTGACTTGTTCAGCGCGGCGTGTCCCTTCGTAGTTCAGGAACAAAAACAGACGGTCCTTCTTTAGGGGGCCCCCAAGGGAGCCGCCGAAGATGTTGCGGATCAGCTTGGGAGGAATGTTGCAATCCTGAACGTTCGCGGACGCGCAATTTTGGAGCTCTGCGCTCTTCACGAAATAATCGTTCGCGCTGGTGTAGGTATTGCGGTTGTATTCGTAAGCCGAGCCGTGGAACTCATTGGTGCCGCTCTTCGTGACTAGAGCCACCTGGGCGCCCGAGGAGCCCCCCTGATCGGCGTTGGAGTTCGTGGTAGTCACACGGAATTCCTCCACAGAATCGAGAGTCACCGGGAGCACCGAAGTGAAGGCATGTCCGCCCTCGTCGTTAACCTCGACTCCGTCCAGAGTCACGTTGCTCTGGTCGCTTCGCGCTCCGTTCACGGCGCCGTTGCGCGAGTCACTTACCGGAACATCGCTCCGGTTCCCCAAGTAGGCCACGCCAGGCTGGAGGCTCAGCAGGTCTGGAACATTGCGGCCTTCCATCGGCAACTCCTTCACCTGATTCTCACCGAAGGCAACACCAAGCGAGGCGTCCGTTGTGTTCAAGGCCACGCCCTGAGCAGATACCTCGACGGTCTCGGTCTTCCCCCCCACCTCCAGCGTGACGTTCTGCGTCGCGGGCGAATTCACGAGTAATTGCAGATTCGTCTGCACATTCTTCCGGAAGCCTCCCATTTCCACCGTCAACGTATAAGCGCCCGGCGGCAACGCTACGAACTCGTACTCCCCAGTGTTTCCAGTCGCCGACGAACGCTCCAAGCCCGTCTGTGAATTGGTGATTTTGACGATCGCGCCAACAATCGCAGCGCCTGTCTTGTCCATAACGGTTCCGCGCAACGACGTCGTGCCCGTTTGTGCGAACACAGCGGTGAGACAGAACAAGAGAAGGAGACTAAGGCAAAACAACGAATAAACGCGCTTCATAGAACATCACCCTTTCCCCCGACCACTTGAGCGGTCAGCGGTTTCATCGAGAGTTGGATCGTACAATTCACTATCTTCAGCCACTCGCAGTCCTAAGACCGGGCCACCACGCCGCAAAACCAGAATCCAGAGGAAAAAACGATCCCAAAAAGATTGATCCTGTGTTTCACAACACTCCCCAAGAAAATGCAACTCCTCGGCTACCGGTTTCCCGGGACCCGTCCACCATTTGGTACCAGCCCAAAATACAAACTGGCACTGGTGGCAGAAATGCCCCCTTCCACCAGCACCCTTTGCATGCACCGTTGTGATCCGTGATGTAATTCTGAAGAAGCAGGAACCCCAAACGCTCTTCCCTCGAGACTTAGCGGGCCGAAAGAAATCACCCCACGAATCTGGCGACTTTCCGGCTAACCTCGCCACACCACGGGCAACCTTGAAATTTGTCAAATTCTTAGACAAATTGAGGCCGGTGTCAAGAAAAGTTCCTTGAATGCCCAGCAACGGAATTACAAATACTTGCAGCGTCAGGAGATACGCCTCCAGGATGGAGAGTTTGCCCGGACTCACCGTCACGCGTGCTTAAGCAAAACTGCCGGGAGCGTGTTGCCCCCGGCAGTCTGGATTGCTCTTTGTGTGAAGCTCTAGAAGCTGTAACGCAGCGCGAACTCCATCACACGAGGCTTGGTTAACGTCGCCGAATAGAGGCCAATCGTGGTGGGATCCGTGAACGCGCTGTTATTCGTCAACGACCCCGGGTCGAATCTAACGGAATTGGTCAGGTTGTAGGCGTAAGCGCTGAAGCGCAGTGTCTGCCTTTCGGTAATGTGGAAGTTTTTGTTGATGCCCGCATCGATCCCGAAGAAGCCCTGGCCGCGGAAATTATTTCTCTGGCCGGATTCCCCCGGGTAGGGCAGGCGCAGAACCGAATCCCAATAGGCACTGGGGTTGGCCTCCCCCGCTGCGCCGATATTAAACGCATAGGGCAGTCCATTAACGTAAGTCAGGCCCTGTTGCGCGGGAGCGATTTGCACCGCTTTCCCTTCCAGTTGGAAGTTCGTGTTGTAGGTTCCTCCTGCGTCGATGCTGAACGGAAACCCGCTGGTCCACCGATAGATGCCGGCAAGTTCCCAACCTCCCAGTACGGCATCCGTGAAGTGGTTCCAGTCGTGCCCAAGCCGCATGTTTCGGCCGAAGGGGAGATCGTAAACCCAGTTGGAATTAATCTGGTGCGTCGTGTCGAAGTCGGAAACTCCCCGCATTTGCGAGGGGTCCCACGTATTGATGACGGCACTCAAGCCGCCGAACGTTTCTGCTCGTTCCGCGTCCGAGCCTTCATCGATCGATTTCGAGTACACATAATTGAAATCGAACTGCAGTCCGTGCATCTGGCGGCTGCGTAGCATGAACTGGCCTGCGTTGTACGCGCTATTGCCAATACTGGACCACGCGTATAGCGCCGAGAACTCCGTGTTGTAGAAAGCATACGGAGTGGGAACCCCGTTGATACTGACGCAAGCTGGATAGCAGTACGAATCAAATATGTTGACGAAGTTAGAGGCCCCAAAGGTGGAGGGCCCCCAATTGCAGGAGAAAAGCTCGTACATTGCCTGCGTGGAGGACGGACTCGCTGGAAGCGTGTTGTCGTTCGGGATGCATGATCCCGTGTTGATTCCAGCAGCGCTTGGAAACAAATCCTGCCAGTAAGCCATGTTAGGAACCTGGGAAGTCGGTGTGCCTGCGTTAACGAGCTTGGCAAAGGCCGTAGCCGCGGTGAAATAATCTACTCCGCCCTTCGCTGGGTCCTTCAGATCGAGTGGCATGGCCAAGTCGCGCTGCTGGAGCAACCGGTGGCCAAAACGTCCGACATACGCGGCTTCGAATGTAAACCCTCCTGCCAGTTGGCGCGTAACAGAAAAGTCAACGGTCTCCGAATAAGGTGTCTTCAGTCTATCGTCAAAGCCCCAGGTGATTTGCTGCAAGGGGTTTCCCTCTGTGCTGACCGGAGGCGTGTAAGGAAACGGTGCAGTCGGGGCAGGATTCAGAAGGGTATCTCCGAATGCATCGCTTGTCGGAATTTGATTCAGCGCAGTGAATCGGGCGCTTCCGTCCAGGGTTTGCACGGAGGCTGGATTGCCTACGATGGTGTTCAGTCCGAAAGCGCCATTTTGGTCAAAGGTATCAACCAACGCCGTCCCGAAATGATCGTAAACGATCCCGAAACCGCCGCGTATCGAGGTCTTGCCTGCACCACCAAAGAGTGCTTTGAGCAGTCCTTCGGACGATGGATTCGGAGAATAGGCAAACGCCAGACGCGGTCCCAGATCTTTGTAGTCCCATGGCCAGAATGGTTTCTTGCCGCTGCCCTGGCCGCAGGGGCTGTACGTGATGGTTTCGTCGTACGTCTCGCCCATCTGCATGGCCGCCGCGCGATTGGTCACGAATTGGTTCAGGCTTTGGTCTGGACAGACCTGGTTGCCACTCGTTTCATAGACAGGTTGCAGAAGCGAGTAACGCAGACCTGCGGTGATCGTTAGGTTCGGGGTCACCTTCCAGGAATCCTGAGCATAAAAATCGGATTCCCAGGAGCGGAAGTTTTTCGGAACCAAGGTGTTTTGCGGTATCTGCTGGTTCTGCGACGTCCGGTTGTACTGGCCCGTAACGTCTGTAACCAACCCGAGGATGTTCACGATCGCATAGTTGTACGGATTGGCGTTGTTGGGATCCACCGCCGGGAAGTTCCACGTGCAAAAGGATGGCGGGCTGGCTTGATCGCTGGCACAGGACGGGTCAAGGCTGCCACCCCCTCCGGCGGCTTGTGCGGCCAGCCAGTTGGGATTTGTGTTGCCGATGTTGATGTTGGCGATGTCCGTCGCCCGGGTATTCGTAATGCGTCGAATATTCGTCCCAAACTGCAGGGTGTGCTTTCCTTTCGTCCACGAGACATCGTCCAGCCAGTTGTACACCGGAATGTGAAACTTCTGAGTGTAGGATCTGGATGGTTCTAATGAACCGACGCTGGGATGCAGGTCGTCGAAGTATCGGAAAGTGACAAGCGGCCCGTTCTCAATGCCCAGATTGTCCTGGCTTTGCCGCGTAAGTCCGAAGCGCAGGCTATTAGTAATCGCGCTGGAGAATGTGGCCGCGTAGCCGGCGGCAATTGCCCGGCTAGTGTCTCGAATAACGTTGTTCGGCGGATCGCCGGGGAACTGAGGCGGTTGGTCTGTTTTGTCCGTTTGATAATTGCCCCGCACGAACAGGCGCTGCGTTCCCGTATGGTTCAGGTTGTAGTCCAGCTTCGCGATGGTAGTGTTCAATCGCGTGGGATTCGGCGCCGAGAAACTGTAGCAACTGATATTAAATCCGTCGGCATTCGAGCACGCCGACGAATTCGCCGTCGGGTACTGTTGGAAGACCCCGGTTCCCTGTGCGTTGGCGACAAACTTATTCACCCCGGGCCCGTTTGGACAGGAACCTATAGCTGTGCAATTCGGATCCATTTCAGCAATCTGGGTTGGCCCCACCGCGTACGCTCCCGCCGGCGCGGTCCACGATTTATTCGACAGGCCTTGCACGGTGTTTCCGGTACATGCGGCCGGGTCGGCGCAAGGATAGAACACCACTCCGTCTTGCATGTTGGGAGCGGGCACGTTGCGTTGCACTTGCTGATTCTCCGCCAGTCTTTGTCCTTCGTAGGTGCCGAAGAAGAACAGCCGGTCCTTGATGATGGGTCCGCCAACAGCGCCGCCAAATGTATTGCGAATCACTTTGCCCGGCACATTGGGCAAGCCGTTCGATAGCTCGGTCTCCTTATTGAACCAGTCGTTTGCCGCTGTGATTGTGGGACGGTTTTGCTCATACAACGACCCGTGAAACGTGTTCGTACCGCTCTTGGTTACTAGCGTGACTTGTCCGCCGGAGGAGCGTCCTTGATCCGCGTTATCCCCCATCGTGGTCACGCGAAACTCTTCAATCGAATCAAGCGTCGAGCGCACGGCGCCCTGGAATGCCGCACCCGTCGCCTGTGTGTTATTGTCAACGCCATCCAGCGTAATGTTGGCCTGATCGCTGCGCCCGCCGTTCAACGCGCCGTTGCGCGTATCAACGGTGTCTGTTGGATTCGTCGCGTTTGCGATGAACGTGACCCCGGGCTGCAAGCTGAGCACGCCTGCCGCGTCGCGCCCCTCGAACGGCAGCGCCAGAATCTGTTTCGATTCAAATGTGTTGCCCAGTGTGGCATCCTGCGTGTTCACTGTTTGCGAGGAGGCTTCCACTTCGACGGTGGTAACCCCCGTAGCGATCTGCAATTTAATGTCGTTCGTGGCCGGTGTCGAAACCAACAGCACCACACCGTTCAGTTTATAGGTCGCGAACCCCGCCGCACTCACCGTCAAGACATACGTGGCCGGACGTACGTCTTGAAACTGATAGAGGCCATTTTTGTCCGTCTGCGCGCTCAAGCTGACGCCGATCTCGGGGCTTGCTAGCGTGATTTCCGCCGCCGGGATTACCGCCCCGTTCGGGTCCACCACTGTTCCTCTCAACGAAGTTGTGCCCGTTTGTGCCCATCCAGGAATTACACAGAAGAAGAGAAGAAAAAGGAAAGAAAACGAAAGAACCTGCCAGACGAAGATCGAAACGCGCTTCATGAAGGATCACCCTTTCCCCCGACTGGCACGGCGCTGCTCCACGCCGCGTTTAGTTAAGTCGTTCAATTACTTCGATTGAACCACTCGCGATCCCGTGCTCACCACGTATCGCAGGGGAAAGACCCTCGCTACCACACGCTTCCTATGGACTTGTAAGACGTTTTTTCGCCTGAAATGTTTTGTGGGTTTGCAAGGATTTTTTTGCTTTGCAAATGCTATTTTGTTGATGGAGGCCCTGTGAACTCCAGGGAACAACGGGACAACCGGGGAAGAATCTACCCCTAAGGGCCGGTGTAGAAATGTTCCATGCGCTCCGAGGTTTAAAGCGCTATTTGGACGACGGTACTTGCCGAATGTTCAAAACAGAACGACTTGGATTCGCCTTCACATCACCTCAGCGCACCAAATCCCAGCTTCCCCTGTCCTTCAGGATTTCCCGAAGTGTAGCAGCCGCGCCTGCGTGATCGCGGTGTTCGCCCGGATCGGCTCCAGAATCGCCGCCGTTACCTCGCCATCCAGCCGTACCAGGGAGACGGCTTCCGCCCCCCGTGAGGCCGCGCGGCGTCCAAGCGCAAACGTGGCAATGTTCACGCCATGCTTCCCCAGCGTTGTGCCGATATAGCCGATTACGCCGGGTTCGTCGTTATTGCGAAGGTAAAGCACCGTGCCTTCCAATTGGGCTTCCAGCGGAATCCCATCAATGTTGATGGCGCGCGGCGAACCATCGTGCAGCACCGTGCCTTCCGCGCTGAATCCCGTTTCGCCCTCTTTCTCCGGCACGGCCGCCACTTCCAGCGTGTTGGGAAAGCCATGTTCCCGCCGCCGTGTCTCTTCTTCGACGGTCAGACCCCGCGCCGCCGCAATCGCCGGAGCATTGACCACGTTCACCTTCTGATCGAGCACGGCATTCAACAGTCCCGCAAGCACGGCGCTGCGCAACAGGTGCGTCCCAACTTCCGATAGCTCGCCCGCATAGCGAATCCGAATCCGGGCCGGCCGCGTCACCGCCGCCTGCGAAACCAGCGAGCCCAGCCGTTCCGCCAGTGTCAGGTACGGCCGCACGCGACGGTATTGCTCCGGCGAAAGTGCCGGCAGGTTCACCGCGTTGCGGATCACTCCTTCCGCCAGGTAGTCCCGCACCTGCACGGCCACCTGAATCCCCAATTCTTCCTGCGCTTCCGCGGTCGAGCCTGCCACGTGCGGTGTGCTGATCACGTTTGGCAAACCGATCAGCGGCGAATTCTTCGGCGGCTCTTCGACGAACACATCCAGCGCCGCGCCCGCAACGTGCCCGCTTTTCAGCGCCGCCGCCAAGTCCGCTTCGTTGATCAGCTCGCCGCGCGCCGCGTTCACAATCCTCACGCCTTTTTTCATCTGCGCAATCGTGGCGGCGTTGATCATGTTCTGCGTTTGCGGGCTCACCGCCGTGTGCAGCGAGATGAAATCGCTTTCCGCCAGCAGCCTCTCCAATGGCATCAGCTCCACCGAGAGCTCGCGGGCTGCAGCTTCGCTGATGTAGGGATCAAAAGCCACAATCCGCATATCAAACGCAACCGCGCGCGCGGCCACTTCGCTCCCAATGCGCCCCAACCCAATTAAGCCTAGCGTTTTCCCGCGCACTTCCGCGCCAGAGGACGATTTCTCCCATCTTCCTTCGCGCATCGCCGCGTCAAACTTCGGCACCTGGCGCACCATCGCCAGTAGCAGTGCGAACGTGTGCTCGGCCACGCTCACGGAACTGCCGCCCGGCGTGCTCATCACCAGGACTCCGCGCTTGGTGGCTTCGTCCAGGTCAATGTTATCCACGCCGACTCCTGCGCGCCCCACCACGCGAAGATGCGGCGCCTTATTCAACAAATCTGGCGTCACCCGCGTGGCGCTGCGCACGATTAGAGCGTCCGCATCTCCCAGCTCGCCCAGGAGCGTATCCTTTGTCGTCTGCACGATGTTCCAGCCGGTCTTCTTCAGAAGTTCCACGCCGCGCTCGCTGATCTTGTCCGCTACGATGACTTTCATGAGTCCTCATTTCGGGTAGGAGCCGCTGCACACTCACTGGCGGTCTCCTCCCAGGATAGAAAACTAACCAAAGTACTGTGCGGCTCGCTCCATGTCAATTGAAGCTCCCAGGAGAAATCTAAATGTCCGGTATTCGTGTCTGTTATAGTTCTCCGAAGGGAGCAGCCATGAGCTTTTCCGAAAAGATCCAGAAGGATATCGTCACGGCCATGAAGGCCAGGGACGAGTTGCGCCTGAGCGTGCTGCGCATGGTGAAATCCGCTGTGCAGCTCAAGGAAGTGGAGAAACTGCGGGCGCTGGACGACGCCGAATCCATTCAACTCCTCCAGATGCTCCTCAAACAGCGCAAGGAATCCATCGAACAGTTCACCAAGGGCGGCCGCCAGGACCTTGTCGAAAAAGAAACCAAGGAACTGGCAATCATCGAAAGTTATTTGCCCGCCGGCGCCTCCGCAGCGGAAATGGACGCCGCTGTCGCGAAAGCCATTGCCGATACGAAAGCGGTCTCCATCAAACAGATGGGCGCTGTCGTCAAGGCCGCCAAGGAAATCCTGACCGGAAAGACGGTTGACGGCAAAGCATTAAGTGATCGCGTCCGCGACCGCCTCTCCAAACTCGGCTGATGCCGTATTGCATTTGTAGCGGCCGCCTTCCGAGGCGGGCGGCTTTGCCTAGATAGGACTCCGAATTTTGCGTCGTCTCGGATGAATCCATGCCCCTTCCACAGCAAATCCCCGTTCGCTACTCCGAAGAAGACGCTGCCTACGTCAGCGTTCGCCCGGTGGTAAAGCAGGTTTTCCGTCTCCACGAACTGGTGGACATGATCGTCAGCATTGCCGGCAAGGACCCCGCCCGTGTGCAGCAGATTTTCCGCAGCGGCACCGCGGTGTACAACGGCTACCGCTACTGGTGGGAGAGCATCGCGGCGGAAACGTCGGAGATTGACGCCCTCCTGGCTCCCTTCCCCGGCGATGATCCTGCCCGACCGTTCGAGCCTTCCAAAGCCATTGCCGCACTCTTGGAGATTGGCGGCGGGACGCAACGCCACGTCGTCGAGATCGGCCGTAAAGAAGCTTCGCAAAAGAAATTTCTGGGAAAGCTGACGCCCTGGCAAGCGCTCCTGCAAAACATCGCCAGCCATCCGGCCCGCTACGAAAAATACTCCCACGCGCGCCGCGCCGACCTTTTCCGCATTTCCCTGCCCTTTAACGACGCTCAGCAGTTGGTCGCCGCCCTCCTCGAATCTGCCCCGCGCAACCTCCGCCACCGCTGGAGTACGCTGCGCCCGCCCGCGGCCATTACGTTTGTCTGCCCGCGGAATTAGGCTGTCGGGTCGAACCATTGGAGGTTGTTCCGAATGCTCCAGCACTAGCGAAGTGATTCTTGACCCAGCCTGCTAGTGCTTAGCTCGCTTGCTTTCGCGTTGCATAGCGCGAGTCACAGACGCCTTATCCACCACTTCTAATTGTGCGCAACCGACTTCGGCCGCCAGTTCTTCGTCGCTCTTCGGCTTTGAGCCGGTCTCCTTCTGCACCGTCCGCTCAAATTCTCTTAGATCAGAAAACTTGAAGACCTTACATGCATTTGCATCAACTACTTGACCTGTCGTCAGATCAATCGAATACATGTGAATCGGGTGCGCTCCTTCGCCATAAAATATAATGCTCGCAGATCCCTTAACTGGTTCTGGCCCTTGCGGAAGATCAAAAAAAGAGTTGCGGCTCAGTTCCGGAACATTGAAGCCTTCGTCTTTTGCAACCATCCTGCCGACATCTACCAAAGTCGACGTTGCCACGAAAGACCTAACCTTCGCGGTCTCAATCTGTAAGAGAAACGCTAAGCTAATTACTGTTGTGATCATCATTGACAGTTCATCCTTAACCTGGTTGTGTTTATGTTGTCGGTAACATCCTAAATAAAGTTAGGGTCGGCGGGTGGCACAGAGGTAACGTCCTCAGACGAATTTGGGTGCCGCACCCTTTGGAATTTGGTTTTTCAAAGGGTGCGGGTTGAGAGTCAACACTAAGAAAACGCCCAACCACAATCACTTTTGTCCATCCTCTTCCATCTCAATTGTGAACCGCTCGTGAACCCCTCAGCTCCCCTTCGGCTTCAGCACCGCGGTGTTCCGCTCGTCCGACGCAATGATCCGGTAGAACTTCTTCAGTTGATCGAGCTTGTCCACCGGCACGCTCAACTCCTTGTACTCGAGCGTCCGTGTATACACCAGGGCTCCATCTTTCACTTCGCACTTGCTGTGAAAACTTCCAAAGGAGTATTCCGCGTTCGCCGCAAGTGGCAGTTCGTCAACTTCATATCCAGTCGGCAACTTGATTTCGATCGTATCGGTATCCTGCAGCGGCCCGTCGAACTCCACCGGATACTTGCGCGGCTCTTTCTTCTCCAGTATGTCGCTCGACCAGTTCCCGATCACCCGCGGCCGCACCAGCAGCAGATTGCCGGCGCTTTTCGCATAATTGGCGGAGGTAAACGAATAGATATACTCGAACGGCTGATCGTGGACGTTCAGGTTGCCCACGCTCGCCGCGGTGATCTGAAATACCCCTAGCGAATGCGATAGAAGCGACTCAATGCGTTTAATCCGGTCCGCGTCCTTGGTCACCGACCGGAGCGCATCACGCTGGGAATCCGCATAATCTCCCCGCAGAACTTCCGTGACGTCCCCGCTCAGCGTTCCTTCCGGCGATAGCTTCAACTTGGCCATCCGCCGCTGACCGCTTGCGGAAGTCTCAAGCTGCGGCAACTGAATCAAATCCCCACCATCCTCAGTGACCAGCAACCCGTAATTATCTTGCAGGCGACCCATCAATTGGCCGAAGGGTGTGACTTCGTTGGTCGGATCGAAGATCAGTATCCGCCCGAGTTTCGGGTGCTTATAGATGGCGATCAATGATGGGTCGTTGACGTCCTCCGGCAGCCGGATTGCCAGAATCTCGTGGTTAAACCAGTACATAAGGGGAGGAGTTGTGGGTGTCACCCCGCCGCGATGCATATTGATATCCAGATAGTAGGAATCAACGCCAATTTCTTTGAGCATCGCGCTCATCAGCGTTGCCTTATCCTTGCAATCGCCATACTTGTGCGAGTAAACATCCCGCGCCGGATGCGGCTGCCATCCCCCGATTCCCAATTCGATTGCGACGTAGCGAATCTCTTTCTGTACGAATGCGGCAATGGCCTGCATCTTTGCCAGCGTCGTCGGCGCCGATGCCGTAAGCGCCACAACCTTCTGCTTAATCTCGGGCGATGGATCGCGCTGCCCCTGAAAAAGGCTGCCTTCCCACCGTGCCATATCGTTCCAGTTCTCGAATCCCTTTTTCCCCGATCCTCCCGGCGGAAAAAACGACACAACCATCTGGCTCGCAACTCCTCGCCACGGCGGCATATCGTCTTCTTCGCGGATCGCCGGAACATCCGTCACCACCCATTGCCATTGATTCGCGCCTGCCGGCGTTGGCTGCACCTCCGCATGGTTGATCCAGATCGCTTTGTACTCCCAGCCGGATGGTAGCTGCAAAGAATAGCGGGCTTCCTTGACGGGAATCCTATGCTGAAAACTCCACCAGTCCTGCAAGATGAAGGGCCGCTCCTCGGTTTCAATTTCATAGCCCACAACGTTCCCGGGTTCGGCCGCGGGTATCTGCAGGAATCGGTCCTTCACATCCGTGATGAGTTCCGAGGACTCCACCCCCGCCAACGATATGTCCAGCGCTTCCTTTTCTTTTACTTCATAGTCCTTCCCTTGCGCTGGAATGCACCAGGCCTTCATCCCGGTGATCTTCCGGTTGGAGTCGAACTCGGCGGCCACCATTCCGTATTCGCGACCGCCCGGACGCAGAATCTTGTAAGCCCGCCTCTCGATCGTCTTTATCTTTCCCTCGGACTGCACGATCGTGATGTCCTCGGAGTAGACTGCGACCGCGTCTGTTTTTTCATCGTGGGGCGGAAGCGGCGCCGTGGCGGCTGCGTGCATCCAGGCTGGCGCGTCCCCGGCCAGAGCGTTCAACGGAAATAGCGGCGCCAGGCACACGAGAAGCGCCGCCATCACAAAACGATTCCACGAATATGCGCCGCGCTTACTGGCTGGCCGAAACCCCGCCGGGCTGCAGTATGATTTGTTGTTCATCTTGGGTCCTCACCAGCTGATAAAATGTCCGCAAAGCCGGATAGCTGTCTTTTGGCGCGATGGTTATATCCATGCGAAGCTCCCGCCGGATGTGCACCACGCCCTTCTGGTCTTCCACGTTGAGTTTGTATTCCGCGGCTTTGGCGTCATCGTCAACCGGTTTGGGCAACGTGGTGGTCTTCCAGCCCAGCGGCAAATCAATCGTGATGTCGTCAATCCTCTTGAAGGGATATTTGAAATAAATGGCATATACACGGTCGGAATGCTCGAACATGTGCTTCTCGTTCCCCGAGAAAAGGCTCGCCGGAAGCAGTACTTTCCGTCCTGCCGCTGATGCGAATCCCGGCACTTTCACCGTGAACTCCGCCGAAAGCGGCGTTTCCGAACTCTTCCAGTCCGGTTGGCTCGCAAGCTCCACCTCGCTGCCCAATTCGATCGATTCCTTCACGTCGTCTTCCAAAAACTTCTTCCGGCTGGTTTCGTCCTCGTTCCGTTGCTCCGTGCGGCGCCACATTCCTTCCAGGCCTGTCCACGTCACGGTCACCTTGCCTTCCAGCGAACCGTCCTCCAGCAGCTTAAAGTCGCCCTTGCGTTCGACTCGCGCGGCATCGCTGTCGGGCAGGCTGGTGGTGATCCATTTTCCGCCATCCTTGTCGAGCTTCAGACCGGGGACGCCACTTTCAACCCAGGGGAGCAACCCGAAGGGGGTGAATGCCGATCCGGGATCGAGGTACAGATCTTTCCCGTCCAATTTGACCAGAACCGCCTTTGCATCAAGTTCGGCGCTATTCAACCGCTCCTTATGGAAGAAATACTCGTTGCGGCCAGACACACGGCATGCATAGGCCTCAAATCCCGCCGCGCGCACCAACCCCAGAAACAACCATGTGATGTCCCACCAGTTGCCGTACTGATTCTTCCAGAGCTCCTCCACGTTCGATGCGGATTTCAACTTTGCGCGCTTTTGCTCCTGTTCGGATTTGCGTTCTTCATAACTCAAGTTGCGTATCTGCTGCGTGCGCGCATAGATCTTCTGCAGCTTCACCATTGGTGGGTCGTTAGGCCCAACGATCTGCGCCACTACCTGCTCCATTGCCTTGCGTTTGTTGATGAACTCCTCTACCCCTCCATTCGCCTTCTTTCCAAAGTCGGCCCAGTATTTATCGGCGTTCATCTCCACGGCGCCATCGTGATAGATGAAGTTCACCCTGAACTTCAACTCGTTTTCCGGAGGCATGTAATCTTCGGTTTGAAAAGCAGGAATATTGCTCGCCTCCATCCGGATGACGTGATCCGCCTCCTCCTTTGCCGGGGTGGCTCCTTTCGGCAAGCCGGCCGGCGAAATCCACATCACCCTCCAGCCTTGCTCGCCGTAGGCCTTAAGGCTGAACTTCGCATGTTTCGTGAAAAGATCTTCACTCAAAATCCACCGCGAGTCGTTCAAGCTGTAGTCCTCGAAATCGTAGCTAAAGTGGTACTCGATGATGCTTCCCACCGATACTTCCGGCATCGAAAATGTCTTCGCCAGATATTTCACGCTCTTCGATTTAACGATCGTGTTCTCGTAAATTTTCCCCTCGTAATTCACGATCGAACCATCCGGGCGGATCGTCCTGGCGCGAATCCCGCTGACCTTATAGTTGCCTTTGTCGAAGGGAATTTCGATATTGGCGAACTTCCGCCCTTCTTCGGTCAGGATCTTAATTCGTAGGTAGTTATATTCCGAGGATGCTGTCGCTTTATCGTTGCGGTCCACCTGCCGGTACAGATAGATCGCCGGTGCTCCCGGAGCCAGCGGCTCGCTGGTCATCTTAAGCTCCGCCGGATCGATGGGCAGCCATTCGTCACCCGCGCGCGCGCTCCCGGCAATTAGTGTGGAAAGGAGAAAAATCAGAAAGGAGAAGAAGTACAACCGTCGTTTAGACAAGGCGGGCCTCCACGGGGCACACGTCACACACCCAACCCCGGTCAGCCGTTATAAATCGTTCTGAATCTTCGAGTTTTGGACCAGGTTCCGCCGCTCGCTACCTGTTCACCAGCTAACTAGAGTATTACCGTGAACAGTATCCGTGCGTGTCACCCATGTCAAGTGCCGCGGGCAGGAACAACCGTGTCGAAACGATTGCGCATTCGAGTTACATGATCGCTGTCGGCGGTGCGGGTTCATCGGGGCGTCCCGCGTTGGACAGCGGCACCAGGATCATAACGGCCACGAGCACCGCTAAAGCTATCAAGGGGGCAACCGGGAAGTCTCCTATGGCCAGATGAGCCAACCTCGTGTCTGCATGCGGATCATGCGCGAGCCTCCTCGCAATGACTGCGGCCACACCAAGTCCGCACAGAGCCTCTCCGGCGATCAATCCCGATGCGGTCAGAATCCCGGCGTTGTCCACGCGCGCTTTCTGCGCGTCATTGAGGTTGCGCTTGTCGCGCAGGCGATCGGTAAACCAGCGAATCACGCCGCCCACGAACATCGCGGAGGTGGTTCCCAGCGGCAGATACATGCCAATCGAAAACAGCATCACGCTCTTCACTTGAATCAGGATCATGACGATACCGAGCAGCATCCCCACAATGATCAACGGCCATGCCATGTCGCCGCCGACAATGCCTTTCGATAGCATCGCCATGAGCCCCGCCTGCGGCGCTGATAGTGCCGGGCTTCCGAAGTGATATGCCTTATCGAGCACAGACAGAGGAAAGAACAGCACCAGCGAGGCCATCACAATCCCGAGCAGATCGCCGATCTGCATCCGGGCAGGCGTTCCACCCAGGATGTGTCCTACTTTCAGGTCCTGCAGCATCTCGCCGGCAACGGCCGAAGAGACGCAAACCACCGCGGCCACTCCCAGGACCGCGGCAATTCCGCCTGCGCCGGAAACTCCAAGAGCCACCATCAGTAGCGCGGCGATCACCAGAGTGCAGAGTGTGAGTCCGGATACCGGATTATTCGATGAGCCGATCATTCCGACAAGATTCCCCGACACGGCCGCAAAAAAGAATCCGACGACGATCATGACGCCAGCCGCAACCAGTGCACCGGTTAGCACCTTGGAAGCAGAGAAGGTCCCTGCGCTGCCGATGAAGTAGTGATAAAGCAGAACCATGGCCACGAACACGACGCCTATTCCCGCGAAGACTCCTTTGGCCGGCAGATCGCGCTCCGTGCGATCCGTCGCTGCGTGCGCTGCGGCGGACTTTTTCAGGTCAGTGATGGCCCTGCCCATGCCCATGGCCAACTGCTTGCGCATCTTGAACAAGGTGTACGTCGCGCCAACCAGCATTCCACCCACCGCAATCGGACGCACGATCGAGTAGTAGATCGCGCCGGCCAGCAACGGCCAGGAGAGCATCTGTCCGGCCGGTTGCGCCGCCTGAATGTAGGGACCGACCGTGAAGGTCAGCAGGGGGACCAGCAAACCCCATGCGAGCACTCCACCGGCGAAGTTCAGCGCAGCCAGCCGCGGGCCGATGATGTAGCCCACGCCCAGGTAGGCGGGGCTGATGTCCGGAACGGAGAAGAACGTGGCGCCTCCCGTCACGGTCGTGGCCACGCTTGGATTCGTGCTGGTCCGCAAAAGCAGTTTCTTACCCAACGCACTGATATTCGCGTGGAAGGTATTATTCGGAGAAAAGAGATTCACTGCGCCCAGGAGAAACATGAGGGCGCCGAAACCCATGTTGGCGAAGAGAATCTTCGCCGCCTTCGCCCCTTGTTGCCCTGCCTTATGAATCTCGGAAGCCGCCACCGATTCGGGGTAAGGCAGATCGGGATCCTCCACCATCACGCGCCGCAGGAGCGTCACGAACAGAATCCCCAACGTGCCACCGATCATCATCAGGGCAACCGCTTTCCAGTACTGGGCGCCCGTGAGTCCCGGCCACAATCCCGCGATCACGAATGCCGGAATCGTGAACACGGCACCCGCGGCAACCGACTCCCCGATCGAACCAATCGTTCGCGCGATGTTTTCTTCCAGGAGCGAGCCCTTCATCAAACGCAGCAGCGCCATGCTGATTACCGCCGCGGGATAGGTTGCCGCGATCGTCATTCCGGCTTTTAGTCCCAGATAGGCGTTTGCCGCCCCCAGGACCGCCGTCATGATCAGGCCCAGGAACACCGCGCGGAAGGTGAATTCCTTCATATCCATGTTGGCTGGAACGTAAGGTTGGTGCTTCTTGGGGCCGGCCGAATCGGAGGATTGCGTGTTCATGCGTGAACCTCGCAACTGCATTGTCGGGTAGGTATTTCTGGAAGACACCGAACGTTAGCACGCCCCTCAACGCGTCCGCAAGTGCGGATCACTCGCCGTCCTCAGCTTTCCCTTTCATTTCTTCTTTCGCTGCACCGCGAATCGTTGGGATGGATGTACAATGGGGCTGCGCTCGAGATCTGAAACCAAATCCCGCCTCAATCTAACGGAGCAATCCATGATGCCTGCACTCACTAATTTGGAACCGCAACGCGTTTGGAAGTACTTTGACAAGATCGCGGCCATTCCCCGCGGCTCAACAAAAGAAGCTGCCGCCCGCGAATTTGTCCGCAGCGTTGCCGCGAAGCTCGGTCTGGAATCCACGCAAGACCATGTCGGAAATCTCGTTGTTCGCAAACCTGCCCACAAGGGTCGCGAGAAAGCGCCCATAACTCTCTTGCAAGGCCACCTCGATATGGTCTGCGAGAAAAACGAAGGCACGCTTCATGACTTCGACGCCGATCCCATCAAGGTCGTACGAGATGGCGACTGGCTGAAGGCCGATGGCACCACCCTCGGCGCCGATAACGGTGTCGGTGTGGCCGCCGCGCTTGCCGTCATGGAGAGCACGGACATTGCCCACGGCCCTCTCGAGTTCGCTTTCACCATTGACGAGGAGACCGGCCTCACCGGCGCCTCGGAATTTCCCCCCGGCGTGCTGAAGTCCAAGTATTTCCTCAACCTGGACACCGAAGAGATTGGCACGCTGTGTATCGGTTGCGCCGGGGGCGTGAACACGACCGCTCGACGAAAGGTCAAGCTGGTTCCCGCGGGCGCTGGCTCGGCCTGGCGGATCAAGGTCTCTGGTCTAAGGGGCGGCCACTCCGGTGTGGACATCCATCTGGGCCGCGGCAATGCTCTGCGGATCATGGGTGGAACCCTTCAGGAATTGCTGGATCACCTTCCAGTCGAACTCGCCGAGGTCAATGGCGGTAGCGCGCATAATGCCATTCCCCGCGAAGCTGTGGCCGTGGTGGTTGTCCCAACTTCTCGCGAGGGCGAATTGAAATCGCTTGTCGGCGCTTCCGAAGCTGCCTACAAAGCTGACCTGGGTTCATTCGATCCCGATCTCCAAATCACTGCCGAGAAGTCCGAACGCCCGGGAATGGTGCTGGACGGCGCCGACGCGAAAAACACCGTCGCTCTCCTCGCCTGCATGCCGCACGGGATTCTGGCTATGAGTCCCGATGTTCCCGGCCTGGTCCAAACTTCCACGAATCTTGCGACCGTCAAGACCAAGGGAGACCTGGTCGAGATGGTGACCAGTCAGCGGAGTCCCATTGTGACCAGCAAACAGGCGGCCGCCCGCATGGTGGCCACGATTTGCCGCCTCGCTGGCTTTGAAGCCGAGCACGGCGGCAGCTATCCCGGTTGGAAACCCGAGCCCAACAACGAACTGGTGCGGACGCTCCAGGAAGTGCACAAGAAACTTTTCGGCAAGCCCGCGGAACTCATCGCCATGCACGCCGGCCTGGAGTGCGGCGTCATTGGCGAAAAATATCCCGGCATGCAATTGATCTCGTTCGGCCCGACGATTGTGAATCCACACAGCCCCAACGAGAAGGTACAGATCTCCACCGTGCAAAGTTTCTGGAACTTCCTGAAACTGGCGCTCGAAACCTTGTAAGCAGGAGATCCGGTCAGTCTGGCCTGTGCGCCTCGCTCTTCCCGCGCTTGAAGTCATCCGGGAACTCGCCGGCCACGGGATCGAGGAATAGGCACCCATGCGATGAAGAACCGCCGCCTGATCCTTCACCGCCAGGCAAACCGGGGAAGTGGGTACTGGTCCGAACTTGTTCGCTTTGCCGGGTAGTCTCAATGGGTCGGCGCAACACTAAGCTCGAAGTCCACTTGCATTGGTGTCAAAGGCTAAAATCGTTCGCCAGCGTTGAATCGGACGGAACACTACCCTGGGTGGGTTCTGATTGAGGGCAGCCCGACAGATCGGTTCTCTTGTGGAAGGATTGTCAGATCAACTGATTAGAAGGTGTTGCAGCGACCGGTTGAGCTCGCACGACAAATCAGACACTAGCAAGTTTTTGGCGTAAAATCGGCAATATGAGTCCAGCTGAAATCCTTCGTAAAACCGCAGTATCCACACTCTGCGTCTTGCTTCTCTGTGTGATTGGCCCGACTGGTGCGAAGAATCAAGAGGCAATCGAACCCCGTTTAAACGAGAGTGCGACGCCACCTGCGCCTCCCGCGGTAACCAAATTTGCCAAGCGATACCTGCGCTCGATTGAGTACACAAATCCTTACGACTCCCCTGGAGGACACGGCCTGGATTTCATCTTTCTCGGAGAGTCACGGTCACATGGCGGTGGGTGGAGAGTTATCGTTGTCCGCGCGAGTAATTCAAATCCGAGACTGGTTTGGGATTCAAACTCCTTGTCACACGACGATTATTTCTCGACGAATGGACTTGCTGACCTGGACTCTGATGCTGACGGCACTGACGGGTACATCGTCACGTGGAGGGGATGTGCTCCGCACCAATGCGGCGACGGCAGATTAGGTTTCGCCCTGTTCTCCAGTCGCACCAACCAGACCTACGTCGCCCACATCACAACTAAGGACGATGGGTCGTATGTTGTGACCTACTATCCCAACTCCGGTGTACCAGATGTGTACCGCAACCAACTGGACCGAATGATGTGCTCTTTGGGCAATGGTGCATCAAACCCCTCCAAGCTACCTTTCAAGTGCCCGAATCGGTAAAAGGTGCCCTACTAAGTAAGCCTAACGACATGCGGCAACATGCCTGGTTACCGGAAACTGACCCAGTGTCCTAAACCTCCGCCTTTTGACGGGCGGCGTCCCCTCGCCGTACACTGAGAAACATGGGCACGCGACCCGGCATGAAGAACTACGAGTTCCGCTTCAATTTCTTCATTACTCCGGGTGTACGAGACCTGATCATCGCCAATTTCGCTGTCTTTTTCTTCCAGGTTCTCTATCGCGAATTCAGTGGCGTGCTCGCCCATCAAAAACTTCTATTTTGGTTTGGGCTTGTCCCTGCCGGAGTGATCCCGGGATTGCGAATCTGGCAGCCCTTTACCTATCTGTTTCTGCACGACCCCAGCACAATTTGGCACATTCTCACGAACATGTTCGTCCTCTGGATGTTTGGCCGCGAATTAGAGCTGGTCTGGGGAAAGAACCGCTTCCTGAAATACTATTTCATCACTGGCGTGGGAGCCGGAATCATCAACGTTCTCGTCAAAACCGTCCCTGCCCTGTTCGGCCACGGCTACTCCTACGTTCCCACGATCGGTGCGTCCGGCGCCATTTTCGGAGTATTGATCGCCTGCGCCATCCTGTTTCCCGATCGTCAGGTCATGCTGCTCCCTATTCCCATAAGGCTGCGCATGCGCACCATCGTCACGGTGATGGCCGTGTTCACGTTCCTCGGCACGTTTGGCTTCGGCGACGACAAGGTAAGCCACCTCTGCCATCTCGGTGGCATGCTTATTGGTTGGCTCTATCTCCGCCGCGGCTCTTTTCTTTACAGTGTCCGGAATTCCGTGTCTGACTGGCAATCTCGGCGCAACCGCAGGCGATTCCAGGTCTATATGAAGAAGCACCGCGAAGAACCTCCCTCGGGTCCCGATCACTGGGTCAATTAATTTATTCCTGAGGGAATGATCCAGCGTGCGGGACATGTCACGCTCCCGCCGCGTTCCTGGCCTTCTCTGCCCTTTCTTTGCTCTACGCTGTGCTGCCAATCACGTGGAACTTCATGAAGTTCGTGGTGCCGCGAATTCCCATCGGCGTGCCCGCAACGATTCCGATCACATCCCCTTTGCGCACGAACCGCTCTTCCACCAGGCGCTTCTCGGCGATCGCCGCCAATCCATCGATCTTGTTGATGTCCGCGATTTGACGCGACGTCACGCCCCACAGCAGCGCCATGCGCCGCCTCGTCTGCGCATCCGGAGAGAATGCCACGATCGGCACCAGCGGCCGGTACCGCGATATCAGCCGCGCCGTAAACCCGCTGTGCGTGAACACCGCGATCAGCTTCATGTGCAGCTCGCGCGACGCGTGGCACACCAGTTCCGCCACGGTCTCCGGCACTTTTAATTGCTCCTGCTGCGCCGGGCGCGGAAACTCATGAATGCTCGCTTCGGCTTCTTCGATGATCCGCGCCATCATCTCCACCGTTTCCACCGGATACTTCCCCGTCGCTGTTTCCGCGGACAGCATCACGGCATCCGAACCATCGAAAATGGCATTGGCAACGTCCGAAGCTTCCGCGCGGGTCGGCCGCGGATTCTCCGTCATGGACTCCAGCATCTGCGTGGCCGTGATCACCGGACGGCGGCACTCGCGCGCTCGCGCAATAATATCTTTCTGCACTACGGGAACGCGCTCGGGATTCATCTCCACGCCCAGGTCCCCGCGAGCCACCATCACTCCTCCGGACACGCGCAGAATCGCTTCCAGATTTTCGATGGCTTCGGGCTTTTCGAGCTTAGCAATCACCGGTGTGTCTTTCTTGGCCCGGCGAATCAACGCCTTCGCCAGCAGCACATCCTCGGGCCGCCGCACAAAACTCACCGCGATGTAATCCGCGCCATGTGCCAGAGCGAATCGCAGGTCCTTGCGGTCTTTCTCCGTCAGCGCCGGCACCCGCAACTTTACCCCGGGCAGATTGATGCCCTTGTGTTCGCCAAGCATCCCGCCATTAACAACCTGGCAGATCACTTCCTGCTTGTGCACACTTTCCACCCGAAGCTCGATGAGTCCGTCGGAAAGCAATATGCGATCCCCGCGTTTCACCTCGTGCGGCAGCGGGTGAAAGATTGTGCTCACGCGCGTGGAATCTCCCAGAATCTTCGCCGTGGTAATCACAAATTTCTGGCCCGCGCGCAACGTCACCGTCCCGCCGCCCGCCAGCGCTCCCGTGCGGATCTTCGGTCCCTGAAGGTCCGCCAGGATCGCGATGGGCTTCTCGAACGCGATTGCCGCTTCGCGCAGCATCGCAAAGCTCTGCGCATGCTCGGCCTGTGTTCCGTGAGAAAAATTCAACCGCGCCACGTCCATGCCCGCTTCCAGCAGCTTGCGAATCATGCGCGGAGAGCGCGTCGCGGGCCCAATCGTGCACACAATTTTAGAATGGCGGGAATTCATACGCTCCCTCTCGCCTGTCTATCCATCATCAATATTATTATTTCGTGACGCAAAACTCCGCAACAATCCGCGTCATCAGGTCCACTCCCTTCGCGAACGCGGCCAGGGGAAGGCGCTCGTCGTCGCCGTGCATGCGGCGGTCATCTTCGTCGGTGAGTGGAAAAGGCCGGAGGCCGTAAGCTTGCACACTATGCAGCCTGAGTTGCGCCGAATCGGTTGCTCCTGTTGACATGAACGGCAAAACCGGCGCACCGCCGAACTCCTGCGCGCACACTTTGGTAATCGTCGCGTAGAAATCCGTCTCAATGGATGAATTGGGCGCCGCTAGCCCCGCATCGGCTTGCACTTCGAAGCTCACCAGCGGGTCATCCACCAGTTTCGTCAATTCGTTCAGCAACGCGCTGACTGTATCGCCCGGCAACAGGCGTATATTCAAATTCGCCCGCGCCTCTGAAGGAATGACGTTGACGCGTACCCCGGCCTGCAGAATCGTTGGCGCAATCGAATCGCGCATCATCGAATTCCACAGTGGATTGGCATCGGAAAGTACGCGCTGGGCATGCTCGCCGCGATCCGGCGTATCCACCACCCGCATCCACTTTCCGATTTCCTCGTCCTCCACGGGCGCCAGGCCTTCAAAGTAGCGCCGCGTAATGGATGTCAAGTGAACCGGGGCCGAGTAGCCCCCGATCTTGGCCACCGCCGCGGCCAGGTGCACCACGGGATTATCTTTTGTGGGGATGGACGCGTGCCCGGCTGTGCCCTTCGCAATTACGGCCACATTCACGGGCACTTTTTCGTCGGCTTGCACCGCCACATACTGCACCTTGCCGTCTTTGCCCGCCACCACCTTGCCGCCTTCGTTGATTGCAAAACCCGCGGCAAATTTGTCCCAGTATTTGGCGATTAGCGTTTTCAGGCTGGCATCGCCAAACTGCTCTTCATCGGTCGTGGCCAGAAATATGACGTCGCGATTCAGGTGCACGTTGGAACGCTTCAGCGCGATGAACGCAGCCAGATTCGCCGCCAGCATGCCCTTGTCATCATTCGAGCCGCGGCCATACAAATAACCATCCTTGATAATTCCCCCGAACGGGTCCACTGACCATTTGCTGCGGTCCACGCCCACCACATCCAAGTGCGCAACCAGTAGCAGCGCCTTGGACGGGTCCGCCACCGCGCTGCTCTGCAATCTCGCCACCAGCGCGCTGCGTCCTGGCGCCACATCCAGAATTTCCGGCGTGATGCCTTCTTTGGTCAGAATCCCGGCCAAGTACTTTGCCGCAGCCTGCTCATTCCCGGGCGGATTCGTCGTGTTGATTTTGACCAGTTCCACAAGCCAATCTTGCGCCTCGCGGGCCAGTGCAGACGTGTCGCCCACCAGGGCTGGGGCAACCGGTATCCCGTACGGAGGCGGTCCCTGTCTGACTTGCGCGCGCACACCTGCGCCATCGCCCACTGACAGCGCTAACACAACCAGAATGGAGAAGCTGACACGCTTCCAGCTCACGACTGCACCCCCAGTTTGAATCCGTTAGGCAACAAGTAAAAAACATACTAACATGCGAAACTGTAGGCTCCGGCAGGGGTCTCTCGCTGGCGTTGCCAAAGTTGCACCGTTCCTAGGCATTCGCCTGAAACCACGCCCGGTGGCTCAATTGCATCTTAGAAGCTGGGGTAGGGGGATATGTATGATCAGATGGAATGCAAGGATCGGCAGATGGATCGCAATCGGCACCGCTGTACTTTTGATGGCCTCTGGCCTGGCGGCACAAGCCCCTGAAGGACCTCAGAGCTCCCCGCCGGCCCAGGCCAACCCCGTTCCGCCTGCTCCGAAGCCCGCCACGCCTCAGGAGAAGCCACAGGAAGCCGGCGTCACGATTTCCGTCGAAGTCCCTGTTGTGACTTTGGACGTGGTCGCAACAACCTCAAACGGTGATCTGATTCCCGGTCTGAAAAAAGAGAATTTCCGCGTTCTGGAGGATGGCGCGCCTCAGACCATCACCAACTTTGGCACCGGCGATGCCCCCATCACGATGGTTCTTTTACTGGAGTGGAGCAACGTTGCTGGCGGTTGGTTTTCTGCCTATGCCAAATATTGGGCAGACGGTTTATTCCCGAACCTGAAACAGAACGATTGGGTGGCGCTGGTCACGTTTGACATGAAGCCTCACATGGAAACGGACTTCACGCAGAACAAGGACGAAGTTCGCTCCGCCATCTACCATCTCTATTTCCCCGGCTTCAGCGAATCGAACGTCTTCGACGCCCTGTTGGACACGGCCGACCGGCTGAAAGATGTGAAGGGCAAAAAGTCCATCCTGGTGTTGGCAAGCGGCAGGGATACCTTCTCGAAACACACGCTGGATCAGACCATCAAGCTACTCCGCCAGACAGACGTCACGATTTTTGCGGTCGGTGTGGACAAGCCCATTACCAACGAGCTCCAGATGCACCGGGCGCTCGGAAGCATGCGGGAGCTCGACTACCTGCAGGCCGAAAACCAGATGAAAACCTTTGCTAGCATGACCGGAGGTTTCGCCTGGTTCCCCCAATTCACTGGCGAAATTCCGAGCGTCATGCGCTCAGTGGCGGAATTTTTGCGGCACCAGTACAGCATCACCTATTCGCCAACCAATCACACTGCCGACGGAAAATACCGCAAGGTTAAGGTCCAACTGGTCGCCCCGGATGGCGGCCCGTTAACTGTCACCGACCAAAAAGGCAAGAAGCAGAAGATCGTCGTCTACACGCGTGAAGGCTATCAGGCACCCAAGGGCGGCGTGGGAGATTGAGCCGCTCCCGCAACTCAATAGCCGCGCGAAAAATCCACCCGATTCGTTAATTCGCGCCCGTCGAACCACCGTTCCAGAAGCTCCATCAACAGCGATGTCTCGCGCTCCCACAGCCGCTCGCTGATGGCGCTGGTGTGCGGCGTGAGCAGCAGGTTCGGCGCTTTCCACAACGGGCTTTCCGGCGGGAGCGGTTCCGTGGCCGTCACGTCGAGGGCCGCGCCACCCAGCTTTCCTTCCTCCAGCGCGCGAGTCAAGGCCGCTTCGTCCAGAAGCGATCCGCGCGCCACGTTGATCAGCCTTGCTCCCGGCTTCATCAAGGCAATTTCTTCTTGCCCCATCAGGTGCCGCGTTTCAGCCGTTTCCGGCGCCGCGATTATCACAAAATCCGCTTGCGGCAGTGCGCTTCGCAATTCTGCAGCCGGCAGGATTTTTTCCGCCAGCGCACTTTCTCCCTTTGCAGACCGCGTCACACCCCAAACCCTCATGCCAAATACCAGCGCGCGCCGCGCGATTTCCTTGCCGATAGACCCGAAGCCCACGATCAGCAGCACTCGCCCGTTTAACTCCGTCAGATGTTGTGGCATATCCCATAGCGCCTGCTGCGCCCATTGCGCGCGGTCCTGCTGGCGCACGGTATCGGGAAAATTTCTGGCCAGCGCCAGCATCATTCCCATGGTGTGCTCCGCCATCGGCACGGAAAAGATGCCGCGCGGATTGGTCACCACCACTCCCGAATCGCGCAGCTCCGGATACATCAGTTGCGCCACTCCCGCTGCCGTGGAATGAATCCACTTTAGCCGTTTGGCATCTTTCAGTTGCTGTGGCCGCAGGGAATAGCCGATGAAGATATCCGTGTCCGGTAATTCTTCCGCCAGCCGCGTGTAGTCCGGCAGGTGCACCACAAGCATCTCCGGCCATCGCGTGCGAATGGCTCTGGCCATGCCGGGTTTTGGCCGCCATTCGGTGAACGGATGCCACACGCAGATGGTAAGTTTGGTATTTTCCGGGATGCTTCGTCGTTCGTTCATTCTGCAAACATCCAATCCTGCCTAAAGCTGACGTTGAGGTCCTTCGGCCCCAACTTCAGGGGTCTCAGGATGACACAGATTTGAATTTTGCGCCGCTCTGGAAATGATCTTCAGCCAGATTCCTCCATTGCGGATTTACGGACTCGATGAGCGCCACTTTCCTGGAGCGAATCCACCCTTTGATCTGCTTCTCCCGCTGGATGGCTTCTCGAACGTCTCCGAAGGATTCAAAATACACCAGTTTGAACAAATTGTATTTCTGCGTGTAACCAGAGATGAGTTTGGACTTGTGTTAGAAGACCCTCTTTTCAAGATCGTTCGTCACGCCCACGTAGAGCATCTTCGAAATATTGCTCATGATGTAGACGCAATACTTTTTCTCCAAGGGGCACCACGCGTTTTCAACAGCAAAACCCCACGAAACTGTCATCCTGAGAGCCGATTCTGATCGGCTCGAAGGATCTCAACTTTTCCGTAGCTCCAAACAAATGTGAAGGCAACTCTACGTCGCGTGTTTAGGCTTTGCGCTGCTTTAGAACTGAATCTCCGCCGGCAGCCGGCGCAGGCGCTAAACCTTCAGCTTCGTCCGCAAGTCCCGCCCCGTCATGTCCGAAGGCGCGGGCTCCCCCAGAATCCGCAGTAGCGTCGGCGCAATGTCGCGCAGCGCACCGCCGGGTGCGAGGCTAATCCCATCGTCTTCGGAGACGCAAATGAGAGGAACAGGATTCGTCGTGTGATACGTGTGCGGCCCGCCCGTAACCGGATCGATCATGGTTTCCGCGTTGCCGTGATCCGCGGTGATGATCCACGCTCCGCCACGGGCCTTCATAGTCTGATAGATGCGCCCGAGCCCCACGTCAACGGCTTCCACCGCTTTGATCGCCGCTTCCAATTTCCCGGAATGTCCCACCATGTCCGCATTGGCATAATTCATGATGATGGCGTCGAATTCGCCTTTCTCGATGGCGTTCACCACGGTGTTGGTGATGCCTTCCGCGGACATTTCCGGCTTCAAGTCGTACGTCGCCACCTTGGGCGAAGGAACCAGGATGCGCTCCTCCCCGCCAAATGGTTTTTCCACACCCCCATTGAAGAAATATGTCACGTGCGCGTATTTTTCCGTTTCCGCGCATCGCAGATTCTTGTACTGCAGGTCCTGAAATACCTGTGCCAGGATGTGCTCCAGTTTTTCCGGCATGATCACGCATTTCAGCCAGTCCCATTTCTTGTCGTACTTGGTCATGCCCACAAAAAAGAGATTCTTCGGGCGCTTTGGATCAACGAACTTGTCGAAATTCGGGGCCTCCAGCGCAAACGTCATCTGCCGCGCGCGATCCGCGCGGAAATTGTAGAAAATCACCGCGTCGTCATCGTGAATCGGGCCAACGGGAAGGGCCGCTGGGCCGTCGCCGCGCGTAATCACCACCGGCTTCACGAACTCGTCGGTTACGCCCTGTTCATAGCTGTGCTGCAGCGCCGCAACTGGATCGCCGCTCTTCGTCTCCGCCTCGCCGTGTGCCAGCGCTCGATAAGCTAGCTCAACGCGCTCCCACCGGTTGTCGCGGTCCATCGCGTAGTAGCGCCCCACCACGGTTGCAATTTCCCCGACACCCAGTTCGCGCATTTTCTGCTGCAACTGGCGAACGAAATCGCGCCCGCTGTTCGGCGGTGTGTCGCGGCCGTCCATGAAGCAATGCACAAACACCTTCTCGACCTTGTATCGTTTGGCCATCTCCAATAACGCAAACAGGTGGTTGATGTGCGAGTGCACCCCGCCATCGCTCAGCAGTCCAAGGAAATGCAATTGGCGCTGCCGCCCGCGCTCCATGGCCTGCTGGAACAGCGGCACCTGTTCGAGTTGTTTATTGGCGATCAGCAGATCGATGCGCGTGATGTCCATGTGCACAACGCGCCCGGCGCCCATGTTCATGTGCCCGACTTCGCTGTTCCCCATCTGCCCTTCGGGGAGTCCCACGGCGGGTCCCGACGTCTGGATCAGCGTATTCGGGAATTTGCGCAGCAGTTCGTCATACGTAGGTTTGCGCGCCAGAGCGATGGCGTTGCCCTTCGTTTCGGCTCGGTAGCCCCATCCATCCAACACGGTGAGTACAACGGGTTTTGGTCGTTTGGTCATAACCAGATAGGATACACGGCTTCTCTCGCCGCAGTCAGTACTCGCTGAACAAGAAAAAAACCAGCGCTCAAGTAAGCTGCAAACTATATGGCAAATTCCCTCAACGCCGCCAGCAGCCGCTCGACTTCTTCCATCGTGTTGTAATGCACCAACCCAACGCGCAGCATTCCGCCGAGTGACTCCACTCCCAATCGTTCCGTCAGGTTCAACGCGTAATAATTCCCATCCCAGGTGAAAATCCCGCGTTCCCCCAGAAAAGTGGCAATTGTCCTGGGATGCTGATTTCCAATACGCAAAGAGATCGTCGAGCAACGCTCCACCGCCCGTTGCGGGTCCGTGATGCCGTAGATGCGCACGCCGGCAATCGCCTGCAGCCCGTCAATCAGACGCCACACCAGCCGCGTCTCGTGAGCTCCCGTCGCGCGATACGCCGAACTCAAGGCTTCGCGCCGCGTCTTCACGCCTGGATCGCTGCGCCGCCCAAGCTCCGCAAGGTATTCCACCGCCGCGCCGACCCCAGTAATTAATTCATGTACCTGCGTACCGGATTCCCAGCGCTCGGGCACCTGCTCGGTGCATGGGCGCACTTTGTACGGCCGGAAGTGCTGCAGGTGCTCCCGCTTGCCATAAAGCGTGCCCATGTGCGGGCCAAAGAATTTGTAAGGCGAACAAACCAGAAAATCACAATCGAGCGCCTTCACGTCAATCAGCCCGTGCGGCGCGTAATGCACCGCGTCAATATACACAAGCGACCCGGCGGCATGCGCCAGTTTGGTGATCTCCGCCACGGGATTGATTGTGCCAACAGCGTTGGAAGCGTAACCCACGGCAACCAGCTTCGTCTTCTCGTTCAGCTTCCGCTTTAGATCCTCCAGATCAAGCGTACAGTCCGTTTCGCAAATATCCACCTGCCGGATGATCACGCCCTTTTCTTCCAGCGCCTTCCATGGTGAAAAATTGGCGTCGTGATCCAGCGTGGTCAGCAAAATCTCGTCCCCTGGCTTCAGCTCGCGCGCAATCGCCCGCGAAATGCCAAGCGTGATGGTGGTCATGTTCTGCCCGAACACAACCTCATCCTTGTCGCAGTGAAAAAAATCGGCCATGGCCGCGCGCGCCCCGGCAATGATTTCGTCGCTACGGCGGCTGGTAAGGAAGGCGCCGCCCGTATTCGCGTTGGCGCTCATAAGGTAATTCTGAATCGCGTGCATCACCTGCGTGGGCACCTGCGTCCCCGCCGGACCGTCCAGAAACGCCGCGGGCTGCCCATTCACCTTTGATTGCAGCGAAGGAAATTGCGCCCGCACCCAGGCCGAGTCCAGGGCTGCGGGCGTTGCGGGATAAATTCCAGGTGTGCTCATGGTTCCATCTCTATTCTTTAAGGTGACTCCATCCTCAAGACGTGTAGTTTCTCACACCGGTGCCGAGGCGTGTTAGCATGCTTGGGTTGTTCCCCACTCATGCCGCGGTGGCGCCGGCTATCAACCCCGCGCCGCGTTTCTCAAACGAGGTTTCCCGTGTCCAATTCATTCCCCGCTTCAGAGCGAACCCGCGTTGTCCGCGAAGCCATTCGCGCCGTCTACGATCGAGACGCCATCCATAAATTCCTCGACGAGGCCTTTGTGTGCCACGTGGGATTCGTGCAAGACTCCCAGCCGTTCGTCATTCCCACGATGTTCGCCCGCATCGCCGATGCCATCTGTTTTCACGGCTCGGCGGCCAGCCGCATGCTCCGCGGCTTGAGCGGCGGCCTTCCCGTTTGCATTACGGTTACGCTCACCGATGGATTGGTGCTGGCGCGCTCCGTTTTCAACCACTCTATGAACTATCGTTCCGTTGTTGCGCTTGGGAACGCCACGTTGCTCGACGACCCATCCGAAAAGCTGCAAGCGCTCCGGGCATTCACCGAAAAACTCATTCCGGGCCGCTGGAACGATGCGCGCCAGCCCAATGAAAAAGAGCTCAAGGCCACAAGTATTCTGAAGTTGCCGCTGACCGAAGTCTCCGCGAAGGTCCGCACCGGCGATGTCGAGGACGATGCCGAGGATTACGCGCTGCCCGTCTGGGCTGGCGTAATTCCCTTGCGCCTTGTAGCCGATCCACCGATTCGCGACGCACGCTGCGATGCTTCGATTCCCACGCCAGGCTACGCGGTGCACTTTCGCAGGTAATTCAAACCCGCATCAGTAACGCCCACCGTCCCAGATGGCGCCCGCTCACGCTAGCCCGCGGTTCTCACGAAACGGTTTTCCCGTTTTTCACCCATGAGAGCACAATGTCATCCTGAGGGGCGCGCCGTTTGCGCTCCGAAGGATCTCAACTGAAACGCCCTCGGTGATTCTCACGTTGAGCTCCGGTGTCTGCATGACGGACGTATCTGCATCTTGTGAGAAGATCCCGCAAGCCTGTGATTTGAATAAAACTACTGCTGCGCCGCCCGCAAAAAATCTGCCAGCAACCCGTAGCCCGTCGCGTCCACGCTGGGATTGTGCTCCACAAGCGACAATCCAAATACGTCGAGATCGAATCGTATCGCGGAACTCGTGCCTTCCAGCCCAGCCATCGGGTCCGTCAGCAGCAGTAGCTCGGGGCTCACTCGGCAATCCGCGCCTTCGCCCCGCCGTTCTGCCCGGCAGACCAGCTTGTAGCGCATCCCCGCCGCGCGTACCGAACGAATCTTTTCCTCGCTCAGATCGCGAATGCCCGTGCGTTGAACCTGGTCAATGCGCGTCGGCACACCCATCAGCACGGTTGTAAGTGCTGCAACTTTAATTGCGGAGTCCCATCCATCCACATCCTGCGCGGGATCGCTTTCCGCGATGCCCAAAGTTTGTGCGCGATTCACGCCTTCGTCGAACGATCTTCCCCTCTCGATCTCGGTGAGCACCACGTTGCACGTCGAATTCAGCACGCCGGAAAATCCTCGCAGCTCCGTTGCCGGCAGCCCCAGCGGAAACAATGAAAATATCGGCACGCCATCCATCACCGTGGACTCGAACAGAAATTTCCGGCCCTTCTCCCTCGCCAGCGCCGTAAGTTCCCGGTAGGCATGCACGAGCGGCCCCTTGTTGGCGCTGATGGCGTGGGCGCCCATCTCCAGTGCCGCCGTGACATGGTCAATGGCGGGCTGTCCGTTTTCCGCATTCAGTGAGCTCGCCTCAAACAGTACATCCGCCTTCGCGCGCTCCAGCCATTCCCGCACGTTGCGCGGAATTTGCGTCTGGCTTGGGAAATGGTTGTTCAGCACGGCGATCGGATTCAATCCGTCGGGTTCCGCAATCCAGCCGATGCGGCGAGAGGCAATGCCCGTCAGACGCCAGCGCACGTCGTACTTCCGGCGCAATTCGGTTTCTTTGGAAATCAATTGGCGGAGAAGGGCGCGGCCCACGTGGCCGAAACCCACGATTGCAAGGTTGTAGGAAGGAATGGGCGAACTCCTGCGCTACGCAATACCGGGATATGCCCTGCAGCGCATTCCCCGGCGTCTCTATTCTAATGTAATGCCGACAATTTCGCGGCCGCCGCCGAAATGTACTCCGCCTCGCCTTGCAGCACTTTGGAGACGACTACGACGGCGTCTTCAGCTTCCTTCCAGCGTTTCAGTTCCAGAGCTTCACGAACCGCTGGCAGCGTTTTGGCTTCGTACCCCGTGTATTGTCCGGGAGCGTAAATCTCATGCTTGAACCACGGCCGCCCGGGTAGCCCCTCCTCGCGCGTCAGCTGTTGTTCGTTTTGTGCCAGCAAAAGATTTAGTATCGCCGCGGACGTTTTGCCGAAGCCGGCTTTGGCGCTCGCCTGCTCGTACGCCTTTTTGTACGCCTCAGCGCTCTTCGCCAGTTCTGCCACGGCATTGTCCAGCGGCGCGAAGTTCAGGTAGGGCGGCACGCTTTCCGCTTTTGGCGCAACCGTGGGGTGGCGCGGATCATTGACGGCCTGGAATACTCCCTCTTCAATCTCCCGGTTCCGCTCGCCAATCTCTTCCTGCTTGTCTTTCAGCAGCTTCTTGAGCTGCTTCACGTAGGTTTGCACGGTATCCGCGAAATCCGTGAACTCGAACGGCAAAATGTCCGCGTCCGCCAGGCGCATCACTGTTGTGCTGCCGGTCTGCGCCAGGGCGCGCCCATACACGAAATCCACGTCGCTGAAATGCGTGTACCAGTAAAAATCATCATAGATCGAATGATAGATGCCGCCGCCATCCTCGCCGCCATAACCGATGTTCAAGGACGCGATGCCCGCGTGTTGCAAGAACGCTCCATAATCCGACCCCGAGCCGAGTGCATCTATACGCCAGTCGCTGCGGCTCCGCGCTTCCTGCCGTTCTTCCGCCGTGTTTGAAGCTGCAATCTCAGCAAGCTGCACGCGCTTCCAAACCGACAGCTTGGTTTCCGGATCTTGCACGTCATGCGCGACATCATTCACCAGTTTTTCCAGCGTGTGCGATCCTTCGGCATTGAAATATCCGCGGGAGTTGCTGTCTGAATTGATGTAAGCAACGGCGTGTACGCGCAGCTCCTCGCCATGATCCTCCACCCATTCCGTCGAGCCAATCAGGCCGGGCTCTTCCGCATCCCACGCGCAGTAGATGATCGTGCGCTTCGGCTTCCATCCCTGCTTCACCATCTCGCCAAACGCCCGCGCCTCTTCCAATATCGCAACCTGCCCTGAAATGGGATCTTCGGCTCCATTCACCCAGGCATCGTGATGATTCCCGCGAATCACCCACTGGTCTCCGTCCGATGTTCCGGGAATCTTCCCGATGACGTCGTAAATGGGTTTCAAATCCCAATTGAAATTCACCTTCAGGTGCACCTTCATCGTGCTCGGCCCCACTCGATAGGTGATCGGCAAGTTTCCGCGCCAGCCTGCCGGTGGCACCGGGCCCGCAAGCGAAGCCAGCAGCGGCTGCGCGTCCCCATAAGAAATCGGCAGCACGGGAATCTTTGTGATTACCGGAACGTCCTTCAACTCCAGCCGCTTGGCGTTTTTCGTGGCGGCCACACCGGGAGTCAGCGGATCACCTGGATAAATGGGATCGTCGGCGACGCTGCCGCGCTGTACGCCATCCTTTGAGCGGTAAGCCCCGCCGGGAAACGTCTCGCCGCGGAAATACCCGTCTTCATGTGGATCGGAATAAATCAGGCAGCCGATCGCGCCGTGCTCCGCCGCAACCTTGGGCTTAATGCCGCGCCAGGAATGTCCGTAGCGCGAAATCACGATCGCACCCTTCACGGATACGCCGAGCTTTTCCAGTTGCTCGTAATCCTCCGGGATTCCGTAGTTCACGTAAACCAGCGGCGCGGTAACATCTCCATCCCGCGAGAACGCATTGAACGTTGGCAATTGCTCGGACTTCTGATTGGAAGTGGGATCCTCCGGCAAGCTGGGCTCTTCGAGTTTCGCCGTGAATTTCGTCTGGCAATCGCTCCCACTCGCGCCGCTGCATTCCAGCAGCTCCACCAACCGCTCCTTCGGCGTGGGAAACAGCACGTCGTAGGACTCGATGTGTGTGTCGAGGCCAAATTCCTTGAATTTCGCCGCGATCCATTCCGCGTTCTCCTTGTCATACGGAGAACCGACGTGGTGCGGTTTCGCCGAAAGGTGCTCCATGTAGGCGCGAAGATTGTCCGTGCTCGGAATGTCGCGCAGCTTCTCTTCCCATTGCCGTTCGATCCGCGAGGATTCCGCGGAATAGCCGTACAGCGGCTTATCATCCGCAGCGACATGCGCGCGAAATGGAGCCAGCGAGATCCCCGCCAGCAGAACTCCAGACACGATCCACGGACGATAAGTCATTTTCATTTTTTATCCTTTGGTCGTAAAAGAAGAAGTATTTCCTAAATCGCTTGGGCTCGTAAACAACCATATTGGTTATGGCAGGCAAAAATCAACTTTTCGCCGCTGCTCCGGCGTGTTTTGGAAAGACTGCCAACTCCTCTTATCTCTTTACATCCTTTTCGCTGTGATGACCGTGGTAAACGCTCTTACGCAAAGATCCGTCCAAAGAACGTTCCATCATTGTACGCCGCAACGCATCGGTTGTTATGCACCGCAAATGCGAGCGGCACGGTTGACGAGACGCTAGTTTGCTCCTAGGATGCCGTTTGTACGGTTCATCCAATTTCTGAGGCAATGATATGAACTACGGTCTTGCGATCAAGGAATCAGCTGCTCTGGATTTCGTCTCACTCGGTGGGCTCGTTCATCGGCTAGATCCAGGCATCATCCCTTTTCGCAAAGCTCATGAGTGCCAAATTTACGTTAGCGGCGGCGAATTCAACGTTGCCGCCAACCTAGCCGACTGCTTCGGTCTTCAAACTGGAGTCGTTAGTGCGATGGTGAAATACCCAATCGGGGACCTCGTGGCTGAGCGCGTGCGGGCCATGGGCGTCACACCCTTTTATAAGGTGTTCGAGCACAACGGTGTGACCGGGCCCAACATTGCGACCGTCTATAGCGACCGCGGTTATGGGATGCGCCCGCCGGTCGTTTTTTACAACCGGGCAAACGAAGCCGCGGCGCAACTGAAGCCGGGCGATTTCGACTGGACAGCTATATTCAGCGGAGGCGTGCGCTGGTTTCACAGCGGTGGAATCTTCGCTGCTCTTTCCGAGTCCACGCCGGAATTGATCATCGAAGGCATGCGTGCCGCAAAAAACTCGGGCGCGGTTGTGTCGTTCGACCTGAATTTCCGCGAAAAGCTCTGGAATCTGTCCGGTGGCCAAGAAAGGGCGCGGCAGGTCGTTGACCGAATCGTCAAAAACGTCGATGTTCTCGTTGGCAACGAGGAGGACCTGCAGAAAGGTCTAGGAATAAAAGGCCCCGATGCAACTGGGGTATCGAAGCTCGATCCAACCGCGTTTCTCTCAATTATTGAGAAGGTGGTAGAGCGCTACCCGCATATCAAAATCATTGTTACCACGCTGCGCGAAGTCCATTCGACCAATCGTCACAGCTGGGGCGCGGTGGCCTGGATCAACGGTAAGAGTTATGTATCCCCCCAATGTCAACTTGACGTGTACGACAGGATTGGCGGAGGTGATGGGTTTGCGTCTGGCTTCTTCTACGGAGTCCTCGCGGGGCAGCCTGCGGAAGAGGCTGTGAAACTCGGCTGGGCGCATGGAGCGCTGCTCACGACGTTTCCAGGAGACACGACGATGGCCACATTGGACCAGGTTCGGGCATTTGCACATGGCGGATCGGCCCGCGTTCAACGCTGAACAACCGAATTTAGCATCGCAGCAAAAAGGAAGGAATGTCGGCTACTGCAGAACTCAGAGGAAGGATAGTTCGCGCCTAAGCGCGGCGCAGCACAATGTGCGAAATTTCCGGCGGTACTCCCAGGCGCACCGGAGCGCCCACCGTTCCCAATCCACGGTTCACGTACAGCGCCGCCAGCCCCTTTGGCGCGTTCGGCATCAATTTGATCGTCTCGCCCATGCGCTTCGGTGTATCAGGCATCAGCAGCGGCCGTTGATACAGTCCCGCGATGTAATCGGTGATGAATCGCGCCGGACTCAGGCTCACATCCAGAATTTCCACCTTCACCTGCCCGCCATGCGTATGCCCGGCCAGCGAAAGCTGAATCCCCAATTCCGCTGCGCGATTAAACGAATTCGGATTATGGGTAAGCAACACATTTGGAATGTCGCGGCGCACCAGCGGCTCCAGGTTGTCCAGCATCTGCATCTTGCGTCCGCTGGGCATGCGTTCGCGCTGGTAATCCACGCCAATCAGGTTCAACTGCGCGCCCTTGTAGGCAATCACCGCGTTTTCGCGCCGCAGGAGTTTCATGCCTGCCTGCTGGTAAAGGCTTTCGGCCAGATCTTCGGCGCGCGCGTAAATCTCGTGATTGCCGTTGCATCCGTACACGCCCAGCGGCGCTCTGAGGTGGCGCACTTCCTCCACGCATTCCTCGATGGAATCATGCATCCCGGTGATCAGGTCGCCCGTAACCACCGCCAGGTCCGCGCCAACTCCATTCGCCATGTCCACGGCACGGCGCACCGATTCGCGCGTCATGTAGCCGCTCAGGTGAATGTCGCTGATTTGAACGATTTCCAGCCCATCGAGCTGCGAAGGCAGATTCGCCATCGGGATTTCGATGCGCCGCAGCTCATACCGCAATCGTTCCGCGGCAAATCCATACATCACGCTGAGGAACGGCGCCGCGCCCGCCACCACGCTGGCTGTCTTGAAAAAGGTACGACGCGAAGGATCAGGCACGAAATCTTCCGTCGGCGCGCGCCGCGTCAACGCGGATGGCAAGGCAAGTGGCGCAGGCTTGTGCACGCGATGCCATATCCATTCCACGGCATGCACCGCCTTCACGCCGAGATATGCCAATAGCGCGCTGAAAAACCACAACCCTGCAAACGCCGCAACCGGAGAATGATTTGGCAGGATGCGCCCGTGATCCTGGCGGATACTATCGGCGATCGCCAGAATGATCAGCAAGAGCCCGGCGAGATATACGAGTCGAACGGCCACGCGCAGCCACACGCGGCCCCAATTCGATGTGACCCGCCAAATTGTCCGGTACCAGAAGCGCTGCGAGAAAAATAGTGTGGCCACGATGCCCAGCCCCACCGCGCTTCGCAGTAGAATCCAACTCCAGTTCAACGCAAGTTCTCCCTCAGTGGCAAAGTATTAGGATACCACGCTTGCGCGGCAATTCCGGGCGCGTGTGGCGTACTGTTTACCGACAATAAGCCCACTTCTTTCAACTTGTTGCAGCCATTTTCAACGATTGCGCCGGATACTGGCAATTCTTGCGTCCAGTTTTCTTCTCCTTCCAGGCTCCAAACGCCTTCCCATCCGCTCGTGCGTCTGATATAACGACCCTCACCCGGGAAATCAAAAGGAGAGAAGATATGAGAAGAATTCCTGCCTTTGCTGCACTTCTTTTTGCCGTGTGTCTTGTCGCGCTTCCCGTTAGGGCGCAGGACATGAACACGAAGAAATCTGAGCCCAAACCCGCTCCCAGCCCCTCGGAAGCCGTTTTAGAACAGTGGAACGATATTGGCCGCAAGCTCATCGCCATGGCCGAGGATTTTCCCGAGGACAAGTACGAATTCAAGCCCAATCCAGAGCAGCGCAGCTTCCGGGAAGGACTACTCCATGTTGCGGACGTGAACTATTTCTTCACCAACGCGGTAAAGGGAGAGAAGCCCCCAGCACAGGAAGATTGGTCGAAAGATAAACTCAAGACCAAGGCGGAAGTGGCCGCTTACGTGAAGAAATCCTTCGCCGATGGCGCGGCGGCAATCAAAGCGAAAGGTGACGCGGGAATGAATTCTCTGGTCGTCGACCCGTATGCGAATCAACTGACCCGCGTGAATGATTTTGCCTACGGCTTCATTGAGCACTCTGGGGAACACTACGGACAGCTGGTCGTGTACTACCGTGTCTCGGGATTGGTCCCGCCCGAATCCCGCCCCAAAAAGTAACCCTTCAATTCTGTGGACGAAATCGAACCGGGGGACGATGATACACATAATCCCCCGGTTCTCGATTTACGGAGGCATCGAATGTTCAAGACCTCTCGCCTCGTCCCGGTTCTCGCTTTGCTTTCTCTTCTGATCGGCTGTGCTCCGCAGGATTCTCTTTTCCCCCTGTTCAACAAAGATGACAAAGTTTTTGAGAAGCAACTTCTCGGCGAGTGGCAAGTTAAAAACCAGACCGATGCAAAACAGGATCCAATCGAAAAACCTGCCTCTGTCATTTTCAGCAGCGCAGAAGCCGAATCTAGCTATGACGTGAAAATCCCAAAGTTTAATGACGCTGGCGGTACCTTGCGCGCAACGGCCCGCTTAGTCCGTCTCGGGGCCTATCTCTTCATTGATTTGGAAACACCAGATACGGAAAAACTCCAGGACGTTCCGTACCCCGCGATTGAAGGTCACGTTTTTGGACGTCTTATTTTAAAAGGAGATACCGCCCGCATTGACTTTCTGAATGACGAATGGGTCGCCAAACAAGCGGATGCCGGAACGCTGAGCCTCTCCTATGTCAAAGGCCCGAACGGTAAGTTGCTTTCCGCCGATACGGCAGAGTTAAGGAAGTTCGCGTTGGAACACGCCGAAGACCAGGAAGCCTTCTCTGAATCCTACATTCTCACTCGCCACAAGTAGCGCTTTATCTAATTTTTTCAACTTTTCTATTCAAATCCTTATGTAGCCGCGGTCCTCTGCCCTTCTCCTCTGAGCATAACCACTAGGTGTGACAGATCGCTCGTCGGGGGTGAACACGTAGTCCCAGAGCACACCAGCGCGACCGCGATATCTTTCGGCAGATGAGTCAGCGTCTGCCGCAGGGCCGCCGGCAGGTTTTCCAGCGATGCCTCCGGCGTCACGCGCAAAACCGCCTTGCCAAAGCGAAAAACACCTTTCGCCGCTTCCTCAAGTTTCTGTGCCTCAGCGTCGCCGATGGCTCCTGTAATCACCACTTGCGTGGGGCGTTCAGCGAACAAAGTAGCCGCCAGACCATACGTTGCCGCGAACAACCCATACTGCGGCGCCACACCCGCAAATGCTTCCAACGTTTTCTTCGCCCAATCGTGATACCGCTGGTCCTCTGTGAAGGCGTGCATGCGCGTGAGTGCCATGACCGCGACGGAATTCGCGCTGGGCGTCGGCGAATCCTGGAAAGGCTTCCGCCGCACTTCCAACCCACCCATCGGCGGCGCATCTGAAGCCCGGTCGAAAAATCCTCCGCCCTCCGCATCGCCGTACTTCTCGATAGTCAGGTCCATTGTGCCCTGTGCCGCCAGAAAATACCGCGGCTCGAGCGTAGCCTCATACGCGTCCAGCAGCGCAATCACCCCGAACGCCTGGTCATCCAGCGATCCGCGAAGTGCCGCCCCGCCAATCCGATGCGCAAACCCCCGCTCCTCGCTCCACGCCTCCCGCAACATTCTATCTATTGTCTTTCGAGCAAACGCCGCGCAACTCTTCCCCACCGCGCCGGGAAGAATTCGCGCTCCCTCAAAATAGGCGGAAACGAACATGGCATTCCAACTCACGTACATCGTCTTGTCCACAAACGGCGTGGGCCGCGGCATCCTTGCCTGCAACATTTTGCCCTTTGCCTTTGCAATCGTCAGCTGCACCTGCGACTCATCCAGCCCCAGCGTTTTTCCGATCTCGCCGGCCCCCCTCGCAATCCACAGCACATTTTTCGAGGGATTGTGGTGCATCTCGCCGTGGGGTTCCACGTCGTAGTAGAGTTCCATGATCCGCGACTCATCCGAAGAAAGCGCACCGCGCAACTCTTCCAACGTCCACGTGAAATAATCACCGTCATCATCCAGCGAATAGTCCGCATCCTGGCTCGCGTAAAAGCCGCCCTTTACCTGATCGGACAAAACCTCGTTCACCCAGCCGATAATGCTCTCCGCTGTCTCGCGCAAAACTGGATTGCCCGTCACCTGCCAGCCGTGCAGGTAATTCTTCAGCAATTCCGAATTGTCGTAGCTCATCTTCTCGAAATGCGGCACCAGCCAGCGTTCATCCACCGAATAACGGTGGAATCCTCCCGCCAATTGGTCGTACACCCCGCCCCTGGCCATTTTCTCCAGCGTCGTTCCCGCCATCGCCAGCAGGTGTTTCTCCCCCGTCTGCCGGTAGCGTTCGAGCACCAGATCGATCGCCGAAGCGTGCGGAAATTTCGGCGCTTGCCCGAATCCTCCGTTGCGAACATCGAATAACTGCGTGATTGAGCTGATTTGCGCGTCCACAATACCCAAATCGAATTCCGCGCGGGCCCCCGAGAAAATCTCCGCCTTCGCCACCGCCTCCGCCAGCGCCTCCGCCGTGTGCAACAGATCCTCGCGCTTCTGTTTATACGCATCGGCAACCGCCAGCAGCACCCGGCGGAATCCCGGCCGCCCCATCTGATCCTCGGGCGGAAAATACGTGCCGCCGAAAAACGGTTTGCCGTCGGGCATCAGGAATCCCGTCAATGGCCAGCCGCCCTGCCCGCTGATCGCGCTGATCGCGGATTGGTAACGCGAATCCACGTCCGGCCGCTCATCGCGGTCCACCTTCACGGCCACAAAATGTTCGTTGATGATTCTGGAAATTTCCGGGTTCTCGTAGCTTTCCCGGTCGATCACGTGGCACCAGTGGCACCACACCGCGCCGATGTCCAGCAGTATCGGCTTGTCGTCGCTCTTCGCGCGCGCGAATGCGCTCTCTCCCCATTCGTGCCAGTCAATTGGCTGGTGCGCCGCCGAACGCAAATACGGGCTCGCGGAATCCTTCAATCGGTTTTCACTCACGTGGTGCTCTCTCCCGTGGCGCGTACGAAATTCATGCACCGCCAGCCCCAGCCTGCACTCCGTAAATGGCCCAGCTCAGTGGTTTCCTCTAAAGGTGTTCGCCGCTTGCAATTGTCGGACGCGCCTATTGAATCTGGTCGCCAGGGCCCAGATCGCGCGGATCAAGTGGTTTTCTTCCGGAGTAGCCTTCATTCTGGCGGTGGTAATAGCGGATGCGGTCTTCCCCCAATTTCCAGCACAAATAAACTTCCTCGTTCCCGATCACCGAAGGGAAATCCAGCAAGCCCACGTCCAGGTCCTTGATCAGGCAGCCCGTTGAGAGAATCTTCTCCAAGTTCGTCTTCATGATCTCCGTCAGGGCTTGGTGCTCCATTCGCTTTGCGGCCAGTTTCGCGTACGGCACCAGTATTCCGCCCATCATCAAAATGCGCGTCGAAACCGCGTTGAGATCATCTTCCAACGCACTCAGTTTCTTGCGCGCGTCAATCGCCTCGATCAGGAAAGGCTCCAGCTCACGCCGCGTGCGTTCCGCCTCCGTCAACGTGAACAACCGCTGCGGCTCTTCGGGGGCCTCATCCTGGTCTTCGTCGTGTTCCGCCATGCCTTCTCCATTTTCCTTTTGTAGCCCAACCCAACGCCGCTGCTAACGCAACTCCAGCATGCGTTCCAGCGCCGCTTTTGCAAAATGCCGGGTGCGCTCGTCCACGGATATCCGGTTCACCATTTTCCCGGCACCCAGATTCTCCAGCGCCCACAGCAGGTGCTGCGGCGTGATGCGAAACATCGTCGTGCAAACGCACACGCTGGGATCCAGCGAAATCACACTGCGGTCCTTCAACTCTTTCGCCATGCGGTTCACCAGGTGAATCTCGGTGCCCACGGCCCACTCGCTTCCCGCAGGCGCCGCCTCGATCACCTTCAAAATCCCTTCCGTCGAGCCGATTTCATCCGCGGCATGCGCCACTTCAAACCGGCACTCCGGATGCACAATCACGCGAATCCCTGGATGCTCCTGGCGCACGCGTGCCACGTGCTCCGCCGTAAACCGCTGGTGCACGGAGCAGTAGCCCTTCCACAAAATAATCTTTGCCTTATTCAACGCTTCCGGCGTATTCCCGCCCAATTCCTCGAATGGATCCCACACCACCATTTCATCCAGCGCAATCCCCATCCGGTATCCCGTGTTGCGTCCCAGGTGCTCGTCCGGCAGGAACAGCACCTTTTCGCCGCGCGCAAACGCCCACTTCATCACTCCCGCCGCATTCGAACTTGTGCACACCGCCCCGCCGTGCTCGCCGGTAAACGATTTGATTGCCGCCGTCGAATTCATATACGTAACCGGCACAATCTTCCGCGTATCGACCACCGTCTCCAACTCGCTCCAGCAACTCTCCACCTGCCCGATGTCCGCCATGTCCGCCATCGAACAACCCGCGTTCAAATCCGGCAACACCACGCTTTGCTGGTCGCGCCGCAGAATATCCGCGCTCTCTGCCATGAAGTGCACGCCGCAAAACACGATGTACTTCCCGTCTGTCTGCGCGGCTTGCTGCGACAGCTTCAGCGAATCCCCGCGAAAATCCGCGAACTTGATGACCTCATCCCGCTGGTAATGGTGCCCCAGAATCACCACGTCCTTCCCCAGTTTGGCCTTCGCCGCGGCAATCCGTTCGTCCAGCGCCGTGTCCGGCACCAGCAGGTACGCATCAAAATCGCAGCCCACGCCCTTCTCGATTTCCGGCGCCTGCAGCGTGCTGGGCTGCTCCGCGCCTTCCAGCGAGTTATTCGATATGGTGACAGTCGTTCCCATGATTTTTGAGGTATTTCGCTAACTCCTCATCCCTCTTTGTTAGATGAATTCTTGCGCCTTTTCGTCAGATTTGCCAGCGCTGTTCCGATAACTTCGGCGACGATCGGCCGCGCCTATCCCCCGATAAACACCATCGTTCGTGAAGGCGGCACGAACCCCGGCTCATTAATCCGGTGCCCTTCCTCTTTCTCCATCACCATCGCTTTCACCCATTCCGCAATTTCCTCATCCTTCGCGTTAGCTCGCAATAGTACGCGCAGGTCCCGATCCTCCTTGCTGAACAGGCACGTGCGCATCCTGCCGTCCGCCGTTAGCCGAATTCGCGAACAGTGTCCGCAAAACGCCTGCGTCACCGGCGCAATCAATCCGATCTGCCCCGGCGCGCCATCTGCAAACCTGTATTTCCTCGCCGTCTCGCTTTTCTCGTGCGGAATCTGCTCCAGCGGCCACTGCGCATGGATGCGCTGGTAGACTTCCGCCGCGGGCACCACCAGATCGCGCGACCAGTGCCGGTCCGCATCCAGCGGCATAAACTCGATGAACCGCATGATTACCCCGCGTTCTCGCGCGAACACCGCAAACGCCTCCACTTCATCGTCATTCAGCCCCCGCACCAGCACCGCGTTCACCTTCGCCGGCGCCAGCCGCGATTTCTGCACCACCTCAATTCCTTCCAGCACGTTCCCGTACGATCGCGTCCGCGTAATGCGCTCAAACTTGCTGGGCTCCAGCGAGTCCAGGCTGATGTTGATGCGCTTCAGTCCCGCGGCAATCAACCGCTCGCAGCGCTCCGCCAGCAGGTGCCCATTCGTTGTGATCGACAAATCCTCAACCCCAAGCCCCTGCAAGTAAGTGATGTACTCTTCCACTCCCTCGCGCACCAGCGGCTCCCCGCCCGTGATGCGCACCTTGCGAATCCCCAGCCCCACGAAAATCCGCGCCAGCCGCCTCAATTCCGCCCAGGACAAGATCTCGTCGTGGTCCCGGTAATTCTCCGGATCGGCGGAGCGGCAATACACGCATCGAAAGTTGCACCGGTCCGTGACCGATATCCGCAAGTCGGTGATCTGCCGGCCAAATTTGTCGTACAGGCTCATCGTCAATCCCACCCAAAAAACAAAAAACCCGATTCGCGCTTCGAATCGGGTGCACACCGAAAATCTGCATATTTCCGGCTTGCAGGCTCCTTTCCAAACGCGGCAACTTCGTCACCGCAGGGAGGCCCGGGCGTTTCCACCCAAACCCTCGGCGGGCCTTTCCTGGCCCGCCTCGCCCCGCCGCCTTGGGATGTCTCTCCCGTAGGCCAGCGGGGTCGGAGTTAACCTGCCCAGTGTACGCTCCTCCCAATCGCAGTTCAATTCCCGCTATTTCCCGCACCTTCCGCGCGCCGCTCTCCCCAGCCCTGTGATACAGTTTGCTAAAATCATGCGCATCTTCATTCTGGGAGCAGGGGCCACCGGTTCGCTCCTCGCACAATTGCTGGAACGCCTGGGCCATGACGTATGGTGTGGCGACCGCGACCCCACTCGCGCGCGCCGCTTCCTTGGCAAAAGGTCCACCATCGCCGTCACCCCCGTCAACGCCCGCAACCTCCGCGCCATCGTTCGCGCCGCAAAGGGTTGCCAGTTGATCGTCAACGCCTCCGCCTCCGTCTTCAACGAAATAGTCATTCGAGCCGCGCTCCGCCTTCGCGCGCACTACATGGACCTCAGCTCTCATCTCACGCGCAATCCCTTCAAGCCCGAGCAATTCCGTTACGCCAAGAGATTCCAGGACAAGCGCCGCACCGCCTTGATCAACGCGGGCGCGGCCCCCGGCCTCACCAATTTGCTTGCCATACGCGCCGCTGAACTCCTCAGCGAAGTCCAAGCGGTGCAGATCCGCCTCTACGAAAGCTCAGAGAGCGACGACCCTATCTCCCAATGGTCCCCCGAAGTCTCCTTCGATGAAGCAATTTCGCGCCCGCGCATCTATCGGCAGAAGAGATTTCACCTGGCCAAGCGCTTCTCTGAACTCGAAAAGTTCCGCTTCCCCGATCCCATTGGCCCCGCCAATGTCGTCCTTGCCGCACAGGACGAAGTCGCCACGCTTCCTTACTCCATCCCGATGCAGGATCTCGACGTAAAAATCGGCGGCAACGAGTTTGACCGCCTCCGCCGCTGGCATAAACAAGGCAAGCTCTCCAAATCCCGCGGTATCCCGCGCCTGCGCTTTCCGGCAACTTCCTCGCCGCGGAAAATTGCGGCCCTTATCCGCCAGGGCATCCTGCAGAACGCGCGTTTCGCCGCCTCCATCCTGGTGCGCGGCGTCAAGCATTCCCCCAAGGACGACCAGCATCTCCTCATCCGCACCGACGCCTCATTCCCCACTCTTTATCAGATTCGCCGCCAGGGCCGTTTCACCACACCTGTAGCCTACGCGACCGCCCACGTCGCCGCCCTCTTTATCAAATTCTTTCCGCGGGAATCCCCCGGCGTCTTCGCCCCCGAAATGCTCCCCATCGAAGTTCGCCGCGCCATCCTCGCAGGCATCCGCAAGCAAGGCGTCAAACTAACCCACAAAATCACCCCGCTGAAATTCCACGAAAACCTCGATGATCTCTAGCAGCGTTACCGCTCCGATCATGGGTCTGCCGTTGCTCGTGTAGGGGCGGCCTTCTGAGGCCGTCCGCAACTTAAACATGCTTTAGCAACCCCTTGGCCTGGCTTGCGTGATGTAAGAATCCAGCACCACTCAACCCGGCTTGCGCAATCCGAAACCCGTTGTCATCCCGACCGGAGGCCTGCGCCTTTTGCAGGCCGCAGTGGAGGGATCGTGGCAAGATCGCTGGCACACACCAGACACAGCCTTCATAGTCCCGTCAACAACACCGATTCGGCCGCGAATACCGCCGTTTCAACTCCTCCACGTAAAACTCCGCCGCCGTAAGCGGTTCTCCTCCACCAGCGCGCCGCACACACCGCACGTACTTCTCATACGCCGCATCGCCGCTCCATTCGCGCAAACCCTGCCAAGCGCGCCGCATTCCCCGCCAAATCCGTTTCCACGCCCGCCGCATCAATCCCCCTCCGCCCATTGCGTGGCCACGTACGGCGTCTCGCGCATCACCGGCACTTTCCGCCGCCTCAAAATCGCGTACCACTGAAATACCGCCTCGACCACCAGCACCAGAATCATCCCCGCGAGCACTGCCGTCACAACCGCATCCAGCCGCTGGTTGAAAATCACGCGCCGCGTTTCTCCAATCTGCTCCAAGGGGATCTTCCCCGACGCAATCTGCCCGCTCAACACCTTGGCAAACGCCAAAAACCCGATTCGTGGATTCACGCTGAAAATCTTTTGATAACTCGCGGTCATCGTAATAATCACCAACCACGTCATCGGCAGCAGCGTCACCCAAATCCATTTCAGCCTCCCCATCTTCAGCAGAATCGTCGTGGCCACCACCAGCGCCACTGCCGCCAGTAACTGGTTCGCAATTCCAAAGAGCGGCCAAAGCGAATTGATCCCTCCCAACGGGTCCACCACTCCTTGATACAGAAAATAGCCCCACGCCGCCACAATCAGCGCGCTCGATAGCAAAATCGCCGGCATCCAGTTCATCCGCCCCAGCGGCTTCCACACCCTTCCTCCAAGTTCCTGCACCATGAATCGTCCCACGCGCGTTCCGGCATCCAGCACCGTCAAAATAAACAGCGCTTCAAACATAATCGCGAAGTGGTACCAGATGCTCAGCAGCCTTTCTCCGCCGATGGTGTTTGAGAAAATCTGCGCCATGCCCACGGCGAGCGAGGGCGCACCCCCAGCACGGTTGAGCAAAGTCTGCTCGCCCACGCCGTGTGCCAGGCGCGTCATCGTCTCCGCCGTCAACGGGTAGCCCCAGCTTGAAATCGTCTGCGCGGCCGCTTCCGGCGAAGCGCCCACAATCGTCGCCGGACTGTTGATCGCGAAATACACTCCCGGGGTCATCGCGCAAGCCGCCACCATGGCCATCACTCCCACAAACGATTCCAGCAGCATCGCGCCATAGCCAATCAGCCGCGCCTGCCCTTCACGTTGAATCATTTTCGGTGTAGTTCCGCTGGAAATCAGCGAGTGAAATCCGCTGATGGCCCCGCACGCGATCGTGATGAAGCAGAAGGGGAAAATCTTCCCGGCGAACACCGGACCCGACCCATCCACAAATCGCGTCAGTGGCGGCATCAGCACTTGCGGCCTCACTAGCAGGATTCCCGCCGCCAACGAAAAAATCGCTCCCGCCTTGATGAACGCACTCAGGTAATCCCGCGGAGCCAGCAGCAGCCACACCGGCAGCGCCGATGCCGCGAATCCATACGCAATGATCGCGAACGCCAGCCCCACCCCGCTCATCGTGAACATCTTCGCCCACGCCGGCGAATCCGCCACCCACTGCCCCGCCACCACCACAAACAACACCAGCGCCACGCCCATCACTGAAGCTTCCAGCACGCGCCCCGGCCGGACATATCGCAAATAAATGCCCAACAGCAGTCCGATGGGAATCGTCATCGCCAGCGTAAATGTGGCCCACGGCGAACTCTTCAGCGCATTCACCACCACCAGCGCCACCACGCCCAGAAGAATGATCATGATCGCCAGCACGGCGAGTTGCGCAATGAACCCGCCGCGCTCGCTCACTTCCTGTCGCGCCATTTCTCCCAGTGTTTTGCCGTCACGCCGGATCGAACAGAACAGAATCACGAAATCCTGCACGCAACCGGCAAGCGCCGCCCCTGCGATCAGCCACAATGTCCCCGGCAAGTATCCGAATTGCGCGGCAAGGGTGGGTCCCACCAGCGGCCCCGGCCCTGCAATCGCGGCAAAGTGGTGGCCAAACAACACCCACTTGTTCGTGGGTACAAAATCGCGGCCATCCTCCCGGCGCTCGGCGGGCGTCGCTCGCGTGTTGTCCAATGCCAGCAATTTCGCAGCGATGAACGCGGAGTAGAACCGGTACGCCACCAAATAGGAGCAACCCGCCGCCAATACGAACCACGTGGCGCTGATCGGTTCTCCGCGATGCAGCGCAATGGCTCCCAGTGCCACGCCGCCCACAACCGCCACGATTGCCCAGGCAAAGACGCCAAGGGCCTTCTTCATTTCGGGGTGCTCGATTGGATGAACTGCGACAGGTCCTGCTTCAGCTTCACCAGCGACGGCCGGTGTACGTACATCATGTGGCCCGCTTCGTAGTAGCCGCCCGAAAGGTGGCTGCGCAGCGTTGGGTCCAGCCCCAGATGATTGAATGTATATTCCGCCGCAAAAAATGGAGTGGCCAGATCGTAATAGCCCTTGGCCACGAACACCTGCAAAAACGGATTCTGTGTCATGGCTACGCGCAATGTATCCGCCACATTGACATAGCGGTTTTCATACGGCTCGAAGCTCCATGGATTCACACGCGAAGTCAGGAATTCGTAAAACAGATCGCTTTCAAATTTCAGATCGCCGCGCACGTAATCGTTGAACGCCGCCGTATACGGCCCGACAATCGCCGCCAAGCTGGGATCGTAGTCGGGATTCGCGCCCACCGCATCTTCGTCAATCCCCGTGAATCGTCCATCCAGACGCCCCACGGTGCGCCGTTCGCTGCGCAGCAGTTCCTTGTCAAACGCAAAGATCTTGACCCGCAGGTTCGCTCGATCTACAAAATCTGTCGAGAGGCCGGACAGCCGCGATACCTTCTGCGCTATCTCAGCTCGCCGCGCCGCGGACAATTCGCCGCCCGCCATCAGCGCATCCGCATATTCGCCAGCGGCAAAGCTCCGCGATTCATTGATGGCTTTCTGGAAATCCGCCTGCAAATCCGGGGCCAGCTTCTTGTGATACCACGCGATCGCCGTATAGGTCGGCAAAAACAAAATGTACGGCAAATCATTCCCGCGATCGAACCGCGCCGTTTGAAAATTCAGGATCGAGGAAATCAGCATGATCCCGTTCAAATACATTCCGTAACGCTCTTGCAGGTATCCCGATAGCCCGGCGGCGCGCGTCGTTCCGTAGCTCTCGCCCGCAAGAAACTTCGGCGAACTCCAGCGCCGGTTGCGTGTCGTGTACAACCGGATGAAATCTCCCACTGATTCCAGGTCTTCCTGAATTCCGTGGAATTGCTTCGGCGCTTCCCCCGGCACCGCGCGGCTGAATCCTGTCGAGACTGGATCGATGAAAACCAAATCGGTCACGTCCAGCAGCGAATATTCGTTGTCCACCACCTTGTACGGCGGCGGCAGCAACGCGCCTACGTCGCCCATCTCAACGCGCCGCGGTCCCAGCGCGCCCAGATGCAGCCAAATGGACGCCGCCCCCGGCCCGCCATTGAACGCGAACGTCACCGGGCGTTTTGACAGGTCGCTCGCATCGTCCCGCGTGTACGCCACATAGAACACGCTAGCCTTTGGTGTGCCATCTTCCAGCTTTAAGAGAATCGTCCCCGCCGTCGCTGTGTAGTGGATCTCCTGCCCGCCAATCCGCACCGTGTGCTTGGAGGTCACGCTCTTCTCTTCTGGCGGGGGAGGCGTCTTCTTCTCCTCTTTCGGCTTCTCCTGCGGCTTTTCCCCAGCTTTCTCCGCACCGGCCTCAGGCGCCGCTGCCGGCTTTTGCGCCGTCACCAACTCTGCAGTCAGCATGGCCAGCACACAAATAAAAATCCAACGCGCGATTCTGTTCATAAGTGTTTCATCCCCCAGCAGAGAGGTGTCCGCAGAGCAACGGCGGCATCCTATGCGAGCCCGTGTAGCACGTCAATCGGCCAGGCTCGTGAACTTCACCAGCGGGTATACATCCTTAAACACTTTGGCCACCTCTCTTGTGAAACTCGCTCGCATCGCCTCGCTCGGCTTCATCTTTCTCCGCACGATCCACGCCTGAATCTTTTTCCAGTTCTCCGGTTCCGTGGGCCAGCCCTCATGCTTTGTCCATTCGCCCTTCTCCGTTGTGTACCAGTAACTGTCGTATTTCCGGCCCAAACGCTTCTTCTGCTGTGAAATCCATCGGGGGTTGGCCAGCACGCGCGGCTCGGCAATCAGCGCCAGCGTCGACTCTTTCCGCTTCCCGCCCGCGTAGATGCGAAACCCCGCGGTAACCGCTTCCGTCGAAAGGCCCACATAAAGCTGTCCGTTTTCGCGATTCCCCGGCGCCGGCGTGGGAAACTTCAAATACATTTGCGTCTTGTAAGGGGTCTTGTCCTTCGCAAATCGAATATCTCGATTGATCCGCGAAAAATTCGGCCCCGTGCGCCCGCTTGCATCAAACTCGTTGTTCATCGCCAGCACCGGCCTGCTAAGCTCCTCCAGCAGTTTCCGGAACGGCTGCACAATTGTCTTCTGGTACCTCTCCCGATTCTCATCCATCCATGCTTTCCGGTTGTTCTTTCCCAGCTCCCGAAAAAATTGAAATGTCTCTATGCTGAATATGGGTTCCACGGCAGTCATCGCTTCCCCCTCTCTTTAAGTAACGGCTCAGCCTACACGATTCCCATTCTGCGTCAATTGGACTATTCTCGTTTCGCGCGCCTATCGCTCTTTCTTTCCGCGCCCCAGTAAGCATCTCTGTGAACAGGTGAACCGCATGCCACGTAAATTCTTCGCCCTGGTCGCCCTTGTTGTGTGTACTTTGTCATGGGCAGCTTTCGCTTCCGCTGACGACACAAAGCCTCCCGCTAAAATCGAGCCTTGGAAGCCGGAAGACATCATCTACGCCGAGAATGCCTCGCAGTTTCGCATCTCTCCGGACGCCAAATGGCTCGCCTGGATTAGAAATGCAGGCGACAAGGAGAAGGACGCGGTCGTTTCCAATCTCTATCTCTCCAGTCTGACAGAAGAGCGCGAGGTCCAACTCACTCGCGGCACTGACAACAACACTTCACCTCGTTGGTCACCGGATGGCGAGTGGATCGCCTTCCTGAGTTCCAGGTCTCGCCCGCAAGCTAAACCCGATACCGCCCCAGTCCAGATTTGGCTGATCAGCCCGCGTGGCGGCGAACCTTATGCTCTCACGGAACTCGCCCGCGCCCCCAGTCAGCTCGATTGGCTGGACAAAGACACCCTGATCTTTAGCGCCGAAGAGGATCCCAGCGCCTACGAGCAAGCCGAAAAAAAGAAGAAAGACGACTCGGAGGTCGTGGACGACGCGGATCATGCCCCGCCCGTCCGCCTTTTCAAGATAAGCGTCAAGGACAAGAAAATCACCCGTCTCACCAATAACACCGACTGGATTGAGAACTGGGCCGTCTCGAAGGACGGCAAATTCGTCGCCGCCATCCACGCCAAGAGCCTTCACTACACGTTTGATCAGAAGGTGCCGCCCATCACCGTTTTGCACAGTCTTGCCGGCGGCACGGAAAAACAAATTTTCACTGAAGGCCGTGTTCGCCCCGATGCCCTTGTCTGGGCCCCGGACAATTCCGGTTTCTACGCGGCCGTTCCCTTCTCGAATGATCCAAAATTCCTCATGGCCAGCATTGAGTTGCTCTATTTCTACGACATGGCGGCGGACAACGCCAAACAGGTGCCGCTCAATTGGGACAACGGCCTGGGCGAGGGTCTTGCCGCCACGAAAGATGGTTTCGTGGCCCTGCTGGCCGCGGGCTCGCATAATGAAATCGCACGCTATTCACGCGAAAAGTCCGGCGATGCCTGGACCTGGAAGCGCGCCCCGTACGAAGGCGACCACGTCCAGAACATTAGCTCCCTCGAAGTCAGCGAAGATGGCAAATCCATCGTCTACAACTACTCCACTGCCAGCAAAATGCCCCAGCTTTTTGCCGCCCAGCTTGACGCCAACAAACTTGCCTCCCCGCGCCAAATCACCAAGCTGAATGAGGGCCTGCTCAACTCTCGCACCTTTGTAAAGACCGAAGTCATTCGCTGGAAAGGCTCAAATTTCGAGGATGTCGAAGGCATTCTCTACTACCCCGCAAATTACGAGCCCGGGAAAAAGTATCCGCTCATTACCGCCATCCATGGCGGCCCGATGGGCGCCAACAAGGATTTGTGGGGCAACTCCTGGGCGTATCCCGTCAGTTTGATCACGCAGCGCGGCGCGTTTGTTCTTCGCCCCAATTATCACGGCAGCAGCGACTACGGTCTGAAATGGGCCGAGTCCATCTGCTGCGGCAAGTATTACGATCTGGAAACGCCAGACATCAATATGGGCGTGGACTATCTGATCGGCAAAGGCCTCGCCGATCCCGACAAAGTCGCCACGATGGGCTGGTCCAATGGCTCGATTCTCTCCATCAGCCTGATTACCTCGTATCCCTCGCGCTACAAGGTGGCCAGCGTCGGCGCCGGCGATGTCGAATGGATCAGCGATTGGGGCAACGTTGTCTTTGGTGATTCCTTCGACTCCTACTATTTCGGCAAATCGCCCATGGAGGATCCCGACCTCTACATCCGCAAATCTCCCTTCTTCAAGATGGACAAGGTTCAGGCGTCCGTGCTGATCTTCCACGGCACCGCCGATAATAACGTGCCGCCCGCGCAGAGCTGGTCCTTCTTCCGCGCGCTTCAGTTTTACAACAAGGTGCCCGTCAAGTTCGTCGTCTTCCCCGGCGAACCCCACGGTCCGCGCAAGCTCACGCACCAGATGCGCAAGGTGGAAGAAGAGCTCGCCTGGTTCGACAAGTATTTCTTCAAGACTGCTCCTCCCTTGAACGAAGCGGTCAAGTCCGGCTCGCCCTTGGACGCCGCGCTCAAAACCAAAAACCTCGCCCGCTCTGGCGCGGACTATGGCGTCGCTTTTCGCGGCTACGGCAAGACCGTCCTCATCCCCGAAGTGGTCAAGCGCGACGCCCTCGAAATCGGCCGCTACGAAGTGACTCGCGCGCAATTCGCCGTCTTCAGCCTCTCCTACAAAATCGATCCCGGCACCGAAAACTTTCCCGCCAGCAACATCGCCTTCGACCAAACCCTGGCCTACGCCGACTGGCTCTCCAAATTGACCAAGCAAACCTGGCGCGTGCCCAATGAAGACGAAGTTGCCTCCTTCGCCGTCAAAAAGGACGGTGAGAACACGCTCGATTACTGGGCCGGCTACGCTCCCAATCCCGATGACACCAATCGTCTCCGCGAAAAAATAAAAGAGCTCGGCGGCACCGCGCCTCTGCTGAAGCCCGTGGGCAGTTTCCCCGGCCAAGGTGCCGAGAACGAAGACCTTCTCTTCGATTTCGGCGGCAATGTTGCCGAATGGGTTGTGATGTCCAGTGGCAAGGGAAGGCTCGCCGGAGGCAGCGCGGATTGTCCTGCGGACCCGCGCTCCACTTGCACTCCCGCGCCCGAGTATGTGGGATTCCGCGTGGTGCGTGGCGCCGCGAAAGCACCTGCAGCAAAGGAGTAGCATGCCGCTGCTGCAATCGTGGCGCGCCTGCGGGAGGCCAACTTGGCACTGGCGCCTCGCCCGTCAAGCCGTAAAATAGGTAGATGAGCGAATTCACTCCCACCGATCGCACGCAGGTCAAACGCCTGCCAAAGCGCGGCAAGTATGACCACGAAACGGTCTATTCGATTCTCGACTCCGGCTTCGTCTGCCACGTCGGCTTCATCGCCGATGGCCAGCCTTACGTGATCCCCACGAACTACGGCCGCGCCGGCGATACGCTCTATCTTCATGGCAGCGCCGCCAGCCGCATGCTCCGCACACTCAGCGAAGGCGTGCCGGTTTGCGTCACGGTCACGCACGTGGATGGAATCGTGCTCGCCCGCTCGGCCTTCCACCATTCCGTGAACTACCGCTCGGTGGTGATTCTTGGCACCGCGCGCCTGGTGGAAGATCCCGCTGAAAAAATGGAAGCTCTGCGAATATTCACGGAACACGTGATGAAGGGACGCTGGGACGATGTTCGCCAGCCCACGGAGCAGGAGTTGAAGGGCACCACGGTCCTTGCTCTGCCGCTTGAAGAAGTTTCCGCCAAAGTGCGCACTGGCGGCCCGATTGATGATGAGGCCGATTACGCTCTGCCCGTCTGGGCCGGCGTCCTGCCGCTCGAAACCGTGGCCAAGCCGCCGCAACCCGACGCGCGCCTCAAGGCCGATACGCCAATTCCCGCCTATCTAAGAAACTATTCCTGCTAGCAGCGCGGAGGGTGCCCCATCCTCGTTTTGTGAGGGTGGGTCTTGGGGTTCTCTTTTCCCCCGTTGTTCTCTTCTGAGAACTCAAAACTTATAACTGAAAACTGAAAACTGTCCGCTACGGCTTGGTTGGTTCTTTCGCCGGCGCAGCTGGAGTTGCTGGCTTGGCTGGAGTTGCTGGCGTTGCCGGGGTTTCCGCCGCGGCTGCCTCGCCTCTCTTGTACATGATCTTCTTCGTTCCGCCACCGCATGTGCCCACTACCTTGCCTTCCGCCGTCTGGTCGTCCTTGGCCACGATTTCCAGCGTGTAGGACTTCACGCCCTTCGCGTCCAGCTTCGCCGCGATTTCCGTCTTCAGGTCTTCACAAGGCTTTGCCGCTTGCGCGTGAGCGCACACCGGCACAAATAGCAGTACGCCAAATGCCGCCAATAGTTTCATTGTGTGATCTCCCTCGTTCCGTTACCACTTCTGCACCGCAGCATATCACGTCTTCGACGCACCCGGCGGCGCGCTCCGCCGTCACCCCAAGTGGCACGGCCCGCTCCGTCAAACTTTTTATCCTCACTGCTCTGCGGTGCCTAGAATCCTGCTTCCTTTATATCCTCGCTCGCTTGCTTCTCCGCATTTTTCGATTCGCCCTTGGCATCCGCGCCCGGCTTCAGCAACTGGATCGTTTTGCTCAGGCTCACTCCCTTGTCGCCTTTCGGCTCTTTGCACGCGGACATATCCGCGCCGGTCTGCACTCCGGTCATGTCGGATTTTACGCAATTGAAATCCAGCGCCAGGCTGTGGCTTGCGTGCAGGCCCGCCAGGCAGTCGCTCAGCACTTTGAACGTGGAGCAAGCGTCCGCGACGTTCGTGTTGGCCGCCAGCACGCCCGCCCCTTGCAGCTTCGCCGTCAACTTCTTGTCCGCTTCGCTGTTGGCATCATGCCAATCGTTGCTGGGCTTCGGGTCTTTCTTTACCCACTTGATTGGATTGTAGGAGTGCGGCGCGTGCGATGACGAGTCCGCCGCCGTCGCTGCACCGACGCCCGCGGGCCCTTGCGCCGCCGCTCGCCCCGCCCCGGCAGACATGCTGATCGCCACTAGAGCCACAATCAACAATAGTTTTTGCATCATTTTCTCCCCCGAGGCGTACAGCTCGCGCCTTTTGCCTCATTCCCTAGTACGCCTTGCTTCGCGCAAGCCGTCGAGCGCTCCGAAGGACGGTACTCCCCCAATCCGCCACGTTGACCCTCCGAACAGGGCGGGCCGCTGCTGCGAATTGTGGCTTGCTGCAAAATCAGAATTGTCGGCGCGCCGACAATATAAGTATTCATATAGTTTAGCATATAGTTACTATAGCGGGAGAAAACAAAGGAGTTAGGGGAGAACTCATCGTGCGGGAGGCACGCCCACCCCCCTGTTTTTGCGTATGTACGGGAATGATTGGACTTACGGGAGAATGTCTCGGATGTACGGGAATGATTGGGGTTAGGGGAGAAAAGCAGTCCAAAGTTAACAGTTCACAGTTGGAGAAAAGCATCGCACGACGGATTGCGATCTGGTGAATTTTGGAGTTTTTTCGCGAACCGAAAATGTCGGCCCGCCGACATTTATTAATTATTGTTATAGATAATCGTAATGTTATACAGGCGATTTTTGCATTTTCGGCTGTAATTTGACAGTTTGGGGTGAAACGCTCGGAACAAAGTGGGGACTCACTACGGAGGACACGGAGAGCACAAAGACGGAGTCGCGAACTTCTTAAGTGGCAGGATCGGGCGGTGATGAGATCGGCAGAAAACGGGACGGGCGAAATTTCAGAGCCCCTACCCCCCTGTTTTTGCGTATGTAGGGGAAAGAAAGGAGTTACGGGCGAATTTCGTGTATGTAGGGGAAACAAAGGAGTTAGCGGAGATTGAGAGGCAGGTGAGCGGGTGGGGCGTTCCGAAATGGCACAAGAGCAGCGTCCCCTCAGCATAGCGGATGGAGTTTAGCACATTATTTACCGTTTGTCTACTATTATTTAGTGGGTACTAGTTTCGAAACTGGTACGAGCAGGTAGGAGAGGAAGAAAGAACATCCCAAGAGCCCATGGGCAAAGCCGACATATGAAGCACCCGATAGGACGGGGTACCGATGTAACGATAAACCGTCTCAAAAGGGAGTCTCGTCGTCTCGTCCAGCAAGCTCGACTCCCCCGGCGACCGATACTTCTTGGGCTCCCCATCTGCGAAGGACCTCGTTGAGTCCAGTCAAAAGTGGTGCAGAGGTTCCGAATACTTGAGATCGTATGGCGCCTTCACGTAAGCGGGTGATGAACCCTTCGGGCATATTAGGAAGGGACGACAATGCGGCTAGCCGAACACTTGCCTCTCGCTCCGAAGTCGCCTGCGTAACCGTGTCCACGAGACAGGCAAACATGCGATTACGCGTACTTGGTGACGTAGTCAGAATCTTGAAAATGCCTTCTGCGATCTGTCCGACGCTCTTACCCTCCGCATTCAATCCCTGAAATTTTCCGATGAAGCCGTGCGGCGTTGACCCGCGCATTACGGGAATTACCAAGACGCCACGGCCGATCGCTGCCCCAACTTCTTGATCTGTCCAGTTGCTCTCCTTAAAGCCGGGCATCAAGACCGCCGCGAGTGCATCCATTGAGAGAAGGGCAAATTCAATCTCGTCTTGCCACTCCTGTGTTGGCTCTATATCCACATGCGCAACAAAACAGGAAACTGCACACCGCCTCAGCGCTCTTTGAAGCTCACCTACATTTTTCTTGATCTCCGACAAATGACTCAGAAACAGCCGGAAATGATTTGGTTCCCATGAGCTGGTTGCCGCAGAGGCCTTCCCTCCCGCCACAGTAAAGCCGTGCGCAATGTCGAGTTCATCTGCAATGCGGATGAGAGTCTCAGACGAGGCACGCCCTAAGAGATCTTTCGCATAGAGCCACTTGCTATCATAGCTTGAGTGGTTAGGACGGATCTCGACTCCGAAACCTTCGAGGTATCTCTCGATGTCCTCGTAGGTCATCTGGCGCTGAAGTTCGCGACCGATCTTATCGAGTAAAAAATGTCGGTCGATACCTCTCATCTCCATGACAGAATCCATCCAGTCTAGCGCTTGATTTGCGCGCCCGTAAGGCACCCCAGACTACTTCCCAACTAGCGCCTGGGTCGGCCATGGATCATCGATCTGGCTCGAACCAGGAATCAAGCCTGCCATCTGGACTTTCATGATCCACGGTAAACGAAATCGAGCCCGATCCGTAGTACCAATTCTCCTCGTCTGAGATTACATTCATCTTTTCAGGTTCCCCAAAGAGTCGGCGTACTTCATTCCTTGTCATGCCCACTCGCAGGTACGCTCGCCAATTGTGTTTGTCGTGCCAATCCGCTGGTCCACTCACAGGCGTGTTTTTGGACTTAGCAGTTGGTGAATTGCCGCCCACACTATTCGACTTTTGTTCAGAATGCTTGGCATCCGTCGTTGGTGGAGTCTCGGTGGTCTTTTTCTCCGTCTCCTGTTGCTTAGGTGGGAGGTTGGTGTTCCAATGCTTCAATCCTTCGAAGCCGATCACGCCTATGACAACGAACGCCACAGTAGTAGTAATGATTGCTGCGAGGCGGTACGACCTTCCCTCGGCAAAAATCTGTTTCAATTGGTCCTGAGTCATCGGTACCAGAGATTCCCCGACTCTCATCAGGTAGGCCCCGTCAAGATGATACGGGTGCCCAGTTGGGCGAGAGGGAATATGAAATACCAGAACTCTGCCCTCCGGGTGGTGTACCTCTTCGATATCGACACGAAAACCAAATTTGTCTAAAATGGCCTTAGCGATTTTTGAAGTGTCGGGGAATGCGTTCGTTCCTACTACAGGGCGTGGAGGCCAATTTGCAATCCCTAGGAGCAATTTCCCTCCGCGCTCGTTTGCAAACGCGACGCAGTACCCAAGCAAAGTTTTGTAGTCGAACTGGTTCTTGGCTTCTTTGAATTCTAAGTGCTCGCCTTCGGACTCTGCTGCTCTCCAAATATCTATTTGTTCGGCGGTGGTTTTGGCGGGACTATCCATTTCTAGAAATGCTCTTGACTCAGATTCTAACACCCATCTGGCCAATTCTTGTTGACCCGATCAGGCACGAACGCAGGCGGGTGGCCAAGAGATGGACCGTGGGTGCCGCACCCTTTGCGTTTGTCGACCGATGGCCCGCCTGGCTGCGCGCGAATTGCTAGGTTGGGTGAGGGGGGAAGAAACGTCCAGGCCGGTTGAAATCACCGGGGGAAGAGAGAGGTTGGGGGCACCGGGCACCCAGCGCTTACGCACTGGGCTAGCTTCTTTCGCACCTACGGCGCTGGGCATTGTTGCACGCTGTGGACCCAGCGCTAACGCGCTGGGCTAACTTCTTACGCACCTCCGGCGCTGGGGAGTGTGCTTGCGGCCTGCGCATTCTCGGTTGGGCTTGTGCTTGAAAAGCGCTGGAGGCGCGGCATACTTTAGCCCAGCCCGCGAGGGCTGGGAAACGGGAAAACGGAAATTTGGAGCGCCGTAGGTGCGCCACCTAGCCGAATACAAATTTGGGATCAAATGCGACGCCATGCTTTTTCAATAAGGCGACGAACTCTTCCTCAAATCCACGCTTTTTGTGATGCTGCTGCTGATTTCGAATGTATTGAACGACGGCAGGGATATTGGAACTGCTTACGCTGAAGGCTCCATATCCCTGCTGCCAGGCGAATTTGTGTCCTGGTTCGCTCGCCCATCGGGAAGAATTTGATTTGATGGTGAGGATTGCCTTGGCGACGGAGAGGCTGGGCGGAACCTGGATTAGGAGATGGATGTGGTCTTCAATGCCGCCTATGGCGTGAATGTGGATTTCGAGTTTTTTGCAGACACCTGCCACGTACGCCCAGAGTTGCGGTTGAAGTTCTGGTGAAATGGTTTTCTGGCGATCTTTGGTGCTGAAGATTACATGGAGCGCATTTTGGGAGTATGTGTGGGACATGTGCCGCACCTCCGGCGCTAGTCTTCGTTATACATCATGTACCCAGCGCTCACCCTTCGACTCCGCTCAGGGCAGGCGCGCTGGGGCAAATTCTTCCGCGCCTCCGGCGCTGGGTCTGGGATGGGTCATCCAGGCCGGTTGAAATCGCCCCGCACGGAACATCGCGGGGCAAGCCAGGGGAATAGAGAGTTTGGGGAGTTTTAGGTTGGGGGGCGGATTTATGTCGGACCCTTCGAGGCACAGGGTAAACCTGAAGCTCCGACCCCCTGAAGGCAAAGACCCCGCTGGCATCCCTCCGCGCGAAACAGGCGTATACTGCCCGGACGAGGAGGGACCATGTTGCAACAAGCGAACCAGACAGAAGCCCGCGACCTCGAATGGTCTTGCCAAGCTGTATCCCCCATGGATGATCCCTGCGACGCTACCGCTACCTTCCACTGCGGCATCTGCGGCCGGCGGTTCTGCGCCGTCCACGCCGAGGATGAGGCCTGGCATCCCTGCGCCCTGGAGCCCGGAGAAGAGGGCGGCGAGGGTTAGAGCAGTGGCGAGTGACGAGTGGCGAGCGGGATGACGGGAAGAGACGTCCAGGCCGGTTGAAATCACCGGCCGATGAGAGAGTTTGGGGAGTTTCTTATTGATGGCCTGTATGTCGGAGCTGAAGCTCCGACCCCCTAATGAGGAACCGAGGAGGAATGCGTGCGCAGGGTGCGAACAATTGCATCGTTACTTGGTTTGGTTTTGTTGGCGCTGATGGCACATGCGGCGGGGCGCGAAGCTCAGCAGGGCGCGACGGCTGCCGCCGACAATCCGCCTGCGCCGGTGCAACTGACCGCGGAGCGGGATCACCAGCGGATGATGGACCTGCTGCACATTACGGCGATCCGGCGCGGAGCCGATGGCGATCCCAAATCGCCGTATGCGGCGAACTACGACGAAGCCAAGGCCAACCCTTACCCGAACCTGCCCGACCCGCTGGTGTTGAAAGACGGCAAGAAAATCACTTCGGCAAAGATGTGGTGGAAGCAGCGCCGCCCGGAAATTGTGGAGGAGTTTGACAGGGAGATTTACGGCCGCGCGCCCAAGCTTACGCCCAAAGTGAATTGGGAAGTGACCAGCACGACCCGGGAAATGCACGACGATGTCCCGGTGATTACGAAGAAGCTGGTGGGACACGTGGACAATTCCTCCTATCCGGCGGTTACCGTGGACATGCAGTTGACGCTGACTACTCCCGCGAAGGCGACGGGGCCCGTGCCGGTGATGATGGAATTCGTGTTCAGCCCGGAATTTCTGGCCGCGTTTTTGAAGCGCATGCCGCCGCCTCCGCCGGGCGCGCCGAGTCCCACGGCGTGGCAGGGACAGGTGCTGGCGAAGGGCTGGGGCTACGCGACTCTGGTGGCGACGAGTATTCAGGAGGACAACGGCGCGGGGCTGACGCAGGGCATCATCGGCCTGGTGAACAAGGGCCAGCCGCGCAAGCTGGACGATTGGGGCGCGCTGCGAGCGTGGGCCTGGGGCGCCAGCCGCGCGCTGGACTATTTTGAGAGCGACAAAGCCGTGGACGCCAGGCAGGTGGGCATTGAGGGCCATTCGCGCTATGGCAAAGCGGCGCTGATTACGATGGCGTACGACCAGCGCTTTGCGATCGCTTACGTGAGCTCTTCGGGCGAGGCGGGCGCCAAGTTGTTTCGCCGCAACTTTGGCGAGCAGGTGGGAAACATTGCGGGCGGCGAATACTACTGGATGGCGGGCAACTTCATTAAGTATGCCGGGCCGCTGGATGAGAACGACTTGCCGGTGGACGCGCATGAATTGATTGCGTTGTGCGCGCCGCGGCCGGTCTTTATCGGGGCGGGCGCCGCGTCGCAAGGAGATGGCTGGGTGGACGCGAAAGGAATGTTTCTGGCGGGTGTTGGGGCGGGGCCGGTGTACAGGCTGCTGGGCAAGAAGGACCTGGGTACGACGGAATTTCCGGCGATGGAAACGCCGCTGATTGATGGCGACATCGCGTTTCGCCAACATGGCGGCGGGCACACGCCTGCGCCGAATTGGCCCACGTTTCTGGCGTTTGCCTCGCGCTACTTCCATAGCACCCTTAAAGGTGCTAACTTATCCAGGTGAGGCCGCCATGCTGGACATTACAAAAGACATTCAGGCGATGACCACTTTCCGGCGCAATCCCGGGAAGTTCATGAAGCATCTGAAAAAGACGAAGAAGCCGCTGGTGCTCACAATCAACGGAAAAGCGGAAGCGGTCGTTCAGGATGCCGAAGCCTATCAGCGCTTGCTGGACATCGCCGCGCAGGCCGATGCGATCGAGGGAATCCGCCAAGGTACGGAAGACATGAAGAAGCGGCGGGTTCGTCCGGCGCGGGAAGCTCTGGAGATGTTCCGGAGCAATCATGGCATACCTCGTTAGGCTGACGGACCGCGCCTTGCGGGATATGGAGAGTGTTTACGATTTCATTGAAGCGGATGAGTCTGAGAAAGCGTTCACGTGGTTCCGTGAACTGGCGGGGACCATCTACAGCCTGGAACAGTTTCCCGAGCGTGGGACGCGCGTTCCTGAACGTGGGAAACTCCGTGAGCTGTTTTTTGGGGAGAAGCCAAACACCTACAGGGTTATTTTCGCTGTGGACAAGCGCAGCCGGATGGTAACCGTTCTCCACATCCGGCATGGAGCGCGGGCTGCGCTGCCGACAGAAGGAACGGCAGAGACTTAGTGGCAGGAGCAGCCGCCACCGCAGCAGCCGCCTCCACCTGAGGAGCCGCCGGAGGGCATGGAGGAATTGCCGGAGCCGGCGGTGGCGAATACGGAAAGCTGGATCGCGGCTTTCTTGCTGGAGCACTTGGGGCAGGAGATCTCCTGCTGCTTGTTGATGACAATTTTTTCAAAGCGCTCGTTGCACTCTTCGCAGATGTATTCGTAGATGGGCATTGCCGGGAAACCTCCAAAAGGGCCTTGGATCAACCGCTGGGCTTAGAACTCAATTATAGCTTAGGTGCTGCCTTACGACGTCATGTACCAACCGCCGTTGACGCTGATGGTCTGGCCGGTGATGAAGTCGGATTCGGCGAGCATGACGGCGACGCGCGCGACCTCTTCGGGCTCGCCGAAGAAGCCCACGGGCAGGCGCTCCGCGGAAGCGTTGGGATTGGAGGTAATCATGTCCGTGGCGATCAGCGCTGGAGCAATCGCGTTGGCGGTAATGCCTTCTTTGGCCAGGAGCGCCGCGTAGGAATGTGTCAAGCCGATGAGTCCCGCCTTGGACGCGGCATAGTGCGGACCGATGACGCCGCCCGTTTGTGCCGCGACGGAAGAGAGATTGATGATGCGTCCCCAGTGGCGCTGGCGCATGCTGGGGAGTACGCGCTGGGTGACGAGGAAGGCAGACTTGAGGTTGACGTCGAGAAGATGGTCCCAATCGGCCTCCGTCAGTTCACCGAACGGCTTGATTTGGGAGATCCCCGCGTTGTTAACGAGGATGTCCACCGGGCCGAGGTCGCGCTCAACGGTAGAGACGAGGCGATCAACCTGTGCCGCGACGGAAACGTCGGCCTGAAGAGCGATGGCGCGGGAGCCAAGCTTCTGAATCGTCGCGCAGACTTCGTTTGCCGCAGGCTGCTCCTTTTGGTAGTTCACAGCGACGTGCGCTCCTGAACCGGCCAAGGCGATAGCCATGGCGCGGCCCAGGCCACGGCTGGCGCCGGTTATCAGGGCGACGCGATTTTCTAGTTTGCGCGACATGGTTGTTCTCCCTGGGAACAAGGATAGCGCAGAAAAAGGCAACGGCCCCGGAGAGCCGGGGCCGTTGGAAATTGTGATGGTGCTGAGGAAAGCCTCAGGCCTGAAGGCCTGAGCTACAGCGCATGCTCAGGAATTAGTCGCCGGCTACGGCTTCGGCTGCGGATTCCTTGGATTCGGTTGCGCCGTTGCCATTGCCGTTGGCTGGGGCGATGGATACCGGCTTGTTGGCGTTGGTGAAGTTGGCGGGCACCGCTTTGGCGATGTCGCTGACTGAGCCGATCTGGACGACGGCCTGTTGCGGCTTCTTTAGAACGAGCTCTTCGTAGATGGCGCGGACTTTGGCCTGCTCTTCGAGAGCCTTCTTGCGGCGGAGGCGGTTTTCTTCGGCAGCGGTCACCGGGATGTCGTGCTCGATGTGGCGAACGCGGGCGGCGTCATCGGCGTCAATCTTGAGGGAGTGTTCGTAGGTGCTGAGGTTGACGGTCTTGCCCTTGGCGTAGATTTCATGCTTGCCGTGGGTCTTGTACCACTCGGCGACGGTCGCGTTTTTGTGCATGTTTTCGATGATCTGGCGCCAGCCGATGCCGGTGTTGTAGGCGCAGAAGCTGATTTCGCCCTGCTGCGTGCCGTAGGGAATGATGCACATTTCGGTGCGGCGGAAATCGTAGTTG
>Ga0074044_10000101_pt1 | contig 85180 bp, 71 predicted proteins | sample BogForMeECP23OM1_FD_94443 | JGI IMG/M metagenome (GOLD analysis project Ga0074044, IMG submission 94443) | Bog forest soil microbial communities from Calvert Island, British Columbia, Canada - Bog Forest MetaG ECP23OM1 | ecosystem: Environmental > Terrestrial > Soil > Wetlands ...
ATTGAGTCTTTGCATCATTGAGTCATTGAATCATTGAATCATTGGGCAAACCGCGGGGAGATTGGGCTTTCAATGATTCAATACCTCAATGATTCAATGACTCAATCGACCTTAGTACGCGCTCGCTTCTTCTTCCTGCGGTTCCGCCTCGGCGCCTGGATCCGGATAGAGCAACTCGGTGAAGCGCGGATCCTCCGCCAGATTCTGGAAGTCGGTGTCATTCCGCGCCTGGAAGCGCAGCGCCGGTTTTATCTTAATCGCCTCGTTCAGCGTGGCGAGCGATTCTTCGACGTGACCGGTCAGGCAATGCAAGGCAGCCAGGCCGTAGAGAATGAACTCCGCCTTCGGATTCTGCTTCAACAGCTTGTCGAGATGCTCGCGCGCCGTCACGTAATCTCCGACGTTGATGAGCGAAACGGCATAGTCGTAATGCTCCTCAGTCGTTTTGAATTGCAAGGCAAGCGTTTCCAGATGCTTGTCGCATGCCAGCATGTGAACCTGTGCCCGGTCGACCAGCGCCTTGTTCGGACCGCTCAGCACCTTTTGCAGGTGGCCTTTCGCTTTTTCGAACTTGTGTTCCTGCAGGGCGCGCAGCCCGGTTTCATAGTTCTGCACTGCCTGTGTATGTCGTGGATCTTCGGTCGCTTGTTTCTTGGGGGCTACCTTCAGTGGCATCGAACCGCCTTTAGTCCAGAATTTAGTTCAGAATTGAAATCGAAACTTGCACCGCCGAGACGCAGAGTACGCCGAGAAAAGCCATTCTCTGCAAAAGCTCTTGGCGCTGGCTATGGTTTGCACGTCCACTCAATTGATGCTGGCGGCTGTAGTCAGATCGATTGCCTTCCAGTCACCCTTGATAATTCCAGCGCGAATTTCGCGCGCCGTCTTGTGCTGCTTATACATGCTGTAAGTGTAATAGAGCTCTTTGAGGCAGGTACCGCACTCCGCCCCGTGCGTGCCAGAGAAGCAACTGTGCAGGCTGGTGTGCCCCATGCCCCGGTCGCAGTAGCAATAACACGGTTGCTGGTAAAGCACCTTGGGAATCTTCGCCGCCAGTTCATAGGCATGCGTCTGGTAAGGAAACTGCGCGTTCGATCCAAAAAGCTGATCCTTGGTCAGAATCGGTGGCAGCTTGGCATCCGCTGCCGGAGGACCCGCGTTGAAATGCGGCACTCCCTGATCGCTCTCGGATTCCAGCCACGGCGCCGATACCATCGTGACCATCAAAAACATCATCGCCGATGCGAAAATCCGTGTTCGCATGCCCCATTAACCTCAACCTCTTATTTTACCTGAAGGCGCGGGATTGAGGATTACCGGCGGGATTCCGGCTGCAAGGGGCGGCTTCCACATATTCACAGGATTTTGTCATCCCGAGCGAAGCGAGGGATCTGCATTTTGCGGCGAACTGCAGATCCCTCGCTTCGCTCGGGATGACAAAATCATAGGGGGCATCCCGGTTCACAGGGGGCATCCCGGAACTTTGAACCCTTATCCCAGCTTCTCAAAGAACAAGCAAATCGTCTCAATCCCGTGATGGAAATTCGGAATGTGAAACTTCTCGTTCGGAGCATGCAAATTGTCGTCAGGAAGCCCGAAGCCCATCATGACCGAGGGAAGCTTCAGCACGTCCTGAAAATCGGTCACGATCGGAATCGATCCGCCCGAGCGGATGAATACGGTCTCTTTCTTGAAGGTGTCATGCAGGGCCTCCTTCGCCGCTTCGATGAAGCGGTTGTCGGTGTCCACCACCGATGCCGGGCCTTTGCTCCAAACTTTAATTTTCGTGTCAATGCCCTTGGGCGTATGTTTTTTGACGAACGCCGTGAAGCGCTTCAGGATGTCGTCCGGGTCCTGGCTCGGCACCAGGCGCATGGAAACTTTGGCCGACGCCTTTGCCGGAATCACCGTCTTCGCTCCCACGGCGACAAAACCACCGGGCATGCCGTGCACCTCCAGCGTCGGACGAGCCCAAGTCCGGTAGAGCACGGAAAATCCCGGCTCGCCGGTCAGCACCTTCGAGCCGACTTCGGTCTTGCGATAATGCTCTTCGTTAAACGGCAGCCGCTTCCAAGCCTTTAGTTCGTCTTTGCTGGGCGCTTTGACCTTGCTGTAAAAGCCGGGAATCAGCACCTTTCCCTTGGCATCTTTCATCTTGCCGATGATCTCAATCAGCGCAAAGAGCGGATTCGGCGCCGCTCCGCCATAGATGCCGGAATGCAGATCGGTCTTAGCCCCGACCGCCTCAATCTCGGTGTACACCAGTCCTCGCAGTCCAACGCACAGCGTAGGAAGATTGGGCGCGAACAATTCCGTATCGCAGACCAGCGCGAAATCCGCTTTCAACTTCGCCTTCTGTTTCCGGACGTACTCGGCAATCGATTCGCCGCCCACTTCTTCTTCGCCTTCAAAAATAATCTTGACGTTGACCGGCAGTTTGCCGCCATGCGCCTGCATCAGGGATTCGAGGGCCTTCACTTCCATCCAGAGCTGGCCTTTATCGTCGACCGCGCCGCGTGCGTAGATGTTGTTGTTGCGCTCGGTCGGCTCAAACGGCGGCGTATGCCATTCGTCCACGGGATCGGGCGGCTGGACGTCGTAATGTGCATACATCAAAACCGTTGGCTTGCCCTGCGCGTGCAGCCAATCGGCGTAGAGCAGAGGATGTCCCTGGGTGGGGATGATCTCGACATTCTCCATGCCAATGCGGCGCAGTTCGGCGGCCACAAATTCTGCCGCCTTCTGCACGTCGCCCTTATGTTCCTCGAGCGTGCTGATACTGGGGATACGAAGAAGACTCTTCAGTTCGTCAAGAAAACGAGTTTGATTATTGCGGGCAAAATCGACTGCTGGGGAAGCCATAACTGGGTTGCCTTTCTGGCGCGCTGGGCGCGAGCTGCTTGGTTAACGCGGCTACTTAAAAAGATCGCCGAAAACGTTTCAGTATACCTGAATCCAGGCAGCCGTTAGGTGCCCGCGGGTCGTCTTCCTTCATCTTTCACTTTTGGATCGAACTTGTGATTCGAGCTTGATTGCACCGTCCATGGCATGCGACGCTAGAGTGAATCATAACTAAGATCGCGAACGCGGATCGCTCCGGCAACGCGCAGCGAAAGGTCCGGAATCCACCGCCAGCCATGCGTATCGATGCAGCAGCGTCGTTGCTTCTTCTCGCGGTTGTTTTGGCTGCGCCCCGGGCTGCCTCCCAAGATGCCGCTGGTCTTGCGTCGAGCAATTCGCGTCCAGCAATCACCAGCGTATCGGTTGCCGAAGGCGTCGACGGTGTCGATGTCGAGGTCGCGTTCAGCGAACTCGTGCAACCTGAGGTGAGCCGGCTCCAGCATCCCGACCGCCTGGTATTCGATTTTCCTGGATGTAAGCTGGCTGGCCCCGGTCAGCGCTTTGTGGTCAATCGCGGCCCAGTCATAGCTGTAAGCAGTGAAACAGCCGGTGCTGGCGCCCGAGTGATAGTCGAGCTCAGATCCGAACCCAGGTCCACGCAGAACAGCGAGCGCGCGGCTGCCGCCAACAAGCTGGTCGTCAATCTCAGCTCGGTCGGAAACAACCTCATCATTGAGCTTGGCTCCAAGGGAGACGCTGGGCGTCCTGCTCCGGCAAGTGCGGGAAATAAACCCGCAACGAATAGCCAGCCGCTCGCTCCCAATTCCAGGGTGGTGACGCCGCCAATGCCAGCTGCGCCGCCGCCCGTTCTCAAATCAGATCGGCTGACGTTCGAACCTTCGGTTGTGACGCCACCCGCGCCCAGCGTTCCGGCGGTGATGAGTGGGAGGGCTCGGCTAGAGCCGAAGTCGGCCGAGGCAGTTCCGCCCACGCCATCCGCGCCCGACCTGGCTCTCAGATCTGATCGATCGGTGCTCGAAATCGTGACTGCTCTACCGCCCGTGCCCAGCGTTCCGGCACTTGCACGTTTGACGAATGGCATGTCGCCAAGCGCTGAAGAAGTACTGCCGCCGATGCCAACTTCGCCGTCGCCTGCTCTCAAACGCGATCGCGCGACACTCGAATCTGTGAGTGCATCGCCGCCCATGCTCAACGTGCCGACGGTGATGCGCGAATCGAATCCAGCGGCGCCGAAGTCAGCGGATGCGGTGCCGCCAATCCCCACCGCCCCGCCGCTCGTTTTCAAGTCGGATCGGCTCATGTCGGATCAGCTAGCTCTCGAAACCGTCTCCGCGGCGCCGCCAAAACTGAACGCTCTCCCGCCTACGCGCGTTTTGCCCTCGGCGCCGATCCAAGCCAACGCGTATGCGCTCCTTGATAATGCCCGGGCCTTGACTATTTCCGATCTGGATTCGTTGGAAGCCAAGGCGCAAGCCGGCGACCCCCAATCTGAAACCACGCTGGCCCTGGCCTACCATGCCGGCACGCTGCTCAAGATGAACGACGCCGAGGCGCTTCGTCTTCTTCAGCAAGCTGCCAGTCATGGCTTTGTCGCGGCCGAGGAGGCCCTGGCAATTTTCTGTCAGTCGGGTTTCGGAATGCCGCCGGATAAAAAGCAAGCCGTCTCGTGGTACACGAAGGCGGCGGAGCACGGGTCGAGTGACGCGGCCACCAATCTCGCGTTGATGTACTCGACCGGCGATGGCATTGCAAAGGACGCGTCGCAGGCCGCAACCTGGTTTCGCGCCGCTGCCGATGCCGGTGACGCAACCGCCCAGTTGAATCTCGCCGCCCTCTACCATCGCGGCGAAGGCCTGCCGCAGGATGATACCCAAGCCACCTTCTGGCTCAGCAAAGCCGCTGCGCAAGGCTCGCTTCCGGCCATGCTCGAACTAGCAAGGTGGGACCTGAGCCCGGAGCATGGCGGCAATATCGACGATGCCATCCTCTGGTTAAAGAAAGCCGCCGATCTCGGAAATGCCACCGCGCAAACGGAACTAGGTGACATTTTTGTCGATAAGAAACTCGGTCGACTCGATTATTCCCAAGCCGTCGAATGGTACAGAAAGGCCGCCGAACAGGGCCAGCGCGAGGGACAATTTGGGTTGGGAGCGCGCTATTTGTTCGGGCAGGGCGTTCCGCAGAATTTCGATGAAGCGCGGAATTGGCTGACGCGAGCCGCCAACCTGGGTCACCCCTACGCGCAATTTCTACTTGCAAAGCTGTTCGAATCGGGCCAAGGCGGTCCGGTCGATGTCGCTGCGGCGGAGAAATACTATAATCTGGCGGCGAATTTTGGAATTGCCGAAGCGCAGTACCGCCTCGGGCTCCTGCTCGCGGCCGACCGGGGCAATGAAGTGAATCTAGTATCCGCCTACAAGTGGCTGGTTCTAGCCGATGACGCGGTGAAGGAAAGCGCCGCGACGGCGCAAGAACTTCGAAAATTGCTTGCGCCAGCGCAGATCGCTCAGGCCGAACATGAGGTTGATGAATGGCGCACCGCCCATCCTCCGCGCCATTCGGATCGCTAAAGAATTGAAGATTAAAGATTCAAAGATAAACTTCAAAGGGTCGTTCTCAGGATCTGGCAGGGATATGGCGGAGAGTGGAAGCCACAAGGCACAATAAAAATGCTTTGGCAGCGCATAGCTTCATGGTGCGGCTCCTCACGTTTTAAGAGTGTAGTCTCCTCACACTCAATCGCGCTCTCCTCGTGTTCGTTGAAGGATGTCAGAAGCTAAAGAATGGGACGTTTCTAACCCGCTATCACTTATGCACTTCCTAGTGTTGACAGGCCTTTCCACCTGTAAGAAGCTTCGACTACTCCGGTCCGGCCCCTCCTCAACGATGAGCCAACCTTTTGCGCGCCCCCAAACTAAAACTCGAAAGGGATATAGGTGAGCAGTGATGAAACCTGAAGTGATCCATAGCGTCGGCAGCGTCAGCAAGTTCATGTTTGTGGTCGCGCTTGTGCTCGGAGTAGTCGCGGCGGCGACCCCGCTCGCGCAAGCTCAAACCTTCAGCGTAGTGCACAACTTCAGCGGCGGAAGCGACGGTGGCGTTCCCTACAACGGCTTCACCATGAAGGGGAAAATGTTCTACGGCACAGCCAGCGTAGGCGGCACCGCGAATGCCGGCGTGTTCTTTAAGATGAACGAGAAAGGCGAGGAAACCGTGCTCCACAACTTCACCGGCGGAGCCGACGGCGCCAACCCGGAAGGCGAATTGATCAAGGACAAGTCCGGCAGCTTCTACGGCACAACCACCGCTGGAGGCGCCGCCAGCGCGGGAACCGTGTTTCAGATCACCGGGAAAAAAGAAACTGTGCTTTATAGCTTCGCGGGTGGCACCGACGGCGCAGTTCCCGTAGCCGGTTTGACCATGGACGCGGCGGGCAATCTCTACGGCACTACCAGCCAGGGCGGCGCGAACGGCAATGGCACAGTTTTCGAGCTGGCTGCTCCGAAGACCAAAGGCGGGAGCTGGACCGAGAGCATCCTCTACAGCTTCGGCACGGGCACGGATGGCTCGGTTCCGATCGGCGGTGTGAGCTTCGATGCCGCTGGCAACCTTTACGGCACGAACTCCGCTGGAGGCTCCTACGGTTACGGCACAGTTTTCCAATTAGTGCCGGGAACTCCATGGACTGAGAACATTCTCCATGAGTTCCAGAACGCAGACGACGGATCGGTTCCTTATGCCGGCTTGGTCTCGGATTCCAAGGGCAACTTCTACGGCGCTGCGACGCAAGGCGGGGCCAACGGAGGGGGCACAGTGTTCGAACTCACGTCCTCCCACGGTACTTGGACTTTCACCGTGGTCTACAGCGTACCGGGTTGGGGAATCTCTGGAACCTTCCGCAACCTCGTCCTCGATGCCTCCGGCAACATCTACGCCACCACGCACTGCGACGGTGCATACAATGCCGGAACCGTTTACGAACTGTCTCCATCCGGCGGCAACTGGACCTACAACCTGCTTTACAATTTCACCGGCGGCGCTGACGGCCAGTACTCGGTCAGTGACCTGGTATTGAGCGAAGGCAAGCTCTACGGCACAACCCTATTCGGCGGCGCGAACGGCAACGGAGTCGTCTACGAGGTCACTCCCTAACTAGTGTGTAGTCTGAAACGCCGGCCTGTGATTTCGGGCCGGCGTTTTTCCTCACCGATTAACCCCCCGAAGCCATTCGCACGTATTCCTGAACCAAGAGCGAGACTCCGCTTTACCTGTCCAAGCTGAGAAACTGATTCTCATGGGACCGCTGTCACCATGAACGGATCAGAAAACAGCACGCAGCATCTTTTGCAAGCTCGCGCCCGTCCCGCGAGGCTCTCGCTCGTCATTCCCTTGTACAACGAGGGAGCCGTGGTTTCGCACCTCCGCGCCGCCATTGACGCGTTTGCGCCCACCCTCGCTTGCCCGGTTGAGATCGTGCTGGTGAACGATGGCAGTACCGATCGCACGCTGGATTTTCTGGCCGAGTGGGTGGCGGCGGACCCTCGGGTGAAGGTGCTGCATCTGTCGCGTAATTTCGGCCACCAGATCGCCACCACTGCCGGCCTCGATCATGCTACCGGAGATGCCGTCGTCATTCTCGATGCCGACCTGCAGGATCCACTTCCGGTAATCCATCCAATGATTGATCGCTACTGCGAAGGCTACGACGTAGTCTATGGTCAGCGCGAGCGGCGCGAAGGCGAATCGCTGTATAAGCGCTTCACCGCCTGGGCTTTCTATCGAATCATGCGCGTTTTTGTTTATGACCGACTGCCCGTGGATGTTGGCGATTTCCGCTTGATCTCCCGCGAATGTCTCGACGCGCTGCGCCAGATGCGGGAGACACACAGGTTCCTGCGCGGCATGGTGGCGTGGGTGGGTTTTCCGCAGATCGCGGTGAAGTATCGTCGTCAACCCCGGGTCGCAGGCTCCACCAAGTACTCTTTCGGAAAGATGTTGGCGTTCTCCTGGACGGCGGCGACTTCGTTTTCGACCGCGCCATTGCGCTTCAGCATGATCGTCGGTGCTTTTGTCGGACTGATTGGATTGGAAGAAGGAGTGCGCGCACTGTTGGCGTTCTTCTTCGGGTTCACCGTGAAAGGGTGGACGTCTTTGGAAGTGATCGTATCGTTGGTAGGAAGCGCAACATTGATGAGCATCGGTATTTTGGGCGAGTACGTGGCGAAAATCTATGAGCAGTCGAAGGGACGTCCTCTCTATGTCGTAGCCCGCACTTTCACCGCCGATATAGAAGATGAAGGCTGATGAGCTTATTGCGGGGCCCCGCACGGCCGGCCGAGGGCGGCCCTCGCTACGCAAGCCTACTGACGAGGGGTGACCTGCTCTCACGGAAGCCTGGGGTCAGCGCCGCAGGAAATAGACTCTATCGGTCCAGTCCCATCTGGCGGTTTCTCCGATGAGTCTAGTCAAAGCCCAGACCAAACCACCGATATCCGCAGGCGAAATTGTCTTTTCGTCCACAAAAATCACGCCGCCGTGCCTGCGCTCTTCTTCCGCCCAGGTTTTGAGCAGGGGAGGAATCGTCCTTCTGTCGTAGGTAACAAGCGTTAATCCCTGGGCAGCGGCTTCCCGCAAACAAGCCGAGTCCTCCTGTCCCAGAAAATAACCATCTTCCCATTCCACCAGATAGCGAACGTCTAATGCGCGATTGCGGCGGCGGAGACCACGCGCCACGTCCGGTGAGATATGCTCATCGAGAAGAAGCTTGAGCATTTTAGTTTCTTGACGTTTTCCTGGGAACGAATTCGGCGGCCTGCGGCAACATGCGCTTTAGCGCTCTAAAATCTGTCGTCTCATTTTCAGCCATTGCTTCCTTGATTTCTTCGGGAAACGCCTGCGCGTAATTGACCGCCGCCATGACCTTCGCTTTTGGCCACTTGAGATGTTTCGCTACAGCGGACACATCTTTCTTATAACTGTTGACGAGCAGCATGACTTCCCATACGGCGAGCGTGCTCCCTTGAATACAGGCTTGCCGGCCCGCCGGCGAATCGCGAAAGTCGATGAATCCAAATTCCGACCGGCGCAAGCCCTCCTCCACCAGGCGCGCACTGGCGTCGCTGGCAGTCCATCCATGCCGATTCGCCATGCGCTTGAGACGCTTCCCGCTCGCCACCGGCAGGCGCATGCTGATGACCATCGAATGGGTTGATCTCATGCCAGCCTCCCGTCTGTAACTCTTGTAAGCATTGTAGCACGCGAGACTCATCGGAAGCTCGTTAAGCCCCGCCAAATCCTGAGTGACTATGGAGTCGCGTCAGGATCGGCGGCCAGCCTTCTGGCTTTCTCGTAAGCAGCGTGCGCCTCCGCACTCCGATTCAGCTCTTGCAGTGCGCGGCCAAGTTGCAGATACGCTCTGGCGGTAGGCCGAAGCTCGGCCGAGTGCTGGTAGTCCGCAATGGCCTCTTCGATTTTGCCGTCCTTTTCGAACAACAGTCCCCGATTAAAATAAGCATTGAATAGAGGATTGAGCTGCAGTGCCCGATTGTAACTCTCGTACGCCTCTGGATACTTGCCCACCTCAGCATAAGCCGCCCCCAGGTCGGTGTAAACCGTGGCAAGCACCACCGCATCGGAAGTCAAACTAACTGCTTTCTTGTACGCTTCTATTGCAGCGTCAAATTGATTCTCTGCCTCCAGGCATAGTCCGAGATTGACATAATTCTTGGGATCGTTTGGATTGATCGCAATTGCCTGGCGGAACTCCGGCAACGCGTCCGCGGTATCATTGGCCGCGAACAGCGCCCATCCCACATGCCGATGAGCGAAGGAATTTCGCGTAGTCACGGCCAGCGTGTGCGACCAAAGTTTCGTATCACTCGACCAATATCCGATTTGGCGATGGGTCGTCGCCGACAATGCAAGTAGCACTCCAATGGGCACCGCTGCGCTCACGGCCCAAGGCGCTCCTCGTGCTTGCAAGAAGTCCGCTGCAGCCCACGTGATCATAAGAAACAGGCCAATCAAGGGAACATACGCATACCGATCCGCCATGGCTTGGTCTCCGACCTGCACGAATCCGATGACCGGAACCAACGTGCCCAGAAACCACAACCATCCAGTCAAAATATATTTGCGACTGCGTAACCCAACCGTAATGCCAGTAATGGCTACCAGCACGAGCATAGAGGCGGCGACACTCCACCCGCTGACCGATGCCCCAGGATGTGGATAAAACACCGCTAGTTTTGCTGGCCAGACCGTCTTCCACAAATAAAGAGCGTAGGCCACAATCGCGTTTTCCAACCGAACCGCCAACGGAAACTTCGCCATCGATTCCACTGTCTGGCCCGCTTGTTGGGCTCGGAATGTTATTACGCAGCTGATGCCGGAGAGCACGAATAGCGGAAGTTTTTCCAGCAGCAGCTTCGATAGGTCACTGCGATGTTCAAGTCGTTCCAGTGGCCAATAATCAAGCAACAAAAGCACAAATGGCAGCGTGACCAGCATCGGTTTCGACATCAGCCCGCAGACAAAAAAAATCACCACCATCGCATAGCGGGTCCAGTGCGGCTTGCGCGCATACCATCCATACGCGCCCAGTGTCAGGAAGAAGAAAAACGTGCTCAACACGTTCTTGCGCTCGGCCACCCAGGCCACCGATTCCACATTCAAGGGATGAACCGCAAAAAGAAGAGCCAGCACAAGACTCGGCCCCCAACGCTTCGTGGAGTACAACGCAAGCAGAAACAGCAGTACAGAATTAACAGCGTGGAGCATCAAACTGGTGAAGTGGTGTCCGCCGGGTTGCGGACCGGAGAATTCGAAATCGATGGCGTGCGACATCCAGGTCAGCGGGTGCCAGTTGGCGTTTTCGGTAGACGCAAAAGCCCATTTCACCGTGCTCCACGAAAGTCCCGCCCTGACGTGGGCATTCTCCGTTACATAGACATCGTCGTCATAATTGACAAAGGGATAACTGACGACCGGATAGTACAACGCGGTAACCACGGCGAGGATCAGAGCACAGCTAGCAACGTTTCGCAGTGCATATCCCCGAGCCATATAAATTGCAACTCTACCACGCGCCGATTACGCGATCGCAAGGGCCAAGGTCGCTCGACTGGAATGCGGTGGGACCGCGGTGCGTCAAGCCAACGTCGTGCAGGCTATCTGGTAGGTTGCATTGCGGAGGCAACTACGAAGACAAGGTTGGGACTAAGAGACGCGCGCGCGCGCAGCTCTTGCTCGATCTGCATCCGCAGGCTTGTTCCCTGCAAACTGTAGCTCCGTTTTCTTGATCATTTGCGGCCACAAAGATTCCGGGTCGGAATCGAAAACCGTTCCTGCATCCGCCGGAAAAATGAACCACGCGCCCAGCGCCAACTCCTTCCGCAGTTGATCCGGAGTCCATACGGCGGCGCCCAGATAAACACGAAAATCGCTCGGGTCAGGTCGGGCCGAGATGGTCTGCTCGAACAGTGGCTTCCCGGAAATCATGTAAACCGTACCGAAAATGTGCTCCGCTCCTTCGACCTTCGCCGGCGACTGAAGCAACCCCAATGCCGATGGTTCTACCGGACCTCCGGAATAGACCAGGTCGGAACGGTTTTTCGCCGCCTTGATTCCCTCCAGCACTCGTGACATCGGGAGATCTGTACGCCGGTTGAGAGTCAGTCCGACCACACTTTCAGCATCGTAGCGAACCAACAGGACTACCGTCTGAATGAAATTCGGATCGCCGAGCGCCCGACTCGCCACCAGGATCTTGCCGACACTCAGATCCTTTGCGTTTTTGGATTGGACCGGAAGAAAAACGGTCGGCCGGATTTTGTTTTTCGCGCGGAATGCCTCGACCCAGCTCGATCGGACTAGCCTTTTCGCCGGCGGGCCCATATACCCGAGCGATCCATCGGGCGTGAGCGCCGGATCGTGCGCCCGCAAATTCGGCATCGGTAAATCTAATCCCTTGATCCGAATGTTTGACCTTTCCACCGCAACGAAAGCAATGATCGTGGCCAGCATTGTGAAAAAGCACAGTTTGTGTACAAACATGGCTGCTCCCCTTAGTGGGAATCATACCTTTGTTGCGAATCACCAGCCGCAATTTCGACATGTTTCCCTGCTATGGTGCGGCAAGTGCTGGTCGCCTGCCTTTGAGCAATGCAGCAGTGTTCGCGCTCGCAAGTGCCGGCAACAAATCAGGGGGAAGTGGCGAAGGGGTTTTCTATACGCATACCTGCGATCACCTGTCCCGCGTTCAGATCTTCCGAGAGGATCCGAATGGCGCCACTCTTAAGAGCAGATGCCACAATGAGAGCATCCCAAAATCCGATCTGGGATTCATCCTCGATTCGAAACGCAGTTGAGATTTCAGCAGGTGTGGTGTCGACGCACCAGATTGCGTAGCTGCTCACCACCAGGCGCGCCGATTTTTTAGGTATCGGATGTGGAATCTTTCGCGTAACATTCACGTAGAATTCCTGTAGTACCTGCATGCTGAGAACGCCCGTCCGTTCGCTCCAAAGCTCATGGAGAACAAGCTTCGCGGCTTCATGCTTCGCTTTCGCATCGACGTCGTGAGCGTAAATCAATACATTCGTATCGACAAAAGTCCTATCGCTCATGCCATTCGTCCCGACCCGCTCGGATTACTCCACCCAGGTGAAAACCTTTGTCGAGAAGCGCCCTAGCCTGCCGTTCGGCCCGCTCGTAGGCTTCTTCGTCGCCAACGAGGAACTCGATCTCCTGGGCAAGGAGACCACTGATCGAAGTTTCACGTCGGGCAGCGAGAATCTTGGCCTTCTTGAGCAACTGCCGACTCAGACTTATCGTGATGTTCTGCTTCCCGTCGTTCCGTGAAATTGTCATCCTTGCCCCAAGCATCACGCATAGTACGTGTAGCACGTATTTCAGGTGGAGTCAATAGCCTTGCGGCATATTGGGGCAGGATGTAAGGAGGACCCTCGGCATTGGTAACGAGATGCTGGTCGGTGGTCAACTGATCCAGACGATATCATGATATCATTATGGTTGGGGAGGGCGGCTATATGGCACAACTTGTGGTCCGGAACCTGGAAAATGCGGTGAAGGTACGACTCCAGCGGCGCGCTCGACGACACGGTCGCAGCATGGAGGAAGAGGCACGCGATATCCTCCGCAATGCTGTAAACGAAGAAGACGTTCCGGTGGGAGGACTCGGTACGGAAATATCCGCCCTGTTTGCCAAGGTCGGTCTAGACTCCGACGTTCCGGAACTGCGCGGACAGAAGATCAAACCGGCGTCCTTTGAGTCATGATTATTCTGGACACGAATGTACTCTCAGCGCTGATGCAACAAACGCCCGACAAGAATGTCATCGTCTGGCTTGACAAGCAGCCTCGGACATCTGTCTGGACAACCTCAGTGACGATTTTGGAGGTCCGATTCGGGTTGCAAATCCTGCCCCTCGGAAAGCGAAAATCCCTGTTGATCCAAGGGTTCGAATCTGTTCTTGACAAGATTGGCTACCGAGTTGCCCCCTTCGATGCCGCCGCCGCGCAAGAGGCGGCAGACCTCATGGCGTCCCGCCAAAAGAAAGGTCGGCCGGTTGAACTACGCGATACGATGATTGCGGGTATCGTGCTCGCTCACCATGCCACGCTGGCGACTCGTAACATGACGCACTTCGAAGATCTTTCGGTTCCGGTCATCAACCCGTGGCTTGCATGACTTTTGATAGTCTTGGTTGCTCTGTTCCCGCGTGTCCTAATCTGTCATAAGATTTCTTTCGCTTTAAAGGGTAATAACATCACGGCGCTGCTTGGAATTCCGGGCTGCCGACGCGAACGAGGTAGACGCCGTCGGGAATTTCCCGGCGAGAATCGCCGGCAGTTTCGGCGAGTCCAGGGACGACAATCCTCCTCAACTCACTTTCACGCTACTACAAATTCTTGCCTAGCGAGCAACGACAGGCTTCTCTCGAAAACCTGCGGGAGAAGGCGTCCTGAGAATGATTCACCCCAAAGCCGCTCCCTTGCGGCTCGGTCCTTTGTCGTACGAAGACCTGCGCCAGCAGATCCTGCGACGTGACGGCTGGAGATGTCAATCGTGCGGATCGATGTCGAATCTTGAGATGCACCACATGGAGTTCCGCAGCCATTCGGGATCCGATTCAGAGGAGAACTTGATTACGTTGTGCACGGAATGCCACGCCAGAGTACATCGCCGCTAAGACTATAAACGGGTTGGAGTGCCTCGCCGACCGAGCGTGGGATTTCGCCCGTTAAGCGAAAGCGCGTGAAATGCTGAAGGAAGTCGATCGGGCCTTCGCTATCTGAATGCGTTGTCTGTTTACCAGGCCGTGTAGCGATTGTGATACCCTCCGAAGTTCTGAACATGGCACTGGAAATGCACCAATGGAACTAACCAGCGGCGCACTCAAAGGTGGATTCTTCACCGGCAAATGGCGCGAATTCCTGGAGCGCCCGGGAGTGCCCGAGCTCTTGCTAGTCTTGCTCACAGTGCTTGTCTATGCCCGCAGTCTGAATATGGGGTTTGTTTACGACGACCACGAGATGATAGACAACCCTTGGGTTTTGAGCTGGAAGGACATTCCCAAAATCTTCAGCGAGGACTTAATCAACACTCACCGGTCGAATTTTTACCGTCCGATTACAGTGCTCTGGCAAGTCTTTGTGCATACGCTGGCAGGAACGAATCCGGCAGCCTGGCATTTCAGCGCGATACTGCTGCATCTGTTGTGCGTGGTGCTGGTTTTTCGTCTGGTCTTCAAGTTATTACACGATAAGGGATACGCCACCTTGGCGGCGGCTATTTTTGCGCTTCACCCTGCGCATGTGGAGGCCGTCACCTGGGTCTCGGACACCGCCGATCTGTTGATGGCAGGGATCTTTTTGTTATCCGCATTGGCCCTGTTGCGCTGGCTGGAGAGCGGTAGCCCACTGTGGTGGATCGTGTCGTGGCTGTTAGCAGCAGCTTGTTGTTTTGCGAAAGAGACCGGCGTTTTCGCGCCAGTACTCCTGCTGTCGCTGGCCTTGACAGTGGAGAATAAGGTAGGAAGGCCCGCGATCATTCTGACGGTTTTTTCATTCGTTCTCTCGTCGTGCGCCTTTCTCATCCTGCGTAACCAAATTCTCCATGGCTTTGCCCATCCTCTCTCAACCGCAAGCAACTTTGAGATGGCGCTCACCTGGCCTTCCGCTCTGTGTTTCTACCTCTCTCACCTTTTGTTCCCGGTTGGGCTGGGCCCATTTTATCCGTTGGCATTTGTTTCCAGCGCTCGAAGTCTAGCTTTTGTGCGACCCGTACTGCTGCTGGGCGCGCTCCTCGCAAGTCTTATATGGCTGTATCGGCGCGTCATGGATCGACGGCTGTTCGCGTTCTGCGCCTTATGGATACTTGCTCCTTTAATCGCACCGCTCTACCTCAAGGTGTTTCCAGATTTCGAATTGGTTCACGACCGCTATCTTTATCTCCCCGCAATTGCGCTCGGAATCGCGCTGGCGATTGGACTGAAGCAGCTTTCCGGTGTAACTCCTGACGGTACCAGTCGCTTCGTTGCAAACTGCCTTACGGTCGCGACTGTCGTAGTGCTGATAGCGTTGGCGGCGGAGACGATTTCCTATCAGGGCGTCTGGCAGGACGATGCACATCTATTCCAGCGTGGCGTTGCGCTTACTCCACGCAATCCCCGCGCGCTGGTCAATCTTGGCGTCGCCAAATTACAGCAGGGAAACTATACGGAAGGGAGTGCGCTGCTCAAACGCTCTCTGGACATCCAACCCGACAATGCTTTTGCGCTGTTCGACCTGGGAAAAGCAGCTTTGAGCAACAACAACGATACCACTGCCGCTGAGAGCTATATGCAGCGGGCGGTTGAACTGGAATCGCACGCCACTTGGTGGGTCGCCCTGGCGAGCGTTAAATTCAATCTGGGCAAGCTACCAGAAGCGGAATGGGCCGCGCGGCAAGCAATTGCCATTGATCCCGCTGTGCCGGGAGCGCACTTCGTGCTGGGCGCCGCGCGCTTGGCGCAACATGACCCGGCAACTGCCGTCCAGGAAATCGGCGCCGAACTTCGACTAGATCCAAACAACGCTTCGGCGCGACAGGGACTCCAAATCGCACAAGAACAGCTGGCCAGGCAATAATTGATCACGCGGGTGGACATGCTCTCCTAACCAATCTGCGACGCCACCCATGCCGCATGACTTGGCGGGCGCCAAGCTGGTAAATGTCAACTACCATTTGAACAACTTCGCTGGGGAACTGAAGGGCCCCCAGCGCAGCCTAAGAAGTCCTACGCGGCGGCGGTTCTTGTTAGCATCCAGAGCAGTCATTTCCCTTCAAACAGCGTTTCCTCGATTAGTTCGCAAAGAATGTGCCCAGTCAAAATGTGCGCCTCCTGAATGCGAGGAGTCTGATCGCTGGGAATGCAGATGCAGTGCTCGACCGCGCCCGGCAGCTTCCCGCCGTTTCTTCCCGTCAACCCCACCGTGACCAGTCCCTTCTCGCGCGCCACGCTCAATGCTCGCAGCACATTCGGAGAGTTTCCGCTGGTGCTGATGCCAAAGGCGACGTCGCCCGCACTCCCAATCCCCGAAACCTGCCGCGCAAACACCTCGTCATACGAATAGTCGTTCCCAATCGCCGTCAGCACGGAGGTATTCGTCGTCAGCGCCCATCCCGACAGGCTTCTGCGTTCTTTCAGAAATCGTCCGCTCAGCTCCGCCGCCAGGTGCTGCGCATCCGCCGCGCTGCCGCCGTTGCCAAAAAACAGAATCTTCTTCTCCGCCTGAAGACACCGAGCCATTACATCGGCAACTGCGACCACCGCGCTCAAGTATGCCGGAGTCTGCACCAGACTCTGTATCACCGCTCCGCAGTCGCGAATTCGAGCTACTGCCAGAGACTGCGCCGCATCCGCATTCATAAATCGTTTCCCCTCCCGCGCCAACGCTCACGACGCCGCACTCGGTTGCGCCTCGCCATCGGGCAATGCCTCGCGCAGCGGTTCTCCCATGCCATATTCAAAATTAATCCTCTCCTGCTCCACCACCAGCGGCCGCTTCTGCACCATGGTATGGATGGTCCCAACGTACTCGCCAATAATCCCCATAAACAGCATCTGTATCGACATGAAGAAAAATACGCCGAGGATCAACGGTGCGACGCCTGCCTCGAAGCGGCTCCAGAAGATCAGTTTGTAAGTGAAATAGGCCAGCGACACCAGAATCGAAACCAGCGCCCCCACAAACCCGGAAAGAGTCACCAGCCGCAGCGGCACTTTAGAAAGGTTGGTGATCCCCAGCATCGCCATGTCATAGAGTGAATAAAAATTGTTCTTGGTGATTCCACGTTTGCGCACCGGCTGATGATACGGAATATCGAAATGCCGGAACCCCGCCTCCGCGATCATCCCGCGAAAATACGGATAAGGATCGTCGAAGCTCTTGATGACCTCGACCACCTTGCGGTCATACAATCCAAACCCGGTATAGTTCTCGTAAGTCTCCACGCCCGAAAGCCGGTTCACCAGGCTGTAGTATTTCTTCCGCATCCAGAACATCAGGCCGTTTTCGTCGCTCGCCTGCTTGACGCAGATTACCACCGGATAACCCTCCTCCCACTTTCGAATCATCTCGACGATCATCTCCGGAGGATCCTGCAGATCGGCCACAATACCAATCACCGCGTCTCCGCTCGCCTGATACAAAGCGTGCTGCGGTGATCGTATCTGGCCAAAGTTGCGCGTGTTGCGGATGACCTTTACGTTTCGGTCCCTGGCAGCGATAGCCTTCAATTCATTCACGGTATTGTCGGTGGAAGCGTTATCGATAAAAAGATGTTCATAGCGGTAGTCGCCGGCCGCGGCAATGGCGGCGCGCACGCGACGATACACCTCGTGCACGTTGGCTTCTTCGTTATAACAGGGCGTGAGGACGGTCAGCGTCTTAGGCATGGCTAATAGCTTTCTCGTCGAGCTTTCTCGTCGAACCTCAGCGCTTCCACGTCAATCTCCTTATTCCGCTCATACCAGCCATAGAGATCCCGAATCGCCTCCTCTAAATCCCAAAACTGATACCCACCTATTTCCGTCAGCATCCGCGAGTTGTCGCCCGAGTACTCGGCGCCCATCCCTCCGCTCAACACCGACACCTCAGGCACCCGTCCCGAAACTTCCCCCGCAACTTCGCCCGCAACCCGGGCAATCATCCCAGCCAATACCGAGATCGCCACCGGACGCCCGCTGCACACGTTGTAAGCCTTATGCCGCGCGTCATTCTCGATGAACCACATCGTCAGCTTAACCAGATCTTTTATGTACAAGTAGTCAAACACGATATCCTGCCGCAGCACAATCGGCAATCCTTTCACCGCCCGGCAGCAGGCGTTCGAAATGAATCGCACGCGGTAGTCTTCGTACTGCCCGAACACGGCAAACAGCCGCAGCTCCACAATTCGCTCCCGCTCCGCCCGCTCAATATACTTCGCGCAAATGTATTTCGAGAATCCATACGGCTCGGTAGGAACGCACGTATCAAAATATTCTTCTTTCACCCGCGCGGGCAGTCCGGCCTTGACATACTCCGCTCCCGAGCCCAAATGAATCATCTTCCCAAACTGCGAGCTATTGCGCGCCAGGTTAAAAAACATGCGACAATTCCGGTCCAACATATCCGGAGGAGCCGCCAATCCCCGATTCGACCGGGTAGTAGCCGCATGCACGATCACATCGAACCGTCGCGTCCGCAGGTATTCGCCGACCGCTGAAGCATCCAGCAAATCCAGTTCGCGAGAAGAAGGCGCAACCACTTCATACGCGGAGGAAAGAAAAGAGGGAAGCTGCTCCGCCAGATTTCGCCCGATAAATCCCGACCCGCCCGTGATGAGGATGCGCATCAGGCCGGCGTCCGAAACGAGAATTTTTTATGGCCCACAAAGCTGTACACCACCATAAACGCCGTCAACAGAGCTCCGGCAATGTAAGGAGCCTGCGTGAAAAACCGCGTATTCCGCCGAATCAGAGTAACCACCACTGGCAACGCCAGCACTCCAAACAGAATGCCCCCGCTGTACACCCCGACGCACCGAATCCACTCCCGCAAATAATTCCCTTTGGTTTTAAACACAAACCACTTGTAGCCAAGGTAAGAAACCGAGATGTTCAGCAGACTGGAAATCACGGAAGCGGCAATATAGCTATGTGGAATCGTAGAACTAAGAATAGCGGTAAAAAACGCGAACGATCCATACCCAAACAACGTATTCCACGCACCCACCAGCAGGTAGCGCCCGAACTGTCCGGGCGGAATATGCTGCGTGAGTTTCGCACTCCATTTGCTGGCGAAATCTGAGAGGCTCATCTCTTTACATCTTTATACCACGCTGATTTTTCCCGAAAGAGTGTCACCACGACGCCCTTGTACCAACCCGTTAATCTCCACAAATGCGAGTGAAGGCGCAATTCAGTCGGGCGGTCTCGCGTGCCTGCGTCGGCGGCACTGATCTAATTCCGCGTGGGTTCCCGCGGTGACCCCGGTAACTTGTCGGGAATTTTGCCCTGGCAGATGGTAGAGCATCAGCGCTGTGACATCCCAAGGAGAGCATGAAAATCAGGGTTCAGCACGAGAGTGGCCGGATCGAAACGATCCCTCTGAAGGTTGTGCTCCAGGCCACCCTGCCTGAAATGCCCGCCACAATCGCTGACCCGGAGTCTCCCATCGTAATCCCGGAGTCCGTCCGAGCGGCGGCGGAAGAATCTATCGGGGAGTTTTTTGAGAGTATTTCGAACACGCCTTCGAGCACAGCCGCGGACGATCACCTCAATGAAGAAAAATCGATGAAGCGTGCCCTATTGCTTGAGCGCTTCGAACCGTTGCGCAACAAGAAGCTACTGGAGATTGGCTCGGGCTACGGAGTCAACCTGGCCACGTGGATCAAGTCCTACCAGGTCGACGGATACGGAGCAGAACCGGATGGCGTAGGCTTTGGAACCTCATTTTCTTCATCGCGGGAACTATTTGTCGCCAACGGCATCGACCCGGAGCGCATCCTGGCAGCCAAGGGTGAGAAACTACCTTTCGAAGACGCTTCTTTCGAAATCGTGTATTCCGCAAACGTTTTAGAGCACACCGAAGATCCGCTGAAAGTTCTTGAAGAAGCCGTGCGTGTGCTGCGCCCCGGAGGCATCTTGCATTTCGAGATGCCAAACTACCTCTCGTACTTTGAGGGACACTACATGGTCCCGCAACCGCCGATTCTGTGGCGATCGCTGCTGCCCCAATGGCTTCGTCTGCTTGGGCGAGATCCGTCATTTGCCCTTACGATCCGAACCGAGATTAATCCCGTCTGGTGTCGGCGCGCCGTACGGCAACTGAACAAGAAATATCCTGTCAAACTGCTCTCCCTCGGAGACGAGATTTTCCTCGATCGTCTGGCCCAGCCTTTTCATTTTGAGATGGAAGGTACGGCGCGAAGGCTTCAACCCGTCATCGCCTTCGTGCAGCGCATCAACATCGGCAATTGGATAGGGCGGACCATTGTCGCTGCCCAGGGGTATTACCCGATCTACCTCACTCTTCGCCGCGACTAGCACTGGGACGGCGTGATTTGTACCCCTCCACCGCTGTTCCTTAGCGGCCTCACCCGCTCCTGCACCGCTGGCAGCGTGTCTAAGATCCAATTGCCTCTTGGGCAACAGCGGGGCCGTCCGGCGCTGCCTCATCCTGAGCCGGAGCATAGGTCGCCTCGAAGTAGCGCTTCAGGCGCAAAATTCTCTTCTCGAAAAACTCGTAGCTCAATGCCGAAATCACGAACGTCACTGCGGCGAGCCCAATAATATATGAGCACGCTGCGAACACTACTTCTGCTTCAGTTCTCAAACGCTTAACCAGTCCGGGCAACACGAAAAGCGCCGCCGCGCCAATGATCGGCACATGAAATACGTAGATACCATAACTGTAGGTGCCAATCGGGGCAAGCCAACGCGATTTAAGAAACTGCTGCATCCGGGTGTGATCCCTTTCTGTGTCTGCGGCCAGCAGTACCAGCGCCCCGAATCCCAGCGCCAGCAGGCTATACCCGCCGCAGTCCGCGAAAAATAGAGTTGCATCTTCCACCGTGTGCTGAACCGGCGACGACCCGTACAAAAGCAACGCGGCGCGCTCCGGAAAGAACAGCATCCCGGTGACGACCAGCAGGAAGGAACTAATTCCGAACCCCGCGACCCGCGGCAGGTACTTGCGGATTCCCGCCATCCGCTCAGCGTCGCGGAAAAGAAATGCGCAGAGCGCTCCAACGGATAGCTCATCGAGCCTGCTGGTCGTGGCGAATGCGACAGCTCTCTCCCCACCGCCTTGGGTCACCCAGGCGAAACGCATCACGGCCGCAGCCACCGCAACCGTGCCGGCGACCCATGGAATGCTTCGCGGCCGAACCAGCCATATTATGAGCGGCCAGAAGAGATAAAACTGCTCCTCCACCGCCAGTGACCAGAAGTGCGCCAGATAATTCACGCCTCCCCATTGGCCCTTCCACAAGCCAATCCAATTCGCCAGATAGCAGTAGTAGAGCCAGCGATCTTGCGGCAGTGGCAGCGTGGCTGCGACCCGAGGAGAATTGAGCCAGCTTCCCAACAGGATTACGACCGTGAGCACGACATAGTAGAGCGGAAATATCCGCAGAATGCGGCGCGCGTAAAATGCGGCAAAGTAATTGTTCGCCTCTCGCGTATCCAGCAGAATCCCCGTGATCAGGAACCCGGAGAGCACGAAGAAAAGGTCCACTCCCATCCAGCCTTGCGCAATGTACATTCCGGCCACGCGGATCGGCTGGTTCACCGCCGGAATGTAGATCTCAATGTGATGCAGGAAAACAAGAATAATGGCCACTGCGCGCAGTCCATCCAGCGATTGCAGCTTGCGCCCGACAATCGCGGTCGGAGCACGGGACGACATCTTGGACCCTCCATCAAAGTTGGGGTTAGTGAGAAGATAGTAGTTGCTTCTCAGCCACAGGATCAAGCAACTGGGTAACGGATATAGCACCCTAGTACCGTGACAGAATAATGATTACGGCGTGGAAAACGAGTAGCGTCGGTATCTTGCCGGCTGTCCCTAGAGCCTGCTCTGACTTTAACGAAGGGGCGCGCGCCGCACAGTCGCCGGAACGGCGGCGCTACGCTGAGCGGCGCAGCGGTACAAATCACGTGGTCACAGTACTAGACGGTAGTCCATCCACCATCCACAACGATATTTTGTCCAGTTACGTAAGAAGAAGCTTCCGACGCTAGAAACAGCAACGCGCCCGCAAGCTCTCCCGCCCGCCCGATTCGTCCCAGGCTCGTATTGGCCTTAAGTTTTTCAATGAAAGGATCTCCCGCCCGAACCGAGTTCGGGCCCGCATCCTCCGTGTTAGAAAACGGTCCCGGAAGAATCGCGTTCGCGCGTATTCCATAGCTTCCCCAGAACGAGGCAACGTAGCGTGTGAAAGCAATCATCGCCGCCTTCGACGCCGAATAAGCCGGAGGATTCAAAAACGTCGTCCCTTCGTACAGCGAAGGACGGGGCGCCACCACTGCATACATAGTTGAAATATTGATGATGCTGCCACGCCCACGCTCTTTCATGCCTGCGCCAATTTTCTGCACCGTGAGCGCCGGCCAGCACACCCCAGCCGTCAGATTTCGCATCCACACATCCATACTTCCCTGATCCAGGGAGCCTGCCGCCGTATTGAATCCCGAAGCCGGCGCCAGCTCATGAGCATTGTTGATGAGCACATCGACGGCATGGCGTTCCCTAACCTCGTCCAACTTTTTCGTCAGTGCTTCCAGGTCGAACATATCCACGTAATAGCCATGCACGCGCCCCGATCCATATTTCTCCTTCCATACTTCCACCTGTTTGCCGAGCTTTGCGGGACGCCCGATCGCGATCAACTCGGCGCCGTTCGTGAGCAGGGTTTCCGCAAAGGTTCGCCCCAGAAATCCCGAAGCGCCCGTCAACAACGCAACCTTCTCCTCCAGCGAAAATAGCGACGAGCGCTCTAGTGAAAATCGACCCCGCGACTGATTTTCCGAGCCTACCAGCACGTTCTTCCTCCATCTACGACAAGATTCGCCCCCGTCATGTACGAAGACGCATCCGAGCAAAGAAACAGGATCGATCCCTGATATTCATCGGCATGGGCCATCCGCGCCAACGGGATCCGTTGATGCAGTTCCGCCAGAAACGCCTCCGGCTGGTTATTAAAAACGCCGCCCGGCGAAATCGCATTCACCCGCACGCCCGCAGTAGCCCAGTACGTGGCCAGATAGCGAGTCAGTCCAATGAGTCCAGTTTTTACCACGGAGTAAGTAACGGGCTTGACCGGCTGCCGATCCTCGGCCACGCCCGGCTGCCGATACAACCGCTGGTCGGGAGCGATCACGGCCAGGTCCGATGCAATGTTGAGAATCACTCCCTTGCCGCGCTTCGCCATTTCCGAGCCAAATACGCGGCTGCACAGAAATGCTCCGGTGAGTCCCACCCGTAGGTCGTCATTCCACACATCGAGAGGAAAGTTTTCGAGCCGCGACCAAACCCTGGCGCCGTCCGCCTCCACTTTGGGATTATTGGCAGCGTTGTTAATCAATATATCGACGCGCCCAAAGCGCGCCAGCAGCGTGTCGCGAACTTTTTCCACTTCCGCCAGTTGCGTAATGTCGGTAGCAAATCCCACGGCATCGACACCAAACTTTTTCGCGATGGCCGCTGCCGCAGCGTCCGGCTTCGCCTGCGCCAGATCAAGCAGCGCGGGAATGCCTCCCGCCGCCGCGATGATCTCCGCGTGTTTGGTGCCCAGCAGTCCCGCGCCTCCGGTAATCACGGCGACACGTCCCGTCAGGTCAAACAGCGCCCGCGCCCGGTTCGTTGCCTCAGCTTCAATAACTTTTAGTTTGTCCGCCATCGGCCTTGAAACACGCTCCCGTAATAAATGTGGCGGCATCCGAACACAGGAACACCGCCAAGTCGGCAATTTCTTCGGGCGTGCCAAAACGCCCTAGCGGCACGTTCGCCTCAATCATCTGCATGACCTTGTTCTTGTCTTTTTCGAGACGACGTTCCCAGCTTCCACCCGGGAACAAAACATTTCCCGGCGCAAGGCAGTTCACCCGCACGCCCAGCCGCGCAACCTGCCCCGCAAGATTCTTCGAGTAATTGATGAGCGCAGCCTTGGCCGCACTATAAGGAAGCGGCGCCGCGGTCGCCTCCACTCCGGTGATGGAAGCAACGAACAGCAGCGCCCCATGCCCGTTCTCCGCCAGCAACGGCATCGCGGCTTGCGCCAGGTTGACGCTCCCAAAGAAATTCAAGCGAAAAAGTCGCTCCCACTCCTCGCCGTCCAATTGCCAGCCATGTTTCCCGCTGCCCGAACCCAAATTAGCCACCACCACATCCAGCCGGCCCCACTGGCCGTGCGTTCTACCCACTGCCTGCTCGATGATTCTTGAATCGGTAAGGTCGCCGCAGAAAGAGATAGCGCGCTCTTTCCCGAACGCGCCTTCAAACTCCGCCAGAGCCGCGGCGAGCGGCGCCTCATTTCGGCCGGTGATGCAGACGCGGCCGCCCTCGCGCAAAAAAGCCGCTGCGATCGCTTTGCCAATGCCCCGCGATGACCCACTGACCAGCGCCACGCGATTGTCGAGGGAGAGCTTCACACCGTCAATTGTGCCAATGCCTGCGAACAAATGCGAGGTTCTGTTTTGCCCAGTCCACTTCGTCCCCAGGAGTCCCGCGCGCCACCTGCAACGTGAAATCTCCCTGGTAACCAAGTTTTTCGAGCCCCGAGAACAGCGCCGCAAAATCCGCGTTCCCCGTTCCCAGCGGAACCGTCCCGCCCTTCAGCACGCGGTCCTTAATGTGGACGCTCCCGATCCGCTCGCCATAAGCCGCAAACTCGTCGGCGACCACATACCCCAGCGAAGCGCTATTCCCGGAATCGTAATTCACCCTCAGCATCGGATGCGGTATCCCGTCCAGAAATCGAGCGAATTCCCTCGGCCCCAGCGAAGTCTCCAGATGAATTTCAACTCCGCTCTCGTCGGCAAATGGCATCGCAGCCTTAAGCGCGTCTTGTACGGCCAAGAATTCCTCCTGCGAGCGAATGGCCGACGCATCCACGAACGGAATCACCACGCGATTCACGCCGATCGAGCGCCCGTTGCGCAGCAACCGTTGCAGTTCCAGCAGTCGTTCCTCAAGTTCCTGCGGACTACAACGGAGCAGCGGCTTATCCATGAAATAGTCGGCACACACCGAACGAATCGAAACTCCCGTAGATTCCGCCAGCTTCTTCATCCGCTCGATCCCCGCGGCGTTGCCCAGCGGATTCGCATCGTGCCCATAAAGATCGTAAACCCACTCGATGTAATCGAAAGGAACCTGCGCCGCGTGCGCAAATTCGCTCTCCCATTGCGCGCGCGGAAAGCACTGAAACCGCCCATCTTCCGGAGGCACCAGTCTCCCTTCCATGATTCCCATCTTTGTCATGTGCGTCCTCAGTGTAGGCTCGTCATTCCCTCACCGGTTCCACGATCATATTCTGCGCAAACTCCTCGCGATCCAAAAACGGCCACAGATCTTCCAAAGGTTTAGAGACAAACGATCCATCAGCCCGCTGAATCGACGTCACCCGAGGAGCGCGGATCTCATCGGGAATCACATGTACGTCGCAAACCACCGGCCCCCGGCTGCGCAAAACCTTTCGGACAGCAGCCCGCAAATCCAACTCGCCTTCCCCTTGCCCTTCGATCACCGCCGTCTTCAACCCATAAGCGCGAGCGACCTTGCGATAATCGGGAACCGACACACCCGTTTCCGGACTGCATCCGATATTAGGGCCGCCGAAATAATTGGTTTGGCTGGCTCGAATCGAAGCGTATCCCTGATTGTTCAGCACGAAAAGCTTGATCGGCAATTGCAAGTGCGCGATGGTAGCCAACTCCTGGATGTTGAGCTGCAGTCCGCCATCGCCGTCAACACAAATCGTCTTCCGACCGCCGCTGCCCACACACACTCCAATACTGGCGGCGATGCCGTATCCCATCGCCCCCAGTCCGGCGGTATGAAATACGCGACGTCCCTTGCGAGCCCGGTAAGCCAGCAAAAAAACTTCGATGGCGCTTCCCGAGTTCCCCGAGACAACACGGTCATTAGGTCCCGCTTCCTGCCCGATAACTTCCGCGAGATTGTAAATGCTGACCAGTCCCGGAGCCCGGTGCGCTGGCAAAACCAGCGGATAACGAGACTTCCAGTCAGCACAGCGCTGGAGCCACGGACTGCGATCTTTTTTCTTGTCCAGCGCAGAGCCAGCCACCCGCAGCATGTCCTCAATAAAAGTCCGAGCGTCGGCGCAGATCGGATTATCGATAGCTCCCTCAAGTTTGCGCAGCTCAGCCGGGTCGATATCGACCACAGTCTTATAAGCACCGCGAGCAAACTGACGAGGGTCCCAACCCATCAGCGGAGGATCAAGCCGAGTCCCGATCACAAGAACGAAGTCGGCATTCTGCAAAGCGAAGTTAGCCCCACGAGAAGCCACCGTGCCAGGACGACCGACCAGAAGCGGATCGTCATCGTCCAACAAATCCATGGCCAACCAAGTCAAGCCGACTGGAACATTCAAAACTCGCACCAGCTTTTCGAACGCAGCCGCCGCGCCGGAAACGCGCACTCCATTTCCCGCAAAAATAAATGGCCGCTCGGCCCGGTTCAGCCGCTCAATCAAGTCGCGTACTTTGATTTCCAAGTCGTCATGGTCGGGCTTAGCAGCCTCGCCAGGATCAAACCCGCGCATGGCATCCGGTTCAATCGGCGAAGCCTGCACGTCGATAGGAATATCAATCCAAACCGGCCCCGGTCTTCCGCTGCGAGCCAGGTGCACCGCTTTCTCAAGGTGGTAGCGAATGCTGTGAGGATCGTCGATGGTCACCGCGTACTTTGTGATCGGTTTAACCAGCGAGACAATATCAACTTCCTGACTGCCGCGCTGCCGCACACCAAGCGGAGTGCCATCGGCGCGGTACATGCGATCAGCACGTTTCACCTGCCCCGAAAGAATCAGCATGGGAGTCGAATCCAGCCAGCCGCCGACCACGCCCGTAATCGCATTCGTGCCGCCGGGACCGGTAGTCACCATGGCGACGCCCAGATTGTTAGTAGCCTTCGAATAACTTTCCGCGGCAATCGCGCAAGCTTGTTCGTGGTGATTGCAAACGAACTTCAAATCGCTGCACCGCGCCAGAGCATCGTTCAAATGCATCGCTCCGCCGCCGGTGAGAAGGAAAACGTGCTTCACGCTCTGCTGGGCAACGAAGCTCATGACATAATCGGCGAGTCTCATGCTCTCCTAGCGAACCGAATCTACCGCCGCCCCAGTGTGCCGGAGCGAATGCAGCCCGTCAAGGCGTCACCCATTCGGTAGTAAAGTCCGCGTGGTGGAGGGTGATAAGAGTTGGTGTTAAGATCATCGTTGTTCTGGGGAAAATGGCGGCTCTTGGAGTCTGATTAATGGAATCAAAAAGAAGGCGACCATGAAAAATCTTCAGCGGCCCTGTCCAGTTTGCGAGGGCGAGCGTGGAGATGTGCTGCATCACCAAAAATTTGCAGTTTCAGACGACTATCCACTGCCCGATGAATACGACGTCGTGATCTGTGCGTCATGCGGCATGGTGTATGCTGACACGCCTGCGACACAAGCTGACTATGACAGGTTCTACGCTACCTGTTCCATTTACGAGCAGCCAGCTGAAGCCCAGGCGGGGACGACTCCACCGGAGGATATGGCGCGTCTTCAGCAGGCCGGAGCGCTATTCGCCAAGCACATTCCTTCCAGGGAGGCTCGCATTCTTGACGTGGGGTGTGCCAATGGGGGTCTGCTTCAGGTGCTGAGTAGTTTGGGATTTGTGAATCTCGTTGGTGTCGATCCTTCTCCTGCGTGTGTAAGAAACACCCGCAACGGGGGTCGTGAATCCTATCAAGGAGAACTTGCTCACCTTCCTGCAGAGGCAGGCTGTTGTGATGCCGTGATACTCACGTCTGTACTGGAGCACGTCCTTGACGTGAAGGCTGCCATCTCTGCGTTAGTGAGTGTTTGCTCTGGCAATGGCCGAATCTTCCTCGAAGTGCCGGACGCGTCCGCATACGCGGACTATCTGCATGCCCCACTTCAGGACATCAATACTGAGCACATCAATCACTTCTCCATAGCCTCATTGCGCAACTTAATGGCCCAGTTTGGATTTGCGCCAGTGCTCGAGGAACGCGTGGTAGTGGCTGGGCCTTCCGGCTTGTTGTTCCCTGTTCTCGAAATTGGATACGAGCGTCGTCCCGGTCGTGTTCAGCAATCTCGGCTCATCGACAGCACATTTCGCATCCAGATGGAGCGCTACATTAATGAATCCAGTGTCATGATGCAAGAAATCGATCAGCAGCTGCGGAGTGTGCTTGCGTCTTCGGCAGAAGTGATTGTTTGGGGAACCGGCCAACTGACAATGAAGCTCTTGTGTGATACGGCATTAAAGGATGCGGAGGTGGTTGCTTTCGTGGATGGGAACCCGGTGAATGTCGGAAAAACTTTGCGCGGCGTGCCAATCATTCGTCCCGACCAGTTGAAGAACCAGGGCGCTCCAATTGTCCTTGCGACCTTACTGCATACTCAAGGCATCCGCGATAGAATCAACTCTCTCGGACTAACAAACCCAGTGGTTACGCTGCAATCGCGCTTGAAGCGCGAGATTGCGGCCTGAGTCAAATTCTCGCGGGCCGCTCTCCAACGCGGCAAACGAGGAATGCAGCTTACGAAACCGGCTTAGCCGTCCTTTTTGGTCGATGCGAGCAACATGTCCACGACCTCTCGCACGGCACCGTTACCGCCACTGAGTTTCGCGACCACCTGGCAATGTTCGCGAATCGCAGGACGAGCGTCCGCGGGACAAGCGCTGAGGCCGGCGATATCGAGCGCGGGCAAATCGTTGACATCGTCCCCAATGAAACAAATCTCCTGCAAGCGCAACCCGTGCTTTTCCGAAAAAGCGCGCAGCGCGGCAGCTTTGTCCTTGCATTCCTTGTGCACGTCGCTGATGCCGAATTTAGCGGCCAGCCGGTCGACGAGCGGACTGTTCTCGCCCGACATCAAGGCAATTATCATTCCCGATTTTCTCGCCAGCGAAAGCCCCATGATGTCGGCAAAGTGAAAGCGCTTCCATTCTTCACCGTTTGGACCCCACCAAACGCCGCCATCGGTGAGCACTCCATCGACATCCATGGCGATGGCCTTGATCTTCGCTATGATCTGCGGCAGATTCTTCGGCACTTTCTTCGGCACTCTTTCCGCCACTAGGCCGCTCCCACGCGCCGCAGCTTTTTAATAATCGGTTGCTCGCGTTCCAGCACGCGCTTAACGCCATCACCCTTCGATTTTTCAATCAGGCGGATGTCGCGAACCAGGCGCGTGATGCCGTTCGGTTCAAGCGATGCGGCATGGTCCGAACCCCACATGGAGCGATCCAGCGTGATGTGCCGCTCCACGATGCAGGCGCCCAGCACCGCCGCCGCAACGCTCGAAGGCAACCCGGTTTCGTGCCCAGAGTAGCCCACCGGCACGCCATAGCGCTCGCGCAGCACATTGATAACTGAGAGGTTCAACTCTTCGTAATACGCGGGATACGTGCTGCAGGCATGCAGCAGAATGAGATCCTTCTTGCCCAGAACGTCCACCGCACGGTCGATTTCCTGAAGCGTGCTCATCCCCGTCGACAACACGATCGGCTTGCCAACCGCGCGAGTGTGGCGCAGCAGGTTGTCATCGGTGAGCGAAGCGGACGCGATCTTATAGCACGGAACTTTAAACTGAGCGATGAAATCGACCGATGCCTCATCCCAGCAAGACGCGAACCAGTCAATCTTGACCTCCCGGCAATAGCGGTCAATCTCCTCGTACTCTTCCTGCTCGAATTCGAGGCCGCGCTTCAGATCGCCATTGGTGTTTCCAAAGGGGCTTTCGCGAGGCTTCGCCAATTCCTCCGGCGTGTAGACGACATTGATGGTCCGCTTTTGAAACTTGACCGCGTCGCAATCGGCGCCCAATGCAACGTTGATAAGTTTCTTCGCGAGATCGATGTCGCCGTTGTGGTTAATCCCGATTTCAGCGACCACGTAACAAGGTCTGCCGGGCCCGACAACCTTAGAGCCCAGTCGAATCTCGGGAAGCTGGGAGGAATTATTATTTTCTTGCGGCATCGGAAAGTACCCCCTTGGATGCGATTTCATGAATCGATTCCAAAACATAATCCAACATCGCCGGCGTAAGCCCCGGATAAACGCCAATCCAGAAGGCCTGATTCATCACGCGGTCGCTAACTCCGAGCTCGCCGACTACACGATAGTTAAGACCGGCGTAAGCAGGTTGGCGAACCAGGTTTCCACCGAACAGCTGGCGAGTAGCAATCTTTTTGGCATTCAGGAAATCAATAAGCGTGGTGCGCGAGAATGGAGCCGTCTCCCGTAGCAGCAGTGGAAACCCAAACCAACTGGGATCGGAATCCGCAGTTGCTTCCGGCAAGATGAAATGCTCGGCGGCGTTCTTGTCTCTGAGTCCCGCCGTCAAATACGCAAAATTTCGCTTTCGAGCCGCAATGAACGCTGGCAGTTTCTTCAACTGCGCAACGCCCACCGCAGCTTGCATGTCAGTCGCCTTCAGGTTGTAGCCCACATGCGAATAGATATATTTGTGATCGTACCCGTGCGGCAGTTCGCCCAGTTGCCAGTCGAAGCGCTTGCCGCAAGTGTTCTCTTTACCCGGAGCACACCAGCAATCGCGCCCCCAATCGCGAAAGGATTCGACAAGGGTGCGCAGCAAAGGCTTTTCCGTCAGCACGCAGCCGCCTTCGCCCATAGTGATGTGGTGAGCCGGATAAAAACTCACCGTCGCGAGATCGCCGAAGGTTCCGACTTTCTGTCCCCGATAAGTCGAGCCGAGCGCGTCGCAGCAATCTTCGATCAACCACAAGCCGTGCTTCTTCGCGAAAGCACTCACGGCATCGAGATCAAACGGATTTCCCAGCGTGTGCGCAAAGATGACCGCGCGCGTCCGCCCGGAGAGCGCCGTTTCGAGCTTACTAACGTCCACGTTGAACGTGGGAAGGCTAACGTCGACAAAGACGGGAACCAGTCCATTCTGCAGAATCGGATTAACCGTAGTAGGGAATCCCGCGGCCAGGGTGATGACCTCGTCCCCCGGCTTGAGCCGCCGGTCGCCCAATTTGTACGAAGTCAGAGCCGTAACCGCGAGCAGATTCGCCGACGAGCCCGAGTTCACCAGCACCGCCTCGCGCACGCCAACGAATTTCGCGAACTCACGTTCGAATTGTTCCGCAAAGCGCCCGGTAGTCAACCAGAAATCAAGCGAAGACTCGACCAGCAACTCCAGTTCCTGTTCGTCAAAAACCCGCCCGGAAATAGGCACCGGCGACGATCCCGGCACAAAGTCGGGGGCAGGGAAGGCCTCACGATAGTACTCGCCCACGAGTTCACGGATCCGCGCGCGCAGTTCATTTGCCCGCAGTTCATTGGCCCGCAACTCGCCTGCTCCTGACACTACTTCAGCGCCTCCCGATACCATGCAATGGTTTTTTCCAGTCCTTCGTCCAGCGTGAACATGGGTTTCCAATTCAACTCCATGCGGGCTCGCTCCGCGCTCAGGAATTGATGGCGAATCTCATTCGACGCCTGATTCAGAATTTCCGGCTTCAACTTCGATCCCATTTTTGCCAGGATCGCGTTCACCAGTTCCAGCACGCTGATCTGCGCTTCATTCGAAAAGTTATAAGCTGCGCCGCGAAGCTTGGAATCCTGCAAAAGCCGCTCCGCCAGCAGCATATAGGCCGCGGCCCCATCTTCCACGTAGAAGTAGTCGCGCACGAATTTTCCGTCAGAGCGAATAATCGGCCGCTCGCCGCGAATCACCGAGCGAATCGTTCCCGGCACAACGCGGTTCCAGTTCAAATCTCCGCCGCCGTAAAAATTGCCGCAGCGCGTGATCGCCAGCGGAACCCCAAACGTATGCGCGTAGGACTGCGCAATCAGGTCGGCGCAAGACTTGCTCACGTCGTAAGGATGCTTCCCCTGCAACGGCATATCTTCCTTATAAGGAAGCACCGTCTGGTCGCCGTAAGCCTTGTCCGAAGAAGCAAGGATGACCGACTTCACCACCGGCGAACGCCGGCAAGCCTCCAGCAGATTCCAGGTTCCGCGTACATTGCTCTCAAAAGTTGAAAGTGGATTGCGGTTGGCGATGCCCACAATCGTCTGCGCCGCAAGATGGAAAACCACTTCGATCTCGTACTCCCCAAGCACTCGCTCCAGCAGATAAGGACTGCTCAGACCGCCGCGCACGACGTTAACGCGCTCGGCCAGTCCCCGGTGCATAAATTCGCTGGCCGGAACCCAGTCCCGTACCAGCGCCGTAATCGACGCGCCCTGTTCCAGCAGATGTTTCGTCAGCCATCCGCCCACCAGTCCCGTGGCGCCAGTAATAAAGACAGCACGGTCACGCCAGAAGCCATTCTTCATTATTCCTGCCAAACCTTCCATGGTGCCTGCTTGGCGCTCCACAACTGGTTCAAGTACTCATACTCGCGATAAGTGTCCATCGCATAAAAGAAGCCGTCATGCTGATAAGCCATCAACTGTCCTTCGTCGGCCAGCCGTTCCAGCGGCTCCTTCTCGAAGATGCAATCGTCGCCGCCAAGATAATCGAACACTCGACGATTGAGCACGAAAAACCCCGCGCTGGCGCGCCCGGCAATCTTTGCCTTTTCTTTAAACTTGGTCACGCGGCCAGCGGCGTTGGTGTCGATCACGCCGAACCGTGAACTCGGAGTAATGGTCGTGACCGTGGCCAGCTTCCCATGGCTCTTGTGGAACTCCACCAGCTTTCGGATATCCACGTCGCTCACGCCATCGCCATAGGTCAGCATGAAGAGATCGTCGTCAACGTACTTCTCAATTCTTTTCACCCGACCGCCCGTCATCGTGCTCGGTCCGGTATCGACGAGGGTGACCTGAAAATCCTGCTCGCCGTGGACGTTCTTATATTCGATCTTCGAGTTCCGGCCGAGGCAAAGTGAAAAATCGTTGTTCATTGCCTCATAGTTCAGGAAATATTCCTTGATCATGTTGCCGCGGTAGCCGAGGCAGAACACAAAATCGGTAAACCCATTGTGCGCATACAACTTCATGATGTGCCACAAAATCGGACGGCCACCGATTTCCACCATGGGCTTGGGCCGGTATTCCGTTTCCTCGCGCAAACGAGTACCGAGCCCTCCGCACAGCATCACAACTTTCACGAAATTCTCCTGGCAGGCACTGGTGCAGTTTCCGAGGCAAGGGTCCGGATAGACCGCACAGATTTAATCTAGCCGGAGTGCATCGGAATTGCCAAGGTTACCACTAGCCCAACGTTGTCGCCTACGGTTCTGATTTCAATAAGTTGTAAAACGAGGTGCGAGCCGTCTGGCGATGGAAAGCGCCCGAATCGTGTGATTCTCCCCGCTGAGGGCGCGTTTCGTCCTCTGCCCCTGGCCTTCCATTGTTGGTTCGAGGCTCCAAGACCTTGCGAATCTTACCCTTAGTCCTTATGCTGGGCTGGCAAGGCAATTGCCCCTCAATGTCCGCAAATCGGAGCATCCTCCGAACCGTCAACTATGGAACGACCGATCCTAAAAGCAATCATTGTCGGAGCCGGACCGGCGGGTCTCACCGCCGCCTACGAACTCTCCAAGCAGCAAGCTCCGGTGGTCGTCCTCGAGAGCGACCCTCAATATGTCGGAGGAATCTCTCGCACCGTAAATTACAAAAACTTCCGCTTCGATATCGGCGGCCACCGCTTCTTCTCCAAGTCCCACGAGGTAGAAGACTTTTGGACCGAGATTGCCGGCCCAGACATGCTTGACCGTCCCCGGTCGTCGCGCATTTATTATCGTGGCCAGTTCTACACCTATCCGTTGAAGCCATTCGAGGCGCTGTCGAAGCTCGGATTGATCGAGTCGACCCTCTGCATGCTCTCGTTTATGGCCGCCCGCCTCAATCCCACGCGCGACCCGAAAACCTTTGAAGACTGGGTCACCAACCAGTTTGGCAAGCGCCTCTTCCGCATCTTCTTCAAGACCTACACCGAAAAAGTGTGGGGGATGAGCTGTAAAGAGATTTCCGCCGATTGGGCGGCGCAGCGCATCAAGGGCCTATCGTTAGGTTCGGCCATCAAGCACGCCCTTTTCACCGGCAAACCTAAAGACCGCAAGCAGATTGTGAAAACGCTGATCGACACCTTCCGCTATCCACGACTCGGACCGGGAATGATGTGGGAAGCGTGCGCGGAAAAAGTCCGCAAACTGGGAGGCGAAGTGCTGCTAGGCCGCAGAGTGGTAGGCTGCCGCTTCGACTCCACGACCAATCTCTGGCAAGTCACGGCGCGCACTGCCAACGGCGATTTAGAAAAGTACAGCGCCGAGCACTTGATCTCATCCATGCCCATCCGCGAACTGGTCGCGCAGGTCGAACCAAAGCTTCCCGAGTCTGCGCTACAGGCGGCGCGTTCGCTGCGCTATCGCGATTTCCTGACTGTCGGATTAATCGTGCATGACCGCGGCCGCTTCTCCGACAACTGGATTTACATCCACGATCCCAGCGTCCAGGTGGGCCGCGTGCAAAATTACAAGTCGTGGTCGCCCGAGATGGTTCCCGATCCCGGCTATTGCTCCTATGGTCTCGAATATTTCTGCTTCGAGGGCGATGGGCTTTGGACCACCAGCGACCGCGACCTGATCGATCTGGCGACGCGCGAAATTCAAAAAGTAAATCTAGCCGCCAGCGCGGACGTGGTCGATGGCGTAGTAATAAGGCAACCCAAAGCGTATCCCGTGTACGACGACACCTATCAGCAGCATGTAAACACAATTCGGAAGGTCCTCGACGAGAACTGTCCCACGCTGCATCTGGTCGGCCGCAATGGCATGCACAAGTACAACAATCAGGACCACGCCATGATGACGGCCATGCTGACCGCCAAAAACATTGTGGCGGGTGAGAAAAAGTACGACGTCTGGGCAGTGAATCAGGATGCCGAATACCACGAAGCGGGCGCCGTGGGTGAACATGTAGCGCGGGTCGAGACCCGTGTTCCAGTCAGAAACGTAGCCACCTCTCGCCTAGAGCACGACCGACCTTCATGCGAAATTTCACGCTGATCGACATGCTGGGCATCCTCAAGGCCTGCCTAGCCCTTTTCCCCTTTGTGCTCGCGCCCGGATATGTCGCAGGATGGGCTTTCAACCTCTTCGAATTCCGGCAGCGGCGTCCGATTTTGCGTTTGATTCTCGCACTCCCGCTCTCCATCGCTATCTGCCCGATGCCTACCTATCTACTGGCGCGGTTCTTCGAACCCGGGCTTTCGGCGTTCTATATCGTCGGGTTCGCCGCTTGCGCGCTGCTTTTAGCCAGGGAAATCCGGCGTACCAGTTTGCGCGCGGTTTCAAGATACACCTGGGTCGGTCTCGGCCTGATCGCGCTATGGGTGATAGTCGCCATCGGGTCGATGGTAGATCTGCAAATCGGCGACGAACTCTATCCCCCAATTCTCGCTTTCGATCACTCCACGCGCACCGCCATGACGGTCGCGATCGCCCGTCATATTCCCCCGAGCAATCCTTTCTTTGCCAACGCCACGGCGCCTTTGCGCTATCACTATTTGTGGTTGCTGTTTTGCAGCCTGCCCATGAAGATTTTCCATTTGCCGCCGCGATACGTGGTGTACTCCGGCGTCGTCTGGTGCGGAGTGGCCCTGATTTGCACGATCGCACTGGGCCTCAAGTTCCTGGTGCGACTGCACGCGGATATCGAGCGGAAAACTTTACTGGCGGTTGGCCTACTCGCGGTCACCGGCCTGGATATCTTGCCGACCTTGTACCTCGGGCTCGCGCGCCATTTCTGGGCGGCGGATATGGAGTGGTGGAACGACGTCCAGATCACCTCCTGGGCAGACTCCATGCTGTGGGTGCCACATCACCTCGCCGCCTTGATTGCGTGTTTCGTCGCCTTCGTGCTGCTGCGCCATCAGGCCGACATCCATCGCAGGGGGGCTACTGCGCCGGTCATCGTAGCGGGACTGGCCTTTGCCAGCGCGTCGGGCATGTCGGTTTACGTCACCTTCACCTTTGTGGTTGCGATCGCCCTTTGGCTGCCGGTGTTGATCCTGCGCAAAGGCTGGCTGGAATTTGCCATGTTCGTGGCCGCCGGCGCGCTAGCCCTGCTCTGCGCCCTATCTTTCCTGGCTAGCCTTCGCGGTCCCGGAAGCGGCGAAGCTTTTGTAGGATTCGCGCTGCGTCCGTTTCCCCTCGGAATCTATTTACTCCACCAAATGGGTATCCAGTTCCAAACGCCTCTCGCGCTGGCGGTCGGCCAAGTGCTGCTCCTACCCATTAACTACGGGCTTGAACTCGGATTCTTTCTCGCCGTCGCCATCCTGCGTCTGCGCCAGGTCATCCGCGGCAGCGTGGAGGCCAGCACCAACGAACTAGCCGCATGGACGCTGGTCGTCACCAGTTTCGTGATCGGCACCTTCATGCGTTCGAGCACCATCAGCACCAACGACCTGGGGATACGATGCTTTCTCCCAACGCAACTGATTCTGCTACTGTGGGCGGCGACGATGATTCATGAGGTCATGATTCATGGGGTCACTATTCATGATTGGTTTCGTCCTTCCGGCCTTCCCGCGCAACCAGCGCTGCGTTCGGGGCTTCGTGGAGTGCTGGCGATGCTCTTATTTCTAGGCATGGCCGGGACCGCCTACCAGATATTCATGTTGCGCATGTTTCCGGTTCTCGCCGATCGCGTGGGCATCAAGGGATCAACCTGGGTGGATCTGGACCGGCACTTCGGCAAGCGGGCGTATGCTCTGCGCTCAGCCTACGAAGTTCTCAATGCGCAACTGCCTGCGTCGGCCGTCCTGCAAAGCAATCCCTCCCGGCAGTACACAATCCTGCACTCGCTCTATTCCCGCCATGACGCCGCCGCCGGGGATGCGGAATGCGGGACAGACTTTGGCGGTGATCCGGCTCTCTGCTCCGTTCGTGTGAAGAAACTGACAGGCTTATTCGTGCTTCCCGATGGCAGCAACGTAGACGCCACCTGCCAGGAATTCGGCATCGATGCGCTCGTAGTGGAGGATTTAGATCGCGTATGGCGGGAGTCGTCATCCTGGGTGTGGGCTCGGAGCCCAATCGTCGCGAACGATTATGTCAGAGGTTTTCGATGTGGTACGGCCGCCTCTGGCATTCACCGTTAGCTAAAGTACAGGCAAGCGCACATCGCTATCCACGATTTGCTCGCCCCCAAAATTGCGCAATCCGTTTCGAGTTGCCGACGGTATAAACCACACAGATGACCAGCACGCCCATGAAGGGGACGCCGTGTTCGGGAAAATAGGCGGCAACGGCGCAAGCGCAGAGGATGGTCGCGAAAGCTCCCATGGCGATCGCTACCACGGCGCCGTCACGCAAAAGGTCCTCCCGTTCCCGGCTCAGCAGCAGCAGCGGACTGAACACCACATACGCCAGAAGTATCACGTAAGCCGCCGTTAGCAACGGTGTCTCGATGCGATTGATCCAGACGGTTGCGGTGTAAAAAGCTTTGTCACGAATCACGCTGCCCCCTTCAGGAGCGTGCGGATCTTGTGTTTCTGCAGGGCTCGGTGGCGCAAGGTTGTAATCGAACGTGTCGCCCGCGAAATTGTTCAAGACATTGCGCAGGTAGAGCAAAGGGTATTTTTTTGCAAGCTTCCAGGAGATGTGGCCGAGGTAATCGTAGAGATGAACAATCTGGCCTGGGTAATGGGCGTTCTCAGGACTACTCCAATCGAAGGCAGGAATTGGCAGCAACCCGCCCTGCCATGCGTATGTAATGTCACCAAGAGCATCCCAGACGTGATCCCGCTTCACCTGCCCGTTGCTGTTCGAAGCGAGATAACTTCGCCACAACCTATCGCCAACAACCCGATCTTCCGCATCCACGAGGTTAAACATGTTGTAAGTGGTTTCGGTCCTGAGCGCTCCGTTATACGTGTTGATGCGAAACTGTCCGATGTGAATCAGGTTCATGGTCATCCAACCGAGCACAAGCGGGCTAGCGGCAACCACGAGCAGTAACGCGACTTTCACTAACGACTTTGCGTAACCCCGCGTCTCAGGCAGATAGTTGCACCGCACAGCAAGAAGCACCAGCATGAAGCTGAGCACGACGACTAGAACAAGATTCTCGGGGCGAGTGATGATGGCGTAGCTGAAGCTCGCTCCACTCAGCAGGACGATAATCGTAAAGCCAGTGCCCTTGCGGACCGCCTGCATGCAGCGAAGGAAAAACAAGATTCCTAGTGTCAGAAAGAACAGCGACAGCAGTTCCGACAAGATGCGCATTTCGAAGAGACAGACGCCTCCGATTAGCGCAAAGCCGATGCCACCAGCGAGTGCCAGGTTTGCCCGCACGGATAGCGCACGCAACGAGAAGTAAATAAAAACTGCCGCCAACAGACCAAGTACAAATTGCAAGCGGACCGCCATATATTGCGACGGCACGCCCATGCCTCTAGCCATCGGCGCGTTGCCGGCCAACCATTGGGCGAGCCCGAGGAAGAGCGGATATCCCGGCGTCCGCTCGGCGTCGACATAAATGCGGTGCGTCCAAAGATAAAAGAGATCGGAATACATAGCGCTATCGCCAGACCACCACGGCTTATAGGCCATCTGATAGATAAGGCGAAAGGCAGCGCCGCTGGCGAGAATGATACCGACATGCAAAATGTCGGCGTGCCAACCTGGTCGAATCTGTTTCGGCGTTGCTGACCGTGCTTCAGCGTTCATTTCGACGGTATTCTCCATGCCCGTGCGCTGCAACTGCCTGTTCGTTTCAGAAGAATAGCCAAACGCCGCACGTTTGCATGTGAGAGAGATCACGCGGGCACGTGACCTGGTGGTCCTTTTAGGCTCGCCACCCGCGGGTACTATTCTCTACGCCTTTGAGACAGCGCTTGTGCCTGCTGACGGGCCTGTTCAGCCAGTTCTGGACGTCCGGCTTCCTCGTAGATGCGCGCCAGCCCTTGCCAGGCGCTCGCATCTTCCGGCATTCGTCGTACCGCCTCTTGCTGCCATTCAATGGCCAACGGCAGTTGGCCGGTGGCAAGGTATGCCTGAGCACGCCCGGCTGCAATTTGAGCAAAAAATTGGGGAGTTACCTTCATCCGGCCTTGCGAACGCCGTATTAGCTCTTCGGACTTGGAAAAGTCGAGCAAAGCGGACTCAGGCCGATGGAGCATCAGGTCGATGTACCCGAGGAGGATGTCCTCGTCGATAGGGTACAGGGTGAGTTGCGCCGCGGTAACGATCGGCGGCCTGGCTTCTGTAAAGCGGCTATGAAAAAAGTAGAATCGGCCTAGAGAGGACCAGTTTTCGGCCGAATCCTTGTTCAGTGAGAGAGCGGTCCTGTATTCCTGTTCCGCTCCTCCGCGTTTTTGCTGTTCGTAGATTGAGGCAAGAGTTCGATGTATGAGCGGGTCGTCAGGTGAGATCGCTTCACCGCGAGTCAGAGCTTCCATCGCCTCATCAATACGGTTCAGGGAAGATAGGGGAAGCCCCGAATTGTAATAAAAAATCGAAAGCTCCCGGCGCGACAAATTCGCTGGCGGCACGAATTCGTGAGTACCGCAGTTGACTTCGAACCGGTCGATCCATGGGCGGTTCTCAGGACGATTGCGCAGCAGGACTATCGAAATCTCATCCAAATAGACGGGACGCCACAGATGGCTCCGGCATAGGGACATCAGATCTGGAGTGCCGCCTCCGCTGAAACGCCCCAGGGAAAAAAACAGGATATTTATACCTCGGCGATCCGACTCCTTCTCCCAAAGCGGAGAATCGGGAGGGGAGGAGATGAATCCCCACCTTTCCTCCCAAATGGCAGGGTCTACATTCCGGCCATCTATAAAATCGCCATAGGCCGGACCCAAACGCCAAGCGGTAAAGCCGCCCAAGTTGTAATCTTGAAAAATATTCCCAGGCAAACGTTCCCGTTGGATGAAAGCGGCGGCTCGTTCGGGGAACCACCATGACTCTCCGGAACCAAATAGCATTGCCGACCCTTCCACCACATCAGCCCGGCTGGATATAAGGTCGGCCATTCGCACGCCAACCAGCAGGCATAAAGCGCAGGCTGCGATGATTGCCAGCCAACGCACGACGCCAGATGGTTTGACCGAAATCTTCGCATCCCCTTGTCGTCTTCTTTGGAATTCCTCCGTCAAGATGGTGCTACCCAGAACAACGACAAAAATGGCAAGCATGCCCTGATAGCGCATATGCTGTATCGAGCCGTAGAGGGCCACAGCCATCAGCAAAGCTGCTCCAAGTTGACGCCTGCGCAGTGCGATGCCAATCACCACCACCGCGATCGCTGCCAGCCACCAGTAGCTGCAGCCGGGACTTCGCCAATTCATTGCCTGGGTCAGGCTGGCAGGCGTTATGAGCATGGGTTGCAGCTCCCAGATATCGGGACCTTTGCCCGCCTGGGTGGGCTGAAGACCGGCCAGGGTCAAGGCGGCCTTATAGATTTTGTATCCAAACGGATTGAGCAGAGTAACGGCCACCGTGGCTGCCAGCGCAGGCCATGCCTGTCGCAAGCGTAGTAGGGCCGTCGCTCGCCGGGAGGGGAACACGAACTCGAGGGCCTCCATCGAAAGATAGGCAAAGAGGAGGCCAAGGCCGGCGATAAATCCGGGATGAAGATTCACCCAGAACAGCATGATCAGAGGCAGAATCCATAGCCGCTTCGGCGTACCGAGAGGCACACTTGTTTCCCCATCGTGCTCCGGCTCGGAAGCGAAAGCGCCAGCATGGTGAAAGCGCCAGAGTTCGACGAGGAAAATAGCAAAGAAGAACTGAGTGAAGAGGTCGGGACGGGGGCCCATGCGGTTAGCCAAGAGGGGCACGGCGAAGATGGCCAACACAGCGGCCGCGATCGTCGCTGTTCCTAAAAATGTTCGCGACAATGTCCGCGAGAATGACGCCCGCAGCAGCCAGGCTACCAATGCTGTTAGCGCCAAGGCGCAAAACCAAGTCAAGCCCACGTATCCAAAGGCGCTGTAGATGCCATAGAACAAAACGCCGGCAAAGGGCGGATAAATCCACTCCGCTCCCGGTGACGTGTAGGACAGGACGTCGGTGCTGGGAATTGTATGATGCTGAACTACGTAACGCCCGGTGGCCAAGTGCCATCCCATGTCTAAGTCATAGAGCGTATGAAAGCCCGACAGGAAGGCGTAGACCAAGGCCAATCCCATTAGTGCCAAACTCAACTGGCGCTGCGTCAGGCGAAACCATCGCCTGGTCCGTTGCTCGATTTCGGCTGACAGCTCATTTCCCCCAAGTTTGCGTCTTTACTTGTTCACTATGGAATTCGGATTCTGGGATTCTTGCAACTGCAACATCTGTTGTCGAACTTCGTCGGCCAGTTTCGTTTGCCCCGTTGCTTCGTAAAGTCGAGCCAGTCGGTCCCAGCGCCTCGCAACCCCCGGCGTTCTTTGTATTGCCTCCTGCTGAAAAGCAATCGCCTCACTCCAATGCGAAAGAAGCCGCTGCGCCTCAGAGCGTCCTTCCGCGAGTTCAGCGTAAACTTCAGGCGCTAGCGATTCGGCTCCATTGCGATACGGGCTGCTTTTCTCGGCCTGGTCAAAAGCCACCAGCGCATCCTCCGGATGATCTAAAGCAATTTGAAGTTTTCCCATGGTCATGTAGATATTGAAAGGCTGAAGGGCCAGTCCTGCGGCGTGTTCTAAGGCCTGCAGGGCAGCTGCGTTGCGCCCCTCGTTTCCGTAAAGGGAAGCCAGAGAGTACCAGACTCCGCCATTCTCATTGATCGCGAGTGAGGTACGGAATTCCTGCTCGGCTTCCGCATATTGTTGCCGCCGTTCAAACAGCAGCCCCTTCAAGAGATGAACATTCGGATCGTCGCGATAGAGCGCAGCCGCGCCGCCGAGAGACCCTTCCGCGTCTCGATCCCGATGCAAAATGAAGAATAGCTCTCCCGAATTCAGGTAGAAGTCGTGAAGAACTGAACGCGAAGCCCCCGCCGGTGGAGCGAGAGCCTGAGTCGAGCAGTCTATTTGCAGCCGATTGATCCAGGAAGAATTGTCAGGTGTATTGCGCAGAAATACCAATGAGACATCATCCATGTAAATGGGGCGCCAGTTCACGCTCTGACAGAACTTGTACGGATCCATGTTTCGTAAACCACGGAGCCCGGCTGTCGCAACCAGCAAAACATTCAAGTTCCAGTGCTCGGCTTCACTCTGCCACGCTTGAGAATCTGGGTCCTGGGTGTAAAGGTTGAACTGCTCAATCGCAAGATCGGGATTGTTCCCGCGTCCATCGATGAAGTCGGGATACTTCGGGCCCAGGCTCCACGCTGCATAACCGCCCAGTTCGTAGTCTTCGAAAACATTTCCCGGAAGCTGTTCATGAACAATAAAAGCCGCCGCGCGGGCAGGGAACCAGGACGCTTCTCCCGCCCCAAACCTCAAGTCCGGATTGAACACAACGTAGGTGCGGTTAGAGACAAAGTCGGCAATCTGTAATAGCGCGACCGCACAAAAAAAAGCCGTCAACAGGATGCCTGCTGACGTAGGAACTCGAAACAACGGCGGCGAGTGTTTCTTTGCAGAGGGCGCGGAGCGGTTGGCCAAAAGCGCCTCCAAGACGCCCGCACCCAACGTCACCACCGAAATTGCGAACAGTGCCGAGTAGCGCGCATGATTCAGGGCGGCATAGAGTGCGACAAGAACAACCAGCCCGGCACCGAACTGATGCTTCCAGAAGAAAAGCAGTCCGGCGACAATCACCGCCAGCAGAAGCAGCCAGGTAAATCCGAACTGAGCATGTCGCACATCAATGAGCTGATACAACAGATGAGTTGACATGGGCACAGCCATGAACTCAGCGATAGCGATATTGCCATTGAGCTTTCCCTGGACTGAACCAGCGGCGCCAACCGTGTTGAGCGAAGCGGCAAAGATTCTTGCTCCCCACGGATTCAGTAGAGTGGCCGCGCCGCAAGCCACAAGCCAGGGCCACACGCGTTCTAACCGCAGAAGCGCAGCCCGACCCCGCTCCGCAAACACCAAATCGGAGATCTCAAACAACAGGTAAGCGCCAATGGCCGCGAGTCCAGCGATGAAACCCAGGTGCAGATTAACCCAGAGCAGCATGATCACCGGTAAAAGCCAAAGCCGGCAATGCATGCCGCGCTGGTAAGCCCACAGTTCTCCAAAAAACAGCGCGAAGAAAACCGTGCTGAAAAGGTCGGCTCGAGGAGCGGTTCGGGTAGCGATCGACCCAACCGCAAGCAATGCCAAGATTGCGCTGCCCATGTCTCCCCGGCGAACAAGGTAAGCCACGACCGCTAGACAAGCCAGCGCGCAAAACCAACTCAACCCAGCATACCCAAATAAGCTGTAAATCAAGTAGAACAGCACCCCCGCGAATGGTGGGTACATCCATGGCGTGCCCGCGGACGTAAAAGAGAGCACATCAGTCCGCGGAATCTCGCGATGCTCCACCACCCAGCGGCCCGTCGCCAGATGCCACCCCATGTCGTTATCGCCCACGGTGCGCAAGCCGGCGCACAAAGCGCTAAGCAACACGAGAAAAATAAACACGAACCTGGCAACGCGATAGCATTTTTCGGAGGAAACTTGCATGGAAAATTGCAGCTTATAAAACTAACACTCCCTTTAACTATAAAACCGACAGCTCACTTGGGCGCTTGCGCAAGACACCCAACGACGGCAAAGCATCGCGCAACGCAGCCCTCACACAAACCACCGTACGGTTGGTAGACTTCTCTTCATGTGACCGTCATCACATCCCCAAGTGACGCAGAATGCTGCCTGCCCGGTGCTCCGCCTTTAAGGTAAGGAGCGAAGCCAAAGGGCGACAAAGCCGTGTCGCCGGCGGGAAGCGTTCGCAAGCCTTGACTTCGAACAAGAGCCGATAAGCTCAATACCGGCAACGGGGGTATCACGGATGGAAAACGAAACCAACGCGCAGCCAACCGCGGCATCCGCCTGGCACGTGAAGCAGGTTTATGCGATGGCCGCAATCAGCCTCGTGGTCGGGCTGGCCATCGGATACTTGTTTCGCGGGTCGCAATCGCCTGCGCTGCCGCCTCAAGCCACGGCCGCGGTTTCCCAACCGTCTCCCGCCGCAGGCGGAATGGGCGGCCAGATGCCCACCCTCGAACAGATGAAACAGATGGCCGACGCCAAAGCGGCCCCGCTCGTCGAAAAGCTCAAAGGCGACCCGAACAATACCGATCTGCTAGCCAAGGTAGGAGACTTGTACCAGGCTTCCCATCAGTTCCAGGACGCGGCCGGCTATTACGACAAGGCATTGCAAATTGATGCGAAGAATGTCCACATTCGCACCCAGTTGGCTTCCTGCCTCTACTACCAGGGCGATGTCGACGGGGCGATCGGTCAACTCCAGCAGGCGCTGCAATACGATCCCAAGGATGCCAACTCCCTGTTTAACCTCGGCATGATCAAGCTGCAGGGAAAAAAGGACACCAAGGGAGCGCTCGCCGCTTGGCAGTTGCTGTTGAATTCGAATCCGCAATTGGACGCAGGCCGCAAAGCCAGAGTGCAGAAACTAATCGCCGACGTCCGCATGCAGAGCAAGAGCTAGCGCTGGCGAAACCGGCTCGTGAAGGCTTCTGCCGACCAACAAAACAAAGATCTGAAGGAGCAGTGAACAATGACGACCACGACGGATGCAAATCGAGCAACTTCTACCTCTAATGAGCAATGGACCAGCGTGCAGGCGTATGTGTTGGCGGTCATTTGCCTGCTGGTGGGAATCGCCGGCGGCTGGTTCATCCGCGGATCCCAGAGTCCGGCGGCCGCTGCTGCTGAGACCGCGACCGCATCGGCGCCAGCTCCCGCCATGGGAAATCCGGCCGCGCAACCGCCAACTCCGGCTCAGATGCAGAAAATGGCTGACACGCAAGCCGCGCCATTGATCGAGAAGCTCAAGGCCGACCCAGCAAACGCAGGAATTCTGGCGAGCGTCGGCAACATCTATTACGACACCCAGCAGTACCCCACAGCGATCGATTACTATCAGCGCGCGCTCAAGCTAGAGCCAGCCAATGCGGGGGTTCGTACCGACATGGCGACCGCCTATTGGTATACCGGCGACGCCGATAGCGCCATCGCGGAATTCCAGAAATCCCTCTCGTACGAACCGAACAAGGCCAACACCCTGTTCAACCTCGGCATCGTCGAATGGCAAGGCAAAATGGATATCGACAAAGCGACCGCGGCGTGGAAGAAGTTGCTGGCTACAAATCCGAACTACGAAAATAAAGACAAGGTTCTGGAGTTGATGGCGCAGGCCCAGAAGCATGCGGGGGTGAAACCGGGCACACCGGCGAAGCCATTGCAATAACTTCCGTATGATGAAAGCCACACCGTGAATAGTTCTGCCCCAGAACAATTCTTCGGCAGTCCGCGTCACAAGCCGATGCTGTTGGGCGCATTACTCGTCTTCGCCACGATGCTGTTGTATAGCTGCGTCAGGCATCATGAATTCCTTGACTTCGACGACTCCCAGTACGTCACTAAGAACATTCATGTCAGCACAGGGTTGAAGTTCGACAACGTCGTTTGGGCTTTTACCACTTTCTACGCCGCGAACTGGCATCCTCTCACGTGGCTCTCCCACATGATGGACTGCCAATTGTTTGGCCTGAATTCCGGATCTCAACACGTGGTCAATGTCGCGCTGCACGCAGCCAACGTTCTACTCTTGTTCCTGCTGCTACAAAGGGCCACCGGTGCGCTCTGGCGAAGCTTTTTCGTCGCCGCACTCTTCGCGGTGCATCCGCTGAACGTGGAAACAGTCGCCTGGGTGGCCGAGAGAAAAAGTTTGCTCAGCGCGCTTTTTTCGCTGCTCACGATCGCCGCCTACGGCTGGTACGTCCGCCGCCCTGGTTGGAAGAAATACCTGCTCGTCCTGGTCGCCTTTTCGTTGGCGCTGATGTCCAAGCCCATGGCGGTGAGTCTCCCTCTGGTTCTGTTGCTGCTGGACTACTGGCCTTTGCAACGTTACGAAGACCTTCCATTTCGAAGCAAGTGGGTGCGTTTGTCGCTGGAGAAGTCACCCCTGTTCTTGATGACCGCAGCAAGTTCCGTCGTCACCATCGTCGCCCAGCGTTCTAGCGGTTCCGTGGTGGATACCTCAGCCCTGCCGCTCTCGGTGCGCATAGGAAATGCTTTCGTGTCCTATGTTGCATACCTCGGAAAGATGTTTTGGCCCGCCAGTCTCGCCGTCTTTTACCCTCATCCGCAACACTCTCTGCCTTGGTCCGATGTCTTCGCCGCGGCCGTGATCCTGTCCGCGATTACCCTGACGGTTTTGTATTTTCACCGCGCTCGTTACCTGGCGACGGGCTGGTTTCTGTTTGTCATAACGCTGGTTCCGGTAATCGGAATCGTCCAGGTCGGCCGCCAAGCCATGGCCGACCGTTACGCTTATATCCCGTGCATAGGGCTTTTTATCATGATCGCCTGGGGCTTGGGCGACGCAGTCGATAGGACCGCGATCCCTCGAGTTCTACCAGCGGTAGCCGCACTGTGCCTGCTGGCGGCGTTTGCGGCTGTGACTATCCGCGATCTGGCGTACTGGCAGAACGGCGTGAACTTGTTCACACGCGCGGAAATCCTGGCGGGCCAACCGGATGCGAACATCGAAGCGGCTCTTGGCGACGCGATGGTGATCGCCGGTCGCTACAACGAGGCCTACGAGCACTACGCAGAAGCCTGCATACTGCTTCCGCGTGACGCGCAGTGTCGTTACAACATGGCGGAGATCCTGTTTAATCGCCATCAACTCCGAGACGCCCTCGAACAGTATCAGCTCGCTCTGAGTTTGACCGACAGCAAGGACATGGCACTCTCATGCCTGACCAATTCAGGTGAAATACTCCTGGACCTCGCTGATTACGAAAGCGCGGAGAAGAGCTTAACCGCAGCCTTGCAGATTGACCCCAACAACAGCACTGTGTTGCGATTACGTCAGCGCGCATTGCATCATCGCAGTGCAAGCCGCTAAGGAGTCTCTCGCGGGGAAATTCGTCCGTTGTGACGGCAATCACAATCGTCAGTGACGGCAGAGGCTGCCCACCGGGCGCGTAGTCCGTATTTTGGACAAACAGATGGTTCCGCCGGGGTAGAATTCCCCAAGACTTAAGGATGGATTTCTTATGAATCCCAGGATCTCTCGAAGCTCCAACCTGCTCGTCGTTGCCGGCTTATGCCTTCTCACCATCGGATTTGCCCAGGCCAGCGATTTGTCACACCTTTCAGGTTCCTACAAGGTTGTCCGTACGACGGACCTCGGTCCCCAAACTCGGATCCGGCTGCAACTTCACTTGGCCAACCATGGCGAGCGCGATCTCCACATTCAGCGCCTTACGCTCTGGGGAGCTTCTCATCCCCGCAAGAGCGCGACGGAGGCATGTTCGCTCGTGGTCCGCACCGGCGCATCCGCCAGCACTACTCAAGAATTTGTCATCCCAAGCTCCGAGTACAGGCTGTGGCGCCGTGGTAAAGACGTCCGGATGCTTGTGGCTGTCGAGAGTCCCAGTGGCCGCAAAACTATAGAAGAACTAGTTCGGCTGGATCGGATTTCCGGCGGAAAGGAGAACTGATCATGCCCTCCCCAAACAGGCTAACTTCTATCTGCATCGTCATCGCGGTTGTACTATGTGCGCCCCAGTTCTCGCTCGGCCAATATTCGATCAATTCCATCGCCGGCGGCGGCCCGAATAATATCGCCGCACTCAGTGCCAGCATCGGATACGCCGAGAGCATCGCCTTCGACTCCGCAGGCAATGCCTACATTGCGAACTCCTACCTTTATGCGAACCAGATCATCGAGGTTTCCTCGGGCATCGTGACCGTAGTGGCCGGGAACGGCACTCCCGGATACTCCGGCGACGGCGGTCCCGCGACCAACGCCGCTCTTTACCAGCCTGAGGGTGTCTTCGTCGACGGTTCCGGCAACATCTTCATTGCCGACACAGAAAATTCTGTCCTTCGTGAAGTGGTCGCCAGCACCGGCAACATCCAAACCGTCGTCGGCGTTAACTACGATGCAAGCGGCGGCAGTGCTTGCCAATCCGGAGGCGACGGCGGTCCCGCACTCAGCGCGCACCTGTGCCTGCCTTATTCCGTATTTGTGGATGGTTCCGGCAACATCTTCATCGCCGATTTCGGCAATTCCACGATTCGAGAAGTAGCGGCCAGCACCGGCAACATTCAAACCATTGCTGGCACTCCCGGCACCCCTGGCTACATCGACGATGTACCTGCCACCGATGCAGAACTGGATCTTCCTGGAAGTGTTTTTGTCGATAGCGCAGGCAACATCATCGTCGCCGATACGTTCAACTCGGTAATTCGCGTGGTAAATCCCAGCGCTCAACCCGTGACCGTCGCGAACACTACTATCCCCGCTGGCTTCATCGGAACCGTCGCCGGCTCGCAATACGATTCCTTCGAAGGCTCCAGTTGCCAATTAACCGGCGACGGCGGCCCTGCGCTCAGCGCATTTCTGTGCCTGCCCTTCGGAGTGTTCGTCGATGGCTCGGAAGACATCTTCGTTGCGGATTACGCGAATTTTGCCATTCGCAAGGTTGTTCCCGCCGGCACTATTTCAACTGTCGCCGGTACGCTCGGCGCCGATTGCGAGACCTACGCCACGACTGGCTGCGGCGATGGAGCCGCTGCCACCAGCGCCCAACTCAACTACCCAAGCGGCGTCACCCTTAATTCTGGCAACATCTTCATCGCAGATACCGAAGATTTCGTAGTCCGTGAAGTAACCGGCGGAAATATCCAGCGCTTTGCCGGAAACGCCTTCCAAGCGTACTCCGGCGACGGCGGCTTGCCCACCAAGGCAGAGCTGAACAACCCCGGCACCGTTTTCGTCGATCTCTCGGGTAACGTATTCATCGCCGATACATCTAACTCCGTAATTCGCGAAATAGTGGCGAGCACCGGCGACATCACCACCGTGGCCGGCAATGGCACCGCTGGCTACAGCGGCGACACCGGACCTGCAACCAGCGCAGAACTTAATTTCCCGCAGGGCGTTTTCGTCGATTCCGCGGGCGACATCTTCATCGCCGATTCTGCCAACAACGTGATTCGCGAAGTGGTGGCCTCATCCGGAAAAATCCAAACGGTCGTCGGCAATGGCACGGCAGGCTTTGTCGACGACGTCGCGCCCCTCCTGGCCGAACTCGACGACCCCTACGCGGTCGCCGTCGACATCTCCGGAAACATTTTCATCGCCGACAATGCCAACGACGTAATCCGCGTCGTCAATACCGGCACTTCGGCGCTCACCTTTGGTCCAATCTCAGTCCCGCCGAACACGATCCTGACCGTCGCCGGTACCCCCCAACAAGACTGCGGTGAGGACCAGACATCTTCATCCTGTGGCGACGGCAATGTTGCCAACACCGTGAACACTGTCTATCTCTCTTCTCCCGCCGGTGTGGCAGTCGACACCACAGACGATATCTTCATCGCAGATACCTTCGACAATGCCATCCGCGAAGTCTCAGTCTCGACCGGGATAATCGAAACTGTCGCTGGCACGATCGGCGCCATCGGCGGCTTCTCCGGCGACGGCGGCCCGGCCACGAGTGCTTTTCTGGATAGTCCCTACGGCGTGTTCATCGACGAATCGAACGACATTTTCATAGCCGATTCCGAAAACGCCGCGATTCGCGAAGTCGTAGCGACGACCGGTTTTATTCAAACCATAGCCGGAATTCCTGCCACCCAAGGCGGATTCCCCACGCCGGGCTTCTCCGGCGACGGTGGACCCGCAACCAGCGCGGAACTCGATTTCCCGTCGGGTGTCTTCGTCAGTTTGACCGGCAAAGTATTTATTGCCGATACAGATAACTCGCGCATCCGCGAACTGGCTCCCGCTCCGTTCACCGTAACCGTCGCGCCCAGCGCGGCAACGGTGGTGACGGGCGCCCTCCAGCAATACACAGCGACCGTCACCGGAAATCCCAATACCAGTGTGAACTGGCTCGTCAATGGAGCGGCGGGCGGCAACTCAACCGTGGGAACAATCTCGACCACAGGGTTGTTTACAGCTCCGACTGCAGTGCCTTCTCCAGCCACCGTCACCATCACCGCCGTTTCGCAGGTGGATAACACCACATCGGGAACGGCTCAGGCAACGATTGCCAATCCCAGCCAGACGAATACCATCACCGTGACTCCGACGCCCGTCGACGTTTATGCGACCGCCGTGCAACCCTTCAGTGCCGCTGACAATGGGACGGCGACCACTGCGGTGACGTGGTATGTCGAGGGATCGCAGGGCGGCGACGCGACTTTTGGAACCATCGACGCTTCAGGCAACTACACCGCTCCCGCCGCCGTCCCATCGCCGGCGACCGTCATCGTCGAGGCGGTTTTACAGGCAGACCCGACCGCCATCGGCACCGCGGCAGTAACAATCGTCTCCGCCCCATCCTCTTCGCAGCCCATGGCACAAACCGTTTCACCTGGAGGAACGGCAAACTATTCATTCTCGATTACAGGTAACCCGGGACCGACGCTCACCCTGGGTTGTTTGCAAAGTTCCTTGCCGTCGGGCGCAACATGCACTTTCTCCCCCGCAACAGTTACGCCCACAACCAGCGCGCAAACGATCAAACTTTCCGTGAGCGTGCCGTCCAGTTCTGCGTCTTTGCAGAAGGCTGGCCGGCCGTCACTCGCGCCGCAACTCTACGTCATCTTCGTTCCGCTGGCGGGAGTCCTGCTTCTGGGTGCAAGACCGCGCAACTGGCGCGTCCGATTCGCGGGCCTCGCGCTTGTGATCGTCTGTCTGCTTGCCATGCTCGCCTGTGGCGGAGGGGGTAATTCGTCGGGAACGAATCCGGTAGCTTACACGATTCAAATTCAGGGGAAGGCGAACGCACAAGTGGTGAAGATCACGACTGCCGGCTTGACTGTGGAGTAGGCTGCTCCGCAAGAGCGGACGCGCGTATTCCCTCAACTAGAGGACAGCCGAATCACTTACCCGCCATACTCTGCATCGCGCGCTGTTTTCCCGCTGCGATCTGCGACCGGAATTCCTCTCCGAGTGCATACGCTTCTCCGCGAAACGGGCTTTCACGCTCTGCATTCTGAAACGCCGTCAGCGCGAGATCCGCGCGTCCAAGATGAAGTTCCACATTTCCGAGCATCAGATACAACCAATGGGATCTGTTTGATCGATCGGCCGCGTTTCTTAGAACCTCTGCCTCCTCAGCGTAGCGGCCCTCCTGGTCATAGATTCGAGCCAGCGCGGCCGGCGCATCATCAGTGGAGCCGAGTTCTACCGAAGTCACGAGCTCTCGCTCGGAGTCCTTCGCATACCCCATATTCCCCAGAGCGATCCCTTTTGCATAATGCAAGAATGCATTGTCCGCAAAGTTGCCTGCAAAGATGCGTTGCGCCTTTTCCAGGCGCTGCATCGCTTCGGCATTTCGATCCAGCACCACCAGAATAGTTCCGGCATTTAACAGATATCGAAATTGCTCGGCATCCGAGGCGGTAACCGGTGGGTCCGCAAACTCCACAGATTTGCAATCGAGTTGGAGGCGATGAATGAGATCGGTCGTTTCGGGGACGACCCGCAGAAAAACCGCTCCAAATGCATCAAGGAAAACGGGGCGCCATCGCTGCGCATCGCAATAGTTGCCTAAGCTTCGTAATGCGTTTCCGCCCTCGTAATCCATGGATAAGAGTATGGTATTAATCCCCCTTGCATCGGCTTCACTGCTCCAAGCCTCTGAGTCCAGTGATTCCTCCAGTAGACTCGAGTTGCGCAACAGCAATGAGCCTCCAAAGGGTACGGAGCGCCCGTCAATATAGTCGGGGTATTCGGGCGAAAGTTTCCAAACCGCGAACCCGCCCGAATTGAAGTCATTGAACAGATTCCGGGGGAGTTGTTCCTTCAATACAAATGCCGCCGCCTGTTCAGGCGCCCACCAAGATTGTCCCGCTCCAAAGGTTGAAAATGCGAACGGAGTCCTGAGGTAGAAACGATTCGTGATGAGGTCAATGCTCCTGACACCGACAAAGCACGTGATGAATACAACCGACACGATTGCGGCAAAGGCCCTGCCCCTTGCAGACATTTCGAACCGCGTCGCAATTCCATTTTTATAAACGGAACTCAGAGTTTGCGACAAAACCGTTCCCCCGACCACAACCGCGATGCAAGCGAAACACGCCTCCATCCGTATGGCATGGAGCACCAGATAGATCGAACCCGCCAGAAGCAGAGCCGCCACGAAGTTTCGCTTGGCCAATGCACACAGTGTGGCTATGCCTGCAGCGAATACCAACCACAGGACGGCGCTCTCCGGGTCACGCCATGCTAGCGCTTTTGCAAGTGCGCCGGGTGTGAGCCGCAATCCCTGCCATTCCCAAATCCACATACTGTGGGTTTGAGCGATGCTGCCCTGCCGTGCTATCGCTGCATAGATGCGCCAACCCCATGGGTTGACGAGGGTTGCTGCTAGCGTGGCTATGAGCCAAGGCGCTACGTTTTTCAATCGAAGCAAGGCGCCGGGTCTGCGTGAAGGCACAATCGCATCCTCGAGTTCCAGCAAGATGTATGCGCCGCACATCGCCAGACCCGCAATGAATCCTAAGTGCAAGTTCACCCATAAGCACATGAGGATCGGAAGCAGCCACAACGGGCCTTCTCCCGATTGGTGATAGTGCCAGAGCAGGTTTACGTATGCCGCAAAGAGGACTGCCGTAAACATCTCAGCCCGCGGTGGAGTACAGGCGGCGATGAGTGGAACCGACAAGATCGCCAGGATCACACCGGTTACGGAAGAACGGCGCAGCAGCAGTGCGACCGTTCCCACACACGCTGCGGCCCCCAGCCATGACAATAGGCTGTAGCCGCCGATCACGTAGGACAGATAGAGAAGAATTTGCGACAGGACCGGATAAATCCACTCCGTGCCAGCGGCGGTATAAGAGAAAACATCTGTAGACGGTATGTGTCCGTGCTGCACGATCCAACGTCCAGTTGCCAACTGCCATCCAAGATCGAAATCCCCTAGAGTGCGTAAGCCGGCAGCCAATGCGTATAGAAGTGCCAGAATAAAAAGTGCCAATCGTGTGCGCCGAAGATCGATGATTTGACGGGCATATTTCATATCTTAAGCGAGGCCGCCAAGTTCACCGGGCGCAAGGTCTCAGTTCTTTCGCGCGTGAAAGTAATATTATGCAAAGTAAACGAGAGGGCGCCAAAAGGCGTAAACACAGCCAATCGTCAGGGCAGCTAATCCCCAAAGGTCCTGCACGCCTCAATGCCTGGGGTTGACTCCACTACGCGGCATTGCGGACCCGACGGTGCCGTTCGCATTGTGTGTCACTTCGTGACAGACCAACGCGCAAGTCTTGGTGCTGCCGTTGTAAGCAATCGGCATCCCGCCGTTCGGAGCAACTACATTTAAGTCGAAGTCGACGAGTCGGTCACCGCTGACGTTTCCATTTCTGCCTGCTATACCATGTGCGGTGTGACAAGTTGAGCAGGTAAAACCAGCATTGATGTGGATGGAGTGCTGAGACCAGCTTCCGTTTTGCACGATATTAGTCAGACTATGGCATTTGCCACACATCGCGTAAGGCCCATTCACCGTCAGATCCGGGTTTGGGAATAGATTAGTAATCCGCTGGCCAGGGCCGGGGGCTTGGCTGAATTCGTAACGACGCTCCAAGAGGTGGGTCCATTTTGAACCGTGCGGACCGTTCGGACCGACGCCGCCGAATTCGCGATTGTCGTCACTGTTGTGACAATCCGTGCAGAAAATCTGCGTGCCCATCTGTCGCCCCTGACTAGTCCCGTTCAATTGCGACATGTAAGGCAAAAGACTAGGTTGGGGGTAAGGCGAGTTGCTGGTGTGCGTAACTGGATGGCTTGAGGACGCCGTAGCGGCAAACTGTGAAATCACATTCCCTGGATCGGCCGGGTTCGACACGTAGCGTACCGGGAGATATCCAAAGGGCGATTTAGTAGGCTCACCCGTGGACGTTCCGTGGCAACGAAGGCAGTTCTCGTATTGGTTCACAGCCGGCACGACAGGAGTGATTCCGTCGCTGGCAGAAATCCCATTGATCCCGGTTTGTGACGGACGAATGAGCGGCGGAGGCGTGAACGTTGTAACTTGCTGCGCGGCATGCGGGTCGTGGCAGTCGGCGCAGGTGGCGTGGCGATTGTTGTTCAGAAGAATTGCCTCGGCGGTATCGTGTGTGTTATTTCCGGACGGATATGGATGATAAGAGGCCTTGGAGAATTCTGCATAAACGTTGACCAGACTTGGAATGATATTGTTGTTGCCGTTGTGGCAGGTGATGCAGTTCTGGGTGTATGGGTCCAGATTCGCGACTGGTGGGGTCGCGCCGCGCAACAGCCGCGCCGGACCATTTGCATTATGCTCCACATGACAACTCGTGCACGCGTTTTGAGCCACGGTGCTGTAGACTCCAACATTTGCGGCCGGGAGAACTGCATTTGAAAAAGCGGCATGTGCACCGGTGGGCCAACCCACCAGCGGGTTCGGCTTGCCATTGACCACGCGCGGTGAGGTTCCGTGGCAGGCAAGGCACATCGCCCCGCCCGCACTGTTTCTCACCAGGAAGTTCAGGGAAACCGCGTCGCCATTTTGAACATGCGGATTGTGGCAGCTCTCACACTCAACATTCCCGTTGATCAGCGTCACCTTTTGTAGGGGATCCTGCGTTTGCCCCTTCGATATCAAACTAGACACCAGATCCGACTGGTCTTTCAGCTTATTGAAGCTGAACGGGTGCGAGTTCTGCAGAGCGGTCCCAAGAATATCGCTCGCATTCATCTTTCCCTGCATCTGGATCTTGCCGTACGGTATCGTCTGCCCTGGAGCAATCGTTCCATCATGGCAACTCAGGCACAGGCTGCTCGGCGCGCCGATTGGTGGCTGCTCCATCGTCTGGGTTGCGTCCGTGGTGCTGCGGTAAAGGCCGTACGTCTGCGTAGAAAACGTCTGCGCCCACAGCGGTCCCTTATTGTTACCAGAGTGCGGCGCATGGCAATACTGGCACGGCGGCAGTGCGCCCCCCGACAGTGGTCCCGGGCTGCCCGGTCCCATATTATGCGCTCCCAACACATCCCCGGAAAACTGCGCGTGCAGGACCCCTGCCCCCAGCACTAAAACCGCGCATGGTATCCAGAACTTCATTCCTACTGGCCCCCACCCTGCTCTCGTTTCCCGTAGTACTGAAACTCTTGTACGCGGCTGTTGTAAGAATCCGCTATGAACACGCTGTCGTTGTGGTCGATAAACATCCCGGCCGGCAAGTTGAACGCTCCCAGCTCTTCTCCTCTTGTCCCAAAGTAATAAAGCAGGTTCCCCAGCGCATCGAACACTTGCACTCGACTCCATGCCGCATCCACCACATACAAATGTCCTTCGCTATCGAACCCGATCCCCTTCGGCCGGAAGAACGTCCCCATATCGTCTCCGTCTCCGACATTCCCCAACGCGTATTTGAAGTTCCCGCTCCGATCGAACACTTGCACCCGGAAATTCATCGCGTCCACCACCGCCAGATCCTGTCCGTGCAGCACGATCTCCGTCGGAAAATTGAACTCCCCGTGTTCCGTCCCAGTCTTCCCGATCGTCTGCATTACACTTCCATCCATATCCAAAACGTAAATCTTGTTCCGCAGCGTGTCGGTCACATAAATCCGCTGCGCCGCCGAATCCACCGCGATCCCCGTCGGCCGCTTGAAATAGCCTTCTCCGCCCTTCAGATTGCCGATGATCCGCTTAAACTTTCCTCCCGCCTCGAAAACAAAAATCCTCCCCGTTTCCGAGTCCGTCACATAAAAATTATCTTGCGCATCCACCGCCACGCACTGCGGCGATTTCATCGAGTTCTCATCCTTATCGTTGCGCGCAATGAACTTATACTTATGCTCGGCAAAATCGAAAATGTGGACGCCCATCGCCCCCGGATCCGTCACAATCGCCCGCCCCCGCGAGTCGACCGCGATCCCATACGGCCTGATCGTCTGCCGCCGATCCGGCGCTCCCGCCACCACATCGAGTACCTTCCGAAAGAAACTCCGCTTCGGCGACACGTCCTGGTCGCTCTGAAACGTTCGCACAAACGCCAGCTTTCGCCCGCCCGCCAGCAGCAGCTCGGGCCCTTGCGCCGGCTCATTCTTCTCGGTTTTGGGCTTCTTTGCCTGCGCGGGTGCGCTCAAGGCAGCCGCCACCACGATGCACAAACAGAGTCGGCCCCAGTTTTCCACTGTGCATCGCCCTAGAACGCCTTGAACCATCGTTGGATTCCAACGTAGAAATTCGAATAGCTGCCCGCCGGCGTCCCCGCCGTGCTGACGAACTGATTCAGGTTAGTATAGCCCGCTGTAAACACCATCTTGCGAAACTGGTAATTGGTAAACACCAGAAACACCTTCGAATTGGTGTTCGTAGTGAGCGCCGCTGCCGTGCTGTCGTTAATCGTTTTGGAGTAACTGGTGGCGAACTGCAGCCGCCGCACCGGGTTTGCCGTAAAGCTGAACGAATAGGATGACCCGCTGTCCAGCAGGAACGCGTTGCCCGTGAGCACTGGCGTCATCGTACCCGGTGGCACAACCAGTCCGCCCGCCGTCAGCAGCGCCGTACCCGACGTATGCGAGTACGTGGCTCCCGCGTTATACATCTTGTAGATCAGTTGGGTTCCGTAGGATTCGGAATGGGCGTCCGAGCCCGGCAACTCCCCCATACCGGTGTGGAAACCGTTAAACGTGGCCATCCACCGCAACCGGCGCGTAAGCCGGCGCTGCGCATTCGCCAGGTACGAATAATTCGAAGTCGTTTGCGTAGCCAGCACTGTCTCCGTATTTTGCGAATAAGCGAAGCTTCCGCTGACCAGGAACTTGCTCCATTGTTTGTTGAAATTCACTCCCGCTACCAGGCCCGCTCCCAGATTCCCCGCGTCCGTCGCCTGATCGTTCACCCCGGCGTAGATCACCACCGTACCCCACAGCGGCTTCAGAAACCGGTAATTCACGATCGCGCTGAAGTGGGTCGCTGAGACGCTTTCGCCCAACACCTCTTGCTGGATGTGGCCGATATTGAACCCAACCGACAAGCTCTTTGTGATCACAAAATTGTCGCTGTTGCTCATCGCAATCGAGTAGCTGTGCGTGCCCAGATTGATATCCGGAGCAACCCCGCCGATGCCGATGATTTGCTGTTCCACCGCTCCCGACAGACTGCTGTCGTAATTGAACTGGAACTGCGTGGTGAACCGGTCTGTAGGCGCAAATGCGACCGTGGCAGCAATAACCTGGTTGGCGCCGGAGACCGTCGACCCGTTATTGTCGCCGCTGAAATTCGACCACCCGTAGCTCGCTCCAAACGACCCCCGCCATAGCGATAGTTTATGGTTCGCATTGAAGGCGAATTCCTTGTCATTGTCGTTCCCTGTCACCGTCTCACCGTCAGTGATCGCGGAGGGTAATTCCTCATGCGTCCAGGTATCGGTAAAGCGCGCTCCCAGATACCACCCATGGAGCTGGTAGTTGCTGAACAGGTTGAGATTTTTCGACCCGCTATGATCTTCCTGACCGGTGCCAAAAATCGATGAGGAAGAAGCATTCTGCGTGTACTGCACGCTCAAAGGAACCGCGCCCGGAATCAGTTCCGCCCACCCGATCCCGAAGCTGCGCGAGTTGCCCGAGGTAGTGAATCCCGGTGTCGTCCCGAAGCCATAGTTCCCGCTGCTGTTGAAGGCTTGGCCAAACGAAACCGACCCGGGAAAGTGGCTGCCGCTGAACAGGTTCACTCCCGCGTTGACGCTGGTCGCGTCGGTAATGGACCCCTGCCCCGAATTTGCCTGCGACCGATTGTAGATGGGATCGACGAAGAAGTTCAGGAACTTGGGGTTATAGTAGTACCCTTGCGCGACGGCATCGCCATTCAACTGCAGGCCGTGACTGGAACCAATCTGGTTGCCGTAATCCCCGTTATAGCCGAACCCGAGGTCTCCGCTCATGGTCACGCTGGTGTTGCTGCCAATTTCGACCTGAGCCCATCCCTTGCTTTCCAGCATGACGATTGCCAGCATCATGGTCGCCAGCATCACCCCAGACGCCAGCCGCAAACCAAACCCGCGCGCATTGTATTTAAGACTCGTCAAAACTCCCCCGCGCGTTTACTAACCTTTAAAACTTGTCATCCTGAGCCAAGCGAAGGACCTTTAAAACTTGTCATCCTGAGCGAAGCGAAGGACCTTTAAAAACTTGTCATCCTGAGCCAAGCGAAGGACCTATGCAAAAGCTCTTGGACTCGCTCTCTCGACGTGCCCTCACATTTCCTGAATCTGCGCGTTCTGTCGCAGCCGCTTGCCCAGCCCCGCTCGCAGCTGTTCGTATTTCTGTTTCTTCATATCGGACATCAGAACCGTTTTTACCGCGGCAAACGTCGCTTTCCCCGCCGGCTGGTGCGCATTCACTCGAATAATCGTCCAGGCCGTGCCCAGCGGAATCAGCCCGCTCACCTCGCCCGCCTTCATCTTCTGCGCCACTTTCACCACTTCCGGCGGCAGCTTCTCGCTCTTCACCAGCTTCCGGTCGCCCATATCCACCCGGTAGTCGTCTTCCGAAACCTTCTCCGCCAGCAACCCAAACTGCTCGTAATTTTTGGTCGCCTTGGCCTGTGCCAGAATGCCTTCGGCTTTCTTGCGCGAATCCTCCAACACCTGCGCGCTCGCCTTGTCCGGAGGAATAATCGAAATCGTTTGCAGCGCAAAACTCTCGCCCCGCTCAAACGCCTTCGGATTCTTTTCGTAGAAACTCCGCGCTTCCGCCAGCGTGACCGCGCTCTTGTTGTCCACTTCCTGTTTCAGCATGGCGTCGATCAGCAGCGAGCGCTTGATCTGTTGCCGCAGCTTCGCCTCCGACCCGCCCAGTTCCGTCGCCAGATACTGGTTGAACTCCGCCTCGCTGGCAAACTGGCCTTTGAAGTTGTGTTCTTCGCGAGCGATGCGGGCGGGCGCAATCGTCATCTTCTGCCGCACCGCCTCCTGGTACACCAGCTCTTCGAACACGATCATCTGCAGCGCGCCTTGCCGGATTTCTTTTTCTTCTTTTTTCGGGAAGCCGCCATGCAGCTTCGCGTACGGGAACAGCGCCAGCATTTCGCGCAACAAGTCGCGATCCGTCAGCACCGCCCCATTCACCTTCACCACCGCCTTGCCGGTCACGATCAGGCTGGATGCGTCCGCGCCCGACTTTACCGCCTTGGACGCCTCCGGAAACGACGCGCTAGCCGTTGTTGCCGAAGCCGCCGCCGAAGCCGAAGTTGGAGCATGGGAAGCCACCATCTGCGCCTTGGCGCCAACAGTCACCACTGCCAATGCAGCTAAAACCACCAAACCAGCGATCTGAAATCGGTATTTCATCGAAAACTCCTAGTTAAACCACCAGAATCAACCCTTTCCCATGCACGGCGCGTGCCCTTCGGCAAGCCCAATTGGAATCCCGACAGCATCTGTTAAGTCATTTATGTGGAAAGGTTTACGTCCAGGTAAGAGGTGGATGAAGAATAGATTCGGAGCCGGCACGGGGCGGAATGGGCCTTCTCCCACAACGACTCAGGTGAAATAACCCAAGGCAACCCTTTGTCATCTTGAGCGGAACAAGGTCTTCGGCGAAGCCGAAGACCTTGTGGAGTCGAAAGATCCCTAATAACCGCCATACCTGATCGGGAAGCCCGTGTTAGCGAACAGCGATCAGCGATCAGCGAACGACGAAAAAGAAAACGGGGAGGGGAAAAATCCCCTCCCCGCGACATCGATGAAGAAGTTTAGAACACCGTTGGCAGTGTGCCGCCATTGGCTTCGTTCGACTCGCCAAAGTGGCACTGGCGGCAGAACTGGGTCGTGGAAGCGGCGGATCCCAACGGAATGCTGACTGTGTCCGGGTTGTACGGAGCGTTGATGAAGAAGTACTTCGCGTACGTGCCGGTGGCGTTGCCCGCGATCGGGTTGCCAGCGCCTACTACCGAGTACACGTTCATCGAGTGCTGGTCGTGGCAGGTGGTGCAAACCACGTAGGGGATGCCACTAGCGTTGACCGGGGTTCCGTAGGAGTGCGCACCCTTCAACAGAACCGGCGCGCCGTAGGAAGTTACAAACTGTGCATACTGGCCGGCGTAGGTGATTGACTGGATTGTGTTGCTAGTGATCGTGTAGTTCAGGCCATTGGTTGGGTTGTTGTAGTAAGTGCCCAGAACCGCGCTGATCGTCGCGAGCTCGCCGATCGGGTGATCGTTGTTGTAATCTCCGCCGTCGGTGGAGAGGCCTTCGTTGGTCGAGCCGTCTGCGCCCAGCAAGGTCGGGATCTTCGCTCCGCCGTAAGAGGTTGGCAGGGCTCCGATCTGCTCTTCAAAGGCCCAGTTCTGCATCATGGCGCCCTTCGCAACTGCGCCATCATGGCAAGACAGGCACATTACTACGCCACGCATATCGGCGTATTGCTGCGCGCTCATGTTCAGTTCGTTGCCGTTCGCCGCGGTTAGCAACGTGTATCTGTTGGCGCTTCCAGTGTTGGAAATGTCGCTGAAATCAAACGTCTGGCCCCACAGTGGTCCCATGTCTTGGCCAAACAGGGCATTGTTGCCGGTATAGGCATCTGTGACTTTGCCGTTGAAGCCGCCGTTGCCCCACGCGCCGCTGTGCGGTGCATGGCAGCCGGCGCAACCGCGACCGTAGTTTTGGTGAGCGCCGAGGACGTCGACCGTGGGGGCGACGCTGCCGGGTGCTCCGGACGTGGTGGGGTGCGCGCCCTGTGTTACCTGCGCGATCATCATGGCTGATGCCATTACCACCAGAAGAAGGACTAGAGCTAGCTTTCTCATAATCTGATTGCCTCCATCAAAATTAAACTTCTTAAAACTCCGTCCTTTACAATGCACGAGGGTCACCGCTTTTCCGCCCACCAGCAGGATTTAGCAACCGTCAGCCAACTAACTGAATATAAATATGTTGTGCCGATAATCCGGCCTGATGCAGAACGCAACACCCTCCAAAGACCGTTAAGGGTGGGCCTTCTCACCATCTCCATTGAGTGAAATAACCCAAGTAACAAGCAAGCCGGGTGAAAACAGGGGTGCGCCACTTCTCGCGCTTTTCGAGAAAGCCTGCCCTGAGCGAAGCCGAAGGGTGGCCTCGCCGCACAATCCGGGGACGACGCGGCGTCCAGAAGCTCCAAAGCCCATGCGATTGGGGGAGCAAATACTGCGCGGGGAAGACCAAAAGCAGCTAACTCATTGATTTAAAAATAGCTTAACCTAAAATCAAAGACTTAGCGGCAACACCACGCTAAGTCTTTGAGTTTAAAAGAGACCACGACCAGGGCGGATCTTGCCCCCCAGAAGGGGTTTTTGCCAAGCAGTTGTTCTTCTCAGTGTCTCCGCCTGCCCTGAGCGAAGCGAAGGGTGTCTCCGTGGTAGAAGCTGCCCTCAGTTCCCACTCGGCTTCGGAGCATCGCTCTTCTCGCTCGGCTTAGTCTGCGTAGGAAATGGCGCTGGAATTTCCTTCTCCGGCTTCGCCGTTGGAGACTTGCCAGCCGCCTTCAACGCCTCGCGCCGATCGTTTTCCTTTTGCGCCTCCTCCTGCGTCACATAGCGGAACTCCTGCACCCGCCCAGGATAGGCTTCGGAGGTGAAGACCCGATTGGTTTTGTTGTCGATCATAATGTACTGCAAGCCGGAAAACGTGCCCGGCAGAACGCCTTGCTTGTTGCCCATCCACATCAGCAAGTCGCCCTCCTGCGTAAACAGGTGAACCCGGTTCTGCATCGAGTCCGTCACCCAGATGTGCCCATCGCTATCGACGGCAATTCCCTTCGGCATGGCGAAATAACCAGGACCATCGCCATGTTTCCCAAACTGCCGTATGAACTTGCCATCGGCGTCGAAGACCTCGACGCGGTAGTTGAGCATGTCGGTAACGTAGACGTTTCCATCCTGATCGACAGCCACGCTGGTCGGCTTGGAAAAGTCTCCAATTGCGCTCGACTGGTGCTTTGTATCCGCAGTTCCGATCCGGCGAATGGGCGTGAGATTGTCGGCATCAAACACCAGCACCTGATCCAGTCCGATATCGGCTACATAAAGGAAGCGATTCTCGTTATCGATCGCCATCCCAGCCGGAGTGACCAGTCCCTGAGTGATCGCAGCCTCCCCCTTGTGATTCTTGTCGAAAACCAGAATCCGGTGAGCCTGAGAGTCGGAGACGAAAAGCCGGTCCGAGTCGTCAATCGCTAAACCATTAATCAAAGCAAAACTGGCATCCTTGCCGTTCTTGATCATCACCGTATCTTTGGTTTCCGGGTCGATGATGAAGATAGCCCCCACCTTGCCATCGGCAACATAGAGCTTCCCCTTGGAATCAACCGCGAGCCCATGCGGTTCACCCATGAAGTAATGGTTCTTGAGCGGGTTGTCCGTTTTTTGCTCGCTGGTGCCAGCCAGCCGGTCCATCCAGCTGCTCTTTGGTTTTGCCGTCTGCGCGCTGAAGTCAGGAAGCTTTTCCCCCGCGAAATAGTCCAGATACTTCACCCGCGCGATCATCGGCGGCTGGGGCCACACCACCTTCGACTTATCGATCACGTCCAGAACCGAGACCTTCTTCTGCGGCGGCGGCTGGTCTTTCTTCTTATCCGCAAACGCAGCCGAAGCCGTCAATAGCAGCATCACTAACACCGCCATCGCGAGACTTGCGTTTCGTGCCGGAACCGAATTGTGTAGTTTTCCAATCATCTTTGCATCCTCATCGATCTTCAGTTCTCTTATCCTCTATTCTTATCTTTATCTGCGGAGATCCTTGTGGCAGCTCGCGCAGAACAACGAGTCATTCGCCTGATCTTTCACCAGCAAGCCCGGTTTCGCCGAAGCATGCGGCTGATGACAGGTCAGACAAGTTATCGCGACCTTAACTTTCGTGACATCAGTGGGATCCATCACATTCGACACCGGATGGCGCTCCACCGGATGTCCCAGGTTGTACTTCAGCGGTAACACGGGCACTGTAGCAAAATAGTTTTCTGGCAGCTCCACTTTGCCGTCGAAAATCGCCACCATGTGTTCGCTTTCAAGCTTCTTCGGCTTTGCGTCGGGCCCATGGCACTCCAGACAAAGCTTGTTCGGAGTGTTCACGCGCAGCAGATGTTCGTTGTCGTTGCCGTGTCCATCGTGGCAGATCGCGCAGCCCTGCACGAATGCCGGCTGGTGGTGAACGGCTTTCTTAGCCAGGTCGCCGATCTCGCTATGGCAACCCAGGCAAATGTTGACGGGATCCGTCTTCGGCAAACCCGGGTAAGCGCTGGCGTGCGGATTGTGGCAGTCCGTGCAATCTCCAGCCGCTCCGGGATGTTGCACTTTCGCTTTGTCGATCTGTTCCGGCTTGTCGGAGTGACAGGTAACGCAAAGGTCCTTAACGTTCGCTCGCGTCAGAACCACTTTGCCATCTTTTGCCGCGGCATGGCAGGTGTCGCAACTCTTGTCCGCAAATGGCGGATGGGTGAACTTCGCCATCAGCTTCGGCGCTGCGGATTGGTGTGGGTCATGGCACTGCAGGCAGTTCGCTGTGCCAAAGGGCTGGTTTTGGTGCGCCTTCTGCAAGGCGGCATCTTTCGGATCGTGGCAATCCACGCACAGCGCAGGAGCCGCCTTAGTCAAGTGAAAGCGGTTTTCAGTCGTCGGTTCCGCCCCCGTCTTGTGCGTAACGTGGCAGGTTTCACAACCCATGTCGAGGGCGGCGTGTCGGCTGCCTTTTTCCGGAACATTCAGGCCCTGTGTATGGCAAGTGAGACAGAGATTTTCTTTTTTGTCGCCGGCGGTCGCCTTCAACAGTTGGTTTTTATTATCCGACGTATGCGGATCGTGGCATTTCAGGCAATCGCGGACCGCCGGAGGATGAACTGTGCCCTGGAGCTTCGAGGCATCCTTATCGGCGTGGCAGGTCAGACAGAGTCCGTAGGCAGTCGTTGTCGTCAGCTTGATCCGGGTGACATCCTTGTTAACCCGGACCTCGTGACAACTCAGGCAGCCCATCGCAATCGCCGAATGGACATTCTTGCCCTTCGACTTATCTTCGTGGCATTCGAGACATTTGGCCGAGTCTACGTTCTTATCCAGAGGAACGGGGTGAACCGCGGCAGTGGCGCGCGTAATCAGGAGAGCGATCAGTGCAAACAAAATCAAAACAATAATAAAAAGAGGGCGGTCGCCTTGACTTGCGAGCTCATTGCGGTAACTGATGCGACGGGGGAGCGATTTCACACGGCCTCCGAAGGGTGGGTATGCACGAACGCAACCGTCTATCACCAGCACCTGGTTGCAAGTCACGGTATGTTTGTAACTGACTGAACAAAAATACGTTGAGAGACACTGATCCGATCCGGCCTGGGACAACGTGGCTCTCAATTATGGACCGCGAATGAGCTTTCTGCCACAGCGTCGTCGGTGAAATGCCCCAAGCCGCTCCTGCCCACACCCTGCAACAGCCTTTTTCCAGCCATCACAATAGCTTGTGAGGGCCGTCACCACCCCGTTGTGATGTGTGAAATCCCCGCCGAACTGGGTTGGAATGCGCCAATTAGCCCAAACCCGGGTGCGTGACGATTGTGGTCTTATTCGCTAAACCCCGTTAAATGTGTTCGTTCCACGTCACACCTCGTCTGGCTTCGTACTTGCATTTGAACCCGGGGAGTGGGGGAGGATATGGCCCTAGATCTTCGCGCAGTCGGCCACAAAACGTGGCGCACTATTGCTTCCATCCAAACCGGCGTAGTTCTTCTGATCCTCGTCGTGATCCTCGCCGCCGCCGGAACCGTCGTACTCCAGCGTCCCGCAACCGAGCCCGACGAGATGCAGGCCGCCTATTCCCCGCAGGCGCTCCACATTCTCGACGCCCTCGGGCTCACCAACGTTTTTCACGCTTGGTGGTTCCTCGGACTCCTGGCGCTGGTCAGCCTCTGCATCGTAGCCGCTTCCATCGATCGTTTTCCCAACGCCTGGCGCTACTTTTCGCGGCCTTACAAATATCCCGATCCAACTTTCCGCCGCGCTTTACATCCCCAGCAATCGCTCCCCATCCCCGACGAGGAATCCGGCCTGGTGGCGGCGGAACGCGCCCTGCATGGCATGGGATTCAAACCCGAGCGCGTCATTCCTAAAGATGCCCGTGAAAATCATTTCGGAATCTTCGCCGAGCGTCATCGCATTTCCGAGTTAGCCGTATACATCGTCCATGCCAGCCTGCTCCTGATTTTCCTGGGCACGATCATCGACGGTGTCTGGGGTTGGCGCGGCTATCTCAGTCTGAATGAAGGCCAGACCTCCAATGTCGTCGATACGCGCGACGGCAGCACGCGCACGCTTCCATTTTCCCTGCGCTGCGATGCCGCCGGTCAGGAGAATTACCAGGACGGTTCGCCGAAAAAGTGGTGGTCGAAATTAGCTGTGGTCGCCGGCGGACGCGATGTACTGACAAAAGAAATTGTAGTCAACGATCCGCTCCTCTATGACGGCGTCCGCTTCTATCAATCGAGTTACGGTTCGAACGGCAAGGTCGACAAGCTCAGCCTGGTTGCGACTCCGAGCAACGGTACCGGCGCGAAGCAGACCATCGGAATGACGGTCAACGAGACCGTCCAACTCGACGCCGATACCACCGTGCGTTTTGCCGAGTTTCTTCCCGACTACGCGGTTCGTGACGGCCAGGTCTACAAGAAGTCGAACTACTTGGAGAATCCTGCCGCTCACCTGGTCGTGACCTCTAAAAAGGCCGGACAAGATTTCGACGTCTGGTTCCCGCCCATGGCAGACGTCGCCGACAACTCGAAAGCGCCCTACCAGTTCGAAGCCACCGACTTGAAACTCGGTCACTTCACTGGATTGCAAGTCTCGCACGAGCCCGGTCAGTGGGGAGTCTGGTCCGGTGTTGTCCTGATGTTCATCGGGCTCGCATTCGTGTTCTACGTGATTCACATGCGGTTTTGGGCGGTACCGGTTCGCGACCCGCAGACGGGCAAGTGCTCGCTCTGGATCGGAGGCAGCGCCAACCGCAACCGCGACGCTTTCGAGCAGCGCTTCAATCAGCTGGTGACGTCGGTCGAAACCGAACTGAAGGCCGCTCCCACCCGTTCATCCGGTGTCCGCGTCGCTACCGGCGTCGCGAGCTAACACCGACCGTCGTTTCGTTGAACGCTGCACCGAACCAACTCATTGGAGGATGGTAATGGCACGAGCAAACGCAGAGCAGCAGCAGCAGCCGGCAACTGGCATGACCCTGATTGTCCTGGTCGGATTGGCCATTGCCTTCCTGCTCTTCATGGCATTTCTGAACGTGGTCAAGAGCGGCAATCTTCTGAACGAAAATAATCTGCTCTTTGCCACCCTGATTTTCTATGCCGGTGCCGGCGCCCTCTACCTGGGCTTCGGAGTCACCGGCACGCCGTCGTACTTGAAGTTCGCATCGCTCTCCACCTGGGCTGGATTGCTCGCCAACACCGGAGCCATCGCCCATCGCTGGTATGAATCCGGACACGCCCCGTTTTCGAGCGTTTACGAAATGCTCCTGAGCTTCGTATGGACGCTCGCCGTGCTCACCTTGATCGCCGAAAAAAAATACGGCGTCAAGGTGATTGGCACGGTCACCATGCCGGTGGCCATCGTAGGTGTGGTGCTGATGCAATTACTGCGCACCGAAGTCCATCCTCTGGTACCCGCGTTGCAGTCGACCTGGCTCCACGTCCACGTCACGCTCGCCATGCTGGCCTACGCCGCCTGTGCTCTCAGTTTTGCCTTGGCGATGATGTTCCTCATTCAAGACAATCTGCGCACCGACACCGTCCTCGCCGTAACCAGCGGCAGCACCCTGGCCATTTACGCCGGCATCGTTCTCACCCGCTTCGAGAAAGGCGGCGCACTGAATCTGGTCGCCTGGAATCCGGAAGTAAAGTCGGAAGTCTTCCTCTCCAAGGGCGTGCGTTTGTTCGTCACCGTTCCCGACCTCGGCTGGCTCATGGCCCTGACGCTTCTGGTCGTGGCCTCGCCCCTCTTCTTCTACGCGTGGGCGCGCTGGAAAAATAACGATAGCTTCCTGGCCATCGCCAACCGCGCCGTTTTCCTCAGCATTCTCCTTCAGGTCATGACCCTGGTCATGTTTATTGTGCGCGCCCGTGATGGCCGCTACCCATCGCTCGACGCCGAAGGATTATTCCCGACAAGCCTCGCCGCTAGTCCATTCATACTGTCGGGCCTGGTAGGCGGCGTCTTCATCTCTCTCCTCTATCTACTACTGCTCTGGCGACGGTCCGATCTGCAGCGCGCTCTGCCCACCGCCGACGTCCTCGACCGCATCACTTACAAAACCATCTGTCTTGCCTTCCCCCTGCTCACTCTCATGATCGCTTCCGGAGCTTACTGGGCGAACCAGACTTGGGGCTCCTACTGGAGTTGGGATCCGAAAGAAACCTGGGCCGCGATTACCTGGCTGGTCTACGCCGGCTATCTCCACATGCGCATCACCCGCGGATGGCGCGGCCGCCCTGCCGCTTACTTCGCCATCTTCGGATTTGTGGTCGTCATGTTTACGTTCTTCGGCGTCACCTACTTGCTTCCCGGTTTACACGCATATGCTTAGCCCCTTGCCATCCGCGGAGACACCGGTTCATCCTGTGGATGAGTTGGAGATCAGTGAGCACGCCGGTATCGAGCCCCGTGGCGTGGGGTTCACGACGAACAAGAGTTCGCAGCAGGCGGAGGATTCCCCATTGAGTTCCGTGCGTTTCAACTGGCAGCTCAAGGCAATCTTGCCGGTCGTCTTCGTCCTGCTGGTGGGGATGCTGCTCTTCCTTTTCGCGACCGTGTCGTTTCGCAACGTCGAACGCCACGCCATCCTGATGGTCGCCGGAGCTGGAGCCATCGTCATCTGTGGAGTCTCCATCGGCGCGCTCGCCTTTTTCATTCAGCGTCCCATGGTCGAGTTGCAGGAGAAGATGGCGCTGGTCAGTGAAGGCAACCTCGATGTCGCGGTCAGTTTCGCTCGACGCAACGATGAAATCGGAGACCTCGGCCGCAACTTCAATTACATGATGCGCCAGCTTCGCGAGAGCCAGGAGGAAATCGATGTCCTGCATCGCACCCAAATGTCCCGCGCCGAACACTTGGCCACGCTCGGAGAGTTAGCCGCGGGCTTGGCCCACGAGATTCGCAACCCGCTCGCCGGAATCGCCGGCGTCATCGAAATTATTGGTCGCGATCTCCCGTCAACCAGCCCCGCCCGCGCCGTAGTCAAAGATGTTCGCCTCGAGATCGTTCAGATCAACCGCATCCTCACCGATCTGCTCGAAACCGCGCGCCCCCATCCTCCGCAGATCTGCCGCAGCAACCTCAACACCACCGTCGAACACGCCGTGATGCTCGCGCGCCAGCAGGTGCTCTCCAAGCCCATCAAGATCGAACTCCAGCAAGCGCCCGATCTGCCCGAAGTCGAGCACGATAGCGATCAGATTCACCAGGTCCTTCTCAACCTCCTCCTCAACGCAGTCCAGGCCATGGATAATGCAGGTGCAGACGCGGGCACAGGCGCTGACGCAGGAAAAGGCGAAGTACACGTCGAGATCGGTTCCCGAGACCAGTACGCCAGCGTAACTGTCAGCGACAGCGGCAAAGGCATCCCGCCGCAGCACCTGGCTCACATCTTTCGCCCCTTCTACACCACCAAGGGCAATGGCACCGGTCTAGGACTTTCGCTAGCCCGCCGCATCGTAGAAGAGCATCACGGCCACATCGAAGTCGCCAGCGTAGTAGGGAAGGGAAGCAAGTTCACCGTGCTCCTCCCCTTTGAAATGCCTACCCCAGAGGCCGCAGCCGCAGCTTCCTAGTCGCTGGCTTGAAGAAAATCACCGTGGCCGGGTGCGCCACTTCTCGCGCTTTTCGAGAAGTGGCCTCGCCGCACAACCGATGCCTTGGGGTAGGTCAGGGCCGGGGCCGAGCAGCGCAAGCTTTTGATTGCGTTTATTTCGGTCCGTGAGTCGTCCCCATGCGCCGCCACTTGCCAGAGCATTCTCCTCTAATTCGTAGTAAATTACACAGGGGATGCCTGTAGAAAAGATCATGATCGTGGACGACGAGCGCCTGGTGCGCTGGTCGCTTCGCCAGAAGTGCGAAGAGTGGGGATACACCGTCATCGAGGCCGATTCCGGCGAACCGGCCCTCAAGCTGGCGCAGCGCGAATCACCCGATCTCGTCCTGCTCGATGTCCGCATGCCCGACCTCAGCGGCATCGAAGTGCTCGATCAGCTCAAGAAAAACGGCGATGCCCGCGCCGTCATCATGATCACCGCCGACCCGCAGCTCGACGACGTGAAAGCCGCGCTCAAGCTGGGCGCCTACGATTTCGTCGGCAAGCCCATCGATTTCGACGAGCTCCACATCACCATCAAGAACGCACTCGAAGCCACCAGTCTGCGCACCGAGGTTCAGGCCTTGCGCGGCGAAGTCCGCCGCGTATCCGGATATGACAGCGTGGTCAGCGTCTCCCCCAAGATGACCGAGCTCATGAACTTTGTCCGCAAAGTCGCTTCCAGCGAAGCCACCACCATCCTGATTCAAGGTGAAAGCGGCACCGGCAAAGACCTCATCGCCAAAGCCATTCACTACGAAAGCTCGCGTCAGGAGAAGCCCTTCGTAGCCATCAACTGCTCCGCCATCCCCGAAACCCTGATGGAAGCCGAACTCTTCGGCCACGAAAAAGGCGCCTTCACCGACGCCAAGCAGATGAAGAAGGGTCTATTCGAGATGGCCGACGGCGGCACCTTGTTTCTCGATGAAATCGGCGAACTCTCTCCCCTGCTGCAGGCAAAACTTCTGCGCGTGCTCGAAGATCAAGTCATCCGCCGCGTCGGCGGGGTCCGCGACATGCAGGTCGACGTCCGCGTCATCGCAGCCTCCAATCGCGATCTGGAAAAAGCCGTGCGCGACGGCCAGTTTCGTCAGGATCTCTATTACCGCTTAGCCATCATCGCCATCTTCATCCCGCCCCTGCGCGAGCGCAAAGAAGACATCCTTCCACTGGTCGATTTTTTCATCAGCCGTTACAACCGCAGATTCAAAAAGTCCGTGCGCGGTATTACCGATGACACGCGCCGCCTCATCTTCACTCACAACTGGCCCGGCAACGTCCGCGAACTGAAAAACACTATCGAGCGCGGCATGATTCTGGAAGACGAACCGCTTCTCCGTCCCGAGTATCTCCCCTTCTCCGTAGGAGAATCCGGCGGCCGCACCCTCTTCGAGCGAACCTCGCCCAACGATGGCGGGCAGGCCTTGCCCAACGGCCGATCCCTTCCCCGGCTCTACATCCCGGAAGGCGGCACCTCTCTCGAAGAGGTCGAGCACGCCATGGTCGAGTTAGCCATGCGCCAGGCCCACAACAACCAGACCCACGCCGCCAAGTTGCTCGACATCAGCCGCGACGCGCTCCGCTACAAGCTGAAGAAATTCGGCCTGATCCGAGGCGACGACGAAAGCGTGCAAACCAGCACGGCCGAAGAGCACCAATAATAATAATAATAATAAAGATCAATAAGACGAGCAGTAAGACGAGCCCCGGGTGCCCCATCCTTGCGCGCTTTTTGCGCAAGAGCCTGCCCCGAGCGAAGCCGAAGGGGTGGGATTCCACGGAAGCGGACAGCTAGGGATTTTGCCTTTTGATTTTGGGTGGTGATTTTGGGTGGCGCAGCGCTTCAGCGGTGCGGTTACTGTTTTGATTTTGAATGTCAGCTTTAGCCGCTGAGGTAAACTGCGCCGGGAAAGAAACTTGTTACCTCTTCAAGACTTCCTGGGAGGGTCTCAACTAAAATCCTCTCAACTGAAATTCATGACCGAACCCGCGTCATTCCGAAAGCCGCTGCTGGCGACTCTGGCAACCCTGTTTGCCGTCGTTGCCATCGCCTACGGTTCTCTCTGGATGTACGCTGTGCGTCACCAGGGGCCGCGCGTAGAACTCGGCTTCAATATTCGCAACCCTTCTCCGTTTGACGAGTCGACGCACTCGCAATCGGTTGGCGATATCGTGGCAGGAAGCCCGGCCGAACGTGCCGGCCTGCGCGTGGGCGATCGCATTATTGGCATCAATGGGCGAGCGCTAGACACCGACATTGCCTCCGACAAAGCCTATGTTCGTGGCCGGCCCGGCGACCCGGTGGAGTTGACCGTAGAGCGCGCCGGTGAGCCCCACCCCCTGACCCTGCATGGCATCTTCCGCGCCGCCACGCCCGATCGAACGCCCGAAGGCCTGGCCCGCTCCTCCGCTCTTCAAGTCATGGCATCGTACCCCGTCCCTTTTCTTGTGGTGGCGTTCGCCGTCCTGTTCTTGAGGCTCGAGGAACCCCACGCCTGGCTTCTGGCCTTACTGTTCTGCGCCTTTGTTGCCGCCGCGAGCTTTCCCAATTCCGCGATCATTCCTCCCGCGCTCGGCGTGTTTGCGCTTGCTTTTCGCGCGGTATTTGCGGGAATGCTGGCTCCGCTTTTCTATCTTTTCTTCGCTGTATTCCCGGTGCAATCGCCGCTGGATCGCCGCCTCCCGTGGTTAAAGTGGGTGGGCCTTTTGTTCGGAGTCTGCATTGTCATCCCCGGGTTGCGGACCGGGAGCGCAACCCTCCCACGAGTGGTAGCTCACCTCTTGGGCAGCCGCAATGCAGATTTCGTCAGCGCTGCCTTGAACTACGACTTACTGATCCTCGGCCTGATCTCGCTGGCGCAAAATTCCTTCATGCCCTCCGTCCCGCTGGAAGCGCGTCGCAAGTCGCGCGTCATGCTCTGGGGAACCGTCGCCGGCGTCGTGCCCATCGTGCTCGAAAGAATGGCCGGGGACTTCTTGGGCTATCGCCCCTCTTTCTGGGTCGATACCGTGCTCGTCCTCATCTTGTTCCTCTACCCCCTCTCGTTCGCCTACGCGGTGGTGAAGCACCACGTCATGGGAATTCCCGTATTGCTGCGACGCAGTGCGCGCTACGTTCTGGTGCAGAGGGGCTTCTTCCTTTTGATGTTCGTAGTTGCGGCTTCCGCCATTGCGCTTTTCACCCACGTCTTCGCCAGATTTCTTCGCGCCGATACCAATATCGGGATGGCGTTGAGCGCCGTGTTCGGCATTGTCCTGGTCTGGACGTCGGCCCCTCTGGTCAAGCGCGGAACCGAGCGCATCGACCGCGCCTTCTTTCGCAGCGCCTACGACTCGCGCTCCATCTTGCACGACCTCGGCGAAAAAACTCGGACGGTCGGAGATAGTAACCAACTCGCGATGCTCATCGAGCGCCACGTGAGCGAAGCGCTACACCCGAAATCCCTGGCGTGTTACCTCCAATCCGGCAATGGCCAGTTGTCCGCGACCTCCGGCACGCTCCCCGCGACATTCTCCGCCACCACACCGGGCTTCGTCGAACTAGCGCGCCGCGGCAAAGCCTGGGAAGTCAGCTCCAGTTCCGTTGGCGCCGAAGAGTTAGCCACCCTGGCGCCCCTCGCGCCCGAATGCCTGGTGCCGATTCTCAGCCGAGACAACAACCTCATCGGCTTGCTCGTTCTAGGCCAGCGACTTTCCGAGGAACCGTATTCCGGCGAAGACAAGCGCTTGCTCGAGTCCGTAGCCGCCCAGGCCGGCGTCGCTTTGGAGAACATTCGTCTGGCGGAAAAAATGGCTGAGCGTATGGAGGCCGATCGCCGCACCGCGCAGGAAATGGAAATTGCCCGCCAGGTCCAGGCCAGGCTTTTCCCGCAAAAGCTGCCCGCGATGCAGACTCTCGAATACACCGGCGCCTGCATCCAGGCTCGCAAGGTTGGTGGAGACTACTACGACTTCCTAGAGCTGGGCCCCGGCCGCCTGGCGCTGGTGCTGGCCGACATTGCCGGCAAAGGAGTCTCCGGAGCCTTGCTGATGGCCAATCTGCAAGCCAACCTGCGCAGTCAATACGCGCTAGCCGTCGACGATCTCCCGCGCCTGCTCACGTCGGTCAACCGTTTGTTCTACGAAAATAGCGGCGATGCCAGTTACGCCACCTTATTCTTCGCCGACTACGACGACTCCACCCGCAAGCTCCGCTACGCCAACTGTGGACATCTAGCCCCACTCCTGCTGCGCGCCGGCGCAAGCTCGCAGGGGGAGCCGCCAAAGGCAGAGTGGCTGAGTTCCACCTGCACCGTGATGGGATTGTTCGAAGCCTGGCAATGCGAGATAGCGGAAGCGCAGCTAGCGCCAGGTGACATGCTGGTCCTCTACACCGACGGAGTCACCGAGGCCGAGAACGCCGAAGGAGAAGAATTTGGCGCATCCCGCTTGCAAGATACCCTGGTGCGCAATTCTCAGCTTCCCGTAGAACCGCTTCTTCAATCCGTAGTAGCAGCAGTCCAGCAATTCGCCAGTGGAAGCGACCAGCAAGATGACATCACCCTGGTGATTGCCCGGTGCCTGGCCTAGTGAGGTCCCAACTAGAACTGGCTGTGGCCGAAGCGGATGCCAAGCGGGTGCGCCACTTCTCGCGCTTTTCGAGAAGTGGCCTCCGCGGACACCTCAAGTCGTCGTGCCTCTGCAATCACGCGTCGGGCAAAACCAATCTCGAGAGCCTGCATCACAAGCGAAGGGTCCCTCTCTTGTGGTTCGCTGATCAGAAGGTGAATATGTTCCGGCATGACCAAGTAACCAACGACGACAAATTGATAGCGTTTGCGCACCTGTTCCAAGACAGTGAGAAACAGATTGCGACGCCGCGAAGCGCCAAGCAACGGCTGCCGCCGATAACAACTGCACGTGATGAAATGTAAGTCTCCCGCCCCGTAGTAGCGCATCCGCCTAGGGATTTTGCATTGGCCTTTGCCTTTGGGTGGCGCAGCGGTTCACCGCTGCGGTCCAGCCCTGTGGGGGGCGGAGAAACGATGGGAGGGGAAACGATGGGCGGAAAACTGCACCAACAGCATAGCATGCGTTGTCAAGCCCCCTTTGAGCCACCAGAAATCGCCGAACTCCTTTCGTGTGTTGTGCCTGCGCCGCCTGTACGTACATAGCCGTACGACAAACTTTATTTTGTCCGCCCGTTGTTCGACTATTTTTCGTTCCATTGTTCGCCTATTGTGCGCTCCGCTTCGGCGGCTTTATTCGTGTTTTGTTCTCTCGTTGCCCTTTACCCTTCCGCCGTGACATACATACCGGTACGTACAAGTATACATGCACAAAACGTTTCACGTGAAACACTTTGTAACTACAAGTTGTGTACATACGATTTTGGGTCATCCCTGGGGGCGGTGAAACGCTGCCGGCTATGCCGACTTACCGTCCGCCATCGACTGCGGTCTGCCGACGGGGGGCTTCAGGTGGAACAGGCGCTGCAAGGCGGTGGTCAGTTGCTCCTGCTCATTCTTCCCGGGGAGTTCCTTGAGTTCGCGGGCGAGCGAGCCGGCGATTTTCTGCGTCATGCGGGCTAGCACGGCGTCCAACATTTCGTTCTGGTCTCGGGAGAACGGTCCGTTCTCTTGCCGAAAGGTATCCAGTTCTTTGCCGCAGATCTCGTCCAGGCGCAGGCGCAGCGCGACCATGGTGGGCACAACATGCTCCCCCACCAGCTTGCGCCGGAACCCCTGGGCCTCGCTCTGCAGAATGTTCTGAGCCTCGGCGACGGCGGCTTCACGCTCGTGGGCATTATGGTCGGCCACGCTTTCCAGATCGTCAAAGTCAAACAGGGAAATGCCCTCGACGCTGCGGACGGCGGCGTCGATGTCGCGCGGCATGGCGATATCCACGATCACTAGCGGCCGTTGTTTCATATTGCGCCCGCGCACCATTTCCTCCGCTTCAGCGCGGTTGAGAACTGTGTGGGGACACGACGTCGAACTGATGATGATGTCGGCTTCGGCCATGTGCTGTCGGCGCTCCTCGAAAGGAACGGCAACGCCACCGAGTTTGGCCGCGAGTTCGGCCGCGTGCTCCAGGGTGCGATTGACTACGGTTACGCGGGTGGAGTTGGCTCCCTGCTTGATTAACTCGCGGGCGGAGAGCTCACTCAACTGGCCTGCGCCCAGTACCAGCACTTTCTTGTTTTCGAGCGTGCCGAAGATCTGGCGGGCTAGCTCGACGGCGGCATATGGAACCGAAACCGCGGTGTTGGCAATGGCTGTCTCGGTGCGCACACGCTCGGAGACGGTGAGCGCTTTTTGCAGCACGGCATCGAGGAAGCGGCCTGTCGCTCCGGCTTTCTGCGCGTGCTGCCACGCCTCTTTCACCTGGGTGACCACCTGGGGCTCGCCTACTACCATGGAGTCGAGGCTGGAGGCGACACGGAAGATATGCAGGAGGGCGGCTTCATCGAGCAGGCGGTAGAAGTGTTTCCACTCGCAGAGCTTGAGTCCGCAGGAGGCGGCAAGCGAGCGCATGACTGAGTTGGCGGCGAGGGTAACATCGCCGGCCCACAGCCAAAACTCGGTGCGGGTGCAGGTGGCGAGTACGATGACCTCTTCGATTCCTTCGGCGCTCGACAACTGCGTCAGGGCATCGTAACGGCGGCTCTCGTCGATCCAGAAGCGCTCGCGCACGGCCACGGGAGCGGTACGGTAGTTCAGCCCCACGACCATTAGAGTCGGTTCCAAGATTTCAGCTCCTGGCAGACCGCTGCCACAGTACGGTAGAGCACACGGCGGGCCAAAACTGGTTTCTCGCTCGGAAGCTGCAAAGTTTTCAGTTAGTTAGGGAAGTTATGCACAGAAACGAAGTAAGCTTTGCGAGCTTGGATTGTGGGATTACACGCTAAGCGGGGTCATTTGGCTCGATTCAGGCTTTGAATCATTAGTAGCTAGATTTTCTATACGCTAATGCAGAACTTCGATGATTCAATGACTTACTTGCACCGGTTTAGCGCGACGTTACCACCGGCGCACTATCTATCTCCTTTTTCAATCCTTTTGCTTGCGGCTGATGGACGCAGAAGGGTTCCTCGTCGAGGTAGTTGCCGGTGGCGGCATAGGCGCGTGCGCGGCAACCCATGCAGACGTTGCGGAACTCGCAGCAGCCGCATTTTCCCTGCAGGTTGTTGGTGTCGCGGAGTTCGTTGAACACTACTGAGTTCTGCCAGATGTCGGCGAAGGCTTGCTTTCTCAAATCGCCAGCGAGGGCGGGCAAGTAACCGCAGGGATAAACTTCTCCTTGATGAGAAATGAAACACACGGCGGTTCCGGCGAGGCAGCCTTTGGTCATGGCGTTCATGTCGGAGGGATGACCTCCGGGGTGGCCGACGGGTTGTCCTATGCCCTGAGGTTTTAGCTCGATGCCGGTTGAGCCGGGCATGGTCATTTCGGTGGCGCCTATGGCTGGCTTTGCCGCTTCTACTGCTGGCGGGGCGGCGTGGGCTGCGGCTGCGGCGGCTTCGGAACGGTGTTCGGCGGCTCGGCGCTGGCGCACTACTCGGAAGTAGTGCGGGGCGCAAGTTGCCTTCAGTTCGATGCCACCTTCTAACGAGCGATCGTAGAACCAGTTCAACATGCGCTCGTATTCTTCGGGTGGAACCATTTGCTCGGCGGCGATATCCACACCGCAACCTACGGGCACTAACAGGAACGTGTGCAGGGCGTCGGCTCCGATGGACCTGGCCAGATCGAGGACGCCGGGAAGCTGATGAGCATTGTGACGGGCGATGGTGGTGTTGATCTGCACCGACATGCCGAGATTCTTTAGATTGCGGAAACCGGCGATGGCGGCATCGAAGGCTCCTGGAATGCCGCGGAAGGTGTCGTGAGTGAGCGCATCGGCTCCGTCTAAGCTGATGGCCACGCGCTGCACTCCGCTATCGACGATCATGCGCGCTACATGCTTAGTTACGAGCGTGCCGTTCGTGGCTAGCGCTACGCGCAATCCTTTGTCGGTGCCGTAACGCGCTAGCTGAAAAATATCCGAGCGGAAGAGCGGTTCGCCGCCACTCAGTACCAGAATGGGAGTAGACACTTCGGCGATTTGATCGATGATATCGCGGGCCGCTTCGGTGGAGAGATCGGAGGGAGCGCTCAGTTCGGTGGCGGTGGCGCGGCAGTGGATGCAGCGGAGATTGCAGCCTTTGGTTAACTCCCAGAAGATCAGTCGTGGCTTGTTCTTGCTCGCTTGAGTAGCATGCCCATTGCCGTTTGCGGAAGCCATATGAAGTTTCACCCCTACTTGAACTGGGAGCTAACGCTCACCCACGAGGCAACGATAAGGGAGAGCGGTACGCTTCGCGGTGACATTGATCACCTGAAATTGTGATGTTGGTCACTGGGGGTGAATCGGACCATTTGGCAGTCAGACCCCTCCCATGGCGGTCTTTTAGAATCCTAGACTTAGGTCTTTGAGTTTAAATGAGTTATCGGTAAAGTATTTATTCGTCAATGAGTTAGGTGGTTTGATCAATAGATAATTGACAAATCCTAAAGCTCTAAGAGAGCGAATTCGCTCGATAACGACGCGGTCATAGCGAGCGTCTGGCGGGTGCGGGGCCGGTGAACGTCCCCGCCTGTCCCCGGATCATTTGTCCCCGGATTATCCAGTTATAGAGATCGGTGTAAACGCTGGGAGAATGCGACGCTACGCAACCTCAATCACGTGCGTGCGTCTTCGCTTCATTCGGCAGTTAACGGACACCTTACAGGACACCGGAGGCGGAAAAGTTCGCCTGTGGGTTTGCGGGCGCAGGAGCAGGAGCAACGTAGAAACGGATTCGGTATGGTGGCCAACCGGACAACTCATACTCCACGAAGTGTTCGCCTTGCTCGCTGAACGTCATCGGGGCAAATTGAAATATCATGGTCGCTTGTTGATACTCTCGCGGAATCACCGAAGGCTCATCGAGCTGAGGAACGTTCGAGCTGGGAGTTTCAAACATCACATTCCCGGAGGGATTGATTAAGCGAATGCGCAAGCTATTCGGTTGCCACGATGAGGATTCAAACTGGGCAAAGAAACATATCTTAGGCAGCGTGATTGGCAACGATTGGACAATTATCGATTTGCCATAGTAACCAACAAGGGTGAATTTACCGCCCTGTTCAACCCGAACGTCATCGCAGACCGCGAAGATTGATAGCTGAGGTGGCCCGACGTTACGCGATTGAGAAGACATTGGCAGAGGCAGCCTTCGGAGCCTTCTTTGAGGCAATTAGCAAATCTGTGGCCGTTGGCTGAAAGTCCGGGGAATCCTTGTTAATATTCACCCTCATCAGCATGGTGTAGGCAGCGGGACGTTCTGGTGAGACGCCATAGTAAACCGGCGGAGCGGAGTTCCCACTCGCGGTCAAAAGAACTGCTGTGGAAGGTTTCTCTGTCTCAACGATTGTGGTACGCCAGCCGAAGTTCATTACAAAATACCGAGCCAAGACGTTTAAGTATCCGGGACTGCCCCAGTTCGCCGTCAGGCGTTGGAGTTCTTTGCCCTTCAGGACCATGCGATCAAAATCGGTTCCTCTTAGGCTCGCAATCGCCGCTCGCATTTCGGGCGTCCCATCGATCGTTTGCAGCTCGGGAACGTTGTCCAACGAAAGACGGACGTGCAGCGTCAGTTCATCAAATCGGTTGTAGACCTTCAGTTCACTAGCCATTTTTCACAAACTCTTGAACAACGTGACCGAACCGACTGCCGAGAGTAGAAATTCTCTCGGAAACTCGGTCATCGTGCTCGCCTTTATTATCGCAGCTGCGAGTGTTTCGCGCTGCCACTCGATGTATCTCTGCTGGAGAAGCTGGAACTCTGCGACCGGGATACTATACCCGAATCTCGGACGGGTCCAAGCCCAGCGCCCATCATCCATCGCGGTCGTATGTATTTCCTTTGCTCCCCAGCGCCGGAACAGTTCTTCCTCTTTCATTGAAATATAGTACGCAAAGCCCTGACCCCGAAGGTTACGCCGGACATAGAACTTTACGCGACATGCGACTCTGGAGCGTCCTGACCGTCCGAGCAACCTTTTGTTGTCGCACAGCCAGCGTTCTAGCTCTTTCTCTAATATCGCCTCACCCGTGTCGGTGTGGAAAAGAATTTGGCAGACGACCTTCGTTCCATCGGCTGTTTTCTCCAGAAGTTGAAATGAAAAAGTCGTTTTGGCATCATCAATTCCAAGCCTCGGAGCGGCCAAATATGCGCTCTCGATGTCCGCTTCCGAGATCGGCAATAACGCGTCTGCAAGATCCATGACGGTGGAGCGAATAGCGCCCTAGTTTCCAAATCGAAGATCTATCTTATTCTACAGTACCGAACCGCTCCGGTTCCCCGCCGCCCGCTGGCAGCGACAGCGCAGCCGCGCCGTGTATCCGTCTGTTTTCGTGACGGGGCGGGTGGGCCACGTTAGCGTCGGGAGTATAACGCGGGTTTGTCTTGGAACGTTGGCCGAAAATAACTGGGGGTGCACCACTTCTCGCGCTTTTCGAGAAGTGGCTTCCACCGCGCTGGCGGCGCAGAGTCTTTCATCACAATTGGGTGGTGTGCGCCATCACCGCGGCAGATCTCTTTGCCCACTACTCTGTGGCCATGAGGCGCAATCTAAAGCGCTACTACGGCGCGGGAGACTTACATTTCATCACGTGCAGTTGTTATCGGCGGGAGCAACTGCTTGGCACTTCTCCGCGTCGCGATCTGTTTCTTACTGTTCTGGAGCAGATGCGCAGACGCTATCAATTCGTCGTTGTTGGTTACGTGGTCATGCCGGAACATATTCACCTTCTGATCAGCGAACCGCAGGAGGAGACTCCTTCGACGGTTATGCAGGCTCTTAAACTTGGCTTTGCTCGACGCGTAATCGCCGAGAACCGCCGACTCGACATGTCCGCAGAGGCCACTTCTCGAAAGGCGCGAGAAGTGGCGCACCCCTGTCTGGAGCCCCAACCGGACCCACCGTGCGCGCCGGTTCCCGCGCAGCATATCTGGACGAAACGGTTCTACGATTTCAACGTTTGGACCGAACACAAACGCATCGAGAAACTTCGATATATGCATCGAAATCCTGTGACGCGCGGGTTGGTGGCGTCACCGGAACTTTGGCGCTGGAGCAGCTTCCGCGACTACTTTCTGGGGGAGGCGGGTCCGGTGCTAGTCAACGGGTGGGACGTGCTTAGGATGAAGATTCGGCCTCCGGCTGCGTAACACTACGTCGAAGGGTGTAGGCTGTCCGGGGAGCCACTTCTCGAAATGCGCGAGAAGTGGCGCACCCACCACTACGACTTGAGGTGTCCGGGAGGCCACTTCTCGAAATGCGCGAGAAGTGGCGCACCCGCTCGCACACGCCGCTTTGACTTCTACGGAACAAAGCTCGGCCCGGCTGCGTATGGCCCGTGAGGAGGTCCCCGCTGTGACGAATCTGGTGCTTATTCTTCACGTCGTTGCCGGTACGATTGCGCTGTTTGCGGGGGTCGTTGCTATGTCGTCGCGCAAGGGGGCGCGCTTACACCGGATGGCGGGGACCGTCTTTGTCGTGGCGATGCTGGTTATGGCGGTCTTTGCGGACTATCTTGCCGTGGCAATGCCTGAGCAGATTCCCAATTTGTTTATCGGCACGTTCACTATTTACCTGGTGGCGACGGCTTGGTTGACGGTTTGGCGCGCAGAGGGGGCTGTCGGCATGGCTGAGAAGATTGCTCTGGTTGCAATTCTGTGCCTCTTCATCCCGTTTGCGATTCTGAGCTTTCAGTTGGCGACTGGCCTGACGCCTTCTTTCAAAAGCGCTGTCCCGTTGGAAGGCCCTGTCCGCATTGCGATCTATTGCTTCACGTTGTTCGTGGCTATGGCGTCGATTGGCGACGCCAGGCTCGTACTGGCTGGTGGCATTACGGGCGCGCGACGCATTGGGCGACATCTTTGGCGTATGTGTTTGGGACTTACTTTCGCGGCCGGTTCGGCGTTTACTAACGGATTGCCGCGGCTGCTCCCGAATACGGTGCATGTTCCGCTCATCCTCCTTTTTATTCCTCAGTTGACCTCGCTTGCGGTGCTGGTGTTCTGGATGATCCGGGTGCGGTTTACGGGTTGGTATAGAGATTTGGCGCCGAATTAGATATGTTGGGCGGGTGGGCCCAGGTTAAGGTCGGGAGTAGAACGCGGGTTGCTCTGGACCGGTTGGCCGAAGGTCCGCCGAAAAATTTGTGCGACCAGGTATCTGCGGATGAGGTATGATCGTCGCTTAAAAGATCGTCCCCTCTAGATAGTAAGTAGAACGTCGGGCCCCTTCTAGCGTTGTATCTTCGCAGCGGTCTTGCTGCCAGCAGAAAGGAAACGTAACATGGCTCAGAAAAAATCCAATCGCGCCGCCAAATCTCACACCGCCAGATCTACGAATGCAATAGCCCATGGCCCCACCGCGGTCGCAACCACCACGCAACTGCCGTATGCGAAACTGCACGTACCCAAGCCGGTCAGTCCGACCAAGACTAACGTTCCGCTGAGAGGACGTGCCAAGGACGCGACTAAGAATGCCACGGTGGCAGACACGCTGCCGGTCTACACCGCGCCGGCAGTAAAGAGCGCCAGTAATGCTGTAAGTGACACGACGCAAAGCTTGCAGACTTTTACTCTGGCCAATCTTACGCAATATACGGAGGAACAAGCGTACTCCACTAACGCCAGCAAAGACGTACATCTGTTCTACGTCGGGCGCGACGATGTGCACGACATTCTGAAGTACATTTTGTCGCGCGTGAGAAACTCGCTGTATATCAATATGTTTGGCTTCGACGATGCGGAGCTGAACGACATTCTGATGCAGAAGGCGATGGACCCCAATGTGACGATGATGATTACGCTGGATTTGAGTCAGTCCAAGGGCATCCACGAAAAGGCCCTGCTGGCAGCGGACGAGGAGCACAACCTGGCGAAGTTCAACACGTACTTCACTTTAGGCCAGTCGGCCACGCATCAGATCAGTCACACCAAGGGCTTTGTGGCCGACGGACGAGTGGCCGCCGAAGGATCGACGAACTGGTCGAGTTCGGGCGAAGGCACGTTCGTGGTCCACGGGCAACCGGGTGGGTCGGGTTACAAGGCGCAAAATAACACGCAGTCGGTAATTACCGACCCCGACACCATAACCCGCTTTCAAACCGAGCTGATCGCCGAACACATGACGGCGAAAAATCAGGAGAAGGGAACAGGAGTGGGACAAAAGTCCGTTCCGGCGACGACTACGGCCAAAAGTGCTCCGGCCAAAAACCGTGGGACGAAGAAAAATACAGCGGAGGGTGCGTCGTTAGAGGCCGCCGCTTGAGTTAGCGGCGAGCGGGCCACGTTAACGTTGGGAGCATAACTCGGGTTTGTTTTGGAACGTTGGTCGAACATGACTGGGTTCGACGGGTGTCGGCTGTCTGGCTGGCCACCCTTCGGCTCCGCTCAGCGCAGGCTTTCTCGAAAAGCGCGAGAAGTGGCGCACCCGCCACAACGACTCGGGGTATCCACAGAGGCCACTTCTCGAAAAGCGCGAGAAGTGGCGCACCCAGTCTTTCGACGCACTCTTGTCGACCCACTGTCGCTGGCGCATCCGCAACCAGTTAACTGGCGGGCTAGTTGTGGTTGGCGATCTCTCGGAGGGCGGCTGTGTTTCGGATCACCATGGTCGAGCCTTTTGATTGCAGGATCTGGCGCTTCTTCAATTCGGCGAATAGCCTTGTGACTGTTTCTCGCGAGGTGCCAATCATCTGCGCGATTTCCTCGTGAGTTAGTCGAAGCTTCAAGCGGGGATCGCCTTTGACTCCGTCTCCATTCTTGGCGCTCCATTCGAGGAGCAACTTCGCCAGTTTCTCGGCGGCGGAGTGGGAGAGTCCGAGGGCGCCCGCTTCCTTGCAGGCATTGTGATATTTCTCGCTGAGCTGCTCGGCTACTTTGAAGCAGGCCTCGACATCATCTTTCAGGAAGTGGAGAAAGTCTTCGCGCTTGACGAAATTGACCTGGCAGGGATCGAGCGTCTCGGCGGTTACCTCGTAAGGTTTGCCGGAGATGGTGGCGCTCAGTCCGAGGACTTCGCCGGGTTCGGCGAGTTTTACAATTACGGTTCGGCCGCTGGGGGAGTTGATCGAGAGCTTGACGCTGCCTTTGCAGAGCACGAAGATGCCGCGGGGCATTTGCCCTTCGACAAAGAGCACGGCGCCCTCGGGATAGGCAGTGGCGTACTTGATGTTTTCAAATGCCCGGAGCGCGGCATCGGGCAGATCGCAGAAGATACGATCGGTGCGCAGCTTGCAGGTGATGCAGCTTTCCACAATCTCCATACCGTATGGCGAGAGCATGAACGAGCCTCCTGTACGACTCGGCTCCCAGCCTGGCATGGTGGATGGCTTCTTGCGCCATCCACGCGGGAGCGGAGCCACACCTCTGCCGCCAGTTTCCGCCGGAGCGGAACACTTCGCTGTGCTGCGGGACACAGGGTAATGTGATCTTCCTCACGTGGCGCGGGTAGGGGGCGGGGGTGGGAAAAATGCCGGCCTTGGGGAATCCCATCCTTGCGCAAAGAACGCGCAAGGATGGGGCACCCACGGGTCAAAAACCCACGACCAAAAAACCGAACGGCCAAAGCCCACGGGCCAAAAACCCAACGGCCAAAAACCGGGCAGATGACTTACTTTGCCTGCAAAGTTTCGATGTACCTGGTGAGGTTCGAGACGCGTTGCTGTACTTCACCCTCGTGGCCGCCACTTATATTCCAGAACAACGCTCCCCAGACTGGCATTTCTTTGGAACCGTGCGCGGGCGTCGCGGATTCGCCGCGGATGGAAGATTCGACCTTCAGCGCCGGATATTTTCCTCCGTTGTTCTGAGTCAGGCGGGCAAGGTCGGTGGGAGGGACTTTCAGAGCGCTGGCGGCGGGGCCTCCGCCTTTGCCGTCGGCGCCGTGGCAAACGGCACAATAGGCGGTATACATTTCCTTGCCCGATACGGGTGAGGTGGGCTTCACGGGAACATGCTTGATGGTTTTCTCCGGCGCGGGCTGCATTTGGTCGTTTTGCATTTGACTCTGCGCGGCGACGGTGCAGAAGCAGACGATCAGGGCGACAAACACAATCATTTTTTTTGCGGACATCTTTTTTGGGGACATTGCATTCTCTCCTTCCAAGGCAGGCGCGTTTCGGTCGAACCATGCGCGCTGCCAACTGGTGTGGTGACGGGGCTTTGCCCGTCCCGGCGGGGCAAAGCCCCGCCACCACACAACCTAAGAACCCGACGACGCTACCACTGTACTCTTGCCCCGGTTATGGTGTGGGGATTTTCCAATCCTGGCCGGTGTGTACTAGAGCAAGCGTGGCTTTGGTCGGGTCTCCACGATAGAAGTCGGCATTGTATTTATTGATCAGGGTTTGACGGTCCCACAGATTGAAGCTCTTTACCAGCGAGCCGCCCGCGTCGAAGATGTCGCCGAACTGATTGGGGGTCCATTTCCAGGTGTAGTCGACGATGGCGTTGTTTCCGCTGGTGGCGATGTTGCCAATGGCCACGAGTTGGCGCTCGGCCAGAGGAACCTCATAGGAGTCGGTGCCATCGGCTTCTTTTTCTTTCTTGCAGCCCGCGACGCTGGCCAGCAGTTGCTCTCCCTGAGGGGTAAGTGTAACTTCCACTTTGCCCCCTGCGGGTTTGGCGACCTTCACGATCCCGGCTTTTTCCAGTAAGCGATAATTGGGACCATCGAGTTGATCGTCGCCGCTCGGTTTCACCGGGCCGGTGCGGAAGTGGATGACGGTGGGAGCACGTTGCTGAAGCGCCGCGGTCACGATTACGCTTGCCTTCTGCGCGCTCAGAGGAGTTCCGCGAACTTGAAGTATGACGTAGCCTGCTAAACCCACAATCGCCACTACCAGACACATCATGAGCAGCAGCGGCAAGACCGATGAACGTCGTTCCATTTCCACTTCGGCTTCAAACATGGCAGCCCCCTTTTTCTTGAATCGCTGAAAGTCCTCCACCAACCTTTTATTGTGAGACCGGGTCATTCCGATTGCTGTGATGAACGGCACAATCAACTGTTCGGTTTGTCA
>Ga0074044_10000102_pt1 | contig 84900 bp, 83 predicted proteins | sample BogForMeECP23OM1_FD_94443 | JGI IMG/M metagenome (GOLD analysis project Ga0074044, IMG submission 94443) | Bog forest soil microbial communities from Calvert Island, British Columbia, Canada - Bog Forest MetaG ECP23OM1 | ecosystem: Environmental > Terrestrial > Soil > Wetlands ...
CGGCGGTGCGCTCTTACCGCACCTTTTCACCCTTACCTGAGCCTTGCGGCCCGGGCGGTATGTTTTCTGTGGCACTTTCCGTCCAACCGGCTTGAACCGGCCGTCCCGGACGTTATCCGGCACACTGCTCTGCGGAGTTCGGACTTTCCTCTGTCTTGCGACAGCGACCGTCCGGTCCGGCTGCCAACCAATTCATTATAGAGCAGGCGATAGTGCAGGCGAATGGCGCATTCTCTCACTGTACCTCTTTCGGTGCGAGAAGGAACCTATACGCCAGGATGGCCAAGCCGACCAATAACGGAATCAGTCCGGCAAGATAAACCGGCTCGTCGCGCACCAGCCCATGCAAAAGCACCATGACACCTATGCCGACGACGGCCGTGATCAAGCCACCCAGCATCATGCCTTCGACGCGGCGTTTTGTAATGTTCTTATTCTGCTCACGCAGCAGTTCGATCGCAGCTTTGGCACCCTCGCCGGAGCTCTCCGCGATTTTCTTCAGCGTTTCGCTCCTGTAGTATTCTTCTCTCTCTTTGCGGCGCGAATCGGACCATACGGCGACGGACAGAAAAGAAAATAGGGCAATGCTTCCTACGACGGGTATCGCGATTGCTACGACCCCGATGGTGTTGTTGTCCACTTCGAATGCCATGGTCAGCTCCTTGAAGTTCTTCTGCTTACGACGGGTAGGACCAGCCTCCCGCAGTTCCGGTTGCATTTTCTTCGTCCGGAATGCATTTTTGAAATAATGCAACCGTCGGCAGCTTCGCAGTGTCATACGGTTGAGGCAAGTCCAGAGTGAGCGCCAGCGACGATCAGGCCGATGTTGAAAGAGTTCTGGCGGGAGAAATCTCCGCTTACGAGGGGATTGTCGGCCGCTGGCAGGGGCCGCTGATCAACTTGGCTTACCGCTTTTGTCACGATCGAGGCCGAGCCGAAGAGATGGCTCAGGAGGCCTTTCTGCGCGCTTACCGCGGACTCGGCCAATGGCGGAAGGATGCGGTTTTTTCCACCTGGCTCTTCGCGCTGGCCACGAACCTCTATCGTTCGGAACTGCGTCGCATTCCGGCGCGCACGGTGTCGCTTGAAGACATTGCCGAACCTCAGGACGTGCGCGCTTCTGACGGAGGCCTCGAAGATCACGATCGAGATTTGGCGGTGCGGCGCGCGGTTTTTGCTCTGCCGGCGAAGTATCGCGAGGCACTGATTCTTTTTTACTTTCATGACATGGACGTCACCACCGCGGCGCGCAGCCTCGGACTGCCCGAGGGCACGGTCAAGGCAAGATTGTTTCGCGGACGGGAAATCTTGCGCAGCAAACTTCCGCAACTGTTGGCTGTGCCGCGCCTGAAGGAGGCTTAATGAGACGCTTGATTAGACACGAGGAGATTGATCGCATTCTTTCCCGCGAAGAGGAAATCCTCCCGTCGTCGGGCTTCGCGGTCTCCGTCATGGATGCGGTTCGGCGCGAGGCCGCAGCACCGCCGCCGATTCCGTTTCCCTGGAAGCGCGCTCTGCCCGGCATGGTGGTTGGGGGCTTTGCGCTGGCGCTGGTTTTGATTTCGGTAGTTGTGGCCATTGCGCAGTTGGGAGGGGGAGCCGCTGCCCAGCAGTTTTCCATGCCGTTGCAGTCCGCGTTGCCGCCCATCTTCCAGGGGCATCTGGAGTACGCGGTGATTTGGACCGTGCTCGCGCTCCTGATGGCGCTCGCTTCCGTGAAACTCTCGATGCGCCTTGGTTCCGGGGGGATATAAGTGTCGTTTGCTCCTATCGCGCATTTCACCATGGGACCCATTCGGAATCCATCCTTGTAATCGTAGCGGCCGGGATACCATCCCTGGACGGCGGTCATGCTGCCGGCATACGGACCAGCCAGATCGGGAAAAGAAACCTGCCGCTTTCGCTAATGTGTTGAGAATGATCAATATTGAACATCTTCATTGCCGTGAACGTTGCATTCTGTAGGGGTGAAGACCAAAGAACTTACCCCGAAACAAATATTATCCGTGCCTTGTAACACTTGTGGTGCAGCGATCGGAGAGGCCTGCGAACTGCACACGGGTGCCCCGCGCACCGAGCCACACCGGGATCGGAAACTTTCCGCAGTCGACGCTGCGGAAAAAGAACCCGGCGGCCTGGCTTGACTGACCCGCTACTCCTCGCTGGCCTCGGCTGGTTGATTTTTTCTGCGAAATACTGCTCAGAACCGCTCATTTTCAGAACTTCAGCCCAGAAGGAGCGTGACAGTGTAACGCCACAAGTCATGGAAGCGAAGCAGCTTTTGGACTAGAATTGCATGTCATGGGCTCCCCCGCACTAGCGAATAAGAAGAGTCGCAGGTTCAATCCCGACACCTTCCTCGCGACCATTGGCGAGGGCAGGAAGCACCTGACTTTTGCCAAGAGGCAAGGCATCTTCGCGCAAGGGGATAGCGCGGACGCGGTCTTCTATATCCAAGAAGGCAAAGTGAAGCTTGCCGTCGTCTCTAAGACCGGCCGGGAAGCGACCATCGGCCTGTTAACTGACGGAGACTTCTTTGGCGAAGGTGCGCTGGCAGGTCAAACCTTGCGTATGGGATCTGCTACCGCCATGACGGATTGTGAAATTCTGCGGATCGACAAAAGAGCGATGATGGATGCGCTGCACCGGGAACACGCATTTTCCGATTTGTTCGTGGCGTATTTGCTGGCACGGAATGTCCGCTATGAAGAGGATCTGGTCGACCAGCTATTTAACTCCAGCGAAAAACGGCTGGCTCGAGTCCTTCTTCTGCTCGCTCATTTTGGCAAGGAAGGTGTGCCCGAGCCGGTGGTTCCCAGAATCAGTCAGGAAAGTTTGGCCGAGATGGTCGGGACTACTCGTTCACGGGTGAGCTTTTTCATGAACCGGTTCAGGAAATTGGGTTTTGTTGAGTATTCCGGCGGCCCGGACGGCGGGTTGCAGGTCCACAGCTCGCTGCTTAGTGTGGTTCTTCACGAGTAGGTGCGCTCGCGGCGCAATTTCACATCGATAGCGAGGACGCGATATGAAGATTTTGCTGTTTGCCGGACTGCTCTTGGTTATGCTCGGCATCGCATCCTTGATCGTGCCCATCCCCCACACCGAGACAGAGGGTATCAAGGTCGGGAATACGAACTTCGGCGTTCAGACCAGTCACAGTGAGCGGGTTTCGCCCATTATCAGTGTTGTCTTGATCGCCGGTGGGATCGCGCTGAGCATTGCGGGTGCACGTTCGCGAAACTGACGCGCGTTCGCAAGCCGGTAGTGTCTTTTCATTTGGATCGTTAGAGGCTCACGCCCGCCTTACGCCAACCGCCGGCCGCTCACCAGGTTAATGACCAGTACCACAAGCGCAACCACCAGCAGCAGGTGAATCAGACCGCCGGCCACGTGGAGGCTGAAACCAAGAAGCCACAGAATCAGAAGTACAACGAAAATTGTCCAAAGCATGTTCGATCTCTCCTTGCACGGATGCTTCCGTTATGAGGTAAGTGCCTGAGGCGCTTCTGAGGAGGGTCTCCCTTCCCGCATCTCCGCCAAGCTGACGATGTCATGCCCGGACTCGTTATTCTGTGCAAGATTGCTCACTCGCGCATGAAATGTCTCATTGCCGGAGGGAGACCTGACAATCCACTTCGACGAACCCGCGAAAGTGAGCAATGTGGACCAGTTATCCCATGTGCGGTGTGAGATTATGACGCTTGAGACGAGTACTTCTTCTCTCTCTTTCAGGTTCTCTGAGCTAAGTCAGCCCATCTGAAGTCTTCTCCTCTTAGTTGCGCAGAACCCAAAGGAACAATTCATGAAAAAGATAATGTCACTGTTATTGATGAGCTTGATCGGCTTGGCTGGAACCCTCGCGTGGGCCGGCTCGGCGCGTGAAGACTCGGTCGACCGCATGCAAAAATCCGCGGACGTTCTCCAATCAATCATGTCAACGCCCGACAAAGGTATCCCCGAGGAAGTGTTGAACGGTGCAAAGTGCATCCTCATAGTGCCAAACCTGATCAAAGGTGGCTTTATCTTTGGCGCCAAGCACGGACGTGGTGTGGCTACGTGCCGCACGGCTGAAGGCTGGAGCGCTCCCGCATTTGTTTCGGTCGGCGGTGGCAGTTGGGGATTGCAGATCGGAGTCGAAGATGTAGACCTGGTCATGTTGGTCATGAACGACCGTGGTTTACAGCATTTGCTTTCCAGTAAATTCGAACTCACTGGTGAAGGATCGGTGGCAGCGGGCCCGGTGGGCCGTCACACTTCCGCCGGAACTGACATATTGCTGAACACTGAAGTGCTAACCTACTCACGCTCGAAGGGCGTGTTCGCCGGCTTGACGTTGGAAGGTGCAGTTGTGGAGCAGGACAACGACTCGACTCGCGCCATTTATGGCCAGGACATGATGTTCCGCAACATTCTTTCGGGCAAGGCGTCAACTCCCGCAAGCGCCGCCGCCTTTGTAAGGGCTGTGTCCGAAGCGGGACACCAGGCTCACATCGCGGAAGCCAGAGAAGACAATAAGTAAGTTGATAGGCATGTGCAGTGAGACATGATTTCCGCTGACCGAGACCGCTTGCCGGTTTCGGTCAGCTTCATTTTCTGCCGGCGCGTGAAGTCTTGACGAACCACACCGTCACGCTAAACGACTGCCCGCTTCTTTCACCATCCCCATCTGCAGTTGCCCCGCTGTGACCCGTTTCGTACACTTGCGAAGTCGCTCATGAGCAGCACCATGCGCGACGTGCGGAGCTGAAGAAGGGAGATCCGATTGACCGTTGACACCAATGCGCACCCCTCCATCGACCCTAGCCATCAACTCCCGGCTCACGGTTCGGAATCCCACCGGCATAGAGTAGCGTGGGTCGTCATCTGGATTGTGTTGTTGCTCGTCGTAGTTCTGGCAGTCGTGCTGATATGGCGCCACCACGATGCCGCCAACAAAGCCAAGCCCGCGCCGCCGAAAATCACGATTACAACCGCGACTGCTAAAAAAGGCGACATCGGCGTTTACCTTGACGCAATCGGAACCGTCACTCCGGTCTATACCGATTCGATTACCAGCCAAGTGAATGGCTTGGTCGTCGCCGTGCACTATACGGAGGGCCAACTGGTACGTAAGGGCGATCCGCTGATTGACATCGATTCCCGTACGTACGGCGCGAATCTTTTGCAGGCGCAAGGCGCGCTCGAACGCGACGAGAACGTGCTTGCCCAAGCCCGCATGGACCTGGAACGCTACCGTGACGCATGGGCACGCAACGCGATTGCAAAACAAATTTTGGATGACCAGGAAAAGCTTGTACTGCAGGACGAGGGGACAGTAAAAAACGACCAGGGAACGGTGCAATTTGACCAGATTCAGGTCGAATACTGCCATATCACCGCTCCCATTGCCGGCCGCGTAGGCTTACGGCTGGTGGATCCGGGCAACGTGGTGCAGTCTGCGGGAACCGTAACCCTCGCTGTCATTACGCAGCTGGAGCCCATCACCGTCATTTTCACAATACCGGAAGACAGTCTGGGCCCGGTTCAGGCTCAACTGAAAAAGAAGGCCAAGCTCACCGTCGATGCCTTTGATCGTACTGCGCAGACGAAAATCGCAAGTGGGCAGCTGTTGACACTCGACAATCAGATTGACACCACGACAGGGACAGTAAAGGCACGATCGATCTTCGCCAATAAAAATGACGCGCTCTTCCCCAACCAATTTGTTAACACCCGGCTGCTGGTGAATACGCTGGAGGGGGTGACGCTGATTCCAGCATCTGCCATTCAACAGAATGGCCAAGCATCGTTCGTGTATGTGATTCAAGACAATTTCGCTCATATTCGCAGTGTAAAGCCGGGAGCTACCAACGGTGGTATGACGCAGGTTGATGGCATCAATCCTGGAGACGTCGTTGCCAACAGCAGCTTCGATAAGTTGCAGGACAACACCGCGGTCATAGTTTCAAACAAAGATTCGGACAAGGCTCCGGCCAAGCCTGTCCCAGCCACCACTCCGGGGAGCAGCGCCCCGTGAGTCCATCTCGCCCGTTTATCTTGCGGCCGGTAGCCACCTCTTTGCTGATGGCTGCAATCCTCCTGGTCGGTATTGTCGGCTATACCCAACTGCCGGTCTCCGCCTTGCCGGAAGTCGATTATCCGACCATTCAGGTGCTCACGTTTTATCCCGGAGCAAGCCCGACGGTGATGGCGACGACGGTGACAGCGCCACTGGAGCGTCAATTCGGTCAACTGCAAGGTTTGAGCCAGATGACCTCCACCAGTTCCGGCGGCACTTCCGTCATTGTGCTGCAGTTCAACCTCACTCTGAATATTGATATAGCTGAAGAAGAAGTGCAGTCTGCCATCAACGCGTCGCAGAGTTTGTTGCCCTCCATTCTGCCGGCGCCGCCGATCTACAGTAAGACGAATCCAGCCGATGCCCCTGTACTTACCTTGGCCATCTCCTCAAGTTCCATGCCGCTTTCTCAGGTCGAGGACCTGGTGGACACGCGCCTTGCTCCTAAGATTTCGCAGCTCAGCGGGGTAGGCCTGGTCACCATCAGCGGCGGCCAAAAGCCCGCCGTCCGCATTCAAGCCAATCCCACGGCTCTGTCATCGTACGGCATCAACCTGGAAGACCTGCGTGCAGCGCTGACCCAGGCCAGTGTGAATGCCGCCAAAGGCAACTTCGACGGCCCGCGCCAGGATTACCAGATCGACGCCAACGATCAACTGATCACCAGCGACGACTACCGGAAGGTTGTCATTGCCTACCGTAACGGTGCGCCGGTGATGCTGACCGACGTGGCACAAATCGTGAATGGCGTCGAGAACAGTAATCAGGCAGCATGGATGAACCAGACTCCTGCGGTCATCCTGAATGTGCAACGCCAGCCCGGGGCCAACACGATCAGCGTGGTCAAGAGCATCAAGAAGCTGATGCCCCAGCTTCAGGCCAATCTGCCCACGGGCATTCAGGTGACCACGCTCACCGATCTTACGACCGCCATCGAAGCATCGGTTTCTGACGTTGAGTTCGAATTGCTGTTGACGGTCGGACTCGTTGTGCTGGTCATCTTCCTCTTCTTACGGAGTCTCTACGCCACCATTATCCCGAGCGTGGCTGTCCCGCTGTCGCTGGTGGGCACTTTCGCGGCGATGTACCTTCTGGGCTACAGCCTGGATAACCTGTCGCTGATGGCGCTGACCATCTCCACCGGCTTTGTTGTGGACGATGCCATCGTGATGATCGAGAACATCTCTCGCTACATCGAAGCGGGCGATCCACCCATGGAAGCGGCGCTCAAGGGCGCGGAGCAGATTGGCTTCACCATTCTCTCGCTAACCGTGTCACTCATTGCGGTACTGATTCCGCTGTTATTTATGGGCGATGTGGTGGGGCGCCTGTTCCGCGAATTTGCCGTGACCCTGGCCGTCACTATCGTGGTTTCGGCAGTTGTCTCGCTTACGCTGACGCCCATGATGAGTGCGCGTATTTTGCGGCACAACCCGAAAGAGCAGCAGGGACGCATCTATCGATTCACCGAGCGTGCTTTTGAGGGGATGATCGCGTTCTATGGCCGCACCCTGAAAGTTGTCCTGCGATTCCAGACGATTACGCTGCTGGTCGCAGTGTCCACACTGCTGCTTACGGTTTTTCTTTACATCATCATCCCCAAAGGATTTTTCCCGGTACAGGACACAGGCGTCATCCAGGGCATATCACAGGCGCCGCAGACAATTGGCGCAAAGGCCATGGCGGAGAAGCAGCAGGAGCTTACCAAGGCCGTTCTGGATGACCCAGCGGTCGAAAGCGTCTCGTCGTTTATCGGCGCAGATGGAACGAATACAACGACGAACAGCGGCAGGATGTCGATCAACTTGAAGCCGCTCGAACAGCGCAAGATCAGTGCGTCAGACCTGATCCGCAGGCTCAACTCCAGAGTGAACCAGGTTCAGGGGATCCAATTGTTTATGCAACCGGTGCAGAACATTACCGTGGATGATCGAGTGAGTCGCACGCAATACCAGTACACGCTCGAAGACCCCGATGCGAATGAACTCAACGACTGGACCAATCGCTTCGTCGCCCGGCTGAAGCAGTTGCCGGAACTGGAGGACGTGGCCACCGATCAACAGTTGGGAGGGCTGGCCGTGACTCTGGTGATCGATCGGGTCACCGCCTCGCGATTTGGCATCGCGCCGACAACCATCGATAACACTCTGTATGATGCCTTCGGTCAGCGGCAGATCAGCACGATGTATACGCAAGTGAATCAGTACCACGTTGTGCTGGAGAGTGAACCGCAATTTCAGAAAGATCCGAACAATCTGAACCATCTCTACATCCAGTCCAATGCGTCTGCGGGCGCAACCGGTACTGGAGCCTCTTCCTCTTTCGCGTCCTCTGGATCATCCTCAGCGGGATCGAATGCGCTAACCGCCTCCGCCCGCTACACTCCGTCGGCAAATACCGTGGCTCCTCCCGCGAACGCGCTTTCGGCGAGCCCCTCCTCGCCGTCGAGCACGGGAGCAAACTCTGCCGGCGCCACCAGTTCGGCCACCAGCAGTGCCGTGCCGCTGAGTGCTTTCTCGCATTTCGAAAAGACGACCGAGCCGCTATCCATTAGCCACCAGGGTCAATTTCCGGCTATCACCGTATCGTTCAATCTCGCGCCGAATGCCGCACTGGGCGAGGCGATTACGGCGGTCGACAAAGCGCAGAAAGACATGCACATGCCTCCCAGCCTACAAGCTGGTTTTCAAGGCACCGCGGCATCATTCACAGCTTCGCTAGCCAACGAGCCGTTGCTCATTCTGGCCGCGCTGGTCACGGTCTACATCGTGCTTGGAGTTTTGTACGAGAGCTTTATCCACCCCATCACCATTCTGTCCACGCTACCGTCGGCGGGCGTGGGCGCTTTTCTCGCGCTGCTTATCTTTCGCCAGGATTTAAGCGTGGTGGCGATCATCGGCATCGTCCTGCTGATCGGTATCGTGAAAAAGAACGGCATTATGATGGTCGACTTCGCGCTGGAGGGTGAGCGACAGCACGGCAAGAACGCGACGGATGCAATTTACGACGCCTGTCTGCTCCGCTTCCGCCCCATCATGATGACCACCATGGCCGCGCTGCTGGCGGGGCTGCCGCTGGCGCTGGGAACTGGTTTCGGTTCCGAGTTGCGCCGGCCGCTGGGCATCGCTATGGTGGGCGGACTGCTGCTGAGCCAGGTGCTCACGCTTTACACCACGCCTGTCATCTACGTCTTTTTTGACAATCTGGCGCAGCGCTTTGCGCACAAATCGACCCAGCCGGAAACCGGAGGCGGAGAACTGGCAGGGCCGGCATGATTATCTCCGCACCCTTCATTCGCCGGCCAGTGGCTACCACACTGCTCACGGTGGCGGTTGCCCTCGCCGGGGCGATTGCGTTTGAGGTGCTGCCAGTCGCGCCCCTGCCGGAAGTCGACTTTCCGACTATTTCAGTCAGTGCAGGCTTGCCTGGAGGCAGCGCCGACATTATGGCGTCGTCCGTCGCCACTCCCCTGGAGCGGCAGTTCGGTCATATTGCAGGGGTGACGGAGATGACCTCCGCCAGCACGCTCGGCAGCACGTCGATCACCATTCAGTTTGACCTCAGCCGCGATATTGATGGCGCGGCACGCGACGTGGAGGCCGCCATCAATGCGGCGCGATCCTATCTGCCCGCCAACCTGCCGGGCAATCCGACCTATCGCAAGGTCAATCCCGCCGATTCGCCGATCATGATTCTCGGACTTACCTCCGACAAATACGGTCCCGACAAGATATATGACGAAGCCTCCACTGTCCTCGCGCAAAAGCTGTCGCAGATACAGGGCGTAGGGCAAGTCTCCGTCGGAGGTGGCGCATTGCCATCCGTGCGGGTGGATGCAAATCCCACGCAATTGGCCAGCTATGGACTTACCCTGGCGAATTTGCAGTCCGTGCTGAGCCTGCAGAACGCTGACCTCGCCAAGGGCCAGATCACTGATGGCATAACGACCGCGGACATCCTTGCCAACGATCAGATCTCGCACGCGGCCGACTACAAGCCGCTCGTCGTCGGTTATAAAAACGGCGCGGCGATCCGCCTGTCCGATGTCGCTGAGGTGACAGACTCGGTGCAGAACATCCGTGCTGCTGGCTATTTGAACGGCAAGCGATCGGTTACAGTCATCATCTTCCGCCAGCCCGGCGCCAACATCATTAACACGGTCGACCGCGTCCGCGCGCAACTTCCGTTTATCCAAGCATCCATTCCGCTCGGCATCGATACGACTATCGTTCTTGACCGCACCACCACCATCCGCGCCTCTGTCAGTGACGTCGAGAGGACGCTGCTCCTTTCCATCGGCCTCGTCATTCTCGTGGTGTTTGTCTTCCTGCGCAACGGCCGCGCCACGCTCATACCCGCGGTCGCGGTGCCGGTCTCGCTGGTCGGTACCTTCGCGGTGATGTATCTGTTCGGATATAGCCTGGACAACCTCTCGCTGATGGCCATGACCATTGCAACGGGATTTGTGGTCGATGATGCCATCGTGGTGATGGAGAATATCGCGCGCCATCTGGAAAACGGTATGGAGCCCTTTGCCGCGGCGCTGAAGGGCGCGGAAGAAATCGGTTTCACCGTCTTCAGCATCAGCATTTCGCTCATTGCCGTCTTTATCCCCCTTCTTATGATGGGCGGAATCGTGGGCCGTCTCTTCCGCGAATTTGCTGTCACTCTTTCGACGGCCGTTTTCGTGTCGATGCTCATCTCTCTGACCACGACGCCGATGATGTGCGCCTACCTCTTGAAAAACCAGCGCGCAGAAAAGCATGGCCGCCTCTACATGGCGAGCGAAAAGTTCTTTGACTGGGTGCTGTCGCTATATCGCGGCAGCCTGCATTGGGTGCTCGACCATCCGATCCTCACTCTCGTCGTACTCTTCCTCACTATCGCGCTCAATGGGGTGCTGATCGTCAAGATACCCAAGGGCTTTTTCCCAGTGGAGGACACAGGAGCGATCTCCGGTAGCGTGCGCGGGCCGCAGGATTCATCCTTTCCGGCGATGGACAACTCCATCCGGCAGATTGGCGCCGTAATCAAGAATGATCCCGCTGTCGCAAATGTGATTGCGTTCACCGGCGGCGGCGGGGCCACCAATACCGGCTCCCTCTACATTGCGCTCAAGCCGCTGGCGGAGCGCAACGTCAGCGCCGCTCAGATCATCGACCGCTTGCGCCCCCAATTGAACCGTCTGCCGGTAGCTTCCGCGTTCCTCCAAGCCGCGCAAGATCTGCGGATCGGTGGCCGGTCCAGTAATGCGATGTACCAGTACACGATCCAGTCCGACAATGTGCAGGATCTTTCTAAGTGGGCGCCGATCCTACTTCGTGAGATGCAGCACCTGCCCGGGCTGCAGGACGTGAGCTCAGACCAGCAGAATGGAGGTTTGGATGAGCTGATGACCTATGATCGCGTCACCGCGGCCAAGCTCGGCCTTACCGTACAGTCGCTGGACTCGGAGTTATACGGCGCATTCGGCCAATCGGAAGTGTCCATCATCTACACTCAGTTAAATCAGTATTACGTGGTGCTGGAAGTTGCTCCCCAGTATTGGCAAAGCCCGGAAGGATTGAAAGACATTTACCTTCAGTCTTCGGGCGGCAACATTCCGCTGCTCGCGGTGGCCAAGGGGCAAGCCAACACCACACCACTGGCCATCAACCATACCGGCTTATTCCCCTCGGTCACTGTGTCCTTTAACCTGGCGGCGGATAAGTCGTTGAGCGATGCCACGTTGGCCATAACCCAGATGCAAAAACGGCTCGGCACTCCTTCCACGCTGCAAGGCTTTTTTGCCGGCACGCTGCAGGCCTACCAGCAATCGCTCGGGACCGAGCCCCTGCTGATTCTGACGGCGCTGCTCGCGGTCTACATTGTTCTCGGCATTTTGTATGAAAGCCTGGTCCATCCTCTGACGATCATCTCCACGCTGCCGTCAGCGAGCGTAGGCGCGATGCTCGCCTTGCTGCTTTTTAAAGAGGACTTGAACATTATCTCTATCATCGGCATTGTGCTGCTGATTGGAATCGTAAAAAAGAACGCCATCATGATGATCGATTTCGCTCTTCAGGCAGAACGCGAGGAGGGAAAGAACCCAACCGATGCGATTTTTGAAGCGTGTATGTTGCGCTTCCGTCCCATTCTAATGACGACGATGGCAGCATTGTTGGGCGCTCTGCCGCTGGCGCTGGGGACGGGCACGGGGTATGAGCTCCGCCGGCCCCTGGGCATCACGATTGTGGGAGGACTGATCTTGAGTCAGATGCTCACGCTCTATACCACGCCGGTTGTCTATTTGGCGTTCGACCGACTGCGGCTGCGGATACAGGGAAACCAGAATGACATCCTTGACTATGGGGCTGGACCAGCCCCCAGCGCTACGGATTAAGATTGTCATTAGACACCACATTAGTCGTGTTCCGTCTTTGATCTGAGTCCGCTAGTGGCCCTCAGGCCACCGCTCTCACCCATATAGCTATAATTGCTGACGCTCATGGACTGGATTCCAGCCGCCTTCCGCTGGCTGTTCGCCTCAGGGTTCGACTCGGAGCACGGCGCATTCGGCCGCCTGATTCCACGCTGGCTCTTCTTGCGGGCACTTGGCTGCATTTATTTTTCCGCCTTCTTCTCGCTCGTCTTTCAGATTCGTGGGCTCATCGGACCGGAAGGGATTTTGCCGGCAGACGAGTATCTCCGGGCGGTGGCGCATTCTGTTGGCTACAGCCGCGGATTATGGTACGCGCCCACTTTGCTTTGGCTGGCAAGCCGCCCGCATATGCTAACCGCCCTGTGCTGGGTGGGCATGGGCGCATCGCTACTTTTGGTTCTGAATGCATGGCCGCGTGGAATGCTAACGATCTGTTTTCTGTGTTTCCTCTCGTTCGTCAGCGCAGCGCAGGATTTTTCCGGTTATCAATCAGATGGGATGTTGCTTGAAGCTGGATTTATTGCGCTATTCTTTTCTCCGCCCGGATTTCGTCCGGGCCTCGGTGCGGCATCGCCGCCATCGCGGGCTAGTTTGTTTCTACTGCTGTGGGAATGGTTTCGCATTTATTTCGAGTCCGGTGTGGCGAAGATTATCGGGGGAGATCCCGAGTGGCGCAACTTTACCGCTATGGACGAGTACTACCAGAACGGTCCTCTGCCCACATGGATCGGCTGGTACATGCAGCATCTGCCGCACTGGTTCCATGCTTCGACGGTTTTTGCGACGCTGACGCTTGAACTGGTTTTGGTGTGGATGTTCGTTCTGCCGCGCCGCTGGCGAATCGCTTGCTTCTTCATTGTGACTCCCTGGCAACTCGTCGTTATTCTCACCGCCAACTACACATTTCTGAATTACCTTGTCCTGATGCTGGGATTCCTTTTGCTGGATGATCGCTTTCTGCTGCAGTTCCTCCCGCAGCACTTCCGAGAACGATGGAAGAGGTTTTTCGTCGCGGGCGCCACAACCGCGACCGAGGACAAGCCGACGGCGTCTGAACCCAGTCCAACCGATCAGGCGCTGGAAACGTCGGCGGAATCAGGACAACGCGAGCAAAGTCAACCGCGAGATTGGAAAGGCGCCTTCCGACAACCGTTCAGGATACTTAAGCTCTCTCTGAGCGGCGTAATGCTTAGCTGGATTTTCTATGCCACGACCGCGGAGTTGATCTGGATGTTCTCCGCTCTCCCGCTGCCAACGACCCCGGTGGAGTTGATCGAGCCTTTTCGAATCGCCAATCGATACGGCCTTTTTGGCATCATGACCAGGGGCCGATACGAGATCGAGTTCCAGGGTTCTGAAGATGGAAAAACCTGGGTGGTATATCCGTTCCGCTACAAGCCTCAGGACCTGAGTACGCCGCCTGGAATTTACGCGCCTTACCAGCCACGATTCGACTGGAATCTTTGGTTTGCTTCGCTGGGCTCTTGGCGTGATTATCCAATTGTGCTCAACACTGAAGTCCGGCTGCTTTCCAATGACAACGACGTTCTTACTCTTTTTGAGAAAAATCCCTTTCCGCATGAACCGCCACGCCAGGTGCGTGCTGTGGTTTGGCAATATTGGTTCACAACAATGTCCGAAAAGCGGAGACAAGGCCTCTGGTGGCGCCGTCAATTTGTGGGACTCTACGCACCGACGATCGAGCGCGAACCCGATGGCACGATTCGTGGTGTCGAGTGGTCTACGGTTGGTCCACACGAATGACTCCTGGCAGCGATCGAGGAGCAGGGTAAGCCTTCACGCTTCAAATTAGCTGCCACCCAACCGCGACAACGCCATCTTCGCCGCATGGTAGCCGCACATGCCATGCACTCCTCCACCGGGCGGAGTGGATGCGGAGCAAATGTAAATGTCGCGCGCCGAGGTGGCGTAATGTCGCCAGGTCGGCCGAAACAGAAACTGCCGAATGTCCATGGCCCCGCCTCCGATGTCGCCTCCTACGAGGTTAGCGTCCATGCTCTCAAGATCTGCGGGAGAGAAGACACGCCGCGCCAAAATGCAGCTGCGGAAGCCGGGAGCGAAACGATCAATCTGATCCTCCAGTTTCTCAAGCACGTTTACTTTGGATCCGTTCGGCACATGACAATAGGCCCACGCCGTGTGTTTGCCTGCCGGAGCCCGTGTGCTATCGAAAAGACTCGGCTGGGCCAGCAGAACGAATGGACGATCGGCGCTCTGTCCCATTCGTATCGCCTTCTCCGACGCGGCAATCTCTTCAAAGGTTCCGCCGAGATGCACCGTCGCTGCCCGCAAACATTCGGGAGCTTTCCAGGGGATGGGTGCGTTCAGCGCATAGTCCACTTTGAAGACGCCAGCTCCATAGCGGAATTTTTCCAGCCGCCGCTTGTAACGTTCTGACAATTGTCCTCCGGCAATCTCGACAAGCTGCCGTGGAGTCAGATCACAGAGAGTCAGGTCATACTTCGGAAATGCGTTCGCCAGTGCTGCTAAGTTGTCGACTGGCGATGAAGTGCTCACCTTGCTTCCAAACGTCGAGAGATATCCGCATAGGGCGTTGGTGAGTGATTGCGCGCCGCCGCGAGGAATCGGCCAGCCAACCGCATGCGCTGGCGCGGCCATCATGATTGCGAACGCCGCGCTCAACGGTTCGTCCAGGCTGAGGAAAGAATGGGCGGCCAAGCCGGCGAAGAGTGCCCGGGTTCGTTCGCTACGAAACCGGCTGGCAACAACTCGGGCCGACCGGAGTGCGACCATGCCAAAACGCGCCATCAGCCAGGGATGTCGAGGGATGAAAGGAACGGGGCGCAGTACCTCCGGAGCAAATTCAGTCCAGCGTTCGGCGAACGGACGCATGAGCTTGTCCCATGCCGGTCCGTCGATTCCAAGGGAACCTCTGGTTTCATCCAAGCTGCGTTCCAACATCACCGCCGTGCCGTCATCAAGAGGATGCGCCAAAGCAGCCGGCGAGTGAATCCACTCCAAGCCGTGGTTGCACAGGGGCAGCGACGAGAAGAATGGCGACCCCGCGCCGAGCGGATAGACTGCGGATCCGAAATCATGCCGAAAGCCCGGTAAGGTTAACTCCATCGTGCGCGCGGCTCCGCCCGGCGTCGACTGCGCTTCCAGCACGTCCACCTGCAGTCCAGCCTGGGCCAGAACGATGGCCGCTGCCAGTCCATTCGGACCAGCGCCGATTACGCACGCTCTACGGCTCATCGTGGATCACCTTGAAAGGACCACCTTGAAACAACACCCGGACGCCACTGCATATAAAACATCCGCTGCTCTTAGCATAAGTTATTTCCGCGGTACCGTGGGAATATGAGCGCCGCGATTCTGCCCGTTGCCAAAGATGGCGCTCTCCGCTCAGCGGTTGCCAAGTCTCGCGTGTCGTATCAAGGCACCGCTTTAGCGATTCCGGAGTAACAAAACTCTACAGTTCAGAGTGGGTGAGAGCGGTATGATTCGAGCAAGACAGTACCGAATGTGCGCGATGCTATGAGGGGTTCCGGTCTTCGCTTTCTGGTGGTCAAGGGCAGGCTGCGCCCGGAGTTCGTCTTCCAGTTCCTTTTCTTGCTTCATGTCTTCGTGTTTCACCCGCATTTGTTGCGGGGGCAGGCGGTTGCGCCAGCGGTTGGAGGGCTCACGATTCATGGCGTCGTGAAGTCGGGGAATATGCCAATTCCCGGTGCTGGAGTTTCCGCGACGAACGCGGCCACCAAGGAACAAGTCAATACTTCTACGGATGTGGACGGCAGTTACTCGTTGCGGGTTCCCGCCGATGGGCACTACACGCTGCGGGTACAGATGGCGGCATTTGCCGCTGGCGCGCAGCAAGTGGTGCTCGACGCAACCCATCAGGGCGCGCAGGCGAATTTTGAAATGGTGCTGCTGTCGCGGGCGCACGAGGCACGCAACGACAACGACAAAGAGAAAGACCAGCAGCGTCGTGCGAATCTGGGCGGACGTGGCTTCCAGAATCTTTCCGTGTTTCAGAGTGAAGCGGGGCAAGATGCAGCCAGTGGTTCGGGGGGCAGTTCGATGACCGACGTAGCGCCCGCCGGCATGCCGGTTCCGGGGATTGCACCGGGCAGTGCAACAGAATCTGTGGCGGTTTCGGGCAACACTTCCAATTCGTTCAATGCGATGAGCGCTGACGAAATGCAGCAGCGCTTTAACGATGCCCGCCAGCAAGGAGGAGGATTCGGAGGTGGCGGCGGATTTGGCGGTCCGGGGGGTGGTCGCGGCGGCGGAGGGTTCGGTGGCGGAGGAGGATTTGGCCGGCGGGGTTTCGACATCAATCGCCCGCATGGATCGTTATATTACGGCGTCGGCGATTCGGCGCTGAATGCATCGCCGTTTGCGCTCACCGGCCAGCCGACGGAAAAACCGGCGTATTTGCAGAACAGTTTCGGCGGTTCCGTGGGCGGCCCGCTGAACATTCCCCATATCTACCACGGCGGGACTAAGACTTTTTACTTCATCAACTTCAATGGCAAGCACGGGGAAAATCCCTTCGATCAGTTTTCGACGGTGCCGACGGTGCTGGAGCGGCAGGGAGACTTTTCCGGGATCGACTACACTTCGGGGCCCGCAAAAGGACAACCAATACAGCTTTTCAATCCGCTGACCAACGTCCCTTACGCTAACCCGATTCCGATCAACTCGGCGGCGCAAGGGTTGCTGAACTATATTCCGCTGCCGAACTTGCCCGGCAACTTTCAAAACTTCCACTTCGTAACGTCCGCCAATAGCGACAGCGACGATCTGAACATACGTTTGAACCACAGCTTCGGCGCAGCGCCCGCGGGCGGACGCCGGGGCGGGGGTGGAGGCCGCAACGCTCCGCGCAACAGCCTGCAGATCGGCTTCCACTACCATCAATCGAGGGCCACTCTGACGAATCCATTTCCAAGCGTGGGCGGCAGTACGACGGTTCGCAGCTTTGATATTCCCGTGTCCTACACGCGCAGCATTGGAAAGCTGACCAACATTGTTCGCGCCGACTTTAACCGCAACCGGACGCGCACGCAAAATCTGTACGCCTTCAGCAATGACATTACGAGCACCCTGGGAATCACGGGAGTCTCAACCAATCCGTTCGATTGGGGACTGCCGGATCTTTCCTTCACAAACTTCGCCAATCTTCAGGACACGACTCCGCAGCTCAACCGAAGCCAGACCTATACTTTCTCCGACAATGTGATCTGGAATCACGGCAAGCACACCTGGCGCTGGGGTGGAGACTTCCGGCGCGTACAGGTGAATACCGATACTGACAGCAACCCGCGCGGCTCGTTCGTCTTCACGGGCGTCAACACTTCGGAGATGAGTGGTGGCCAACCCGTGCCCGGGACCGGATATGACTTTGCCGACTTTTTGCTCGGATACCCGCAGCAGACTTCCGAGCAGTTTGGAGAAGGTAACCACTTCCGCGGCAACTACTGGGACTTGTATGCGCAAGATGAGTGGAAGATGCGTGCGAATCTGACGCTCAATCTCGGAGTGCGCTACGAATACGTTTCGCCGCTCACGGAAGTGAACAATCGCATTGTGAACCTCGACCTGTCTCCCGGGTTGCTAACTCAAACGCCGCCGCTGGGCGTGACGGCGATTCAGCCGGGGCAAGCGGGACCGTACAGCGGCAGCCTACCGGACAGCCTGGCGCGTCCGGATCGCAACAACTTTGCGCCCCGCGTCGGCTTTGCGTGGAAGCCGCTTCCCAATACCGTGGTCCGCGGCAGTTATGGTATCAACTACAATACGGGCGCGTATCAGGGCATCGCGCAGCAACTTGCCTTGCAGCCGCCGTGCGCCACCGCGGCGACGAACGTTCAAACGGCACCTGAAGAACTGACGCTGAAAACCGGATTCTTCCCTCCGCCTAGCGGCACTCAATGCGGAGTGCCCCTGCCTGCCGGCAGCCCGATCACCAATAGCTACGCCGTGAATCCGAATTACCGGTTGGGCTATGTGCAGATTCGCAATCTGGACATTCAACAGCAGATTCGACCCACCCTGCTGCTGAATCTCGACTACACCGGAACCAAGGGAACGAATCTCGATATTTTGGAAGCGCCAAACCGAACCGCCAGCCAGATTCTTATTTCCGGCGTTGACGCCTTCACCTATGAAAGTTCTGTGGCGGATTCCGAGGCCAACGCGGTATCGGTGCGGCTGCGCAAGCGCTTGTCGGCAGGATTCTCAATCGGCGGCACCTACACGTTTTCCAAGTCGCTCGATGACGCTTCTTCCATCGGCGCGGGAGCAACCTCGGGGGCGAATACTCCCGGACTGGGCGCGGGCGGCACGGGCGCGGGCGGAGGGGGCGGTTCGTCGGGCGGAGGTGCGGCCAACGTGGCGCAGAATCCGCTCGATCTGTCCGCGGAGCGCGGGCTTTCCAGCTTCAACCAAACCCATAGATTCACCGCGGACTATTTGTATGAGCTACCCTTTGGGCACGACAAGCGTTGGCTCACCGGAAATTCTCCGTGGCGCGCGATTTTTGGCGACTGGCAATGGAGCGGCGATTGGACGATCGCATCGGGGCTGCCGTTCACGCCGCGGCTGCTGAATAACACGTGTGACGTGAATGGGGGAACGAACGGAACCCTGCGGCCGAACTTGGTTCCCGGGCAATCGGTGAGCCTGGCGCATCCTTCGATCGCGGAGTGGTTCAATACCGCCGCATTCGTCGCGCCGACCGGTTGCACCTATGGCGATGCGCGCCGCAACAGCATCATCGGCCCGGGGAGCAAAGTGTTTGATATGGCATTCACAAAAATCTTTCCCCTGAAGGAAGCGCGGATGCTGGAGTTCCGGGCGCAGGCGACTAACATTTTCAACCTGGTGAATTATTCGTCGATTGATACGAACGTGACCTCGCCCACCTTTGGCCGGGTCACGGCGGCGGGGGCCATGCGACAGTTCACGATTACGTCACGCTTTCGCTTTTGAGGAGGATGCTGCTGGCGGGGCAGAGCCCCCGCCTCTACACAATTACTCCGGGAAACGTTTTAGTGAGGATCGCCATGACTCTTACTTCAAGCCGATTTGCCGACCAAGCTGTCGCAGCTTTGCTAGTGCTCGTGCTCTCGTGCATTGCGTCGCCTGCGCAGCAGCCAACGGAGTATGTGTTTCACGCCGAATCGGATCTCGTGCTGGTGAATGTGACAGTTAGGGACAAGACCGGAAAGTTTGTTCCGGGGATGAAACCGGAAAACTTCACGATTCTCGAAGACAACAAGCCGCAGAAGATTGTTTCCTTCGATGTGGAGAACGTCGATGCCGTGCCCGCGTTGGATGTAGCGCAGGCGAAGCCCCTGCCGGAGGCGGCATCTGGACAGACAGGTCCGGCGACTTCCGCGGCAGATGCGGCGGCCATGTTCAAAGATCGGCGCCTGATTGTCTTGTTCTTCGATCTCTCCGCCATGGAACCGGACGAAATCGACCGCGCGGTTACCTCAGCCGAACACTATCTCGATACCCAAATGTTGCCCGCGGACCTGGTGTCGATTGTTTCGCTGGGCAGTTCACTGCTGGTGAATCAGGACTTCACTACGGATCGCGCGCTGCTGAAAAAACAGTTGGACGGGTTCAGTTCGGGCAGCGGCCAAGGCTTCGAGGAAGGCACCACCGGCACGACCGAGGGGACGCCCGACACCGGCCAGCCGTTTACCGCCGACGATACGGAATACAACATCTTCAACACCGACCGGCGGCTGGAGGCGTTGCGATCGGTGGCGGAAAAACTGGCGTACGTTCAGCAGAAGAAATCGCTGATTTATTTTTCCAGCGGCATGAACCGCACCGGCATCGAGAATCAATCCGAACTGCGCGCGGCGGTCAACGCGGCGGTGCGCGCCAACCTGGCGATCTACACCATGGACATGCGCGGCCTGCAGGCGCTGGTGGCGGGCGGAGAAGCGCAGAACGCCAGCCTGCGCGGTGTTTCGGCGTATTCCGGGCAGGCCACACTCAACGCGCTGAATTCCAATTTCACCACGCAGGAGACGCTGGTAACCCTGGCCAGCGATACCGGGGGACGCGCTTTTCTCGACTCCAATGACTTCAGCAAAATCTTCAAGGGAGTGCAGCAGGACACCTCGACTTACTACCTGCTGGGCTATCACAGCACGAACCCCGCGCGCGACGGGCGGTACCGGCACATCGTCGTGAAGAGCAACGTTCCCGGAGTGAAGATCGACTACCGTCGCGGTTATTACGCGCCCGCCGATTACAAGCATTCCACCCAGGACGATAAGGAGCGGCAGCTTGAGGAGGAGCTTGCATCTGAGTTGCCGGCGACAGATTTGCCTCTGTATCTGGGCGTCTCCTACTTTCGACTGGACGGCAACAAGTTTTTCGTCCCCATCTCGCTGGTGGTGCCGGGCTCGCAGATTCCATTTGTCCGCAGCAGCGACCGCGACAAGGCAACGCTGGACGTGATTGGAATGGTGCAGGATAACGAACGCTACCCCTTGAACAGAATTCGCGATACCGTGAAACTCGCGGTGAGCACCTCGGCCGAGGTGCAAAAAAAAAATGTGCAGTATGACACCGGGATGAGCCTGCTAAGCGGCAAGTATCACCTGAAATTTGTCGTGCGCGAGAATCAGACCGGCCGCATGGGATCGTTCGAAACCGACATTGAAGTGCCGGAGTTAAAGGCACTGCCGCTGAAGATGAGTTCGGTAGTGCTGGCGAGTCAGACTCAAACGGTAAAAACAAAGAAGAGTGTGGACCTGAACCCGCTGGTGCATGACGGTTCCGAGATTATTCCCAACATCACGCATGTTTTCTCGGCCACGCAGCACCTGCTTCTTTATTTTGAGGTGTACGATCCGGCCCGGCCGACTGTCGCAGATTCTGCGAGAGGCGAGAACAACAAGCCCGGCATCCGCCTTTTGTCGAACGTCGCCTTCTTCCAGGGAAAAGCCAAAGCCTACGAAAGCTCCTTGATCGAGTTGACGGAATTGAACGCACGAGAACGCAAGGCTGCCGTCTTCCAGTTGGACGTGCCGCTGACATCGCTCAAACCCGGTTTTTACACGTGCCAGGTAAATGTGATTGATGACGCCGGCGGGCACTTCCTGTTTCCGCGGCTTGCCTTGTTGATCCGGCAAGAGAGTTCGAGCGCCGCACGCTGAAAGCACAAATCTAAGTTGGGTTGTCCTGTTTCTGCCGTTTTGCTATCCCTGCTCACGATTCTTTCTACGCCTCTTCCTTGCGCCATACTGCGCGCTCTTGTTCACTTTTCGCGATTTCGGTTTGCGTCCCAGAATAATATCCAGTTCATTCGCCAGCGGGCAGTCGCAAAAGCCGAACAGCACGCTGTAGAGTAATTGGCTGGCAGATCTCTTCTAAGACCGTTTTGCCCTTTTGTTGTTCGTACCATCGAGCTAACCATGTTCCAGCATCATGCGCCTCTGTGAGGGGCGTGACAAAAGTCATCGCAGCCTCGCTGTGATCCGCTAATCTCAAAACATCAAGCGTGGCCGGAAGCATATCGCCGGCTCGCAGGAGGATGCGATGAGCGTTATAACCGAAAAGACCGTACGAGAGTTAGCCCTGGAAAACCCGGCAGCCACAAGAGTGTTTGAAAAGCTGGGCATCGACTATTGCTGCGGCGGCAACAAATCGCTCGCAGAGGCTTGCCTCGCCGCGAAGCTGAACACGAACCAGGTACTGGATTCCCTGGAGATGGCCGAGGAGTCGGCGCGTGCCGTGCAAGAAGAGCATAACTGGCAGACAGAGGCTCTTGCTGACCTGATCGCGCACGTCAAGACCACTCACCACAAGTACACCCGCGAGGAGATTGCCCGTCTCGGTCCTCTCTTCGATAAGGTTTGCTCTGTGCACGGGAAGAACCATCCCGAGCTCCTGCAGATTCGTGGAATTTTCCAAGGGCTCGCCCAGGAATTGACCACTCACCTGATGAAGGAAGAGATGGTGCTGTTTCCGTACGTGGTAAGGATGGAAGAGGCCACGATTGCAAAGGAACCGATCGTGCCTGCGCCGTTTGGTACCGTGCAGAACCCAGTTTCCATGATGGAGCACGAGCACGATTCCGCCGGGAATGCGTTGCGTGGTATGCGTGAGGCCAGTAACGGCTATTCCGCTCCGGCCGACGCCTGCGTGAGCTACCAGACACTCTACAAGGCCCTGGCTGCCTTTGAGACTGACCTTCACCAGCACATCCATCTCGAAAACAACATCCTGTTTCCGCGCGCGGTCGCGATGGAAAAGGCTCGCTGCCAGTAGTGGATTTCATGCCTGCATTGCCTGGCGGCGAACATCCGAGAGAACCTGGAGCGCATTAACGGTTGAAATCAAAAAAGATCTGGCGGAGAGGGAGGGATTCGAACCCCCGATACCCTTTCGGGTATGCCGGTTTTCAAGACCGGAGCCATCAACCACTCGGCCACCTCTCCGGAACTACTACAGTTTTACTACACTCTTCGGGGTTGCATGAAGCAGCGGATGGGATTCGCCGCAAGTTATTTTGTTCCGTTTGGATACACGAGTATCTTGCTGGCTTCGCCCGTCTTCAGGCGCGCCATCGCTTTGGAAAAATCCTTCATTGGGATGCGGTCGGTGATTACGGGATGAAGATCGAGGCGTCCGCTCTTCAGCAATGCGGTCATCTGATACCACGTTTGGTACATTCGGCGGCCGTTGATGCCTTGAATAGTGAGGCCTTTGAAGATGATGTCTTCGGAAAAATTGAGTGGGATGGGTTTCGAAGTGAGGCCGAGGAGCGAGATGCGTCCACCGCGGCGGACGATGTCGAAGGCAGTTCGGATGGCGTCGGGGTGGCCTGCCATTTCGAGGACCACGTCCACGCCGAGGCCTCCAGTTTTTCCGGCGACAATGGCACGAACGTCTTCTTTGGACGGATCGAGCGCGTAATCGGCTTTCATTTTGGTCGCGAGCTTGCGCCGGTGTTCGTTAACTTCGATCGCGAAGATGGTGGTTGCGCCCACCGCTCGCGCCACTGCGATCGAGAACAGTCCAATAGGGCCGCACCCGGTGATGGCGACAGTTTTCGCGGCGATTTCTCCAGCCAGCACGGTGTGTACGGCGTTGCCCAGCGGATCGAGGATGGAAGCGTACTCCTGTGGAATCGCGGGATCGAGCTTCCAGATATTCGACTCGGGGATGACGACGTACTCGGCAAACGCTCCGTTGGTGTCGACGCCGATAATTTTCACATTCTGGCAGATGTGGGCTTCACCGGTGCGGCATTGCAGGCACTTGCCACAGGCCACATGCATTTCGGCGGATACGAAGTCGCCTTCCTTGACGCTGGTAACCTCATCGCCGAAGGCGACCACCTCGCCGCAGAATTCGTGTCCGGGGATCAGCGGTGGGTGAATGCGTCCCTGAGCCCATCGGTCCCACTCATAAATGTGGAGATCGGTGCCGCAGATGGAGGCAACTTTGACTTTGCAGAGGACGTCAGTGCGGCCGAAGGAAGGAATTTTGACTTCGCGGATTTCCGCGCCCGGCGCGGCTTCCGGCTTGACCACTGCGAGCATGGTGCTGGGCATGGAAGCCCCCTTATAAGTACGGACTAGAAGAGCAAACGGTCTATTCTAGCACCGGGGACTGCTTACTTGCCGATAGTCGTGCCCTGCCCGGCGACCTGACACCATTGACCATCACGTTTCACGAAGATGTCGGTTTGGCGCGAGCGGCGGCTCTTGACCTGCCCGTTATCCCGAACTCTGATGGTGAACTCCGCGTTAGAGACAGCCGTGTCGCCGTAGATGCGGATTACGAGATCCGCCGGTTCCATCTCCATGACGATGATTTTGCGGTGGACGTCGCGCAGACTCGCCAGCGCCTCGTCCTTACTTTCGACTTGCCCGTTATCGCGGGTGTGCAGGTAATCGAATGCAAGATGTCTTGCGTATTCATCCCAGTCGCCGCGCACGATCAGTTCTGCCAGCCTCAACTCCAGAGCTTTGATTTCGCCTTCTGCGACGGGATTTGCGTCGGCGTGCACGTCCGCCTGCTGCGCGGTTAGGGCGATGCTCAAAGCCAGAAGAAGTGTGATTGTGAATATCTTTCGCATATCCAGTCCCCGGATTCTTTGCGGTCAACTTGCCGATTCGAGATCGCAGCTACGTTTTGTACGTACCGCGAGAATGCGTTTTCGGGCTCGCAGTCTTGTAGTTTTCGGATTTTCCACGCGGAATGCTGAGCGTCTGCCATTTTGAAGAGCGCAGGTGTTTTGCGAGGAAGACGATTTGTCCAATATGTTGCGCGTAGTGGGCGAGCGCGCGGTTAAGCGCCTGCATCACCGTATGCGACTCCTGGCGGATGGTCACAGTGCGCTGCAGGTCTTCGGGCTTGAGTGCGTCCAGCGTGGAAAGCACATGCGACCACGACTGCTCCCACCAGCGCATCACTTCTTCGCGCGTAGTCTTTTCCGAGATTTCAAATTCCCGATCGCGGAAACGGTCCGGCTTCTCGCCATCGCTGGTGAGGAAGTCGGTAAACCGCGAGCGTGCGTTGCCGGCGATGTGCTTGACCAGGGCCGCAACGGAATTCGATTCGGGATCGAGCGCCACGAAGAAATCCCGGTCTTCAAGCTGCGCCATGGCAGCTTCGCCCATGCGCTTGTGGCCGCGGAACTGGCGCTTGATTTCTTCGAGGTAGTGGGTAGCCAGGTCAGTCATAGGCATCCTCTGATTCGCCCTGCCAGAGTTTCCCGCAGGGTTCAGATGAGTCCGATATTCGATTGGGAATTGGTAACAATCGGTTCCAATTCTAATTTGATGCCACCAATCCACCGAGCAATCAGGTTATAGACCCACGCGCCAAGAGCTCCCATAACAAACCCCATGAGTCCATAGACGACTGGTACGAGAAGCGCCAAAAACCAGATCGCAATTCCCGCAAGCGGCTGAGAACTTTGGCTTCCAAGCAGCAGATTGATAAATCCGCCCAACAGAAAGAACGGCAGAGCAATTAGTCCAAGGCACCCGTAGATCATGCCCATCATCTGGGCGCAGGAGATAACATCTACTGAGCGCAGCGAGTACATAGTTCTCCTTTCGCGAGAACGCTCACAATTTACACCAATGCGGCATCGCAGGCGACGCGAAACCCGTAGTCCGCATACTTGAAGTCCGGAGGGATGCTGGAGCGCGCAGCGCAGCGCGACATCTTGATGTGGTGACGCCAGGAGCCGCCGCGGGAAGCGCGCCGTTCGCCAGTTTCGGGACCTCGTGGATTGCGCTCGGGGGAAACCGCATAATATGCGGGCGCATACCAGTCGCTGCACCACTCGTGCACATTGTCACACATGTTGTAGAGGCCGAATGCATTCGATTCCCCGCGGCCAACGGGCTCGGGACCCGTCTTCCAACAATCATTGCAACGGTCGTCGTAGCCGGGCAGGGACTGCGGAGGCGCATCTCCCCACGGGAACAGTGCGCCCGCGACCTCACTGCCTCCGCGAGCCGCGCGCTCCCACTCGGCCTCGGTCGGCAAGCGGAAATTTCTGCCGGTGCTTGCGCTGAGCCACTCGCAGTAACGGATTGCCTCGTGCCACGACACTCCGACAACAGGTTGCTCGGAATGGTTGAACGCCGGATCGCTCCAGAACGGTGGAGGCGAGGAAGCGGTGTCGCGCAGAAATCGCCCGTAGTCGGCATTGGTGGCCTGGCACGCGGCGAGAAGAAATTCGTCAACCCAGACCCTATGCACCGGTTTTTCGTTGTCCTGTCCCGTGTCGCAGCCCATGAGGAACCATCCCGGGGGGATGTGGACGAGCGCGGAAGCGTATTCTTTGGCTCGGGGCTGAGAAAGCAGTAACGTCGGTTCCGTCGGATCCATGGTGTCAGAGCGCTCGCAGGGCGCGGACGACATCTTCGATTTTATTCTCCTGAAACAAGCGGATGGCCGCGACGCCGGCCGCTCCAGCTCTTAGGCACGATGCGGCGTTTTCTATGGTTACGCCACCGAGTGCGAAAACCGGGATTTTCGCCCGGCAGGCTTCATGCAAGGCGGCCAGTCCTGTAGGTCGCGTTCCGGGAGCACTGCTCTTTCCGAATACCGGAGCGAAAACGGCGAAGTCGGCGGCCTCGGACTCGGCGTGGAAGACATCGGCGGCAGTGTGGCAGGAGGCAGCCACCAGGAAATGGTCAGCGGGCAGTGACCGGTGGGCAGAAGCGTTCAACACCTGCCGCACTTCATCTGGGGTGATATCATCCGCGCGCAGATGAACGCCGTCCGCTCCCACGGCGAGCGCAACGTCGGTGCGTGAGTTAATCAGGAGACGAGTTCTCAATTCTGGTCCAGTGCTCAGTTCCCGGTTCTCAGTCCTCAGTGGAACGCTGTTGCGCACGGCAGCCAGGGCGTCCCGTGCCAGCATTTCCAGCTCTCTCGCGCTCAGATCCTTTTCGCGGAGGTGGATGTATTCGACGCCGGCACGCGCGGCTTCGGAGACTTTGGCGAGCAGAGCGCGGCGGCGGGCGTGTTCATCGCCGCGAAATTGGCTTCGGTCGGTGATGTAATAGAGCAGACAGCGGTCAGCCATCAGCTCTCAGCGTACTACGAGAGATTCGTCTGTAGTGCGGACACTCCCGTTCGCGAACCTTTGCACTACAACGAATATGGAGTCGCGGTTGCCGCAGGCAGCCCTTTCTACACGAACTAGGGCGGGGCGGAGCCCACAGGGGCGCTACGGCTGACCGGTGAACAACTTCAAATTCTCAGCCTTCCAGCGCATCGCCGCGTAAATGCGATTGCGCCCGCTGGGGTGATCGAAAAAGATGAACTCCTCGATGGGACTGGGATTCATCTTGCGATATTCGCCGAGATGGATGGCGGCCTGGGCAAAGCCATCGGGCTGGCGGGCCGTGTTCAGGCCGTACATGTCGGCCTCGATTTCCTGAGTGCGAGTGAACGTGTTGTCGATGGGGGTGGTGACAAAACCAAAGATGGATACCAGCAGCACCACGAGCGGAAGAACCGCCGTATCACCCACGCCCCGAATCTGCCACTTCTCGCCCCAGCGTTGGAGCGTCCAGTTGAGTCCCCAGAACAAATAGGCGAAGGCGACCACGGTGATGATCAGCTGATACATGATGCTCTTGTAAATGTGGTTCATCACGTAGTGCCCCATCTCGTGTCCCATGACCGCCTGAATCTCTTCCGGCGATCCGCGGCGCAGGAGGTTGTCATTGAGAGTGATGCGCATGGTGCTTGCGAAGCCACTTACGTTGGCGCTCATCCTTGTGGTCTGCCTTGACGCATCGATCTCATATACATCTTTCGCGGGGATTCCATTGGCCCGCGCCATGCTCAGGATGGGGTCAACAATTTTCGGATCGTCGAGGCGGGTAACTTTATTGAAGATCGGAAAGATGTAGACCGGGGAAATGAGCACAACAAAAATCAAGAACACAATGGTCGCGACCGAACCCCAGATCCACCAGGTTCGGGGGAGACGGCGAACAATGCCGAATAGCATCACCACCAGGATGCCGCCCAGCACCAGGTTTACGCCCAGATTCTTCACCTGATCCATCATCCAGGGGCCAAAGGTTTGGGTGGCGAGTCCGTATTTGTGCTCGCGGAAATAATTCTCATAAACGGTGAGCGGGAAAACGAGAATGGAAGTGAGCAGGAGGTATTGCAGCCAGTACACGAAGGTGTGCACTGGTTTGAAGCGGGTGACCCGCTCCGCCAGATCTCGCATGCGTGCCGACCAGCGCAGATTCAGCAACAGCAGCGCGACCACGACTCCATAGAGAAAGTCCCAAAGAATCAGCCAATAGCCCCCTTCGAAATAGGCGTTGGAACGGGCCGTCTTGTCGGCAGGAATCTGCGCGAGGTAAGCGTTGGTGGCCGCACTGGCATCGAAGTGCGGCGAGGGCTGTGCCTCCGCCGGAACCTGGATCACGGATGGCATCTGGTTTGCAGCCGGTGGTTGAGCGAGCGCGGTCGTCGCGCAGAAAGTTGCGCAGAAAAAAATCTGGCAACCGAGTGCTGTCGCCAAGAATGTTCGTGAAAGCATTTTTGTTTGTCTCCGGGAAAAACCGACCCGTAGAAGTGTATACGGAGTCAGGCAGCTGCGGGTTCCATCTTGATCGGGTGCAGGGGCGCCAGCACTCCGCATCCTGATCGAGAGCACGCGGACAAGAGTGTCTGCGCCCCACTGGCTAAGGCCGCGTCTTGGCGATTTCGGGGACGGCTGTCTCGCCGGTCCGCTTGGGTTGTTGCGGGGTGAGATGGTATTTCGTCAGTCCGTCCTTCAGAAATTTAAAACTTTCTTCTGGCGAATCCGACATCTTGAACAGATCGAGATCTGGCGCTGAGATCACGCCGGCGTCGACCATGGCTTCGAAATTGATGATCTTTTTCCAATAATCGCTGCCATAGATGACAACAACAATTTTTTTGGCCAGTTTCTCCGTCTGCGCGAGGGTGAGGATTTCAAAAAGTTCGTCGAGCGTGCCGAAACCGCCGGGAAAAATCACCAGCGCCTTGGAGAGGTACGCGAACCAGAACTTACGCATGAAGAAGTAATGGAACTCGAAGTTGAGCGAAGGCGTGATGTAGGGGTTCGGATTCTGCTCGAAGGGCAGGTTGATGTTGAGGCCGATGGTTTTTCCTCCAGCCTCGTGAGCGCCGAGATTTGCAGCCTCCATAATCCCCGAGCCGCCGCCTGTGGTGACCACAAAGCGGTGGCGCTTGGCGGGGATGTGGGTGGACCATTCAGTCAGCAGGAAGGCCAGCCGGCGCGCGTCTTCGTAGTAGCGGGCCATGCCAACCGCAGCCTCGGCGCGCTTCATATTATTGGCTTGCTGTGCGACAGAAGCCGGCGCGCCGTTGCCGCGGACTTCGGTCAACCGGTTCGAGGCGTTGTCGCGACTGTGAATGCGGGCGGAGCCGAAGAACACGACCGTGTCCTGGATCTGTTCGCGCCGGAAGCGCGAGAGCGGCTCGCTGTACTCGGACAGCAGGCGCAGAATTCTGCCGTCAGGACTATTGAGAAATGGTTCGTTCTGATACGCGAGGGGAGCGGGCTTGAGCTTTTGATCAGTCATAAGTAAATCAGTCGTTGGCTGCTAGTCGTCGGTCGTTCGGCGTCGGTCGTCGAGTATATGGAGGCTCCAGCAAAGCCCCCTGTTCGGGACCGACCATCGACCATCGACCAAACATCCGTTATTCATTCTCTTCTCGATATTGAATGGCCTCCCAAAATCCGATCCACACATTGAGCGCACCCAAGCCGGTCGAAAGGCCGCGCACGAACCCGCTGGATACCACGGCGCGAAGCGTAGGATACGGGAGCAGGAGAGGGTTGTCGGACCACTCCGGGCGCCAGGGCAGGATGATGAGCATGACCCCGATGGTCGCACACAGAAACACGAACAGAAGCACTCCGATGCGGCGAAGCCACAGACGCGCCGCCGAAGGCGAGCGCCTGGAAACGGAAACGGGCACGCCAACGACCGGGACAGATGTTTCCACCGGAGACTTAAGTTCTCCGACACCGGTGGTGTCGCTGGCAAAAGGCAGCTTGGGATCGGAAATCATTGCACGCGTCGTTGTGAGTAAGGCCGTGGGGTGGCGGGATCGGGTCGCGTCCCCACGCAAATTCTGAACCCACTTGGTGCATTCTACGACTTCAGAGCCCGAATGCGCTCGGCCACGTCGCGATAATCGATATTTGCGCCGTACACGTCGGTGAAATAACGCAGAGCGGCGGGCTTGTCCTTGGCAGTTTCGCATGCCGAGCCGAGCTCATAGTTGATGGCGAGACGCACTTCGTCATCGAGCCGGGGGATGCTGAGCGCCTTTTGATACCAGCGGATGGCGGCTTCAGGAACTCCTTTGTCGATAAAGCACTGCGCCAGCCAGGTGTAGGTTTGGACAGGCTGCGAAAATGTCTTGCCGCGATCGATCGAGGTGCAGACCTTCTGTAATTCGGCGATGGCTTCGTCGAGCAGACCCATTTCGCGGAAGGCAACTCCCAGGTTGTAATGCGTTTCCGGATCGTCGTCGCCGGCAATAACCTCTTCTTCGAGTTCCTGTTTCAACTCGCCAAACATCTCCGAAAGATCGACGCTGCCGGAGGGATGCATCGCCTGGGCTCCATCTCCCAGAGGGCGTAGGACAGCTTCGCCATAGCTCATCGCGGGAACGGTCATCGCGGGAACGCTCATGGCGGGAGCGGCAGCGGTTGCGGCGCCTCCCGCCGAGGCTGCGATCGCTGGCATGGCCGCCGGGGCAATTTCAATTTCCATGCTTGCCACGGGCTCATTTGCCACAGGCTCCGCTTCCGGCTCCGGCATTCTTGAAGTGTCCGGCACGGGCGCGACCGGCCAACTCGGCAGCGGTTGGGTGTTGGTGGGCTGGGCTATCGGTAGCTGGGTTGCCGGAAATTGGGTAGCAGGTGGCGGCGCTTGCGGGAAAGAATCACCGAGCGAAGCTTCCAGATCTGCGACAAATGCGGTCAGCTCGCTTGCCTGCGCAGGTAAGGCTTCTGAGTGAGCAGCTTCTGCGAAGTGAGGTTGGGCGTAGTCCGGTTCCGGAGCTTGTTCCGCCGGAGCTTCGTTATGGTTCTCGTCGTGTGTCTGGCGGTGGTAGGCGGCCAGCAGATCGGACGAGGTTGTGATCTCGGACCCGTGCTGAGCCTCCATCGTAACTTCGAAATCCGCGGGCTCGTCGGCGTTGATCTCGGTGATTTCTGGTTCTGGCTCCTCAGGAGGCTGGCCGGCGGATTCGACGGCGGCGCGCAACGGATCGAGAACGCGGGCATCGCTGGTCAGGGATTCGAGCTTCTGGATCCCGGCGCGAGCCTGGTCCGCCATGAAGTGCTCGAGATAGAAACGGATTTCTTCGACCGTCTCGGCGATTTCGGGATTGCTGAGAGCATCGGCGTTGGCTTCGCCTTCGACGGTGGCCGACAGTTCTGCGACCGGAGCGTCCTGGTCGTTGGCAAGAGAATGCTCCCACTCAGAGGAAAGGTCGGTGGAGAGTTCGGATGAAAGTTCGGAGGAAAGCTCGTGCGCGTCGGAAAGCGCCGGCACCGCCAATTCCTGGACGGCGAATTCTGGATGCGTGGCAGCGGCAATCTCGCGATCGGAAGCCGCGGTCGCGGCCATCGGCCAAGGCGCGGTCGGAGTCGCAGCGCCACCGCGGGCGGACGGAGCAGAGGCGGATGATGCAGAAGTCGATGATGTGGAAATCAGCGGAGCGGCTTCCGCGGTCTTTTCGTAGCGCGCTGCCAATTCTCCGTAGCGCACGGCTTCATCCGGGTATCCGGCGTCGTGGTACACGCCCTCCAGTGTGCGGCAGCAGACGGCGGCTTCGGTAAAGCGCTGGAAACGCGTATGAAGACCGGCCAGGCGCTGGTTCAGGCGCACGTCGCGCGGCGCCTGCGGCAGCGCGCCCAGCAGCGGCACGACCGCCTTTTCTGGCAAATTGTAGGAAAGGAACAGATCCGCATCGGTGACCGCCGAGCGCACTGCAATTGCAAGGTCGTCGGGATAGGGCTGGTCGATAACCGGCGCAATCGCTTCCAACTCCTCCACGATGACCGCCCCTTCCTCGGCGGTGATCCCGATGGCCGGCGGTTCTCCTTCCATGCGCCCCACCACCTGCTGATAATTCTGCATATGTAACGAGTTCTGGGGCTCGGTGGTGGCCAGCATCTGGTACAGGTCGCGAGCGCGGGCCAGGCTGCCGTCCTTGACCGAGGCGTGCGCCAGAAGCTCGGTGACTTCGTTGACGTGCGTGCTCTCGCCGGCTTTGCTCAGCAGCTGCAGCAGCGTGTCCAGCGCGCCCGAGTCGTCGCGCACATGGCCGATCATGGAATGCAGGCTGGCCAGCAGTTTGGTCGAGTCGGTTGCCAGCAGGCGATCGGCATGCCGGTTGTAAACCTCGAGTGCCTCGCGATTTCGACCAAGGCGGGTGCAGCCCTCCGCCAGCAGAAACAGACCCTCGGGATCGTTGTGCACCGCGAGCAGTTTCTCTGCAATCGGGGTAGCCTTGGGCAAGTCCCCGATTTGCAGGTAGGCCTTCAGGAGATCCCGCAAACCTTCGGGATGAGAATCGAGGTCGGCGGCCTTCTCCAGGTAGGCGACGGCGTTCTTCGGATCGTCGCCCTCGAGGGCGGCCCTCCCGCGCAACAACAGAACGTAACTGTTGCCCGGATCGAGCGTCAGCATCCGCTTCAGAATGTCCTCGGCGGCGGCGAGCGATCCACGCGAGCGCAACGATTCCGCCGCCGCACTGAAAATCTCCCACGCCTCTTTCTTCTTATTCAGCCGGACATAGACCTCGGCGAGTTTGACCCGCATGGGCACGTTCTCCGGGTCCATTTCAAGGACCTTCTGGAAAAGGCGCACGGATTGATCGAGGTCGCCATTCTTCATGAAATCTTCGGCGACTTGCAGGTACTGGGCGCGGGCGTCGTTGAACAGCCCCTGCTGGGTGTAAAGTTCCGCCAGTTTCAGAGATGAATCCACGCTCGGCTGAAGCTTGGTGATCTTCTTGTACATGGCGATGCCCTTGACGGTGAAGCCCTGCGCCGCATAAGCATCGCCCACTGTCTTGAAGCACTCGATAGCCTTGGCGCTGTCCCCAAGACGAGCGTAGAGGTCGCCGATGGTGTTGTTGACGGTAAGATCCTTGGCATCGTGCTTCAGGATCTTGTCATACTCAGCGATGGCGTTCTGCAGCTTGCCCTGCTGGACAAACTTTTCCGCGGCGCTGAGAACCTTTTGTTTGTTAAAGCCAAAACCAAACGCCATAAGGGGTGCGGACTCCAGCCTTTTCCCCGCCGAACACCTGCGATTTCCGCCGGCGTTGCCCAACGGGTCCGAACCTCGCCGGGAGATTCCCAGGCGAAACACCGCTAACCGCGCAAACGGAATCGCGGAGTAAGCTGATTGTAAGGCCGGGCATCGTCAGTCCGATGGTTACTGACGATTACCGGGGGTTACCGAAAGGGAGTGTACGTCCGGTTCCGAAACACCCGGCTTCGCGCTTCCAGAATGGGAGGGAAACGGTTCCCATATGCCCAGCCGCCGTTCATGGTGTATCCTGCTACTCCTGCATTCCCAATGTCGCAATTGAGGAAACACCGTGGCCTCACCCAGGAAGAACAGGATTCCTACCAAAGTAGATCTCTACGACAAGCTCATCGCAACCCATCCCCAGATCGAACGCAAGGGCGCTGCCAATCCTTACACTTCTCTGAATGGTCACATGTTTACCATTCTGCAGGACTCGCGCTCCCTGGCCATCAGACTCCCTGAGGATAAGCGAGAGGAGTTCTTGAAGAAGTACAAGACCACGCTGTTCAAGGCGTACGGCGCCATCATGAAAGAGTATGTCGCGGTTCCCGACGCATTATTGAAAAAGACGAAAGAACTGCAAAAGTATCTCGAATTAAGCTACGAATATGTCAAGACGTTGAAGCCCAAACCAACCAAGAAGAAGTCTTGATTGGCGGGGGTCTGGTTCGGCCGCTGATCTATTTTAAGGTTCGCGAAGGAGCTACGCATGAGCCAGGTACGGGTTCTGGTGGGTACGCGCAAAGGCGCATTCGTTCTGACGTCGGACGGCAAACGCGAAAAATGGGATGTTAGCGGTCCGCACTTCGCCGGCTGGGAAATGTATCACCTCAAGGGGTCTCCCGCTGATCCGAATCGCATTTACGCCTCGCAGACGAGCGGATGGTACGGGCAGATCATCCAGCGCTCCGACGATGGCGGCAAAACCTGGCATCAGCCGGGAACGCCCGCCGGAGCGCCGGTCGTGCCGGGTCCACCGAAGAGTGCAAGCAATAAGTTCGCCTACGACGCGTCTGCCCGGCCACTCACCACGCATCAGTGGTATGACGGCACGCAACGTCCGTGGGAGTTCAAGCGCGTGTGGCACCTGGAGCCGTCGCGCACCGACCCGGACACGGTTTACGCCGGCGTGGAAGACGCCGCCCTCTTTCGCTCGACCGACGGCGGCGAGAACTGGAAGGAACTCCCCGGCCTGCGCGGCCACGGCACCGGGCCGAAGTGGCAGCCGGGCGCGGGCGGGATGTGCCTGCACACTATTATTCTTGATCCCAGCTTTGGTTCTGGAGAACCGCAGCGGATATACGTTGCAATCTCGGCGGCGGGCGCCTTCCGCACCGACGACGGCGGCGCTACCTGGAAGCCGATCAACCGCGGACTGTATTCGCAATACATTCCCGACCCACGCGCGGAGGTCGGGCATTGCGTTCACCACGTCGCCATGCATCCGCAGCGCCCGAATGTGCTCTTCATGCAGAAGCATTGGGATGTCATGCGCAGCAACGACGCCGGCGATTCGTGGCAGGAGGTCAGCGGCAACCTGCCCACAGATTTCGGGTTCGTGATTGACGTTCACGCCCACGAGCCGGAGACCATCTACGTCGTCCCCATCAAGAGCGACTCGGAGCACTTTGTCCCGGATGGCAAACTGCGCGTCTTCCGCAGCCGCACCGGCGGAAACGAGTGGGAGCCACTGACCAAGGGCTTGCCGCAAAGCAACTGCTACGTCAACGTGCTGCGGGACGCGATGGCTGTCGATTCGCTTGATGAGTGCGGCGTTTACTTCGGGACGAGCGGCGGGCAGGTCTATGCGTCGGCCGATGCGGGAGACAGTTGGGCTCCCATTGTCCGCGACCTTCCGGGCGTGCTTTCGGTTGAGGTGCAGACGCTGGCGTGATCGAGCAGACATGATCCGAGTTATAGTCCCGCAGCATCTCCGGACGCTGGCGCAGGTTCGCGGCGAGGTGGAACTCGACGTCGATAGTCCGATCACGCAGCGCTCAGTCCTCGACGCCCTCGAGGCCCGCTATCCGATGCTGCGCGGAACCATCCGCGACCAGATCACGCAACAGCGCCGACCGTTTCTGAGGTTCTTTGCCTGCGAGGAGGATCTGTCCCACGAGCCGCCCGATGCCCCGCTGCCCGACGCGGTCCGGTCTGGAGCGGAGCCTTTTATCGTCATCGGGGCCATCGCGGGAGGGTAGATTTGCAAAACGGGGCCGCTGCGATGATGGTCACCGCAACTATCGCGCTACTCCCGCCCCCCGCTTCTCCATAGGCACGAACTCCCGCGTGTCGTGCCCAATCCAAACCTGCCGCGGGCGCGCGATTTTCTGTTCGGGGTCGTTCAGCATTTCCTGCCATTGCGACAGCCAGCCGATGGTGCGCGGAATCGCGAAGAGCACCGTGAACATCTCCGGCTTGAAACCCATCGCCTGGTAAATGATGCCGGAATAGAAGTCCACGTTCGGATAGAGCTTGCGGTGTACGAAATAGTCGTCTTCCAGCGCGATGCGCTCCAGCTCCAGAGCAATCTCAAGTTTGGCATTGCGGCCGGTGACTTCGAACACGCTGTCGGCGGTTCGCTTGATGATCTTGGCCCGCGGATCGTAGTTCTTGTAAACCCGGTGTCCGAAGCCCATCAGCTTGCCTCTACCTTCCTTGATCTTCTTGATGTAGGCAGGGACGTTGTCCTTGGAACCGATCTCGTCCAGCATGCGCAGCACTTCTTCGTTCGCCCCACCGTGCAGCGGACCAGAGAGTGCGGCGGCAGCGGCCGCAGTGGCCAGGTACGGGTCGCTGTGGGAACTCCCCACGGCTCGCATCGCGTTCGCGCTGCAGTTCTGCTCGTGGTCGGCGTGCAGAATAAAGAGGATGTCGAGCGCCCGCGCCAGCACGGGATTCGCGAGATACTTGGGCTCGACCATCTTCCACAGCATGTTCATGAAGTTCTCGGTATAGGTGAGGTCGTTGTCCGGATAGATGTAGGGGAATCCGGAAATATGACGATACGACATGGCCGCGATGGAGGGCATCTTGCCGATCAGGCGCTTGATCTGCAGCAGCCGGATCGCGGGGTCGTGAATGTTCTTCGCTTCCGGATACACCGTCGAGAGCGCCGCCACGCTGCTCACCAGCATCGCCATGGGGTGCGCGTTATCGCGGAAGCCTTCCATGAACTTCTTGGTGGTTTCATGGAGCATGGTGTGGTGCGTGATGTCATGCACCCAATTCTTCAATTCACTCGCGGTGGGCAATTCACCGAACAGAAGCAGGTAGGCCACTTCCAGATAGGTACATTGTTCGGCGAGAACCTCGATGGGATAACCGCGGTAGCGCAGGATTCCCAGATCGCCGTCAATGTAAGTGATCGCGCTCCGGCAGGAGGCCGTGTTCATGAAGGCGGGATCGTAGGTCATCAAGCCGAAATCTTCAGGACCGGTCTTGATCTTGCGCAGATCCATTGCGCGGATGGTTCCGTTTTCGACGGGAAGCGTGTAGCTGTGCCCGGTACGGTTGTCGGTGATGGTTAAGGTGTCTTGCGGCATCCGAGCTCTCCTGAGAACAGTGGTGGACGGGATATTCTACGCGTTCCCCAGCGATTCCAACAATGCTACCAGCAGCGGACGCTGATTGCGCAAGCCGAGCGTCTGCAAACCAAGGCGAAGAACGTTGTTACAATTAAGCAGAGTGGTTCCCCCCGTTGTTGTGGGTCCTGAAAGCGCAGATGCAGCCATTTGACGAACATTTCGAGGTAGTCGTGGTGGGGGCTGGCCATGCCGGATGTGAAGCGGCGATGGCGGCTGCTCGCATGGGATTGAAGACTGCGCTCTTTACGTTGAACGTCGATCTGATCGCGCAGATGTCATGCAATCCTGCCATTGGCGGCATCGCGAAGGGGCATTTGGTGCGCGAAGTGGATGCGCTGGGCGGCATCATGGGCGAGATCACGGATGCGGTCGGAATCCAGTTTCGCCTGCTCAATACTTCGCGTGGCCCGGCCGTCTGGTCGCCTCGGGCGCAGTGCGATAAACAAGCTTACCGTCTGAAGATGCGCGAGGTGCTCGAATCGCAGGCGAATTTAAAGATCAAGCAGGCGGAAGTGGCGGATGTGATCGTGGAGTCGATGGTCGATGGTCGATGGTCGTTTCCAGGTTCCGATGAGAATTGTCGCTCCGAACAAGGCGATGGATCTGCGTTCGCTAACGACCAACGACTAACGACCAACGACCGCCTCCGCGGCGTCCTGCTTCGCGATGGTCGCCGCGTTTCTGCTGATGCGGTCATCATTACTACTGGTACTTTCCTGAACGGGCTGATTCATTGCGGGGAGCAGCAGTATCCGGCGGGACGGTCTGGAGAACCGGCGGCGGTTCTGCTGGGTGAAGCGCTGAAGAAGCTTGGGCTGCGCGGATGCCGGCTCAAGACCGGGACGCCTCCGCGGCTCGACGGGCGCACGATTGATTGGGTGCGCTTCGAGCGGCAGCCCGGCGATCTGGATCCGACTCCATTCAGCTTTCGCACCCGGCGCGTTGCCCATCACGACTCGCAAGTGCCCTGCTACATCGCCTTCACAACGGGAGAGACGCATCGCATCATTCGCGAGAACGTGCATCGCTCACCGATGTATAGCGGGCAGATTCATTCGACGGGGCCGCGGTATTGCCCGTCGATTGAAGACAAAATCGTCAAGTTCCCCGACAAACTGACGCACCAACTTTTTTTGGAACCCGAGGGGCTGAACACGCACGAGATCTACGTCAACGGCATGAGCACTTCCTTGCCAATTGATGTGCAGTTTGCGATTCTCAAGTCGATTCCGGGGCTCGAAAGCGCGGAGATGATGCGGCCCGGCTACGCCATTGAGTATGACTCGATCGATCCCACCGAACTCAAGCGCACGCTGGAAACGAAAAAGATTGCCGGGCTGTTTCTCGCCGGGCAGATTAATGGGACGTCGGGGTACGAGGAAGCGGCGTGCCAGGGAATCATGGCCGGAATTAACGCGGCGCTGCAGGTGAAGAAAGAAGCTCCGCTGGTACTCGACCGCACGGAAGCTTACACGGCGATTCTGATCGACGACCTGATTTCGAAAGGCACCAACGAGCCTTATCGCATGTTCACTTCGCGCGCCGAGTTTCGCTTGCATCTGCGGATCGATAATGCCGACCGGCGGCTTACTCCGCATGGACGGCGGGTGGGGCTGATCTCGGATGAAGCGTGGTCGGAGTTTGGGGCAAAGCAGCAGCGGCTGGAAGATTTGAAGCAGGTGCTGGAGAGGACGAAAGTGTCGGTAGCGATGGCGGAGCAGATCGCTGTCGAGCTTAGCTCGACCGGACAGCCGAGGGCGGCTGTCCCTGCGTGCTCCGTCGCGATTGATCTGTCTTCAGCCGTGGGGCAGCCTTTGGCGCAACTGCTGAAGCGGCCCGAGATCACCATCGAACATCTCGCGATCGTTCTCAATGATTTGGTGCCGAAGTTTTTTGCAAGAAACTTCTCTGCGAACTCAGCGTCCTCTGCGGTTAATGTTTCGGCAGGCCATCTTTCGTCCGAGATCCGCAACGAGCTCAAGTCGGTCGAAACGGAAATTAAGTATGCCGGATACCTCGACCAGCAGCAGCGCGCCATCGAACGTCTGAAGAAGGCCGAGCAGCGGCACATTCCCGATTGGTTCGATTACCGCGCGGTGAGCGGACTGTCGCGCGAGATGCAGGAGAAGCTTGGGAGAGTCGTCCCGCAGACGCTAGGCCAAGCCTCGCGCATCCCCGGCGTGACCCCGGCTGCCGTTTCGCTGATCAATGTATATATCGAGATCCAGGCGCGACGGCGGGAACAGGCCGCGGCACTGTAATCTTCCGCAGCCGCTAGAAAGCCGCCGAGCTGCGCTCGGCTTGGACAGCCGAGGGCGGCTGTCCCTACGCAACCCTGGACGGGCGAGGGCGCCCGTCCCCACCCGATCGTCCCCACACGCGCATTCAGCGGGCAACCGCTTTCTGCACGGCGGAGCGCAGTTCATCGTAGGAAAGCGCGCCCGGGTGATACATCGCCACTTGCCCGGCGCGATTCACGACGACCAGGGTCGGCGTCGTACTCGCACCATACGCATTGAAGTTCTGCTTACTCAACGGTACCGGCATGTCCTGCAGGCTGGCGTAGTATCGTGCGCGGACGGATTCGATGTACGCCCGCTCCTGTTCCGGTGCGGCATCGGCTCCTTGCGCGGCGTAGCCGTAGAGTTGTGTCGGACCGATGACGACCAGGCCCTCGGGAGCGAATTCCTGCCGCAAGCGGGCTATGACGGGGACTTCTGCTTTGCAGTCCACACACCAATGGGCCCAGAAGAACAAAAGAACCGGCGAACCCTTCAGCGACGCCAGAGCCGGCGGCTTCGGTCCGAGATATTGCGTTACTTGTAAGGGCGGCGCGGGTTGGCCAACCAGAGCCAGCAGGTTGAGGTTCTTCTGCAGGCGCGCTCGAATGGACATATTTCGATAGCGCGTCAGAGCCGAGCGCAGCAGCCTGACCGCCTGCGCATGCTGTCCTTTGGCATCCATTTCCTGAGCGAGAACTTCGTATGCGGCACCGAGGGCGATCGGTAGATGAGGTTCGGCATCGAGTTTGCGCTTGGTCGTCGCTAACAACTGCTCCGAGAGTTTGCGGGTCTCGGTGGCATAGGCAGCGGCTTGGTCCCATTGCTTGGTCGCGGCCGTCGCACGCGCCATCCATGACAAGGCTTCGAGATACTCGGGAGTGACACCGTGCTGAGCCTCATAGGTCCGAAGTTCCGACTCCGCAGCGGAAAAAGAGTTCTGAGCCAATTGGGCGCGAACATCTCCGACCAGGTCGGTTTGGGCAGACGATGGGACCCATAAGGGAAGCCAGAGGAGAGCCGCGATGAGGACGAGACCCAACCTCGCCGTTCGAATACGCATGAGTTGATGATGAATCAGGCTCCGGGAAGTTGCAACCAAGGGGTCACCTCTGCAATCTGACCTCCGACCTCTGCAATGTTTTATTGCAAGTATTCGAAGAGATTGTTCTGCGAGAACTTGCTGATGGCCGCGAGCGCGGCCTGGGTGTCGGTGTTGGCTTGGTCGAGATTGTTGGCGGCCGTAGGAAGGTTCACGCCGCCGAGCGTGTTCTGCTGCTGGCTGATTTGAAGCTGGGCGGCATTAAGGTAGGTGGTCCGCGACTGCGTCTGGTCGGTGGCGTTGCCATAGAACACGGCCTGCGCCGAAAGATAGCTGGAGGCTGCACTTACGGCGTTCACTGCCGTACTTATTCCGGCATTAGTCTGCAAGGCCTGGATCAGGTTGTTGATGGCGAGAAATACGTCGTTGCCGGGTGCGGAAAACAGTTGCGATCCGGGCTGGTTGACGGCGAGCTTGTATCCGTTGCCGATCGACACCTCATTGATATCGCTGTTGCCAACATAGTGGACACCGGATGGCGAGGCATCGTCCACCACGTACGGAGCCGTGTTCGTAATGCTGCCGCCGAACACGTAGTTGCCTTGGTACGTCGTGTTGGCGAGCGACACAAGCTGGCTCTGGATGCCTTGCAGCTGAGTCACGATTGCGGCTTGGTCGCTGGCGGAGACCGTGCCGTTGGCGCCTTCAACGCCGAGGCTAATGGCTTGTTGCAACGCGGATGTGACCGAACTCAGCGTCGAATCGGCGGTCGAGAGCTGGCCTTGCACCGCGCTGATACTCTGCAGATAGCCGCTGTTGAAAGTAGCCTGATCGTTGTTCTCGACCAGCAGGCCGGCGGCGGTCGGATTGTCCGAGGGCTCGTTCACGCTTTTGCCGGTCGAAATCTGGAGCGCCGCCTCTTGCGCCTCCAGTTGTGTCTGGTTGAGCGCCGCCAGCAGATCGGGCATGGGATTCGGATTGACACGCATCGATGTTTACCTTCTTCCTACTCCGCTTACTCCTCTGCCGCGTCCATGCCCAGGTTCACGGCATCCAGCAGCAAGAGGTTGATGGTAGAAACGACTTTGGCCGCGGACTGATAGGCCGTCTGATACTGAATGAGGTTGGCCGCTTCTTCGTTGAGCGATACGCCCGAGACGCTCCCGTTCTCGTCCTGCAGCTGTTGCAGAATCAAGTTGGAGGAATCGGCATCGGCCGAAGTATTCGCCGTATCGCTTCCGACTTGAGAGACCAGGTTGGCATAGGAATCGATCGGTGTCTGCCCGTTGGCCAGGGCGTTATCGGCAACCGCGGAGAGATTGGCCAGATTCCCGTTGCTACCGGTGGTACCGTCGGAACTGGCGGCAATCTTCGACGGGTCGGTCATACTAACCGTCAACGTGGCCGCTGCACCCACTCCGCCCACGGGCGGAGGAAGAAAAATGTCGCTGCCCTGTTGGGGCGGGTTCTCCAGATCGGTCCCCTCTGCATTGGCGGTGTTGAGGCCGTTGGCAAGACCGGCGGCCAGTTGATCGAGACTGCTGCCAATGCTGGGAATCTCCTGGTCGCGAATCTGGATCAGCCCGGCCAGGCTTCCACCCGTCAGCGAGCTGGTGATGTCGTCGGCCCCCGCCATGATGTGCTGTACGCCGCCGCTGCCAAGCTGGGTGGTGAGTGCGAAATTCTGCGATCCGGATACCAGCGTCGTCCCGTTCGAAGTGGCCAGCGTGATGCCCTGACCGGTCGGAATCACCTGCACATCGATCAGCGCGGAAAGCTGCTGGATGAGATTGTTCTGCGTGTCCACCAGGGTGCCATCGCCGGAGGCCTGGTTTGCGCCTTGCAGATTTGTGATCTGCTCGTCGACACTGGCGATCTGCGACGTCAGGGAATTCACCTGGGTGACCGAAGCCACGACGTTTTGGTCAATGTTGCTGCGCTGGGTCTGCAGGCTGGTGGCTGCGGTGTTGAAGTCGGTGGCCAGCGTGTCCGCCGCGGTCAGCACGCTCTGTCGCAACGTCAGATCCGTGGGATCGGGAGAGAGTTGCTGCAGACTGTTAAAGAAATTGCTGATGTCGGCTCCGATGCCGGAAGTGGAGCTCGCGAACTGAGTTTGAATCTGTTGCAGTTGCGTCAGCGACGCATTGAGCGAGCTGTTCTGGTGCGTTGCCTGATTGATCTGGATTTGGAGTATAGGGTCCCGCAAGCTCTCGATCTTTTGCAGAACCACTCCGGTGCCGTAGCTCAACGATCCCTCAGTGATCGGGTCGCCCGCTGTTACCACGGGAACTTCCCGTGAATATCCGGGAGTGTTCGCGTTGGCCACGTTGTTGGACGTGGTTGCCATCTCATCCTGGCTGGCCGCGAGCGAGCTCAGGGCAATCGAAAGAGATCCGAACAAACCCGACATGGTTATTCTCCAGCGCACTCTCGAGATACGAGCCGGACTTCAGTCCGTAATTCTGTCCTGAGCGAGCCGGGACCGGGCGTGTAGGTAAGCGCGCAACTGTCGACCACGCGATTCATGACGGCCAAACTGCGCTGCAAGTGCCGCAGCAGCGACCAGTGCACTCGCGTAAGATAACGGATCCGGGTTCCGAGCGCCTCCCACTCGGCTTGCAGCCGCGCCGTGCCGGAGGCGCCAGCCGATGGCGCAGAATGACGACTGGCCTCGCGACGAAGCTGGTCCTCGAGACGACTCCATTGGAGGCACAGCTCCGCCTGATGTGCCGCGCCGTGCGCGATCGCTTCCGCATCGTTTTGTGCCATGGCCAGGCTGCTCGCCTCCAGACTATCGGCTAGGATGCGCAACAGCGCAAGCCGCTGCTCGAGCAGTTTGCTCAGTTCGGGAAGCGAGGTGTCGATAAGATCCATAGCCGTGCGGCTCTTCTTCAGTTCTCGGCGTCAGTTCCAGATCGTCAAACCAAAATCCGTCATCAAGCCGGGTTGTCGGCTCGGTTGCCGGTCTTAATCGCCATCATGCCAGGTCATCCAGGGTGTGCTTCGGAGTATCGAGGCCCGGCTCCTGGTTGTTCTCTTCTCCTGGGGCTTCTTCGACCGTTTTCTCGGGCACAGCCGGGCGCTTGCGCCGGGGCGCCGGGTCGCGCTCCTGGCCTCGCTTCTCCGGCACGCGCAGCAGCGCCGGATCGATCCGGTTCGTAATTAACGGGTCCATGATTCACCGAATGCGATTCGCTCCGGCTAGGCCCCGGCGCTGCCCAGTTCGCTGACCATCGCATCGGCCACCCGGCTGGCGGGAACCGAATATTCGCCATTCCCGATCGCCTGCTGCAGCGATTGAACCTTGGCCTCGCGAATCTCAGGCTGCGCCAATACCTGAGCTTCGAGCGACTGCATCCGCGTCTGATCGAACGAGAAGCGGGTTTGGTCAAGGCCCGAGGTGCTGCTCGTCGCGCCGTTCCCCGACTCCCCGGTCGGCCCGGCGCGGCCCGTCTTGCTTTTGTCCGGTGGTTCCACTCCAAAAGTTGTGAAATCGACTCTCATAAATTTCTCCGATCCCCTCCTGCCTTTTGTATCGGCAGATTCTTAGCAATCCTTAATGCGGCGGCCGCTCCTGGGCAGACGCATCACCGGTCAATTCTAAGATCGGCAGAGTCGGGAAAAACTTTAGCGCTCGCACTGAAACCCCCGTTCACCCTCCACCCGATACCTTTGGTGGCTGCAAATGGCGCAAGATGAGCTGCGCGATGCCAATCCCACCCCGGGCCGCGATTGCCTGTGCCAGCGCCTGAGTCCCCAGGGCGCGATAATCGCTCGCCCCCGGAGTTTTGGCGTCTTCGGAGTCGCCGGCAAACGTCTTCTGCAAAGAGTCGAGCACCGGTGTGAGCAGCAGGGCTTCAAAGTCGCGCGCAGCTTTTTCATTTTTCGCGACGTCGCTCCTTGAAACCGCTTTCGCAGCCGGGGCGCTAGCCGTGGTCATGCGATTCAAACTGGCAGGGAGCGAGACATTCATGGGATCACCCAGCATCAGATCACCTCCAGATCAGCATCGAGGGCGCCGGCCGCTTTGATCGCCTGCAAAATCGAGATCACGTCGCGCGCCGTCGCGCCCATGTTGTGCAATCCTCCGACCAAGTCGTCGATGCTGGCACCTTCGCCGATCTCGAGGCGTTTCGCGGGACTGTCCTTGGCCTGCACTTCGGTCTGGCCCACGACCTCGGTTTTTCCCGCCGAGAGCGGCGCCGGCTGGGAAACGGAATACTCGGTCTGGATCTGCACCGAGAATCCGCCATGCAGAATGGACACCGCTCCGAGCCGTACGTCTTTCCCCATTACGATGGTTCCCGTACGTTCGCTGATTACGACCGGCGCGCCGGTGTACGGGCACGGCAAGGTTCTCGATGCGAGCCAGCATCGCCGTCAGGTTCGTCAAGCCGGTTGCCGCCGGATCGACTTCAACGCGTCCCCCGTCGCGGGCGCTCGCGACCGGGTGTCCGAATTCGCGGTTGATGGCATCGGAGATTTCGCCCGCCGTCGAGAAATCCGACTCGCGCAAAAGCAGCGAAACCGGAGCCAGGCGGTTGAAATCAAAGGCCAGACTGCGTTCCACCCGGCCCCCCGCCGGAACTCTTCCCGTCGTGGGGTGGTTCATCTGCTTGCTCGCACCCGCGCCTCCAGCCGCAAAACCGCCCACCGCGACCGGACCTTGCGCGGCGGCATAGACTTGCCCGTCTGCGCCGTACAGCGGCGTCATCAGGAGCACCCCACCCTCCAGACTCTTGGCGTCGCCGATCGAGGAAACGGTCACGTCCACCTGGGTGCCGGGCCGCGCGAACGCCGGCAGACTGGCGGTCACAAACACCGCCGCCACATTCTTGACGATCGCCGTCACCGGCGGAATCTGCGCGCCCAAGCGCTGCAGGATGTTGGCTAGGGTCTGGGTCGTGAACACGGTCTGCTGGCTGTCCCCGGTTTGCGTGAGCCCCACCACCATGCCGTAGCCGATCAGAGGATTTTCCCACACGCCTTCGACGCTCGTCAGATCGCGAATTTTGATTGCGACCGATTCGCTCGCCGAAAGCGTCCCGGAAAGCGCGAACAGCAGGAACCCGGTGGCCCAAGCGGCTTTCATAGATCTCCTAAAAATAGATCGCCTGGAAATAGCTCTCCCAAAAAGCCGATCTTCTAAAAATCCAACAGGTGCAAGATGGTGCGCAGCACCCGGTTCGGCTGGCGCACGCTGTCCGAGATCACGCCTTTGCCCTTGATCTCGAGTTCCAGATCGCCAACGCTGTCGGAAGAGACGGTGTTGGTCGGTCCGATATCGCCGCGCCGCACCACTCCGCGTAACAAGATCGTCTGCTTCTCGTTGTTCATGCTGATGATGCGCCTGGCCTCCACCACCAGATTGCCGCTGGCGAGAACCGCTACGACACGGCCCGACAGTTTGGTGGTAATGCTCGTGGCCGTAGAAGCTGCACCTTTTCCGGCCAGGGCCTCGGATGAATTCAACCCGAGCAGGTTCGTCACCCCTCCAACATTGATCTTGCCGGGCAGCGAGCTGATGCCCGAACTGGTGGTCAGCGTGCGCGCCGTGTTCACGGAGTTCGCGTTCGTCGACGTCAATCCCTGCACCACGACAATCTCGACCGTGTCCCCGACAACCATCGCCTTGTAATCGGTGCTGAGCGAAGCCATCTTCCCCGTATCCATCCAGATGCTGCCGAGCGAAAGCGCCGGCGCGGCCGGCTGCGCCATCTCGACCCGGGCCACGTATTTTGCCAGATTGTCTTTCTCGGCGTCGCGCTTCGACGCGTGGAGCCAGCCCGCGGTCAGCACAAACAGGCAACACAGCACGGTTTTCACTGGCGCTCTCCTTTGACTTGCTAACAACTTAATTGCTTACTAACAATTTACTTACTAACCGCGCTTACTGGTCGCCGATTACTGCGGCACAGCTTCCAGCAGGGCGGGACCGGAAATCCGCGCCCGGAAAACCTCCCCATCCTGGTTGCGCACGCGAATGATTTCGCCCTCGCGCCCGCGATCCAGACAGGTCACACTCGCGGTGATTCGCAAACGGTCGGATACGAACACCGCTGTCGCCCGGTCTCCGGCGAGCACCGTTGGTTTTGGCGGGGGTTTCAGCGGAGCACCCGAAGCCGGGCGCGGCTCCGATTCCAGCCGGCACGACCCGAAGCGCCTGCCTGCGGGTACCTTGCCATCGTCATGGGTGTGAACCTCGACACGGCTATAGACATAGACCAGAAATGGCAGACACTGTCCGGGCTCGCCGCATTCCAGGCGAAATTGGGTGCGTTCGGGAACCCCCTCCGAGCAGGCCGACATGACCTGCAACTTCCGCCCGGCAACCGCCGGGAGAGCCACCGGCAGATCGAGATCCTCGATCCGCGGCAACTGGTGTTCCGAAAGCCCTCGTTGGCGGAGTTCGGCCACTACCGCCCGCCACACTTCCTGCCGTGTCACCGGGGTCGGCTGCGCGGCAGGCTGCGGGGCGAGATCTTCGGCTGCGAGCCGCGAGTCCGCGATGATTTCGAAGGCGAACAGGAAGCAGGCGAGAATCAAGCGGACAGTCACTCGGGTCACTCTACTTTCTCAGACTGCTCTTTCACGCTACTTTCCCAGGTTGTTGACGAGCTGAAGCATTTCGTCGGCGGCCTGCACCACGCGGGAACTGGCTTCGTAGGATCGCTGCGCCACGATCATGTTGATAAACTCGTCGACCACGCTGACGTTGGACTGCTCCAGATACCCTTACTCGATCTGTCCTAAACCAGCGCTGCTGCCCGGGGTGCCGATGACGGGATCGCCCGATGCGGTGGTGGCTAAATACTGGTTCTGGCCGACGCTGTTTAATCCGCCCGGATTTGGAAACAGCGCCAGTTGTAGGCTGCCCACCTGCTGCGCCGCAGCTTGCCCAGCGAGGGTGACCGACACGGTGCCATCCGACGCAATCGTGACCGAGGTGGCGCCCGCCGGGATCGCCACGGCGGGCTGCAGCGGGTTCCCGTCGGCGGTCACCACATTGCCTTGCGCGTCCTGATGAAATTCGCCACTGCGCGTATAGGCGATCTGACCCGTCGGCAACAGCACCTGAAACAATCCCTGCCCTTCGATGGCCAAATCGAGCGGGTTTCCGGTCTGACTCAGGTCGCCCTGCAGTTGCAGGATTTCCGAGGCCGCGGAACGCGTGCCCAGTCCAACCTGCAGACCGGTGGCCACCGTGGTCTGCTGCGAAGCAGCCGCGCCTGGCATCACCACGTTCTGGTAGATAAGATCCTGGAACTGCATGCGGCGGCTCTGGAAGCCGGCGGTGCTGGAGTTGGACAGGTTATTGGCAATGGTATCCAGATTCGTTTGCTGCGCCTGCATGCCGGTAGCGGCGGTGTAGAGTGCTCGAAACATAATTCCTCCTAAACTTTTGCCAGGTCAGTGCTGGCAATGTGGTTAAATTCGGTGTCAAACAGCGACATACACCGCTGCAGCATTTCGGCCTGCCGTTGCACCCCGATCAGCGTCAGCACCGAACTGACCGAGTTCACGTTCGAAGATTCGAGTGCGCCCTGCTTGAGCGAGGACTGCTGCGCTGGCTTCGCGCTACTCTCGGGGGCAGCGATCAAGCTTTCACCCTCGGAGGTAAGCTTGGTGCCCGGAGCGAATTCCACTAACTGGATGCTGCCCGCGACCGCGCCGTTCACCGAGAGTGTCCCGTCCGGTGCAATTGAAATCACTCCCGCCGGAACCGTGATCCCACCCTTATCTTTACCTTTGAGCGCCAGGTTGCCGAGCACCAGATCGCCCGCTGCTGTCACCAGTTGCCCGCTGCTCGAGACCTGGAAACCTCCATTGCGCGTGTAGCGTGTGCCCAGCGCGGTCTGAATGGCAAAAAAACCGCCACCTTCGATCCCCACATCCAGCGGGTTGCCAGTCGCTGCCAGATTGCCCGCGGTCAGGTCCAGGTGCGTCCCTTCGAGCACTCCAAAATTGTTGGTTGCCGAGTTGAGAACCGAGTTGAGAACGTTATTGAGCACATTTGGGTCGGTTGGGCGCGCCGCCACCAGCGACTGGAAGGTTGTCTGTTGCCCGCGAAACCCGGCTGTATTCAGATTGGCTAGATTGTGGGCTGCCACTTCGAGTCCCTGGCTCTGCGCTCGCAGCCCGGCGCACGCCGCGTAGAATCCACTGTCCACGTTGGCTCCTTGTGGTTAAACAGGGAGCAAGCCAATCGCCACGACGGAGAAAGGAACGTTTTCACAAATGACCATGTTCTGAACCGCTTAGCAGTGGAGGCCGGCAAAAGAAACATTGGAAGCGCCTTAGAGTTTGCGGGTGGGGAAAACTCTGCCGAGCGCGACCCGGCAAAGTTTTCTCAAGAAGGTAGAGACTTGGCATATCGATTTGGGGGATCAGTTGTTGAGTTGAAGACGAACGGCAACCGGTGCGCCCTCAAACACCATGGCCGTTTCCATGAGATTTCCCTCGGCCAGCGAATAGAAGTTGTATTCTCCGCCGCTGATGACGGTGGGCACGAGAACCTTGTAGCCGAAATATGGGAGAGTCGGGACTTCTGTAACCGGAGACCGATTTCAGCCGGTACCCGCGCCTTCGCCCTTAATCTTCCCCAAATCCGTTATGCTTAGTGGAGACTTATGACCCTGCTCGACGCCCAGCCCTACGACACGGCGAAAGCACGGCGGCGAAAGATCCAGATCGCGGTCGCCATTTTGTCCGTGATCGCTCTGGCTGTGCTCGCCTGGATGTACCGCAACTGGCCCGAAGAGCACTCCGTGGACAAGTTCTTCACCGCGCTGCAGCAGCAGCATTATGAGACCGCTTACGGCATTTATTTCAGCGATCCCGGCTGGCGCCAGCATCAGCAGAAATATTCCCAATACACGTATGCGGACTTCTATCGCGACTGGGGGCCGGGAGGCGAATGGGGCCTTATCAAGTCCCACAGAATCTACGGATCGGCGAACACCAAAGGTTTTGGTGGCGGAGGCGTTGTGGTCGAGGTGATCGTCAATGAGCGCGCCGAGCACGCCCGCATGTTCGTGCAGAAATCAGACAAGACACTGACGGTGTATCCGTACTAGAGTGGGGACGGGCGCCCTCGCGAGCCTGCCGTGAGCTAAGTCGAAGGGTCCAAGCCGAGCGCAGCTCGCCAGCTACACCACCGTGGCCGCAATCTGCGCCAGCGTCTTTTGCAGCGACACATCATCCCCCACCGTCACGCAGGTCTTGGAGCGGTCGATCTGCCGCATCAGTCCCCACAGAACCTTTCCCGGACCAACTTCGACAAACAGGTCGACCCCCTTTTCGATCAGCAGCCGCACCGACGGTTCCCACCTCACCGAGCCGGTCACCTGGCGAATCAGGGCTTCGCGCGAAGCCTCCGCGGAAGTAGCGATCGCAGCATCGACATTACAGACCACCGGGTATGACGGATTCTGAAAACTCAGCCCGCGCAGGTCTCGCGCCAGACGATCCTGTGCCGGTTGCATCAGCGAGCAATGGAAAGGTGCGCTAACTGGCAGGCTCACCGCCTTCTTCGCTCCGCGTTCGTGGGCCAGCTTGATGGCTCGGTCCACTGCGCCGGCGTTTCCCGAGATCACGATCTGTTCGGGCGAGTTAATATTTGCCGCCTGGCACACTTCTCCATTCGCTGCATCGATCGTTATTTCGCTGACCTGGTCGAACGGCATCCCAAGAATCGCCGCCATCGCGCCCACGCCCACCGGCACCGCCTCCTGCATATACTTGCCGCGATTGCGAACCGTCCGCAGCGCATCGGCAAAGGTTAACGTGCCCGCGGCTACGTGCGCCGAATACTCGCCCAGGCTGTGCCCGGCGACAAAATCTGGCTTCAAACCTTTTTCCTGCAGCACCCGCCACGCCGCAACCGAAGCCGTCAGGATGGCCGGCTGCGTGATCTCGGTCAGTTTCAATTTCTCTTCCGGACCATCAAAACAAAGCTGCGACAGCTTGTAGCCGAGCGCCTCGTCGGCTTCTTCAAAGGTTCGACGGGCAACCGGGTAGTCGTCCGCCAGCTCTTTGCCCATGCCAACGGCTTGCGAACCTTGGCCGGGAAAAAGAAAAGCAATTCGAGAAGCACTGTTCGTCATATGAAAGAGCGAAGTCAGAGGTTGGAGGTCAGATTGCAGAGGTAAGAAACCATCGCTGCAAACGCCGTCGGCAATCGCGGGATTTTCACTCTGCAATCTGACCTCTAATCTCTGACCTTCCTAGACCGCCGCGCTCAGTTGCGCTAATTCCCGCTCGATGGTCTCGTTTACTTTGCCCTCGGCGAATTCCGCCGCCACTCGCACCGCGTTCTTGATGGCATTCGTATTCGACGATCCGTGCGTGATGATACACACGCCTTTTACGCCCAGCAGCGGCGCGCCGCCATATTCCGTGTGATCCAGCCGCTTCTTGAAATCGGAAAACGCGTTGCGCGAAAGATACGCGCCCACCTGCCGCGTGATCGTTGACTTCAAGGTTTCTTTGAGCACGGCGCGCACCAGCCGCGCCACGCCTTCCGAAGTCTTTAACGCAACATTGCCCACAAAGCCGTCGGCCACGATCACGTCCACATGGCCGTTGTATAAATCGCGGCCTTCCACATTGCCGATAAAATTAATCGGCAGCCGCTTGAGCAGTTGAAACGCCTCGCGCGTCAGGTCGTTGCCTTTGCCTTCTTCTTCTCCAATTGAAAGCAGTCCCACCCGCGGATGCTTCATGCCGAAAATCGATCGGCAGTAGATATCCCCCATCACCGCGAACTGCTCCAGATTGACCGGGGTGCAATCCACATTCGCGCCCACGTCCAACAAAACGGCAGCCGTATTATTGACCGTTGGGAATGCCGCCGCCAGCGCCGGACGATCCACTCCCGGCAGCGCCCCCAGCACCACTTTGGCCGTGGCCATGGCAGCGCCCGTGTTGCCCGCCGTGACGAAGCCCGCGGCACGGCCTTCGCGCACCAGTCGCAGTCCGACGCGGATCGACGAATCGCGCTTGGCGCGAATCGCGTCCACTTTGTCTTCCATGGTGATGACTTCGCTGGCGTGAACCACATCAACCGGCAGCCGCCGCGCGCCAGGATAGCGTGCCAGTTCGGCCCGCAACCGCGGTTCCGGGCCCACCAGAAGCACGCGGACGCCGTGATGGCGTGCCGCCTGCAATGCGCCTTCAATCTCCGGTTTCGGCGCCTTGTCGGACCCCATCGCATCGAGTGCGATTACGCTAGGCATGGAGGATGACGGAAAAAGGCAACTAGGACTTCTCTTCGACCTCTACAACTTCGCGGCCCTTGTAGGTTCCACACTTCGGGCACGCACGATGCGGCATCTTCCGCTCATGGCAGTTCGGACACTCCGACAGCGAGTGCTTCGAGAGCGAGTCATGAGCGCGCCGCGTAGCGGTGCGCTTCTGGGAATGTCTGCGTTTCGGATTCGGCATGAAGTTCCTTTGCAGTTCTTCTTATTGAGTCAACTTATCGCGTATCTCTTTCAGCGCCGACCAGCGCGGGTCTTCGACTTCATCCACGCACGAGCACTGAATTTCGTTCAAATTCTTGCCGCAGTGCGGACACAGACCTTTGCAATCTTCGCGGCAAATGGTCTTCAAGGGCAGCGCCAGCAATACCTGCTCGCGCAAAGTGTCTTCCAGCAACAATCCTTCGCCTTCGTAATACCCGATCTCGGCCTCAGCGTCGGTGACCGAAAGCTCTTCATGCCCGGAATCGGTTCCAAGCGGCCGGTACAAAAGATCGAAGCTGCGCTCCACCTGGTGCACGACCGGATCGAGACAACGCGCACAAGGCACTTCCAGGCTCGTCTCCAGCTTGCCCTTCACCCGGATATCCTGTACCACCTTGTGCTTGCCGTGATGCTCCTCGACCAGATCGGCCCGGCCTTCGCTGCGCAGCGGCGACCGCTGGTGGACCTCCGCGCCCAGATCAATCGCACCCGGGCTGAGCTCCTCCCGGAAATCGACCGGGTGAATCTCCAGATCCTTAAGTTCGATGAACATTGGAACTTGGAACCTCCGCCGCCCCCACTCAAATTACCGCAAAGGCCCGCGGAAGTGCGCACAGAGACGAAAGTCTCCCAGGGAGCAATGATTAAGAATAAAGGCCAAGAATAGCGGTGTCAAGGAGGGGACGCGAAACCTCGGCCTAGGAATGTGCTAGACTATCCCTATGCCAACCCTATACGTAGAAAACGTGCCCAAAGACCTCTACGAAGCCCTGCGCGCCCGCGCCCGCAAGAACCGGAGCTCCATCGCCGCCGAGGTGATCTCTCTGCTGGAGCAGTTCGTTCCAACCCCCGCGGAATTGCGCCGCCGGATGCGGGCGTATGAAGAGCTCATGCGGCTGCAAGCTTCCACGCCTCCCGGCCCGGGGCCGTTTCAAAGCACAGAAGAGATGATCCGCGAGGATCGTGAACGGTGACCACCTGCGTGGTGGACGCCAATGTCGCCGCCAAGTGGCTTCTGCCCGCAGCTGGCGAAGGTCTTCTCGACCAAGCGAATCGCTTAGTCGTATTGCACGTGAGGCGTGAGTTGCAACTGCTGGCGCCGGACTTGATCGAGGCTGAAATCGGCAATGTCCTCTGGAAAGCCGTGCGGCGCAACCGGATCAGCCTGGCGGAAGCTGAGAATTCCTTGCGACGTTTCGCTGCTCTTGCGATCCAAGTCGTCCCCACCTCTGACTTGCTGAGTCAAGCGTTGCAGATCGCCGTGGCTTGCGACCAGAGTTTCTACGACAGCCTTTATGTCGCGATGGCGCTCACGACCAAGACGGAACTCATTACCGCGGACGAACGCCTGGTGAACGCCCTCGGAAGCCGCTTCCCCGTCCGCTGGCTCGGAGCTTTCTAGCCGGATCCCCGCCTCCCAGCACACAGGCTGCCTTAGACCCCTTTTCACCGTCACCTTCACCGGTGCCAATCCTCACTGACAAGCCCGCTGTCGTCCTCTTAGAATGTGCTCGTCGGCAAACCAGTCCACAACTTCCTCAGCCACCTGGCGGAGGAAAGGAGGTACCTTGCCATGCATTTCTCATCTTCTTCTACTCACAATTCTACTAACAAACTGAAACTCTCCTTCGATACCGTCTTCTACTACGTCACCGACATGGAAGCCTCCATCAACTTCTACCGCGAGACCCTCGGACTTCCGCTGGTTTCGCAGGATTACGTTGCCCGCTTCGATCTCGATGGCGTGCTCATCGAGCTCGTGCCCCTCCCGCCCGGATCGGTGGTCCCCGGCAGTGGCAATGCGCGCCTCTGCTTTTCCGTCGCGAATTTGCAGGAGGCGGTGGAGCAGATGCGGGCCCGCGGCGTATGCACCAGCAAGATCAAGGAGCAGAAAGACGGCAAGCTGGCTTTTTTCCGCGACCCCGACGGTAACGAACTCTGCCTCTGGGAGTACGCCAAAGTCGAAGACCCAAGAGAAATCGTGGAGTCGGCCCTGATGCACGGTTAGCGAAAACCGAGCGGACGGCATCATGTGTAAGACGGTATCTGCCGGCCCCGACGCGACCGGCGGTGCTGTGCCCTTGTCCAATTCAGGTGTCGATCGCTCTTTGCCTAGCATCGAGAGCTGGCAGAGATTTTCACGACTGAAGGGGAGGCAACCGGAACCTCATTTCAGTTACACTGATCCGTTGGCGATGGAGTTCGCCGGTAACCGCCCTTCGGCTGATAACTCCTACAGAACTTTTGCAGGAGGACTCCGTCGTGGACTTTCACGCTAACCATCTCGCAAACTATCTCTCCAACTATGTGTGGATCGCGCTCGGCGCCGTGGTCGGAGCCAGCGCCCGCTACTTCCTCAGCACTCTCATCGCCCGCGATTTCTCCTCCGCGTTCCCCTACGGCACGCTGCTGATCAACATCACCGGCAGCCTCGTCCTCGGATTCTTTCTCGTTTTCTCGACCGAACGCGTACTGCTCGACCCGCGCTGGCGCCTGCTGGTCGCGATTGGGTTTTGCGGTTCATACACTACTTTCTCCAGCTACGCCTTCGAAAGCTTCGCGCTGATGGAACAGGGACAATGGCTCCTGACCGGCATCAATATCGTGGCCAGCAACGTCCTCTGCCTGGCCGCCGTTTTGGCTGGCGCCGCACTTGCCCGTGGGATGTAAAATGGCAACCGCTATGGCCGTTCAAGTCACCATCTATCTCACCGAAGGCGATTCCTGGCATCATCGACCGCTGCATCTGGAGATCCTGAAATACCTACGCGAAGAAAACGTCTTCGGAGCCGTCGCCTTCCACGCCGTGGCCGGTTTCCTCGGACGCGGCCGAGTCCACACCGCGCACCTGGTCGAAGCCGGGGGCGAGTTACCCGTCGTCATCTCGTTCGTCGATACCGACGAGCACGTCAACCGCGCTCTGCCCAAGCTCAGAGAGATGGCCGCCCACCGGCTCATCGTGCGAGAAAACGTCGTCATCGAGCAAGGCAGTTTGGACTGAAGGAGAGGGGGAACACGCAGAAGAACGTGAAGCGGGCTCCGTACAACGAGTGCGGCACCTGGCACAAAAGGAGTTCGGTCAGCGCAATGACTTCAGATCGCCGGACACCACATCGTCGCGCAAGTGACACGATGCGCCTCGCAGTATCCGACGAGTTGCGAGCCTCTGGTTCTCCGTCCGATTCAGGCCAAAGCAGCGTTGTCGGCAGGGAGCCGGACACCCTGCTTCGCATTGCCAGCCTGGCCGAGCAATTCAACTGCGACCAAATCACGGATGATGCCCGCTCTGCCGCCGAGCGCATTGCGGAAGGGCGTTTCTACGTGGCGTGCGTCGGCCAGTTCAAACGCGGCAAGTCCACCCTGTTGAACGCCCTGATGGACGAGCCCATCCTGCCCAGTGGAGTGGTTCCGGTCACGGCTGTCCCCACGATATTGAGATTCGGAGAGAGCCTCGGGGCCCGTGTTCGCTTAAGCAGCGGTGAATGGACGGACATTGCAATCGCCGATATTGAGGAGTACGTGTCCGAAGTACGGAACCCGCAGAACAGCAAGGGTGTCGCCGGCTTGGAGGTATTTGTGCCCAGCCCGCTGCTGGCAGAGGGCATGTGCTTCGTGGACACACCGGGGCTCGGCTCCGTGTTCGCGGGGAACACTGCTGCCACACATGCATTCCTCCCACACATCGACGCTGCCATCGTCGTGATCGGTGCCGATCCTCCGATAGGCGGAGATGAATTGGCGCTGGTCGAGAGCGTTGCGAAAGAAATTCCTGACATCCTGTTCGTCTTGAACAAGGCAGATCGTGTCACCAAACTAGACCGGGATGCGGCCGTTTCCTTTGCCAGGCAAGTGCTTGAGAGTCGGCTCCAGCGTCCTGTCCGTTCGATTTTCGAAATCAGTGCCCTCGAACAACTCGACAACGGTGGTTCTCAAAGAGACTGGCCTCAATTGGTCGATGCCCTGGAGCAGTTGACGCGGCAATCAAGCCGGCAACTTGTCCGCGATGCTGAGGATCGTTCGGTGCGACGTTTATCTACTCAACTCCTTATCGTAGTGAAGGAGGAGCGAGACGCGTTGACTCGACCCTTTGATGAGTCTGAGAGACGGATCAGCCAACTACGCGAGATAGTGTCGCAAGCGGAGCAGTCCCTAAGTGATCTCGGATACCTGTTCTCAGGAGAGCAGCAGCGCCTGTCAAAGACGTTTGGTGATCATCGGGATCTCTTCCTCAAGTCCGTGCGAGAAGTGGCGCACCACGAACTTGGCTCGATCCTACAATCACTGCCGCGAACCAACGGGCCCCGGTATCGGCGATCTGCAATGGGAGTGGCTCAAGATGTTGCTCGGAATCACACGATGCCGTGGTTGGAAACCGAGAAAACAAAGGGTGAGGAAGCGTACCGCAAGATAGCGAACAGATTCACGGATTTGACAACTGATTTCTTGTCAAAGACGCGTCGCATCCGAACCTCCGAGCTGGAGTATCTGCCAAAAGAGTTGAATGCTGAACAGGATTTCCGAACGCGCTCTGAGTTTCAGTTCTACGAGTACATTGTTTTGGCTGTCCCAGCTTCCCCGGTGCGTTACGTAGCTGACCTTATGCTCGGTGCGGTTCGGGCGCACTCGGTGATTGATGCCGCGGCCCATGCTTTTCTCGATCTGCTCTTGGAGACCAACAGCGAACGCGTGCGAAACGATCTTGAGAAGCGTGTCACGGAGAGCCGCCGTTGTCTCGAAGCCGAAATACGCGCCATGCTGCGTGAACTGAGCGCAGTCGCAGAGCGGGCGCTGGCTCGTGCCCGCACCGCCCACGCAGCGGGCGCCCCATCGGTTGAATCTTCATTGAAAAGACTGTCGGGCATAGAGGCTGAACTCGTTCGCCTAAGCGGCGCCGACGCTTCTCATCTGGAGCATTCATGAGTCCGGCCGCCATCTACGGGAGAGAGGCGGAGCTTGAGCAACTCCGGCAGTTGGTGTCTCGGCGTCGTTCCTTCCTGTTGCACGGTCCCGCTGGCGTTGGCAAAACACTGCTCCTGAAGCGTCTGGCAGGCGAGGTATCCGAGATGGTGTATTGCGACGAATCTTCCAGCAGTCAAGCTGTTTTTCGGAAGCTTGCGGCTGGGCTGTTAGCGAGGAAGAATCGCCATGTCCTCCAAGCCTGCGGGACTGGCGGACTGAATGCCATCAAGGACAAGTCGGCCGTCTCCATCCGGGGGATCGTCGCCGACGCCTTGCGGGAAGCCAGCCATTGGATTGTGCTCGACCACTTGCAATCTTCGTCGCAGTCGTTTGCTGCCTCACTGAAGGATGTGTGCAATTGGACGGCAACCCCGCTCATTGCGGTTGCCCGCTCCGCGCACATGGAAGATGTCGGGTTCTTGCTGCCGATGTTCTCCGATCGCTCCGAGAAGTATGCCCTGCGGAATTTCGATTCGGATACCGCACGAGAGTTTGCGGTGCAAACCGCACAGGAGCTGCACCTGAACGCCGCCAACCGCGACGAAGCGATTCAGAAGATCGTCCACTACAGCAAGGGGAGTCCGGGCGCGATTGTCGCTATGCTCCAAATGGCAGCCAGTCCAAGGTACGTTACCCAGCAGCATGTCAAGCTTTCGCCGCTGTACATAGACTTCAGGCTGCGGTGGGGTGCCACCCATGGATGATGGACTCAGTGACAACCATCGTAGAGTCATCGCGAGCGGCATGCTGATCGTCGATGCCGCGGCGGTTCGTATGCTCGATCTCCTGGAAGACCGGAATTCGCCAGCGGCCATGAAGACCATCGAGGGCTCCGTTACTGAGAGCGAAAGAGAGCAGATCAGGGCGGGTCTGCATCAACTTCAGGCGCTCATCGCTTCTTTTGTGCGGAAGAATGATCTTCAGCCCTCAAAGAAAGACCTCCGTCGCATCCTGGCATCGGACGTGTCCCAGATATGGGTGGCTTTGGAGGACAGCCGGCCTGCCCGAATCCGGGGATACGGCGCCCTGCCGGCTTCCAGCGCCGAATCACTGGAAGCAGACTTACAGGACCTGTTGCTGGTTGTCAAAAGACTCAGGGCGCTGCTGAACTCCTAATCCCGGCTGGCTCGCATTGCCCCACTCATTCGCGTTCGCCTTTTGCGAATGAGTGGAATCAGTGAATGAGTGAATGACTGGGAAGTTGCCTACTTCATCCCCAGTGCCCGCAGCACGCCCTCATCCGGCACCGTCTTTCCGTCTTTCTTCGTGACCACGCCGAACGATCCCGAGTAGTCCCACATTGCCCAGCCAATCCCGTTGTGTTCGAGCGCGGACCGCACATCGTGCAGCCACGCCGCCCGGTCCTCGGGATCGGCATACTCCCGATACACGCCAAACTCGTTGCACACCAGCGGAACTCCGCGCCGCCGCGCCCACTCCCCCGCCTGCTTCATTTCGGACTCAATGCGGGCGGCGTCCCAGTGATCGCGCCCATAGCGAATGACCTGCAGCCGGTCGACGTCATCCGGCACCAGCGCCGCCACGCGCGCCGCCGACTCCGGACTCGACGGATACTTCAAACCGCGCACCCAATGCCAGTAATACGCGCTCCAAGTCGCGCCCTGATGGGTGAAGATGTGCGGCTCATAGAAATGGAAGTTGTAAATGACATTCGGATCGTGCAGCGGTTCCTGAAAGACCAGGTCGTCGTCATCCGACCAGCGCGCGCCCGCCGCGATGATCGTGTGCGCAGGTGCGCCCGCCCGGATGGCCGCCGCTAACTTCATTTGCACACCCAGCCACCGATAGCGGTCGGTGAACTCCGGCTCATTCAGAATTTCCAGAAACACCCGCTCCGCATCCCACGTCGAGTAATGCGCGGCCAGCGCCCGCCAGAAATCGGCGAATCGCTCGACGAACTCGTCGTCTTTTGCCAGCCGTGTCTTGAAGTCGCTCTCCGGGTGCAGGTCGATCACCACCGCCAGCCCGTGATCGAGGATCATCTTAACCGCCGCATCCAGGCTGCTAAGATAATCCGCCGGAATCCTATTGGGCTCGTGCTCGTTAAACATCGGCTGCGGATTCACGCTCAACCGCACATGATCGAAGCCCATCGACTTAATCAGCGCGATGTCTTCAGCGGTCGTCCAGGCTTGAAAATGTTCCGGCGTGTAGCCGCGCTTGTCATACACCTGCGCGAACCACTCACTGGCGTTGATTCCCCGCTTCAACTTTTCAGCCCGCGCAGAAGCTAGCGAGGCTTTGGTGCTCGCGGCGCTACCAGTCTGTGCCGCCGCGCAGCCTGCCAGCAGACTTGACAACAACATGAAAGCGACTCGGAGCTTCACTCTCTTCATTCGATACACCGCCGGCAATCCCTTCTGCATTGATACACTGATAGCCAAGCCCAAAGACTAGCCCATGATTCCCTGCCAGCGCCATCTCTTCGACATCCCCGACGACGTCGCCTACCTGAACTGCGCTTACATGTCACCGCTGATGAAGCCGGCACTGGAGGCCGGAACAGCGGGTCTTGCCCGCAAAGCGCACCCGTGGGAACTTACTTCCGACAAATTCTTCACCGGCGCAGACGAGTTTCGCACCACCGCCGCGCAGCTGATCGGGTGTTCTGCCGAATGCATCGCGATTGTTCCTTCCGCCAGCTATGGCATTGCTACCGCCGCGCGAAATTTGCCGGTCAAAAAAGGCCAGAGCATTCTTGTGCTCGCCGAGCAGTTTCCGTCCAACTACTATTCGTGGCAACGTCTGGCTGATGAAACTGGCGCTTCGCTGAAAGTCGTCGCCTGGCCCGAAAACAACGATTGGACCGCTGCTGTTCTGAATTCCCTGATCGCCGATGTGGCCGTCGCGGCGCTCCCGCACGTGCAGTGGACGAGCGGCGGAAGACTCGACCTGGTCCGCATCGGCGAGGCTTGCCGCAAGCTCGGCGCCGCGCTCGTTCTCGATCTCACCCAGTCGCTCGGCGCTTTGCCCTTCAGCGTGCGCGACGTGCAGCCGGATTTCGCCGTTGCCGCCAGCTACAAATGGCTGCTCGGGCCCTATTCCTCCGGGCTTCTCTACGTCGCTCCAAAATGGCACGGCGGAATTCCTCTGGAAGAGAATTGGATTCAGCGCGCCAACGCCCGCGATTTTGCGAACGTCCTGTATACAAACAACTACGACGAGGGCGCGCGGCGTTTCGACATGGGTGAGCGCTCCAACTTCGCACTGCTGCCTGCCGCTGTGCGCGCGATGAAGCAATTGCTGGAGTGGGAAGTCGCGCAGATTTCCGACACTGCCGGCGCCCTCAATCGTCAACTGGCGAGCGCCGCCGCGGACATGGGTTTTTCAGCGCCCGCCGAACCGCTGCGCGCGCCTCACTACCTGGCTCTGCGAAGGAAAACGGCAATTCCGAAGGAACTTCCAGAGGTGCTCGCCCGAGAGAAAGTATTCGTCAGCGTCCGCGGCAGTTCGATTCGAGTGACGCCCAACGTCTATAACACGGCCGAGGACGGCGAGCAGCTTATCGCCTGCCTGCGCCGCATCGCTTGAACACGTCCGCAAAGTATATGTCTGTTTGGTGGCGGGACTTTACCCCGCCCCGGACGGGGCAGAGCCCCGTTCACCACAAGACCTACTGCTTGAGCGCGGCCGCTCGCCGCTGCGCCAGCGATGCCGCTTCGGTGGACGGATTTTCCTTCTCCACTTGGTCGTAGATCCTCTTGGCCTCGTCCGGCTTCTGCTGCGACTCGTAGAACTCGGCGAGCTCAACCTGCGCCGTCACTTTGCTGACGACGAGCGTGGGCTTATCGATCAACTGCTTATAAAGGTCGACGGCTTGCGTGTTCTTATTCTCCGCACGATAAACGGAAGCCAGCGCGAACTTGCCCAAGGCCGCGAGGTCCGCGTTCGAAGACCCGGCCGCCTCCTGCAGGCTGCGCTCCGCCGCTGTGTTGTCGCGAAGCTGGGCCGCGGTCAATCCCGCGAAATAGCGGGCCATATCGGCGGTGTGAGTGTGCGGATATTTATCGACGATGGCCTGGAACTGTTTGCGCGCCGCGGTGGCGCGTTCCTGAGGCGATGCGAAGCTATCGAACCCCGGCTGCGCGGGCACGCCTGCCGGACGCACCGGCGTTTCAAAGGTACGGACCGCTGTCGAAAGTTCGGCGCTCGCTTTTTCGTCCTGCGTGTTGACGTAATACCAGCCGCCGAACCCGATCGCGGCAATGACGACGACCGCAATCACCCCGGCGATGAGTTTCGACTGGTGTTCCACCGTCCAGTGGGCGGCGTTCTCAGCCGCATCCAATGTACTTTGTCTGAAACGATCTTGTTTCAGTTGATGCCGGGTTTCTGCGCGCACAGGCTTCCTTCTTGGCTTGAATGTAGGCTGGCAATTCTTCAGTCTAACAGGCGGATTTCGGCAGCGTCAAAGCGGAGGCTTCGCCGACCACTGCGCCTCGTCAGCAATTCTCAATTAGCGAAATCGCCCGTCAACATGTGTCGAGCACTTCGCAGTCAATCTGGGATAGGAAATACAAAAAGGCCCCGATAGGCCTTGCCGTTAATGTAAAGGTCTTCCCCCTTAAGAGTGTTGGGGTCAAAGTAGATGGCACAGAACGGTTCGATGTCTCGAGCTTCGATGAAGTCCCCCTTAAACGGCCAAGACTCCCAAAAACGCCTGCGCGGAATCGTCCGCCCGTAGATCAGGATGCCACTTTGCCACGGAATAGCTTCGTACAGGTCGAAGACATCGACCCTGCCCAAATCCACCTTCTTGCCATCCCAGTAAAGATCATGGTGCTGTGTCGTGAGCCGCGCGAGGAGGGAAGGCGACCGAATCCAGTCTGCGGATGCTTTCTCGTCAGCCTGAGTGATGACAACCACGTGTCCGTCCCACGCTATTTGCGCACCCTTCCTTCGTCCGTCTGTGCTCGTTAGACAGACTTCCTCGATGGAAAGGTGACCATCCCGAACCATGACCGCGTCGCAGTGTGAAGAGTCACCCATCAACACGCGAGGCTGCATGCCCTTTGGAGAGTCCAGTGCCAAAGCAAAAACAAGTGTTGCCAACAGCATGTTCATAGGGATGGGTACTCGCCAAGGATATACGAGCGACCTGGTTGCTGGCATGGCGTCGCCACAGAGCACTTCACTTCGGGTCCGTCCGGTAACTCCAGAACCCAGCCATCCTCTCCTGCAGAACGTGGAAGGGAGCCTCGCGCACTTCGGGAGCTAAACCCGTCACCGCATCTTCGCGCACCGCATCTTCAATCAGATGATGCAAAGGCGCAAGCTCGCAAACCGGATCGGTTGCGCTGGCATCGCCTGATAGCAGAAAAGCCTGGCAACGGCATCCGCCGAAATCTTCTTTGCGGCGGTCGCACGAGCGGCAGGGCTCAGGCATCCAGTCTTCGCCGCGAAATTTCTGAAATGCTTCGGAGCTCTGCCAGATCCAGTCGAGCGTGTGCTCGCGCACATTGTCAAAGCGCATGCCCGGAATCACTCCCGCCGCATGACAAGGCAGCGCGCGCCCGGCGGGATCGATCAGCATCAACTGGCGTCCCCATCCGCCCATGCAGGCTTTGGGAAAACGGGCATGGTAATCGGGAACGACCATGTCGATGCGGATCTTGCCGCGCAGCCGCTCCTCGGCCGAAGCCACCACGGCTACCGCCCGGTCCAGTTGCGCGCGTGTGGGTAGCAATGCCGACCGGTTCTGGAGCGCCCACCCGTAGTACTGCGCATGCGCAATTTCCATGCGATCGGGATGCAGCGCTTCGAGCGCGGCCACCATTTCCTCAAGATGCTCGATGTTCTGCCGGTGAACCACCAGGTTTACGGTGAACGCGATGCGCCCTTCGCCAGTCTGATGCTCGCGGATCCACGCGGCCAATTCGATCTTATGCGCGTGCGCACGGGCGCCAGCTATCCAGTTGGCATGACCTTCGCTCGAATCCTGAAAGCTGAGTTGGATGTGGTCGAGGCCCGCGTCGACAAGCTGGGCCAGTCGATCGCGCGAAAGCCCAATTCCGGAAGTGATCAGGTTCGTGTACAGACGCGAACGGCGCGCGCCCTCGATCATTTCGACCAGATCCGGACGCGCCAGCGGCTCGCCTCCGGTGAGGTGAAGATGCAGAACGCCGAGCGCGGCGGCCTCGCCGAAAACGCGCAGCCAGTCGGCAGTCGCAAGCTCTTCTCTCCGCGAAGTCAGCTCCAGCGGATTTGAGCAGTACACGCAGTGCAGCGGGCAGCGGTGCGTGATCTCGGCAATCAGGGCCAGCGGATTCGGCATTAGAAATCAACTCACCAGGCCTTGTCATCCTGAGCGAAGCGAAGGACCTGCTGTTCGCCGCAAGATGCAGGTCCCTCGCTCCGCTCGGGATGACAATTCATAAAGGGTTGGCACTTGCACCGTTCTAGTAATCAATAATGCGCTTGGCGTGCAGTTGCTCCAGAAATGTCAGGACATCGGCGCGAACCTTGCCCTTCGGCGCCAGCATGAACTGCGTTTCCAGCTTCTGCACAATTTCAGCCAGCGAAAAATGGCCATCGCAGAGTTCGAGAATGATGCGGCCCGTACCTTCCACGCGGATCGCGCCCTCTGGAAACAGCACGACCGGCGCGTCAGCGGTCCCACCCCAGCGGCATCCCGCGGCAAACTTTGGAACGCTCGCGTCGGTAAGCTCAGCCACGCTTCTCCTCGATGCGAAAAGCGCCCGGCGGCGGCCAGCCCGGCTCGACATAAGCGAAATAGAGCGCGTCGAGCTGCGCCCACAGAATGTCGCACTTGTCGCGCAACGATTGAATGGCGCGCTCCTGCTCCGCGCGCGTCGCGGCGTGTTCGAACACGTAGCGGATCGCGAAGGCGGCATCTTCCGGAGCCTCCGTCAGCCGCGCCTCAAAATAGTCGAGCGCGGAAGCGAGCGACGGATAATGCTGACGCATCCTCTCCATGCGCAACGCAATCAAGTCGCGCGAGAAAAGTTCGGTGAGTGACGAGGCGACGCACTCGAGAAACGGCCGCGTCCGCACCAGGTGGAGATACTCATTTCCGATGAAGCGCGTGGCGGGCAGAACTTCACGTGCACTCACCACGCGCTCTCTATCCAGCCCGGTCGCTTCCGCCAGTTTCACCCAGCGCAGGATTCCGCCTTGCAACTGGTCATCTCCGTCCTGGCCGTCGTGATCGACAATGCGTTTCCGCCAGACGCGGCGGAATGACGGATCAGTGGCGCGCGAAAGAATGATCGCGTCTTTGATCGGAATAATCGACTGGTAGTAGTAGCGGTTCAGCGCCCAAGCCTGCAATTGTCCGCGACTCAGTTTGCCTTCGTGCATCATTAAGTGAAAGGGATGTTTGTGGTGATAACGCTCTTCGCCCACCTGGCGCAGCGCGGCGCGCAATTCCTCAAACGTAAGCTTCGGAGCATTTGCAACGCTCCCCGGTTTTTTTTTGTCAACTACAGTTCCAGTTGCCAATTGTCCTCCGCCACTTCCCAGCCGGCTTGGCGCACGGCCCGATGTTCAGGACTTGCTTCGTTCAGGATCGGATTCGTGTTGTTGAGATGAACGAACATCTTGCGTCCAACTTTAATGCGTTTCAGCAGGCGGAGACTTTCTTCCACCGGTATGTGTCCCATCTGGTGCGCGCTTTCGCCGCTCCCCTGAACATGCTGCAGTTCGTCATCGCTCCAGAAGGTGCCGTCGAACAGAAGCAGGTCCGCGTGCCCGATCTTTTCAAGCAGCACATCGCTGAGGCTGCCGACGGCGGGAACGTAAGCGACTCTCTTTCCCCAAGCTGATTCAGATTTAGAGTCAGATTTAGAGTAAAAGAATAACGCAGCCGTCGCTTCCTGGCGGGCGAGCTTCCCGAGCTCAGTCGTAACATATTTAGGATAGCGGCCGGAAAGGTAGTGGACCTCACAGCGCAATCCCGAGTCTTTCCCATCGGGGGTCAATAACGGAAACGGTGCATCCGCAGTCATGGGCGTCCAAACCACCTGCGGCTCGACGCGGTTCAGCATGCCGAACATGCTGTTCTCTTCCCGCAGAATCCGTAAGATCGATGGGGCGGCGTACACGCGCAAAGGCTGAAGTTCGCGGAGCAGAAGTAATCCCACAACGTGGTCGAGGTCACAGCTTCCCAATACCACGCCAGCAATAGGCGAATCGCGCGGAGTGTCGCGCAATGCCCGAGGATGAAGATCGGGGCAGCTTTCGATTTGAAAGGCCAAGTCCGGAGAGGCTCCAACGAGAAACCACGTGGAGCCATCCGCGCTCAGCGCGAGCTGGGCTTGGGTACGCGCCTTGCCGGGAAATTTTTTCTCGTGCACATTGTCGCGCGCGTTCGTGCGCACAGCAACGCAGTTGCCGCAGCCGCAATTCCACTGCGGGAACCTACCCCCGGCCGCAGAACCGAGGATCCGAATGCGCATCTTGCTGATTTAGAGTTTTGCGCTCACGTAGGAGTTGATTTCGCAGCAGAGAACGACTTCTTCGAAAACAGGACTGGTCCACGCCATAACTTACACCCCTTAGAGTTAGAGATTTTTCGTTCGCCGCGCCCCTAAAGCGCAGCGTGAGGATTGGAGGAATCATACCATTGCTGAGGGTGTATTGATCCGGGAAAATTGGGGATCGGTATGGCCCGAAGGGGCCATTTCCGCTCCTCTTTCAGACAGAAGTACCCCTTCGCTTCCAATCTTTTGGAATCATAGGTTTACGCGAAGGACCGCGGACGGAAGTGTCCGCACCACACGAAGAACTATTGCGCGGCTTCCAGCAGGCCCTTCTCGGCTTTTTCCTGGCATTCGATGCAATGCCGGGTCCAGGGCACGGCTTCGAGGCGCTTGGCGTTGATCTCTTTGCCGCAGGAGACGCATTCCCCAAAGCTGCCTTCGCGGATGCGAGCAAGAGCGCCATCGACCATATTGAGCAACTGGCGGTCGTTGTTGCTCTGGCTGAAGAGGAATTCCTTGTTGTAGGAACTCGCGGCGCGGTCGGCGACGTCTTGCGTGGCTTCATCGTCGACGGTACGCCCGTCTTGCTGATTGCGGACAACCATGTGTCGCAGTTCCTGGCGCCGAGTTTCCAATCTTTTTCTGAACGTCTCTAGTTTCTTCTTATCCATGATTGCTGCCTGCGATTGCTGCCCTGCAATTGCCGCCTGCCGTGAAGCAGAATTCCCGCCCCACAACGACCCGTCCTGCACGAAGTCGAACAATTATCGTAAGCGCGGGAGAGTCGGGCGTCAACTGCAGGAGGCAGTGGTGTGGCATCTCTTCGAACTGAAAACAATTCTCAGTGTATGGCACCCTACTTTGCCGTTTCTAACATCTGGACGGCGAGTGCATGAGCGGGAGAAACAAAAAAAGCGGCCCCTTTCGGGGCCACCCTTTTCAAAGAGGCTAAGTGGCGGGTATCAGAGGTAAGTCAATTTGACGCCGTCCGGGGAGTGGAACGGACAGAGGTGAGTTGTCGCAAACATCGAGAGTGAAGTTGTTCCAACGGTGCGGCCTCTTCAGTGCCATGGAACTGAGCATTTGCCGAACCAAAATGGGAAACGCGGACAAGAGCCGTGACCCATTTTGGGAACCTATTCAAAATCAATGCCTTAGGGTGAATCCCTTAGAAGCAGGCTGGTTCGCGGACTTTCGGACGATTCGCGGCCGGGTGCATAAAGCTGCACATTGGCAGCAGTTCAAGGCAGAAGTTCAAAGCAAAGATTCCAGCCGGCACTTCCACTTCCCCCCAGAAAAAGCAAAGCCCCCTCGGAAGGAGGCTTCGGACACATCCGGCACAGGCTTCTAGCTGTCTCCGGCGACGGTGCGCACCTTGCCGGGCAGAAAATGATAGGGCGGCCACGGACCGGTCACCACCATCTGACAATTCTTGAGCTGTTTGGCAGCCGTGCTGTAACGGTTTTGATATTTTTCGATCGACTTGGTGTCGATGAGGTGAGCGATATCGAGCAACATTCCGTCGGCGTCAACCTTTTTGCAGCTGACTTCCTCTTCGAGAGGGTTGAAGAGCTTGTGCACCTGCACCGAGAGGGCGCGCGCTTTGGTCTGCCGTTCGCGCTCGCGAGACGCCTTCTCGCGGAGCTTGATAAGGTACTCGCGGCCGACCGTATCGGGCAGGACAATCTCCTCCATGGCGCGAAGAGAACCATCCCGGACCGTCAGCTTGATGCGCATCTCCGACTTGCCGCGAAGCCGCTCCACGCTCTCACAGAAAGTACGTCGGTTGGATCGAACCGCTTGGCGGATGGCATCTTCGGTGTCGAAGATGGTCCCGAAGCGGAAGGGCAAAACGGTGGCGGTTCGAAAGCTCTGGCTTACCACGCGGGCATGTTCAAGAACGGACTTTTCGTCGAGTTTGGAGGTTGCGCGGTCGAATTCGCTGACAATCACCGCGAATTCTCCACTCGGGTAGCTCATGACGGGAGCGGAGTTCACACCCTGAATTCCATCGAGAACGAAGGGACGACGGGAGCGAACACCATTAGCAAGGGTCTGGTGTTCCGTGAGGCAGTACGCGTACCACGACATGCATTCTCTCCGAATTGCACCGGGGCTTGGGCACCCCTTTAGATTTACTCTTAGAGCTAGGGCTGCGCTTCTACCTGGAAGTTTTAGTTTTTTTGGAACAAGATGGACGCGAAAGCTGGGTCCAACAGCTATAGTACCGCCGGCACGTCTTATTTGCAACCTTTCTTGAGACAAATGCATCGCAAATCGTCTCAAATTGCTACAGAAGCGTTTTTGGCGCGCTAGCACGGCGTGTCAGCGAGGGTGTGGAGTCGAGCGACCGACGCGCGAGTTGTGGAAAAACGACACCGGCAATGCGTTTCCGGGGCAGCAAGGAGCGAAGGGCAGCCCGTTTTGTGAACAGTCCCCAATTCCTGATCTTAGGCGCAGCAAAAATGGGGTCAAGACGATGGGGGGTGGAAACACCACGGGACGGAATATGACCCCCCTTTCGAATTCTCAATGAGGGTAATCGCTGGTTTCAACAGTTCAGACGCCTTCCAAGCTCCGAGGTAACTTTCGGGTTCGGCATTGGCGTACTACCCTTGGACCATGGATTGTGTCAATAGAGGCATCTTGACCTTGGTGGGATTCTTCCCGTTGCTCGTGCTGGCTGCTCCGGCTGAGGCGCGCCTGAACCTGCTCCAGAGCAAGCAGGTCATGACACTGCCTGCAACTCTGGTTGGCAGTATTCGAGCCAGCCTCGAACCATCTTCGACCGGGCCAGTGGCATTCGCCGCACCGATCCAGGCTGACCTTGTGCGCGCTCTGCCGCAGGATTTCCGCGCTGCGTGCCCCTCATTGATGGAAAGCTGGGGTGACATCGCCAAGGGAACGGGCGAGTGGCGCGTGCGCGTCCTGGTTCGCCAAGACGATCAATTGTGGCTGGCCTTTCGATGTGCATCGCGCGCACTCGGCTATGAGAAGGACTATGATGAGCGTCCGGCCCTCCTGCGCCTTGCAACCGGCAAGCTGGAGTTCTTGCCACTCGGGCCGGACGCCGAGAACGACTCCACGCTCTATCACATCGAGTTCTCCGAGCTCCTGCCACTCGAAGGTGCGCAGGGAGTGGCGCTCAAAGTCACTGAGCCCGCCGGAAACGCCTGTTGCGATGGGCCTGAATCGCGCTCCGGTGAAACGTGGCGGGTCTTCGCGGATTCACCGCACGGCGTTGCGGAACTGCTTTCGGTCACGACGGCGCGGGACGACTCGAGCCACTGCGACGACCCCGAAGTCGATTCCGAGACAACCTACCGCGCCCAAATCGCCCTGGATCGCGACGCGCAGAACCGGGCCAGGGAAGTCGCGGTTACCTTCCGCAAAGAGGTCAAGGACATCACCTACGAAGGCGAGAAGGCTAACCCTCACACCGTGAGCCAGCGCTCCGGCACGCTGCGCTACCGCTGGATTCCCGCCTCTCTCCACTTTGAAGAAATCAAGTAGCGACGAGGTACGGGCCGTGGTACCGACATGCTTTGAAGCAATGACCAACAAACGGAAAAAGCACGGGAACAATGGGAACACGAGGTTCGAGCACGTCAGCAAAACATTACCCCCGCTGACTATCCCCAAGGGCTGCATTAGGTCCGAGGCGATCATCTACCAAAGATTATTTCGCAGGGTAGATTCTGGTTCGGAATCGTGTTGACAGCCGTGAGCGTATCCGATAAACGTTGACCGACTCCGTTGTTGAAACATCCCCCCATTACTTACCAGTAAACATCAAACGCAGAAAAATACATCTTCCCAGGCAACCACCAAGAAATTTATTTTCGGGCGAACAAACGGACAACCATCCAAGCCAATGTACGTACAATACGGCTACTACAAAGTGTTCCACGTGAAACACTGTACGTACAATATGGCGGCGTCCGCGTAGCCCTTCAAGCCTTCGGCTGCTTCAGCGCGGCGGCGCGCTCTTGCAGAGCAATCGTGACCGCGCGCAGCATATCGTTGGCGGGGGCGGGCTTGCCGGTCCAGATTTCAAATTGCCGCGCTGCCTGCTGCACAAACATTTCGACTCCGGGAATGACGGCGATTCCCTTGGCGCGCGCGACTTGCAGCAAGTGCGTCTCGACCGGGTCGTACACCATGTCGAAGACGACGCGGGCTTGAATCTCCGGATCTTTGAGCGGGCAGTCGCGCGTGTTCCCCATCCCAACCGGAGTAGCGTTGATGATGACGTCGAAGGCAATCTTGCGGAGATCCGCTCGTTTGATAGTCCGTGCTTTCGCCTGGCGCGCTAGCTTCTGCGCCTTGACGGACGTGCGATTCAGTATCCAGACTTCAGCGCCACGCTCCTTGAGACCGAACACCGCGGCCCGCGCCGCACCGCCGGCGCCGAGCACGAGAACTTTCGCGTTCTCGATGGTGAGGCGTTGCTCGAGCGGACGAATGACGCCCGCGATATCGGTATTGAAACCGTAAAGCTTGCCTTCCTGTCCGCGGACGACGGTGTTGCAGGCTCCGATTTTCGCCGTGTGCGCATCGGTGTTATCGAGATGGGGAAGGATCGCCTGCTTGTAGGGCATGGTGATGCTGAGGCCGTGCAGCGGAATCTCGCGCACACAGTGGATCAGATCCTTGAGCGATTTGGCGTGGAGAGGAAGATAAACGGCGTTCACGTTCTCCCGGCGCAAGGCCGTGTTCATGATGACCGGCGAGAGCGAACGCTCGATGGGATCGCCGGCGACTCCATAGATGCGCGTGGCGGCGTCAACTTGCTCGATGCGGTAAATACTGCGCAGATCCCGCGCGCTGATCTGACCGGGCGCGGTCTTGAGATCGGCACTGACTGCGCCAAAAGTAAAGACGCTGCCCGCGCGCACGCTGAGCACGCGGCTGATGATGCCTTGTTCCCCCATGCACAATCCGATCAGCGCATGCTTGCCACTCTGCGCCTGCAGAAACTTCATCATGGCCACATTGTCGGAGAGCGTGGTGGCGGTGCTGACGACCTTGTAGAAGTCGGCCGGGATTTTGAGCATTTTCTCCAGCGTCTGATCGAGGTTGTGGGTGGCACGGAAATCGTGGAATGAGAGGATGAGTCCGGCGCGGCCGCGCAGGCGCGCAATCGCTTCGGGCTTCGACTTCAGCGCACTCTGAAGTTCCAGGTCGACAAGCTGGCAGCCCGAAGCGCGGGCTTTGGTGAGCACTTCCAACTGGGAAGCGAGCGATCCCTTGAACTTGCCGCCATTGTCAGAGCGGCGGCAGGTGGCGATGGCGGTGACGTACTGGTGGGTTTCGAGAAAACGATGGATCTTGGAAAGCGCGGCCAGAGGCTGCTTCAGGTAGTCCAAACGGAACTCGATAAACGGGTTATCCCGAGCCATAGATTCGGCGATCGCTAGCATGTCTTCGATAGTGTCGCCGATAGTGTCGCCACCCAGCGCTAGGCAGACCTTGGGCAGGCGCATAGGCAGAAAGCGGGGCGCGCTAGTGGAGGAGAAAGCCAAGGCCATTTGTTTTCAGCTTATTCTCTAACGACGGCGCGATATTACAGGGGCGTAAGCGCAGATGCAACTCAAGGATTGCCGAACGACTCGGGAGACACTTTTGGGGCAAAAGGGCTAAACACCCTCGTAACCTTGACCCTTCCCCACGCGCTTGTTACTTTTCGGCTGTAACCCTTGTCTTCCGAGAGAGATAGCGGGGAAGCCCCGGAGCGGTTGGGAGTCGGAGGTAAGATGAACAAAACAGGATTGTTATTGCTACTAATGGTGTCGGCGACTTTGGCGGCATCGCAGCAGTCGACGACGGCGGTCACGCCGGATGCCTCGGGTATCGTCGCCACGTCGGCTAACGTGCCCTTCGTGCGTTTCCAGACGCCGACGGCGGCAGACATTTACTGCGCAGGATTTCTTACCAAAGAGCGGGTTCCCGACGCGAACTACGTGAACGGGGGCCTGCAGACGCCTCACGATACCAAGTTCGCGATCGGCGAACTGGTCTACCTGGCGGGGAGCGGCTACCAGGCAGGACAACTGTATTCGATCGTCCGCGAAATAAGGGACGTCAACGAGTACGAAGTCTATCCGGGGCAGAGAAAAGTAATGGCTGCCGCAGGCCAGCCCTATGCGGAAATTGGGAGGGTGCGGGTAGTCGATACGCGCAGTCACAGCGCCATCGCCCAGGTCGAATTCAGTTGTGATCCCGTCAACCCGGGAGACATCGCCGTGCCTTTCGTAGAAAAACCGCCGGTTACGTTCCACGTCCCGGGGCACTTCGACCGGTTCGCGCCGGCGAATGGGAAGCTGAGTGGACGGATCGTGCTCGGTAAAGACTTTGACGGCTTCCTCGGCACGGGCATGAAGCTTTATATGAACATGGGTTCGAACCAGGGGGTAAAGGTGGGGGACTATTTTCGCGTAGTACGGTCCTACACCGCCACTTTGCACGATCCGGTGGACACGCTCTCCTTCAAAGCGAGCACTTCAGAAGACACGCAGATGCGCTCGCCTACCTTTGAGGCCAATCGTTTCACGAAGACCAAAGGAGCGAACATTCATGTGGGCGATCTGCCGCGGCGCGCCGTGGGAGAAGTGGTCGTTTTGAGCGTAACCCCAACTGCGTCGTCAGCGATGGTGGTCTTCGCGCTGGAAGACGTGTACGCCGGCGACACCGTGGAACTGGACGACCAACAGTAAGAGAGCGAAACAATTTGATCGAAAAGGGGGAGAGCGAATCTCCCCTTTTTCTTTTGCATGGAGTGAACGTGTAGGGACAGCCGCCCTCGGCAGTACGGCGGGGCGAAGCCCCGCTTACTATTGAATTTCAAGTAAGAACGCCTAAACCACGCGAGCTGTGTTCGCGCGGACAGCCGAGGGCGGCTGTCCCTACGCGTTCGTTTCGATCAGCGGAAGAAAAGGATTCTTGGATTCCCAGGAATCATCGCGCCAGCGATGACAAGCACGACAATCACAACTACAAGTTCCATCTTGCCCTCACAATGTCCCGTTCAGAATCAGGCGGCCAGCGCTCAGCTTACGTCCTTTTGCAGAGAAAGCAAGGGTACGAAAGTGGGGAGGCGCACAATGAGCGGAATACGGCAACGGATCATCAGGGCGCTTCGATGTCGGCGTCGGAAAAGACCTCGGCGGTGAAGGCCTCGATGGTTGCGGCCTGGCGCCAGGCATCCAGCGGTAGACCAGCCTTGCGGCAGGTCTGCTCCAGAAAAGTTTCCCGGTTCCAACCATGTTCGACGGGAACCTGGGGCAACAGCAGGCCGCGGCGAGCGCCCTGCGAGATGATCAGGCCGTGACGCCCGACTTCGACTGCCTCGGGACGAATCGGGAACAAAAGGGAAAGCACGCTCAGAGAAACCTCAAGCTCAAGAGCCTCCTCCGTTGTCACCGGCAAGAAACGGGAATCTTCGAAAGCGGCGGCACGGGCCGTTTCGGCCACGGCGCGATACAGAGGTGCGATGGGCACGGCATAGCCGACGCATCCCCGAAGTTCGCGATGAAGTTCACGATGAAGTTCGCGGTGAAGTTCGCGGCGGAGACCGCCGGTGTCGTTGTCTGGCGGATCGGATGGCAAATAAAGAGTGGTGAAGACGCCCCGCGGCTCCAACAGCCGGGGCAGGAGAGGCGGCGCTTCCACAAAAGGCCGACGCTCGACCACGGAAAGAATAGCCTCGTGGGCGATGCCGAGCAGAGTGCGGCGTTCCTCTGTAGAAAATTCCGCGCATCCCAGGGCGGGGCGAGCCATTTCCAGCGCGGCCGGATTTTCAGACGGCGTTTCAGACAGCTTGGACATCGCGTTTTCTCCGCCGGGCGAGAACGAAGGAGCGGCGGCGCCGCTTCTCCGACTTGCGGTCGATCCTCGACCAGAAGGCAACAAAATAGTCGAGCGCGGAAACCAGCGAAAGCAGAACCATGAACCAGATGGCGAGCCAGGCAATCCAGTAGACCGGGAAAATGTAAATGCCATACACCGGCCACTCGTGCCAGCGGCGGGCGAGAATCACGGCCACCACCGATATGATCTGCACCAGCATCTTAAACTTGCCCAGTTCGCTCGCTTGAATCGTGAAGCCTTCAGAAGCGGCAATGGAGCGCAACCCGCTCACCAGAAACTCGCGGCCGATGATCACCACAGCCATCCATGCCGGCACCAGAGCGGGATTGAATTGCACCAGCGTGACGAAGGCGGCGGCGATCAGCAACTTGTCGGCTAGGGGGTCGAGCAGGATGCCCATGGTGGTGATCTGGCCGCGTTTGCGCGCCAGATAACCGTCTATGCCGTCGGTGATCGAAGCCAGGATGAAAACGACCGAGGCCAGAATTTCTCTTTCCCCGGTTTGCTCGGTCGAGAAACGTGGGGTGCAGAGAATCCAGATGAGAAGCGGGATCGCGGCGATGCGAGTGAGCGTGATGTAGTTAGGAAGATTCACGCAATGACTGAGCCAGCTGAACCAAGGCCGCGCGGGCGGCCAAGGTGATTATGCTCCACATCAGCGGCCAAGGCAACGGACGGAAGGCTTTTGTCCAGGAAAGTCGGATGGGAGTGCCAAACGGGCGTCATTCTTTGGCCGAACCGATGTGCCCCTGTATCCTGCGATCAAATTTCTCACTTACTTCTGTTTCGCGATGATCTTGTCCTTGATCTTGTCGTACGTGGCTGCGGGAACAATCTTCTTATTGAGCAGGTCGGTCTTCTTCGCGTAAGGACGGCCGTCGATGATTTTCTGCGAGTAAGCTGGCCCGATGCCCGGAAGAGCCTGTAGCTGATCCTTGGTCGCCGAGTTGATGTCCAGCAGATCGGCCCTGGTAGTTGCGGCGGTGGCAGGCTTGGCGGTGGCTTGCGCCACAGCCATCCCGGTGATCAGGCTAAGCGCAAAAAGCGCGACGAATATTCTCGTCATGAATCTTCTCATAGTCAATGTTCCTTATTCCTTCTGAGATGCCTTGAAACCGGCAGCCTTCGCTTCGGCTTCGGTCATGAATTTTCCAGTCTTTGTCTTGCCGTACCAGCGGCCGCCCTTGTGATAAACGCCGCTCTCGGTGTTGACCCAGACCTTGCCGCTGGCTTTAGCGGCGGCAATCTCCGAACTGGAAGGCTTAGCCCCCGCTGACTTGGTTGCCGTGTTGCCGGACGAAGGCGGAGCGGCGGGCGCAGCAGAAGTTGCCCCGGGATTGGCCTGAGCTGTGGATTTTGCCGCGGTTGAGCTACTGTCGCTCGGCGTCGCCTGTGCCTTCGACACAGCAGGCGAAATGCCGACCGTAAACAGACAGAAAGCGACTATACACAGAGTAATTTTGCTTGGGGAGTGATTCATATCTCCTCACACCTAGGCATAAATCCCGCGCTGGCGGATGGTGTACGCCACCCGGTCGATTGCCAGCATATAGGCGGCGATCCGGTTGTTCACACCGTGAGTTTCCGAGTAGCGGACAACATCATCGAAGGCCGCAATCATAATCTCCTCCAGATGCTCGTTGACCACCGATTCCTTCCAGAAGTAGCCCTGGCGATCCTGCACCCACTCGAAGTAAGAAGTAGTAACGCCGCCGGCGTTTGCCAGAATGTCGGGAATGACGAAGACTTTTTTCTCGGAGAGGATGTCGTCGGCCGCCGCGGTCGTCGGGCCATTCGCACCTTCGGCCAGGATCTTGCATTTCACGCGGTCCGCGTTTTGGCTGGTGATCACGTTTTCGGTCGCGGCCGGAATCAGAATCTCGCAATCGACCAGCAAAAGCTCGGCCGGATCGTACTTCTCGGCGCCCGGAAAGCCGTGAATGGTGCCATTGCGCTGGCGGAATTCCCACAGCGCTTCCACGTCGATACCGTCCTTCTTGTACAGGCCGCCACCCACCTCGAGGATGCCGATGATTTTGTATCCGGCTTCCGCCATGAGGCGGGCCGCGTTCGAACCGACGTTGCCGAAACCCTGCACGATGACGCGGGTGGTGTCGCGATTCAGTCGCAGTTTCTGGATGGCCTTGTCGCAGACCATGAGCACGCCGCGTCCAGTCGCCTCACGGCGCCCGCGCGATCCGCCGATGTTCACTGGCTTGCCAGTCACGACCGCGGTGCAGGTCTGTCGCATGTGCATGGAGTAGGTATCCATGATCCAAGCCATGGTCTGCTCGTTGGTATTCACGTCGGGCGCGGGGACGTCTTTTTCCGGGCCGATGAATTCGAAGAGTTCCGCCGTGTAGCGGCGGGTCATCCGCTCCAACTCGCCCTGCGACATTTTGTGTGGATCGCAGATGATGCCACCCTTGGCGCCGCCGAACGGAATGTTCACCACCGCGCACTTCCATGTCATCCAACTCGCCAGCGCGCGCACCTCGTCAAGGTTCACGTCGGGCGCATAGCGCAGTCCGCCCTTGGCCGGGCCGCGCGCAATGGAGTGCTGCACACGGAATCCCGTGAACACCTCCAGGTGCCCATCGTCCATCGCCACCGGGATATGCACAATGATTTCGCGGCTCGGACTACGCAGAACCTTCCACAGCCCTTCATCAAGATTCAGCTTACGCGCGGCGAGGTCGAAACGGGCGGCTTGCGCCTGCCAGGGATTAGTCTCCTGCTCCAGGTCCAAAGCTGTCGTCATAAAGTCTCCCCCATGATTAGGATGATGATTGCGCTTGTGATTGCCTTCCCAAGTCAGCGGGCAAGCCTCGCAAAGTATATTGCCGGCCCGCTGGCTAGGCAAGCGCGCGTGTGATGAATAGGAAACGTAGGCACAATGATCGGCTTCCTTATAATGAAATTCTCGAGAGAGGCATGATCCGTCCTGACTACAAAGAATTCGTCCGGTTATCACGTGGCGCCACGCTGGTTCCGGTCGCGAAGTCGATCTCCGCCGACCTGCTGACGCCCGTTTCTGCCTTTCTAGCCGTGGCCGACGGAGAGCCCGATGCCTTCCTGCTGGAATCGGTCGAAGGCGGCGAAAAAATTGGACGCTATACATTTCTAGGCGTGCACCCGTTTCTAAGGCTGGAGTCGCGTGGCTCCGAAATCAAGATCGAACGGGACCGCTCCAAGAAGGTCGAGCGGCGCACGGGGAATGTTTTCGCAGTCATCAAGGAACTGCTACAGCAGCATCGTCCCGCGGCGATGGAAGGCTTACCGCCATTCACCGCTGGCGCGGTCGGTTATTGCGCTTACGACATTGTGCGGCAACTGGAAAACATCGGAGAGCACGCTTCCGATGACCTGAACGTTCCCGACTGTGTGCTGATGTTTTTCGATCGTGTGCTCGCCTTCGACCACCTGCGGCACCAGATCCATATCGTGGCGTCGGCGGACGTGACGCGGGAAGCGCCTGGAGTTGCCTACAAGCGGGCCGTGAAGGACATCGCGCGCATCGAGAGAAAACTCGCTGCAGGATGGAAGCCGGCGCATTGGCGCAAAGCGCCGACGAAGTCAAAACTAGCGAAGTCAAAGTTGAAGACGCGGTCGCGCACATCGAAGCCGAAGTTTCTGGAAAGCGTTCGCCGAGCCAAGGAGTACATCGCCGCCGGGGACATTTTTCAGGTCGTGCTTTCGCAGCGCTGGGATTTCGAGCCCGGAGTTGCCCCACTTGATCTCTATCGCGCGCTGCGAACGGTGAATCCCTCCCCCTATATGTACTTCTTGCGATTCGGGGCCGGCGGGAACGGAACAAAGGCAAATTCCGCAGGAATGCACGTGCTCGGTTCGTCCCCCGAAATGCTGGTGCGGGCTGGCGGACGCAAGCTCGAATACCGTCCGATCGCCGGGACGCACCCGCGCGGACGTGACGAAGCGGACGACGCCGCGCTGGAAAAGAAAATGCTCGCGGACGAAAAGGAACGCGCCGAACACGTGATGCTGGTGGATCTTGGCCGCAACGACCTCGGCCGCGTCAGCGAGTACGGCTCGGTAAAAGTTCGCGCTCTGATGTACGTCGAGCGCTACTCGCACGTGATGCATCTGGTCTCGGCGCTCGAAGGGCGGCTGCGTCCGGAACTGAATGCGATGGATGCCTTTGCCGCATGCTTCCCCGCCGGAACGCTAAGCGGCGCGCCAAAAGTTCGCGCTATGCAGATCATCGAAGAACTGGAGCCAACACGCCGCGGAGTGTATGGCGGCTCCGTCCTCTACGCTGATTTCGCGGGGAATCTGGATTCGTGCATTGCGATTCGGACTCTGCTCATGAAAGGCAAGAAGGCGTACCTGCAAGCGGGCGCGGGGATCGTAGCCGATTCCGATCCGCAACGAGAATTTGAAGAGACGGAGAACAAAGCGCGAGCCGTGCTGCGGGCAGTGGAAATGGCGAGAGCCACGTAGGGACAGCCGCCCTCGGCTGTCCAACCGGCCGCGGGTGCCCCATTTCTTTCGCGTCTTTTGCGAAAGGGTGGGATTCCACGGAACCCTCTCCCTTGGGATCTTATCCCGTGTGGCGCGGGCGCCCTCGCCCGCGAAAACTCTAAAACGGCTCTTCAATCTCCGTACCGCCCAAAGCCATCTGTTCTTCCGCCGCCATCCGCGCCTTCGGAACTGCGGTCTCTCTTGTTTTCGTCGTGGACCCAGGCAAACTGACCTGTGTGGAGCGGACACTCCTGTCCGCTGCCTTTGACTTTGATTTTGACTCTGATTTTGATTTTGATTTTGATTTTGACTTTGATTTTGATTTTGATTTTGATTTTGATTTTCTTCGCACTAGACAGCGAGCCACGAGACTCAGAGTCAGCGATCAATCCTCTGCGAAGTAATCGGAATCGACCTTCTTGACCTCGCATGGCGCAACTATGGACACGCCTACGCCATGTTCAACGAGCAGAACCTGCAGGCCGCGATCCGTTATCTGAACCACCCCACGCCTCGGGGCCAAAAGCAGTCCCGCCTTCTTCAGGTAGGTTCTCGCCCAGCCCACGCGATTATCAAAAACAAATTGACCGCCACTAGGAAGCAGATCGCGACGCTCGGAGTCGGTTAGGCTAAACTCCGATGCGACCGATTCGACAAGGCCCGGAAACGGCGAAGCAGGAAATGAAATAAGGTCCGCACACCCACGAGCCCACGTTCTGCGTTCTGATACCGCCCCCATCTTGACACCCCACGCTAAAATAGAAGTAGCAGTCAAATCTGCAACGCTCTTTGAAAACTTGAAGTAACTCGGAGCCGGGAAGCGCACGACAGTCTCGCGGCTCTCGAAACGTGGTTTCCCGCACGCTTGTCCGGTAAGTCTTTGGTTTATAAAGACTTTAACTCTAAGTCCTTATTCCTCAAAGACCTGGCGGGCCGGCACCTTCTAAGTCTTTGACTTCATTAGACCGGGGAGGAGGGGGGTAGGGGTACCCCAACCAGAAGCGTGTGAACCCCGGACACTCTCCGTTTGGGGAATACGGCGTGAAATCGACTCTGTAAGTCTTTGGTTTATAAAGACATTACCTGCTAAGTCCTTATTCCTCAAAGACCTGTCGCCCGGTACCCTCTAAGTCTTTGATTCCAAAAGACCGGAGGAAGGGGAGATCAAACCCTGAGGCACGACTGCCCCGAGATCAGCCGAAAGCGCACAAAGGTCTTGCGGAGAGCTGAGAGCTAAGAACCGAGCGACAGGAAATTCGCAATCATCTTCTTCCCCTCGTCCGTCAGCACGCTCTCGGGGTGGAACTGCACGCCTTCCACGGGGAAGTTCTTATGTCGTAGTCCCATGATGACGCGGGTTCCGTCTTTGTCCAAAGTCCATGCGCTGACTTCCAGGTCGTGGGGCAAACCGTTTTCGGCAACGATCAGGGAGTGGTAGCGAGTCGCAGTCATCGGTGAGGATAAACCGCGAAAGATGGTCTTGCCATCGTGCTCAACCTGACTGGTTTTGCCGTGCATCAGGTTCTTCGCGCGAACTACCTGGCCTCCGAACGCTGCGCCGATGGCCTGGTGTCCAAGGCAGACTCCGAGCACCGGCACTTTGGATTGAGATCGGCCCGCAAAATGGCGGATCAGTTCGATGCTGATGCCGGCTTCCTGCGGAGTACAGGGTCCGGGAGAAACCACGATGCGCTCGGGATGCATCGCCTCGATCTCTTTAACGGTCACTTCGTCGTTGCGGCGAACTTCGACCTTGGCGCCCAGTTCACCGAGGTACTGGACCAGGTTGTAAGTGAACGAATCGTAGTTATCGAGGACGAAGACCACCAGTTTATTGTAGCCGTTGAGACGCGGGGCAAGAGCCAGGTTTCAAAGTTTCAGCGTTTCAAGGTTTCAATGCCTCCTTGACAGGCTTGCCGCTAATTGACATGCTTACAGGCAATTTTCGGAGGTTGAATGGCCGAGACGCAGCAGGACCATGACCGGCACCCTGACCATGACAAGAACAGTGATAAGCGGGCCACGCGGCGGTTTGCTCTTCGTCTGCCGGTAAGCGTCCGCTACGGAGAAGATGAGGAGCAGCACGCGGCTCAAACCCGCGACGTCAGTGCCCGCGGAATCTGCTTTTATGTCGATTCCGCCATCCAGGCCGGCTCCGTGATTGATTTCACGCTCACCCTGCCGCCCGAGATCACGCTGACCGAAAGCATTCGGGTGCGCTGCAAGGGCCGCGTGGTGCGAGTCGAAGGTGGCAGTCCCGCCAACAAGATGACGGTGGCGGCCGTCATCGATGAGTATGAGTTCCTGGCCGATTCGTAAAAGTTAGCGCGCTTTTTCCGGGCATGTGCTTCCAAAGTACCTCTTCCTGTCTTTCTCCATGCAACCCGCGAGTGGTATGTTTGCTGTAACACTCGAGTGCCTCTTTGAAAGATTTTTCACCGAATCTTGCCGTCCGGCCACCGCTGGTTCGCCGCAATTTGTGGACGGCTGTATGCGCGGCGATTGCGCTGGGAATGCTCGTAATCGGAGGCCCGTGGCTTCGTTCACAGACCCCGCTTAACGTGGCAGTCCAGCCTGTCTCCAAGCCTATCGTTTCGTCTTCGCTGAGCAAGATTGCGGCGATCAAGAGCTTCCGGATTGTGCAGGAAAAGGACGGCTCGGCACTTGAGATTCTTTCCACCAAGCCGTTGGCTCCAGCGATTCAGGCGATCGGCAACCCCGATCGGCTGGTGATTGATCTGCCGAACGCGCGGCTGGAAACGCAGGGGAAGCGGATCAGCGTACAAGCCGATCAGATCAGCGCAATCCGCGCCGATCAGTTTCGACAGAATCCGCCGGTAGCGCGCCTGGTGGTGGATCTGCTCGCGCCGCGGGCCTATAGCTGGGATGCTGCCGGAAACCGCCTGGTCGTGCATTTCGGCAGGAATCCCAACGAGCCAACCAGTTCGCCATTTCAGGCTCCTACGGTTCCCAGCCTGATGCCCGCGCCGCAACCGGTCGTGATGGCGGTGCGCGCGGCTGGCTCGCTGGCGCTGGCTGGAAATGACGGAGGTGCGGGCTCTTCGATTACGGCTGGCCCCGATACCGCGGTTCTCAACCTGTCGAGTGGCGGCGAGGTCCATGTCTGTCCGGGAACGACCGTATCGGTGACGCCGTCGCAAAACCGGCACAACCTGATGTTCAGCATGAACACCGGCGCACTGGAAACGCACTTCGCTCTCGACACCTCTTCGGATTCGGTGATGACGCCGGACTTCCGTATCCTTCTGGCGGGGCCGGGGGAATTTCACTACGCCATCAGTGCTGATAGCCATGGCAATACCTGCGTGCGCGCGCTGCCCGGCAACACGGCATCGGCGATGATTAGTGAGTTGCTTGGCGATCGCACTTACCAGGTCAAGGTCACCGACCAGCTCGTGTTTCGTTCCGGGCAACTGGATCGCGTGGACATGGCAGTGCCGCTGGAGTGTGGATGTCCACCACCGCGGGACACTCCGCTGCGGGCGGACAGCAATCTGCCGACGCAAAGCCAAGCGCAAAGCGGAGCGATGCCGCCCTTGAACGCGAGCCCAGCGCCGGATGCGGAGACGGCGCAGGCGGGTGCCGTCTCGACTGGAATACCGGCCACGGCCGCGCCGCTTGACGCTTCTGCCGCGCCGACCGAGCTTCACGTACAGATAGAGGCGCCGTTCGTGTTCCACGCGACCGGCCCTCCGCCGGCTCCGGTTGAAGAGGTGCGCGCGCTGCCTCTCGATTCGCGTCCAGGCGCGGCGCCGGTCTTGGCTGCTCGACTTCCTCCGTCTGCGAACGACACGCTGAAACCAGTCGACACGGCATCGTCGCATCACTCGCCGGCGCGCAGATTGTTCAGAAAGATCGGCGGATTTTTTGCCGCGCTGTTCCGCTGATCTGCATTCCACTGGTCTGCCTGCTCATCTTCCGATAATCCTGAGACGCGACCAGCCGCGTCTCTACACGGGGCTCGCGCGCAGGCAAAGTTTTCTGCCGCTCGTGCATCTATATATTTCACTATAGATTGCTGGCTTCAAACCGCTGTGCTCAAACCACGCGTAAGGAGAAAGAGCTTTGCGAATATTGTGGGTCCTTGTCTTGTTACCAACGGTGGCCAGCACCGTCTGGGCGCAGATTCCGACGAAGGGGAACGCATTTTTTGGCTATTCGTATGACCGCACTTCTATTGCCTCGAACGACACCTCAAATCTGAATGGATGGGAGGCGACGCTGGAAGGGAAGTTCCTGCCGTGGATTGGTCTGGTGGCCGATGTGGACGGGCATTATGGCAACCACAATTTCAGCGGCACCACCGCGGACGTCACCGCCCACAACGTCCTCTTCGGTCCGAGAGTGTCGGTGCAGGTCCAGCGCTTCCGTCCGTTCGCGGAGTTCCTGGTGGGGGTAGGGCACATCAGCCGGAGCAACGGAATTTCCGACTCGGACACTTCGTTCGTCAATGCGGCGGGCGGAGGACTGGATTATCGAATCTTCGGGCCGGTAACGCTCCGCGGACAACTCGACTGGATCAATACGCGCTTCTACGGCGAGGGCCAGAACGGCGTGCGGTTCTCGACCGGAGTGGCGGTGCACCTCTAGCAGGCGTAGGGACAGCCGAGGGCGGCTGTCCCTACGCAGACTGAACGGCTTGAGATTGCGTTGCCTTCGCCGTGTGCTTTGTGCATTGTTCCAGGATGGTGGCCACTTCGAACAACGCTCGATTGGAGTATTCGTTAGCCCTCATACGAAATTCATTAAAGGTCGCGCTCTCGAGTAATCGTTGAACGGCGGGCGCAATTCTTTTAAAGCTCGGCACGACGATGCCATAACCGTTCTCCGTCACCCATTCCGCGTTGTAGCGCTCTTGCGGCAATGTTTTGGAGTTGCATTCCACGATGACCGGCAAGTGGAATTGCAGCGCCTCGCTGATCGAGCCGGGGCCCGGTTTCCCAATGAAGAAGTCGGACAAAGCCATATAGTATTCGACGTTCTGAGCAAATCCAACGACGGCGATTGGCTTATTGGTCCGGAGGTTTTTGAGCTGAGCGGCGAGCTTCTGGTTGTGCCCGCAAATCAAAATTAACTGGACGCCGCTACCGGCCTCGTTGAGCTTTTTGGTGATGTCGACCATCACCTGCGAACCGTGGCCTCCGAACAAGACAATGCCCGTCGGACAGCCGGGTTCTAAACCGAGCTTTTTTCTTTCGGCGATGCGATCGACGGTGGTCTTCTCGTAGAACCGTGGCTTCAGGATCATTCCTGATGTTTGGAAGATGTGGTCGGCGGCGTGGCCGATGGTTAAGGCTTGCTCGCGGGCGCGTTCGGTACCGGCGATGATGTATTCCGACTCGCGCTCAATCCAGAAGTGTGGCGGGTAGTCCGCCAAATCCGTGATTAGGGTGACAAAAGGCGTTCTTGTGCCGGGCGTTCTTGTGCTAGCTGGGCGAAGGCTATCGGCGATCTCGCGATTGAAGTGCGGAATTACGGAGAGCACCAGGTCCGCCGGATGCTGCGCCCAGTGAGTTCGGAGCGCTTTCACGATTGCAGAATGGTAGAGACGGATGGTCCCCTGCAGAATGACCAGCAGCTGCGGCGTGATGCGCGTCCAGCCTTTGCGGAGGATTAGGTTATAAGTGTCCTGAATGCGCAACCCCGTGGCGCGACGGATGAGGTCCAGCGGATCGAGCAATTCCTGAATGTCGAGGAGACTGACGTCCCAAGGATGTTCTTGGCCGGAGAGCGTGGCTTTAAGCGCCTCCGCTGCGCTGCGATGTCCTCCGCCGGCGTGGTGGAAAACGATGGTTAGTTTGCGCAAGATTTCCTTTGCCTCGTTTGTGGCAAGATCATCTTTTCAAAGACCATTTGGCCGGTGGAACTGACGTCAGGTAGCCACACCCTCGTACTCGCCATCTTCGAGTAATCCCGTGTCGTCTGCAAATTCAGCTTCGGCATCGGCCAGAGTTGGCTCTCCGGCGGGATGGAGATCGTCAGGTTGCTCGACGTATTCATGAATCTGGACTCCCTCGTCATCAACCGTGATGTAGGTGGGATGCGCGTCGATCCAAGCTCCGCAATTGAAGTAATCGGTTCCGTGCTCGCTGTCGTGGTGGTGCATGGCGGCATGGGTATGGCCGCAGAAGATGCGCGCTGCCTGATGGTGACGGGCATGGGCCAGGGCGCCGTCCGCCACTTTTGGCGACAAGCGCAGCCAGCGCGTGTTGAGCCGGTCGAGGAAACGGGTCAGGGTTTTGTTTTTCGAATCCCACTTCTGCAGTTGCAGGTAGAGCAGCGTCCCGATCAGATAGCTGACGCGAACATTGCTCACCACGAAGCCGTCGAACTGGTGGCCATGCACGGCGATGTGGCGCAGGCCTTGATATTCCCATTGATATTCCTGGTACACGCGGACGCCCACCAAGTGGGACATGATTTCGGCGAGGCCGTGGTCGTGATTGCCTTCGACCCAGACCACCTCGACGTTGCGCTTGGGATTGGAGAGCTTGCGAATGAAGCCGAGAAATTTCCAGTGCTCTTTTTTCAGGCGTCCGAAATTGAGGTCGGCAAAAATATCGCCCAGTAGTATGAGGCGGCGATATTGGGTTTCCCTGAGAAGGCGCAGCGCCTCGCGGGCGCGGCTCATGTCCGCGCCGAGGTGCAGATCCGAGAGGATCAGCGTGTCATAAATCTGCGGCGCCACGGCTTCCATTGTCGCCGGCCAGTGTTACGAAGTGATGAATTGGGAACTTACTGAGGGCCAAAGGTAACTGTTCAGTAACCTGCCTGTGACCTGCCTGGCCAATCGCCAGCCTGTCGCAAATGGCTCGCTGGGCGGCATTCCTGGCTCCGTCGGCTCAGTGCGAAGGGGGAACGTATTCGGCGGGGCGGGCCGATCCCTCACCGAAGAAAAACTGCTCCATCTGCTTCACGATGACTTCCTGATCCTGCTTGCGCGCCGGGTTCAGGCGATATTCGTTCAGCAACATCTTGCAGTGTTCCATCCACTGGCCCCACGCCTGTTGCGAGACGTTCTCGTAGATCTTTTGTCCCAAGTCGCTGTCGAACGGAGGCTCGGGAAGCCCGGGCAATTCCTGTTTCAGTTTTGCGCAGAAGACTTTGTGATCTGACATAAATTTTCTTCCGAGATTATCGCACAGGCGTTGCGGCTTCACGGGCGGTTGACGGGACGGTTTTGTCATGAAGATGAAACTTGGGGTGAGGTAGCCGGAACGAGCCAGGCACGCACCTGGCCAGATTCGTCCGCTGAAATGAGATTCTTGTTGACAAATTACATACGAATGGCAATATCTTGTGGTAGGACAGCTGCTCATACTAGAAGTTGAGTAGCCCGGGCATCAAGGTGCCCTGTCGAGAACCTTGGGAGAACAAATCGTTCAAACGGAGGAAACACTTCATGGCAA